>Ga0208297_1001031_pt1 | contig 34098 bp, 26 predicted proteins | sample LMS_cellobiose_e_FD_187367 | JGI IMG/M metagenome (GOLD analysis project Ga0208297, IMG submission 187367) | Rumen-fistulated moose microbial communities from Alaska, USA - LMS_cellobiose_enrichment (SPAdes) (version 2) | ecosystem: Host-associated > Mammals > Digestive system > Stomach > Rumen... | reverse complement strand
ATAGTCAAGGATGAGGCCGGGAACGTCAGTGATGCATTAAGAATACCTATACCCGCCCTGTTATCAGGAGTACCGGTATTATCGGCTACCCCGGGCAACAGCCGGGTGAATCTCAGCTGGACTCCGGTAGAAGGCTCAGTATCCTACTCGGTGTACCAGAGTACTGTTTCAGGGGTCTATGGAGACGCTCTTGCTAGTGTGGCGGGCACAGTCTATGAGTATGAGGTCATAAATCTAACCAATGGCACTACCTATTATTTCAAGGTAAACGCAGTCGATGCCTACGGGATCAGCACCAGTTCCAACGAAGAACAGGCCACACCCCGCGGCGGTTCCAGTTCCAGCGGTGGAAGCGGCTCATCCACACCGGTTTATCGGGCAGACGTTTCGGGGGGCCAAAATCTTCCCGTCACCATAAATTCAGCAAGGAATAACGCTTCGGTCAATATAAGCCAACAGCTGGGCAGCAGTATTATGAGCGGCGGCAACGAGATCGTCACCATGCCCTCCATAGCGGGCGTGAGCAGTTACACCCTGGGCATCCCCGTGGCCTATCTCTCCACCCCCGGAGGCGGTACGCTGACCTTCAGGACCGACGTCGGGAGCATCACCCTGCCCGCCGGCATGATGGCCGGCGTCCCCGGCGCGGAAGGTAAAAAGGCCGCCATCACCATCGGCGTGGGCGATAAATCCGGCCTGTCTGAGGAAATAAGGTATGCCGTCGGCGACAGGCCGCTGATCGAACTTTCCCTGACCCTGGATGGGGAACCAGCCGAGTGGAACAATCCCAACGCACCTGTAACCATCTCCATACCCTATGAGCCTACCGCTGAGGAACTGGCCCATCCGGGAAGCATCGTCATCTGGTACATAGACGGTAATGGCAATGCGGTCTGCGTGCCCAACGGGCACTACGACCCGGTTACGGGTACGGTCACCTTCGCCGTCACCCATTTCAGCCGCTACGCGGTAGCCTATAACCGGGTGAGCTTCAGCGACGTGCCGGCGGGCGCGTGGTATGCCGGTGCGGTAAGCTTTATCGCGGCGCGGGATATCACCTCCGGCACCGGTGCCGGCCGGTTCAACCCGGGAGCGAAACTGACCCGGGGCGAATTCATCGTCATGCTGATGAAAGCCTATGCAATAGCGCCGGACGCCAACCCGGTAGATAACTTCTCCGATGCAGGTAACACCTGGTACACCGGCTACCTGGCGGCGGCAAAAAGGCTTGGTATATCTTCAGGGATAGGCAACAACCAATACGCACCGGATAAAGAGATTACCCGTCAGGAGATGTTCACTCTGCTTTACAACAGCCTCAAGATCATCGGCCAACTGCCCGCAGGCAATTCCGGCAAGACGCTCTCCGACTTCACCGATGCCGGACAAATCGCTCCCTGGGCGAAGGACGCCATGAAGCTGTTTGTAAAAACCGGTATTGTCGGCGGCAGCAATGAAAAGCTCACGCCACAGGGCACAACCACCCGCGCCGAAATGGCGCAGGTACTGAATAACTTGCTGGGGAAGTAATCTATAACAAATTACCGCGCACCATTTAATATTTAATAAAGAAGCTAGAGGCTCCCGAAAATTATACGGGGGCCTTTTTTATTTATCCGTAATTCGGGTAATAATCTGTTTCAGGTTCGCACCGGGCACTGTTGAGTGCACCGGGTGAAATCAGACCCGTTTCTCCGGTTGTAGATTTTGCTGGCGAATTTGGGTGCTTTTTTCAAGACCTCCCGTTGTATATGCGGTTTTAGCGAAACATATAATAAAACATCATGCCCGGAGGGCTTTAACTATGTTTTATTCCATGGATCTGGTAACACAACATGGCTGCCAGTACATCATCGACCGGCTTAATACCAGCTTTTTCTGGCTAAAGGAACGAGGTTTCCAGTTAACGGTCCAGGTCGTTTCCGGGGAGCCGTTTAGCAGGATACTGATAACCCTCAGCGGTTCTACCCGCAGCGGGGTTTTTCATGATGATGACATCATTTATATATTCAAACATCAGTTGGCGGAGATCTTGTCTGAAGCGATACTCAACCACTGGGAAAGGAAAATTATTAAGAGACAGGCAGAAAGAAGCTTTAAAAGATTAACACCCGCGGAGCAGGCCGAACTGGCAGAAAGGGCGGTACAGTTCCTGCGCCGCTGTAATGATAATGAAAGCCTTAACCTGTTGTTGAAGTTCGGACGCAAGAACAAGATCTCTCATAGCATTCTTGAGCACCTGGAGAGCAACAATACTCTAAATCTGGATGGGCTGGTTAACTTCAGTTTACGGGACTATTTACGGGAGATAAGGTTCGCGGTTGATTTGGCTTACGAAGATTTGAAGAGTGAAAAACAATACAATGACTTCGTCCGGCTGCTCAAGTATTTCGTTGAAACCCAGCCACCCAAAACCTTGGAAGTCAATATACACCTGGCAGAGAATGGGGATTTTCACCTGTGGGATGAGAAAGGCCAGGTGATTGAACACGATTTTATCGATCTCTATCTGGAAGATATCATGACCAACGATAATAACCTGGATGACATTCTCATCAGCATACTGATTACAGTTGCACCAAGGCGCATAATATTTCACTCCACCGGAGCGGTGCCTGATACAGAACCAGCCCGCATCATCAAGCGAGTTTTTAAAGAAAGGATCATGGTATGTCCGGGTTGTGAGCGGTGTCCTGGCCACCAGTTAAGGGATCGTTGAACGATTTGCTGCGAGAAAGATAGACTGGATAAACCAGCAGCCCTGTATCCGATGCAGGGCTGTTTCTATTGCCGGATATTATAACGGGGTTATTAGAAGGTTAATTTCGGTTGGCACTAAATTCTGCTATCTTTAATAACTCTCGGTAATTCAACCTCACCAGCCTTGTTCATCGAAAATCTGGAGTAATTGCGCCATAACACAGAATTTGTTATATTCTTAGGGTATGGGCCAGGAGTAGAGGGTGGTTAGTTGATCCGTTTGCTTGCCGTACCTTTGATCAGTGCCTTTATAGGATACCTGACAAACGTTGTAGCAATTAAGATGCTTTTTCATCCGCGGGAGCCGGTTAGGATTTTGGGGGTCGAATTTCAGGGTCTGCTCCCTCGCCGTCAGGAAGAGATAGCAGCTAAAATCGGTGAAGTAGTGGAGAGGGAATTGCTATCGGTTGATGACCTGGTTGACCACTTCAGCGGTCCAGAGATGCAAGACAAAATGGTTAAGATCGTAGCCGAGAAAGTCAGAACCAGACTGGAAGAGGCTATGCCGCGGCTGGTCCCTCACAACCTGACAAGGGTCCTGGCTGATATGGTGGAAGGGATTCTGTTACGAGAGAGCCCCGCCCTGGTTTCCCAGGTGATCGAATCCGCAGGTCAGCAATTAAATGCGGAGTTTCGAGTGAGTGAGATCGTTAAGACACGTATCCTTGCTTTTGATGTGTTGCAGATGGAGGATCTGGTTAAGGAAGTAGCATCCAAGGAACTAAGGCGTATCGAAATTCTGGGGGGAGTACTGGGCTTTCTTATTGGAATGATACAGGTTGCGATTATTCGATTTTTTCCATAGGGAGGATGAGTGATGATAAAAATCAGCTTAAAGGATGGCTCGGTCAGGGAGCACCCCCGCGGGATTTCGGCCATGGAAATAGCTGAGCAGATAAGCGGCAGGCTCGCCAAAGAAGCTGTAGCGGCCCGTTTCAACGGGCGGTTAGTGGACCTGGAGGCCGCCTTAAATGAGGATGGCCACCTGGAGATACTTACTGCGAAAGATCCCGAGGTACTGGAAATTTACCGCCATACGACCGCCCACGTTATGGCCCAGGCCGTAAAGAGGCTGTACCCGGATGTGGCCCTGGCTATCGGGCCGGCGATAGAAAAGGGTTTCTACTATGATTTTGATTTCCCGGAATCATTAGGGACAGAGGATCTGGCGGCGGTGGAAGAGGAAATGGCCAGAATCATCAAAGAGGATTATCCTCTTTTACGCAGTGAACTGAGCCGTTCCGAAGCGATAAGGATGTTCAAAGATGCAGGGGAGAAGTATAAGGTTGAGTTAATCGAAGACCTGCCGGAAGATGCCACCATCAGTGTTTACCGCCAGGGGGAATTTGTTGACCTCTGCGCGGGTCCGCATTTGCCCAGTACCGGTAAGATAAAGGCGTTCAAGCTTATGAACCTGGCCGGAGCATACTGGCGGGGTGATGAGAGGCGGAAGATGCTGCAGAGGGTCTACGGCACTTCGTTTTTTAAGAAAGAAGAGCTTGAAGATTACCTGTACAAGCTGGAGGAAGCAAAAAAACGCGACCACCGCAAGCTGGGACGGGAATTGGGACTGTTTGTTATTCTGGATGAAGGTCCGGGGTTTCCTTTCTTTTTACCCAAAGGCATGATTATCCGTAATGAACTGGAGAAATACTGGCGTGAAGTCCATGATGAGGCCGGATACCAAGAAATAAGAACCCCCATCATCCTGGAGCGTTCACTGTGGGAACGTTCCGGCCACTGGGATCACTATCGAGAAAACATGTACTTCACCAAGATAGATGAGGCGGACTTCGCGGTAAAACCGATGAACTGTCCGGGAGGGCTGCTGGTCTACAAACAGAACCTGCACAGCTACCGGGAACTCCCGATACGAATGGCGGAGATGGGGCTGGTCCACCGCCATGAAATGTCGGGTGTACTGCACGGATTGATGAGGGTCAGGGCCTTTACTCAGGATGATGCTCACATATTCATGCTGCCGGAGCAGATGATCCCCGAGATAACCGGGGTAATAAACCTGATCGACAAGGTATATACCAAGTTTGGTTTTTCGTATCATGTGGAGGTTTCCACCAAGCCGGAAAAAGCCATAGGATCTGATGAAGACTGGGAAAAAGCTACTCAGGTTCTGAAGACGGCCCTGGAAGAGAAGGGCATGGCGTATCAAATAAATGAGGGTGATGGTGCCTTTTACGGCCCCAAGATTGATTTTCACCTTAAGGATTCGCTGGACCGCACCTGGCAGTGTGGGACCATTCAGCTCGACTTCCAGATGCCGGAACTGTTTGACCTTGCTTATATTGGTGAAGACGGGGAAAAACACCGTCCGGTCATGATTCACCGGGTGGTTTTCGGGAGCATGGAGAGGTTTATCGGTATCCTTACTGAACACTATGCAGGAGCGTTCCCGTTGTGGATGGCTCCAATTCAAGCCCGGATAATTCCAATTACTGAACGCCACCATGATTATGCCAACGAATTGGCTGCAGAGATGAAAAAGGCTGGTATAAGAGTGGATGTTGATGCCCGCAGTGAAAAGATGGGCTATAAGATCAGGGAAGGGCAGATGCAGAAGATCCCCTATTTATTGGTGGTAGGAGATAAAGAGATGGAAGCCCGCACCGTATCCGTCCGTAAGCGCAAGGAAGGAGATATGGGCAGCCAAGGAAGCCTTGAGTTTATTAATGAACTTGTCCGGGAAATAGCGGCCAGATGAACCGTTTGGCAGCCATTGCCAGGTGTTGGGACAGCATGGAAAGGTAATACCTGTGTAAAGTCTGCAGCCGCTCTTATGGACAAACCATAACTAACTGATTGCAGGCGGGAGAGGGATCTACTCTCCCATCACCTTGATCAGGAGGCGTTTCCGGCGCTGACCGTCAAATTCTGCGTAAAAGATCTGCTGCCAGGGACCCAGGTCCAGCTTGCCTGCGGTTACCGGAACAATAACCTGGTGGTGGAACAGGATGCTCTTCAGATGAGCGTCGCCGTTAGTCTCGCCAGTGCGGTGATGCTGATAGTCGGACCTGTAAGGTGCCAGGGTTTCGGCCCATTCCATGAAGTCATTTTTGATTCCCGGCTCCTCATCATTGACAAACACCCCGGAGGTGATGTGCATGGCGCTGACCAGGACCATACCCTCCTGGATGCCGGATGTGTCCACGGCCTGGCGGACCAGATGGGTGATGTTGACGAATTCCCTCTTTTTGCTCGTGTTCATCCAGTGGTAATCAGTGTGCCATTTCATAGGGATTTAACCTCCTTCAGGAAAAGGATAATTTGTCGACCAAAATGGATGAGCGCAGCCTGTTGACATCAGCCAAATCGCTGTGCTAATCTATCATTTAGTGAAAGTTAATACTGGCAAGTAGAGGCCCACGCTTCTCACCCTATGGTAACGCCAATAGGGTAGACCAATCAAGTTTCTGCGGAGTATATCTTCGGGAAGAGCGGGGCATTCCCGCTTTAATTTTTTGGAGGTGGATTGTTTATTAGCAAGGACTGGAGAATCAATGAGGAAATCCGAGTACGGGAAGTAAGATTGATTGATGAGAATGGAGAACAGGCTGGAATTGTACCCGTTCGCGAAGCCCTGCAAATGGCCGTGGAAAAAGGATTAGACCTGGTGGAGATTGCCCCCAGTGCCAAGCCGCCAGTCTGCCGTTTGATGGACTATGGAAAATTCCGTTACGAACAGAGCAAACGAGATAAAGAAGCGCGAAAGAAACAGAAGATCATCACGGTCAAAGAAGTAAAGATGAGAACCAGGATTGAGGACCATGACTTTCTGGTTAAGTCCAGGAGTGCTCGGAAGTTTCTGGATGCTGGTGACAAAGTCAAAGTAACCATTATGTTTAAAGGGCGCGAGATTTCCCATGTTGATCTCGGAAAAGACTTGTGTAATAAACTGGCCGAGGACCTGAAGAATGTTGCTTTGGTAGAGAGAGAGCCAAAGGTGGAAGGCCGTAATATGGTAATGATATTGGCTCCCAGAATTGATGTTGCCAGGAATGACAATGCCAACAATAATGCAAGTTAAAGGAGGATCCCCATAAATGCCGAAGATGAAAACCCATCGCGGGGCAGCCAAACGATTTAAGAAAACCGGCAACGGCAAAATTAAGCGGGCAAGCGCATACCACAGCCATCTGCTAACCTCCAAAAGCCCAAAGCGCAAGAGAAACCTGCGTAAGGGCGGATATACGAGTGAAGCTGATACCGCCAAGGTTGCCAGACTGATTCCTTACAAATAAAGAGGAGGTTGCATGATCTTATGCCAAGAGTGAAACGCGGAACAACTACCCGCAGAAGACATAAAAAGGTCCTTAAGCTGGCTAAAGGGTACCGGGGAAGCAAGTCCAAACTATTCCGGGTTGCGAACCAGCAGGTTTTAAAGAGTCTAAACTATGCTTATACCCACAGAAGACTCAAGAAAAGAGATTTTCGCAAGCTCTGGATCGCTCGCATAAATGCGGCGGCCCGTAATAATGGTATAACCTACAGCAGGATGATCTGCGGACTGAAAACAGCAGGCGTGGAAATTAACCGGAAGGTACTGGCGGAAATGGCCATTAGCGACCCTCAGGCCTTCTCGGAACTGGCTGAACTGGCCAAAAACAATCTTTAACATAATAGAAAAACTGGATGACAGGTGATAATAAAAAAGGCACCCCGGTGGTGCCTTTTAGTTCGGTAAAGAAAGCGGGCAAACAATGTTTGGCCTAACCTGTATGCCACTGGATTCCCGTGGTAAGTGCCAGATAATATGGCTTTGATCTTTCCGGCGCATCCTGGCTCGGAGGCATTATTCATAATTTTCATCCATGGTTATAGGTTCAAGCGGGCTATTACTGCCATTATTAATTAGGAGGCAGAGACTTGAAGAAGAAGCTGTTCGCGGTGATTGGTATGGGACGGTTCGGAAGCAGTGTTGCCCAAACCCTCTTCCAGATGGGATATGATGTCATGGCGATAGACCTGGACGAGGAACTCATAGATGATCTGAAGGATAAAGTTACCTACGGCGTTACGGCAGATGCTCAGGAGGAAAGAGTACTGGAAAGCCTGGGGGTTCGCAACTTTGATGTGGTAATCGTCGCTATCGGGAATGACATTCAGGCCAGCATACTAATTACCTTAACCCTCAAGGAACTGGGAGTTAAAAAGGTAGTAGCCAAGGCCATAAACGAGCGGCATGGCCGGGTACTCGAAAAGCTGGGTGCGGATAAGATTGTATATCCCGAAAGGGACATGGGCGAAAGACTGGCGCACTACCTGGTAAGCACCAATCTCCTGGATTATATTGAGATTTCTGACAAGTACAGCCTTTCAGAGGTTACTGTGCCTCATTTTTTGGTGCAAAAATCCTTAAAACAAACGAGCCTACGGGTAAAATACGGGGTCAATGTAATTGCAATCAAAAGAGGGGAGAAACTTATTGTGGCACCCCCGGGCGAAGAGGTCCTCAATGCTGATGATGTATTGATATGCATAGGATTGACTCAGGATTTGGATAAATTCGCATTGATGTAGTTAAAAGCCGGCTTAATTAAATGGAGAAACCGAGCGCGGACTCTTATCACTCAAAAAATGAGCCAATAATTGATTAGTTGAGAGGCCTATCGTGTTAAGACAATTACAGTCCAAGAAGACCTTAACCCCGGCGCAGTTGATAGTCTTGACCTACATAGTGGTTATCCTGGTAGGCACAATATTGCTCTACCTTCCTTTAGCATTGAAATCCGGCCAATACAATAGCATTGTGGATGCTGTCTTCACAGCCACCAGTGCAGTATGTGTGGCGGGATTGACGGTTGTTGATACCGGGTTATTTTATAGCTCGTTCGGCCACGTGGTTATTCTGGTCCTGATCCAGATAGGAGGCTTGGGCCTGATAACTGTTACCACCTTTTACGCGCTGTTACTGGGAAAAAGGATCGGGCTCAAGGAACGGGTGGTGCTGAAAGAGGCTCTTAGAAGCGATTCCCTTGGGGGCGTGGTTCGCCTCGCCAAGGCTATTTTATTGATTACCATTGCGGTTGAAGCAACCGGGGCCCTTCTCTTATCCCTGGCTTTTCTCAAGTATTTTCCACCGGCTAAAGCCCTCTGGTATGGAGCTTTTCATGCAGTTTCAGCCTTCTGCAACTCGGGAATGGATATTCTGGGGCAGGAATTTTCTGCCTATGCCAGTCTGATACCCTTACAGGAGGACAAATTGATCCTGATAATTATCACGATCCTTATTGTTATCGGAGGGATAGGCTTTACGGTTATTCTGGACGTGTTAAAGCACAAACGTTTTGACCGGCTATCACTGCACAGTAAACTGGCCGTAGTAAGTTCCGCCGCTCTGATAATAATTGGGCTGGTATTCTTTTTCTTCGCCGAGTCCGGGACTTTGTGGAGAGGAATGGGACTAGCCGATCGGCTTATAAACTCACTTTTCCTGAGCGTGACTTCCAGAGCCGCGGGTTTCACTACTATAGATCTTGGCCAGGCTATCCCGGCAACCTGGATGGCGCTAATACTGTTGATGTTTGTTGGTGCCTCACCTGCAGGAACCGGAAGTGGGATCAAGACCACCACGTTTGCGGTCTTGTTCTTGGCGGCCAAATCGAGGATGCAAGCCCAGGGAGATCTGGTGGTCTACAACAGGCGTATCGATCAGGATACGATTATCAGGGCTTTGACGGTCAGTGTACTCGCTTTGGGGGTGCTATTTGGCGGCATAATCCTGGTAAGCCTATTGGATTCCCATGAGATTATGAAACTGATCTTTGAAGTTTTTGCTTCCTTTGGAACCGGCCTCACTACCGGGATTACTCCTGATTTAAGTGCCGGTGCGAAAGTAGTAATCATAATCCTGATGTTCTTTGGCCGACTGGGCCCATTAACCTTGGGGTTTGCACTGCTTGAAAGAAGTGCCCGCAAAGAAAACATTAAGTTCCCGCAGGGCAATGTTATTATCGGTTAGCAGACACAATCAGACCTAGAATCCGGACATCCGGGGCTAATAGTGTTACTTCATCCCGCGATAATGAAGAGTGAGATGGTGCTGCGATGCATAGGCCTAGACCAGAATCTGGAGGTTGTTACCGCCATATTAATAACAGGCTAATCACCTCCAGGGACAATCCCGTATTTAAACTGGCAAAAAGCCTAGGGAGCCGTAAGGGCCGCGACAAGAGCGGCAGGTTCCTGGTTGAAGGCGTGAAACTTGTTTCTGAAGCCCTTTCACGGCCAGAACTGGTGGAGACAATCCTCATTAGCGAATCAACCAGGGATTCCCTGGTCAGTGACCTGGTAGAGTACCAGATTCCTCGGGTGATTATCTCTTCCGAATTGGCCAAAGCCCTGGCGGAGACCGAAACAACTCAAGGGGTGTGGGCTATTTGCCGCCATCCCGACTGGGGTCCACCGGAGACGATCAGCTCGCTTGATTTTGTGCTGGTTTTGGCTGAGATACAGGATCCCGGCAATCTGGGCACCATGCTGCGGACTGCCTGGGCGGTAGGGGTGCAGGCAGTATTACTGTCGGTGGGGAGTGTTGATGTGTTTAACCCCAAAGTGATCCGCTCGGCCATGGGCGCCACCTTTAAACTCCCGGTATATACCGGCATCACACTCGCGAATATCGAGACCCTGCAGAAAAACGGGTTTCAAGTTCTGGCCTGTGATCCCCTGGGAGAATCAAACATCTTTGAAAGCGATCTGAGAGGAAAAGTAGCGATCACCATGGGCAATGAAGGACAGGGTCTCTCACCGGAATGGAAAGCCATGGCTGACCGCCGGATAAATATTCCTCTCCAGGCCGGAGTAGAATCCATAAACGTTGCGGTGGCTTGCGGCATCGTCTTATACGAGGCTTTCCGACAGCGACATGGCCTGACCTATTAGAGCACAGCTCTGATGACTGCCGAGACTCATTCCATGACCTGGCTGTGCCAGCGGTTACTCCACGGAGAGAACGAATTGAATCAAACCTTTGATATTCAGACTACTAAACGAGCGGTTTTAAACGGTACCGCTTCCACCGCCTGCTGGTCATGAATTATGGTGGTGTTGGAACCGCTCATTAATACTAGATCTCCGATAACCGCTCCCCGGACGGTAGTGTTCGAACTGCTTACTTGTATCTGGTTTTGAGGGGCGTAGAGAATCCCATCAATGGATACACTGCTCCCGCTTATCTTGATCTGGTTACCGGCGTACAAACAGACCGCATCACTGCTGGTGGCATAGCTTATTCCACTCCCGCTTATCTCAATATCTCCTGTGGCAATTATGGTACCAAGCCCACTTATGAGTGACCCGTTCAGCTTGACATTTCCCTCGACGAACAGTATTCCATCCAGCTCAACGATTCCTCCATTGAAGTGCTGATCACCATACAAGGTGCGGGTTGCCATTAACCTGAGTTCATCCATATCCCAGACAGGGGTAGGTACAAATGGGGCTTCTTCCATCACTTCGGTTATATTATGGTTAGAGGAAGAGGCTTGCAAGTAACCGACGGTCTCCAAGACTCCGTCGATTGACACATTAGCTCCAGTTAACTTGGCGTCGGCGTTGGTATGCACATTACCCTCGACATCCAGGTTTGCACCCGATACCTTTAGGGTTGCGGTTTCACTTCCCGAAAAAAGGGCATAGTCAAAAACCCTGCTGTTTCCATACATTGCTACCGCCCGGGCGTTTAATTGCTGATTGGTAAAGCCTAAAACCGGAGCCAGCAGGTAACTGACTTCCCGGGAGCACTTCACTTCAATCATCCGCAGGTCACCGTTGTAGGGGATGTTGATTTCCAGTTCACCCGGATTCAGACCGTTGGCTTCCGCATAGCTGACGGCAGCCGCGTAAGCTGCTGACTGGTCGGGAAGGTGCTGGGCTCCCGCCAGAGCAGCCGCATCAGCCGCATTACGCATGCCGGAATATATGTGATAGACGCGGCCTACGTCAACCACCAGAGCCGCCATACCGATAAGAGCGGTCACCATCATGGTCACCAGGATTATTGCAGTACCATTTTCATTCTTTAGTATCTTGGAGAGACCTCGCAAGAAATCCACCTCCCTGGCTCATAGAACTGGATAACCTTACATAAAAAAAGAAACCAAAATGCGGTCACCGCATCTGCCATGACACCTCTCGCCCCGTACTCGCGCCGAGGAAAGAAGGCAGGGCTGGGTATCTTGAGCTTATAGAAAAACCATCCTATTATTAGAATAACTCGGAGGCAATAAGACAGCTTCAGATGAAAGTTGGGTTTTTTATAGGACTAAGAGCATAAAAATCCAAGGCTGTTTCAAGAAGTAGGGCAGTTAGGGCTTCTTGTACCTTGCAGATGCGTATGCTATAATCAGTTCAAACCAAAATAAAAGGGGTGGACCGGCTGATGTGCAGGTACGCCGAAGTATTTTGGGACCTTTTCGAGTCGTCGGGACTAATTGTCTACTATCTCTGGTACAAGATGTTTATGTATCAATAAAAGACAATGATCAGGACCAGTACTCTGCTGGAAACCACTCAGGGAGACGCAGCCGTGACTGCAAGCGCGTCTGGCGGAAGGCAGAGGAATTCACCTGGGAGTTGGAGGCTGAATTAGCAGTAGGCCTTCCCGGAGCCTTTCCGTTATCAGGCTGCAAGTGAGCCGCAAGGCTAAAAAGGGTGGTACCGCGGAAGAGAGCTTTCGTCCCCAGAGGATGAAAGCTCTTAATTTTATAGAGGGGGTTTGGCTGTGCGTAACCGGCTGCAGCAGATGGAAAAGACTGCTGAAGAAAGGATCAGGGCAGCTTCGGATGCGGAGACACTAAAGAATATCAGGGTGGAGTACCTGGGACGCAAGGGCGAAATAACCGTCATTTTGCGCGGCCTGAAAGATCTGCCTCCGGAAGAAAGAGGGGCAGTGGGCCAGGCGGCTAACAGGCTTAAGGATCGTCTGGAAGAACTGATAGAATCGAGAAACCGGGATTTTAACGAGCAGGCCCTGCAAGAGCGGCTGTTAAAGGAAAAACTGGATGTAACTCTTCCCGGTACCCCTATGGTATCAGGAGGCAAGCATCCTTTAACCCTGGTAATAGAAGAGGTTGAGAACATATTTTTAGGCTTGGGATTTGAGATTGTTGAAGGACCTGAGGTAGAGCTTGACTATTACAATTTCGAAGCCCTTAACGTACCTGCAGATCACCCGGCCCGGGATATGCAGGACTCCTTTTATATCAGTGACGAGGTCTTGCTCAGAACCCACACCTCTCCCGGCCAGGTCAGGACCATGGAAAACAAAAACCCGGGATTGCCCGTGAAGATAATTATTCCCGGCCGGGTATATCGACGCGACGATGACGCCACCCATTCCCCGATGTTTCACCAGGTGGAAGGGCTGTACATTGGAGAGAGGGTTACCTTTGCCGACTTGAAAGGCATACTGATGCTGTTTGCCCATAAAATATTCGGGCAGGAGGTCAGGGTAAGATTCAGACCCAGTTATTTTCCATTCACCGAACCGAGTGCGGAAATGGATGTCTCCTGCGTCATATGCGGAGGGATAGGCTGCCGCACCTGTTCTAATACCGGTTGGCTTGAGATCCTAGGGTCGGGAATGGTACACCCCAATGTATTAAGGGCAGGGGGATACGACCCGGAAAAGGTAACCGGCTTTGCCTTTGGCATGGGGATAGAACGCATTGCCATGCTGAAATTCGGGGTGGATGACCTGCGACTGTTTTTCGACAATGATATCAGGTTTTTATCCCAGTTCTAAACCACTTTATTAAAAGGTCCTCACCTAGTGGTGGCAGAATAAGACCTGGTTGATTATACCCATCAAAGTAATCTAAGGGGGAATTGACTGTATGCGGTTGTCACTGGAATGGTTAAGGGATTACATCGAGATTGACATTTCCGCTCAGGAACTAGCACATAGACTTACCATGGCAGGAGTTACGGTGGAAAACATTGAGAAGGTTGAGAATGATGCCATACTGGAGTTGGATCTGACACCCAACCGGGGCGACTGTCTGGGAATCATCAATGTTGCCCGCGAGGTATCGGCACTAACCGGGAAACCGCTTGATATTCCCCAGGCAAGACCTGATGAGATTGATGAAAGAATTGAGGAATACATTAGCGTTACCATTGAATCAAATCTGTGTAGAAGATACGGCGCCCGGGTCATGAAGAATGTCCGGATTGCTCCATCACCGGTATGGATGCAGGAGAGACTCTTAAAAGCAGGTATCAGACCGATAAATAATGTGGTAGATGTAACCAACTACGTAATGCTGGAGACAAATCAACCGATGCATGCCTTTGATTATGATTTAGTGGAAGGACAAATGATCATAGTGCGGGAAGCCCTGGCGGGAGAGGTACTGGTGACCCTGGATGGCAACAGCAGGGAACTGCAGCCAGGAATGCTGGTCATTGCGGATGCCGTTAAGCCGGTAGCCCTGGCCGGAATCATGGGAGGGGAGAGTTCGGAAATCGGGGAAAGAACTACCACCATTCTCCTGGAGTCGGCCATCTTTGATGGAACAAGTATCAGGAGAACCGCCAGAAAGGTTGGCCTTAGAACTGAGTCCTCCATGAGGTTTGAAAAAGGGGTTGACGTTGGAGGGGTACTCTTCGCCTTGGACAGGGCGGCGCGTTTATTGGAAATCCTGGGAGCCGGGGAAGTTGTACAGGGCGTGTGTGATGTCTATCCCCATCCCCAACCGCGAACCACTATCCGGCTGCGATCCGACAGGGTTAATTATGTTCTGGGGACCAGTATTACCCCCGGCGAGATTGAAGGCTTTCTTAAAAAACTCGATTTCCCGGTTGAGGTTAGGGAGACTGATATGCTGGTGGATATACCTTCCTACCGTCCGGATTTGACCATTGAAGAGGATCTGATAGAAGAGGTTGCCCGGCTGTATGGGTATGACAATATCTCCTCGGAGCTGGAACCGGCCGTACCTACTCACGGATACAGAACAGATTATCAAAGGTTTCAAGAACGACTTATGTCCCTAGCTGCCAGCAGAATGCACCAGGTTATAACTTACAGTTTTATTAACCAACGGTGGTTGGATATCTTGGAGGTACCACAAGACAACTTTCTCCGTAACACTGTAAAGGTGGCCAATCCATTTTCTGAAGAGCAAGGAATAATGCGTACTACGCTTCTGCCAGGTCTCATGGAAGTTGCTAACCGCAATATGGCACGCCGCAATGAAGACCTTACCCTTTTCGAGATGGGCAGTGTTTTCTGGCCGCAGGAATCCGAGCCACTGCCGCAGGAAACTCTGATGATAGCCGGTCTGGTTACCGGAAAGACCTCAGGCGGATGGCAGGTTACGGGCAGTGAAATGGATTATTTCTACCTCAAGGGAATAATTGAGGAACTGTTAGTCAGGCTACACATGCTAGATATAAAGTTCTCGCCTGCTGCGCCAGACCATTCATATCATCCAGGGCGGACGGCTGTGATTACATCAGGAGGCAGGCAACTTGGTACCATCGGGGAGATTCACCCGCAGGTCCTGGAGAATGCTGGTATTGACAAGAGGGTTTGTGCTTTTGAAATCGAGGTAGGTAAGCTCTATGAAGCAGCATCCCTCCACTATCAGGTTCAGGGTATATCCAAGTACCCAGCGGTAAAACGGGATCTGGCTCTGGTAGTTCCTGAAGAGGTTAATGCTGACGAGCTGGAGGAAACCATTAAAAAGTCGGGTACAGAGCTCCTGACCAGGGTTGACCTGTTCGATGTTTATAGATCGCCTCAGCTAGGTCAGGATAAAAAAAGCCTGGCTTATGCACTTACCTTTCAATCGCATCAGAGCACACTGCAGGATGAAACGATCAGCACCATAATCAACAGGATTCTGCAGGAGACAGCCCGGGTTCATGGTGCCCGACTAAGGTAACGCTGTTATTGCGGGAGGATATTGTGTCCTCCCGCTCAGTTACGGGTTGGTCCCTTTGTTCTATCCTGCTTCTCAGCAATCTTTGGCTAATCTGTGACCAATCCGGGAATCCTCACTACTGCCAACGTTCGGCGCAAGACGTACTGAACCGGTGTAACCTTTCCCAAATCTGCGGTTTAGATATTGGCTGATCACCCGTGTTTTCAACATTGGCAAAAATTATGGCATATCCGCTGTAATTATGGAATATAAAGGAGATTTATCTGTTAATATCGAACCATCAAAATACACCATAACGAAGGGGAGGTTTACGGGTATGGTCGGCAGAAAAAAAGAAATGGTTAAAGTGACCGTAGATATCTTCGGCGAGGATTACGTAATCAAGGGTTCCGAAGATCCTGACTACATCCAGCTCTTGGCTGACAAGGTGGACCAAAAAATGCGCGAGCTTTATCAAAAATGCCCCAACCTCGGTGTAAGCAAACTGGCAATTCTTACTGCAATTAACCTGGCAGATGAATTGAGCAAGCTGCAGGAGGATTATGATCAGCTGGTGCACCTTTTGGAGGAGAAGAAGCGGATGAGCAGTCTGAATGATGATTTGATGCACAGACAAAGGCAGTCACAGGCTACATAGGGAAACGATTCTAAAAGGGGGGGCATGATTGGTAGACAACCGAGAAGTTGCCGCTATTTTAGAAGAGGTGGCAGATGTTCTGGAGATAATTGGCGAGAATCCCTACAAAATCAGGGCTTACCGGAAAGCATCAAGCTCGATTTGTCAACTCTCAGAGGACCTGGAAGACATCTGGCAGCAGGGCAGGCTGCTCACGATCGATGGGATAGGCAAAGCCATCCAGTCGAAGGTGGAGGAGATCCTGCGAACAGGCCAATTAACGTACCATCAGGATCTCTTGCGTCAGGTTCCCAAGGGAGTGCTTAAAATGTTAGCTTTGCCGGGCATGGGACCTCGAACGGTGAGGATTATTCATGAACATCTGGGAATTACCAATCTGGATGACCTTCTGGAAGCAGCCAAAGCACGCAGGATTCGCGAACTGCCGGGTTTGGGAGCGAAAACCGAATACAATATCAAAAAGGGCATGGAGATGCTCCGGTCCATTGGGGAAACTGTTACCCTAGGAACGGTTTTTCCTTTAGCTCAAGACTTTTGCGCTTTCCTGGCCAGTGGTGATGGCATCGACTCGGCGGAACTGGTGGGCAGTATCAGACGCCGGAAACCTGTGGTGCATGATATTGATATACTGGTGGCTTCGACTCAACCGGAGATGGTTCAGAAACGTATCAGCCGGTACAGGAAACTGAAGAGTCTGGACGAAGCGACTGATGAAGTAATCAAAGGCCAGTTGGGATTAGGTTTCAGATTTGAAGTAATAGTGGTTACGCCTGCCGATTATTCCATGGCTTTTTTATTAGCAACCGGTTCCAAAGAGCATCGCGAAGCGTTATTAATGCGGTTGCAGGAAGCAGGAGTGACTTCGGGCAACAGCGAGGCGGAGATCTACCAAACCATCGGCATGCAGTGGATCCCACCGGAACTCAGGGAGAACCGAGGGGAGATTGAACAGGCTGCCCGCCATCGACTGCCCTCTCTCATCAGCCAGTCTGAGCTAAAAGGAGACCTCCATCTACATACGGATTGGACTGATGGTGCACATAACCTGGAACAGATTGTCAAGCAGGCCCGGACCATGGGCTACTCCTATATTGCCATTACCGATCATTCCCAATCGCTTAAGATCTCACGAGGACTTGACGAGAAACGTCTGCATGAGCAATTGCACATGATTGCCCGAATGAATCAGGAATTAAAGGATTTTCGAATCCTGAGCGGGATTGAAGTTGACATAATGCGCGATGGTACCCTGGATTTCCCTGACGAGATCCTGGAACAGCTGGATGTGGTGGTCGCATCAATCCATAGTTCCTTCCATCTCACTATGGAAGAACAGACCCACCGTATTTTGAGTGCGATAAACAACCCCAATGTTGACATAATTGGGCACCTGACCGGCAGGCTCCTTAACCGCCGGGCGGGGTATCAGGTTGATGTTGATGAAGTCATAAAAGCGGCGTCTCGCCGGGGGACTGCGCTAGAAATAAACGCCCATCCCGACCGTTTGGATATCTCCGAGGAGGTGGCTTTTAAGGCCAAGCAGGAAGGGGTCAAGGTGGCCATCAACAGTGATGCCCACCAGGTAAGCGATATGCTGCTAATGGAATATGGGGTGTTCAATGCCCGGCGTGGCTGGCTGGAGGCCCGGGATGTAATAAACACCTGGCCTTTGGAAGAACTGCTCCGGTACTTTAAGAATAAACCGAACTAGGTGACCCATACTAAGAGAGGAGGAATGAATGGGAGAGTATCAGCTTGTTTGCTTTCATTGTGCGAGCCATAGCCATGTATGTGGTGGCTTTAATTGTGATAAGGATGATGGGAAAGAGGGCCCTGGGAGAACTGGGGCTTTTTGATTTTGTGGTTATGACCGGGGTAGGCCATATTTTAACTTCAGTGGCCTTGGACCAGAGCTTGCCTTTCTACGAAGGAGTGGGGGTTCTGATTACCCTGGCAGCCATGGAGTACGGGGTGTCTTATCTATCCATCAAGAATCAGCGGCTTAGCCGTCTGATTCAGGGAAGCCCGGTAGTTATGATTAAGGATGGCAGGATCATCAGGGAGAACCTGGGGAAAGAGAAATTTAACGTGGATGACCTGATGCAGGAACTGCGCAAGCAGGGAATCAGGGATGTGAACGAGGTGGAAACCGGAATCCTTGAACCTTCAGGGGGCTTCAGTGTAATCCTGAAGGGAGCAGAGGAACCGGTTTCCCGGGGAGAACTGGGGATTGACTGGGAGCCTGCTCCCGACAGCATCCTAACCTACAAATTGGTTAACCGGGAAGAGATTTTTTCTTTATCGGATAAGCCCCCGGTTACTGTTGATCCCCCTCTCTCCCTGGCCAGGAGCCTGGAAGAGATCCATAACAAGCTGGATCAAGTTATGAAGCGTCTCGATAACTTGGAAAAGAGAGAATAGCTGGTCATTAATGGTATGATATAATGCTTACGGAGAATTGCATAATACGCAGCAAATTCTGTTTTTACTCCCGGTATGATCATTATGTGATGGCTTGAAGTTGTGCAAGGAGGGTAAATAATGAAACTCAATGAGATTTATGAACTGGCTGTTAAGCTGGGAATCGAGAAGGATGTTCGGGGAATTGAAGAGATTAATAGATTGCTGGCTAAAAATCGTAAGGATTTTGAAAGGGCGGAAGCCAAGGACTCCACCTTTTTTGACCGGGAAACCTTGACCAACCCATTCAGTGATACCAGGATCCTCTATGGCACCGGGGAAGAGGATATTACGACTATCTTTTGCGGGGTTGACATGGAGGCACCCGAGATTATCCTGGCTGATCGGTTACGGGAAAAGGGTCAGAGAATCGATCTGGTTATGGCCCATCACCCGGAAGGCCAGGCACAGGCCGCCTTATACGGGGTCATGGAGCTGCAGGCTGACCTGCTCTTAAAAGCGGGCATTCCGGTAAATGTGGCGGAGGGAATTATGAATTCGCGGATTTCAGAGGTCAGGCGCAACATGATGTCCCTGAATCATCAACGGGCAGTTGATGCGGCCCGCCTCCTGGATATACCGTTCATGTGTGTGCATACACCTGCTGATAACCTGGTTAATGATTATTTACAGGGATATATAGATGATAGGAAGCCGCAGTACCTGGAGGAGTTACTGGAGGTACTTGTGGAAATACCGGAATATCGTCAGGCCAAGCTTCTTAAAGCAGGTCCGGAACTTGTAGTAGGGGACAAGAAAAAGCGGGCCGGCCGGATTCTGGTGGATATGACCGGGGGGACCTCGGGATCTGCCGATATGTATGAGAAGCTGGAAACTGCCGGGATAGGAACGGTTATTCGGATGCATTTATTAGAAAAACACCTGGAGCAGGCCAAGAAACACCACATCAATGTCATAGTTGCTGGTCACATGGCCAGTGATTCCCTGGGACTGAACCTCTTCCTGGACCAGTTGGAACTGCGGGGAATCTCGATAATTCCGGCCTCGGGGTTAATACGGGTCAGACGAGTATAAAATGGAGAGATGACAGTGATTCCAGAAATCCTGGCTCCGGCCGGGAATTACGAAGCCTTCCTGGCAGCCATCGAGAATGGCGCGGATGCGGTTTATCTCGGCGGACCTGAGTTTAATGCCCGTTACCACGCGGATAATTTCACTGTCAGCGATATCGCGCGGGCTCTGGAGTATGCGCACCTGCGGGGAAGAAAGGTTTATGTTACCCTGAACATACTGCTGGATGACGACGAACTGCTGCGGGCTTTAGATTATATTTTTACGCTCCAGGAACTGGGGATAGATGCGGTAATAGTTCAGGATATAGGGCTTCTCAATGCCATTACCCGAGTGTTTAAGGACCTCCGGGTTCATGCCAGTACCCAGATGACCGTTTGTAATCCCGAGGGAGTCAGAATGGTAACGGAACTGGGAGTCTGCCGGGTGGTTCTGGCACGGGAACTTGGGGCAGGAGATATCTCACTCATTAGAAATCAGTGCCCGGGTGTTGAATTGGAAGTATTTGTTCATGGTGCCCTGTGTTACAGCTATTCAGGTCAGTGTCTCCTGAGCAGTGTCGTGGGAGGCCGCAGCGGGAACCGGGGACGCTGTGCCCAGCCCTGCCGCCTTACATACCGGCTGCTGGAAGAGGGAGTCATGATGAGTTCCGGGTACCTGCTGAGTCCCGCCGACCTCTGCCTCCTGTCTGAACTCCCGGAGCTGGTAAGCATGGGAGTTGCGTCTTTGAAAATCGAAGGACGCATGAAAAGGCCTGAATATGTGGCGGTAGTAACCAGGGTATATCGCCAGGCGATGGACAGGTTGCAGGAATATCAGGAGGATGGGCGTCTGGATAAATGGGCCCCCACCCGGCAGGAGAATGAGGATCTTAAGGGTATCTTTAACCGAACCTTTACTATCAATCAATGGCTGGGAAAGAACATTGAGGTATTAAGAACTGATCGCCCCAACAACCGGGGGGTCCTGGTTGGACAGGTCGTGAAACAGTACCCGGATGAGCAAAGGGTGGACGTTAAGCTTGAGCGCGGGCTGTATTGCGGTGACGGGATTGAAATCTGGACCCGGTATGGAACTAACCCGGTCGCGGTGGTGGAAAATATTCACGTCAACCAGCAACGGGTAGAAAAGGCGCGACCGGGTGATATAATTAACATCGAAGTAAAAGGCAGGTGCTGCTCTGGAGATCCGGTGTATCGTACTCATGACCGGATGCTGATAGATAAAGCCCGGGAGACAATCGTCGCCAATCGCGAGGAAAACCGCGTCCCTATATGGATTCAGGTAAAAGCCAGGACAGGCGAGAAAATGCAGTTGTCCTTTTCTGACGGTCAAGGTCATACAGGTGCGGCTATGACCCAGAAACCGGTAGAGGCGGCCAAAAATAGGCCTTTGACCAAAGCGGAGATGGTTGATAAGCTCAATCGCCTGGGAAACACTCCCTGGAAGCCGCAATCCTGGGACATTGACATGGAACCGGATATCATGATTCCTTTCAGTGAATTAAATGAGGCTCGAAGAATGGCCGGCAATGAACTGAAGGAAAAGATACTCAGTGCAGCCAAGCCACCGTCTATAAGCCGGGAGGTTTTTGAGTCCAGGAAGTACAAGGTTTTCGGAGAAAGCGAATTTTCGTCAGTCCGGACGAGTGTTGTAAGTACAAGGAAGAATGACCCGCGACAACCAGCCCGGCTTTCAATTCGAGTTGGTTGCATTCGGGCTGCCCGGGCGGCTCTGGAGTCAGGAGCAGACCGGGTATACCTGAGCCTGTCAGGGTTAAACGGTTCTGCCTGTTCCGTTGATGAGTTAGATAAGCTGAAGGATCTTGCCCGCGGAGCTGACCGCGAACTGTATTTTGAGGTACCAGCCATATTGAGGTCAGGGGATGAATTGGATTTCTCGAATATCAGGGAGCAGAGTCCTGACGGAATTCTGATTGGCAACCCGGGAGCTTTATATAGATTTCGTGGACTGGGAATTGATATTCAGGCAGACTATACCTTCAATACCTTTAACAGCGAAACCATTAAGGCGTTAGTTCAGCAAGGTGTCAAAGGAGTCTGCTTGAGCCCGGAGCTTAACCGGGTTGGGTTGCGAAGAATAGTGGCATCGCATGTGCCATTGGAATACATTGTTCATGGCCAGTTGATGGTTATGGTTTCAGAACACTGTGTAATGGGTAACCTGGGGCAATGCTCAGGGGAATGCCACCAGCGGGAGAGGGTATTGATGGATGCCAAAGGTTACAAATTTCCCGTGTTTACCGACAGGTACTGCCGGATGCACCTGTTTAATTCCCGTACTACCTGCCTGGTTGAAGAACTGGGGGAATTGGAGAGGATGGGCATCAGGCTGTTCAGGATTGAGGCACTACTGGATACCGTGGATATGGTGAGTCAGACCGTTAACATATACCGCGAGGCACTTGATAGGATATATAAGGCTCAAAATCCCGAATTATCTGGATTAAGGGCCAGGCTGGAGACAGTGGCTAAATCACCTTTAACCAGACTGCACCTTAAACGGGGTGTTCAATAAAGCCTACATGGGTATTTGTCATCGGATACATATAGCTGGACAATAACAATTTATGGGGAGCTAACATGAGAGAGACTTTGAGGAGACTTGAGTTTAACCGGATAGTAGAGATGTTGACGGAGCAAACCAGGTCAGAGGGAGGAAAACTTAGAGCCTTGGCCCTGGAGCCCACCTCAGATATCAATGACGTAATCGAACGGCTTGACGACACGGAAGAAGCCCTGGGACTGTTACATTTCCAGGAACCCGGGTTCTTAAGCGAGGTGCCGAATATCAGGCCGCATTTAGCCAAGGTTGGAGCCGGGGGTATGATATATCCCGCAGAGATCCTCCAGGTTCTTCAGATCTTGCAGTCCTCGAGAAGGGCACTAAGCTTCCTGTCTCCAGGACAGGGGAGCCGGGTCAGATGGATTACGAATAACCTGACTGAAAATGGCAGTCTGGAACGCGCAATTAAGGCAGTGGTTGATGATACCGGTGAGATTAAGGACTCGGCATCTTCAGAGCTTCAGACCATCAGGAACCGCCAGAATACCCTGCGCAGCCGTATCAAAGACTACCTGCGCGATTTTATAAAATCGACTTCCAACCAAAAGTATCTGCAGGAGAATCTCGTTACTGAGCGGGGAGGCAGATACGTGGTGCCGGTCAAGATTGAATACCGGCATGAGATAAAGGGAATTGTACACGATGAATCGGCCAGCGGGGCCACAGTATATATCGAGCCTGAGTTGGTGGTGTCAGCAAATAATGAAATCAGGCGGCTGGAGGCTGAAGAGGCTCGAGAGGTGGCCAGGATTCTGCGCAAGATATCAGCTATGATTGCCGAAGCTGTTGATGAGCTGCAAAGCAACCTGGAAAGTCTGGAGACCCTGGATTTTTGGGTGGCCAAAGCAAGACTGGCCTTGAAAATGGAGGCCTTCCGTCCCCATCTGAATTCGGAAGGAAGGATACGGCTGGTCAGGGCCAGGCATCCACTGCTTAGTTCCAGAGCGGTTCCGATAGATCTGGAGCTAGGGAACAGGTTTGATATTCTGGTGACAACCGGTCCCAACACCGGGGGAAAAACCGTGGCTCTCAAGACAGTAGGCCTGCTAGCGGTGATGACCAGTTGCGGCCTGTTTATCCCGGCCTCATCGGAGTCTGAGATGCCGGTGTTTAATAAGGTGCTGGTCGATATCGGTGATGAACAGAGTATTGAACAATCACTGAGTACATTTTCCGCCCATATGACGAACATTAATGGTATCTTGAACCAGGCTGGCCAGGATTCTCTGGTTATTCTTGATGAGCTGGGTGCCGGAACCGACCCCCTGGAAGGTGGAGCATTGGCCAGGGCCATCCTGGAACGGCTGTTGGAACTCAAGGCCAAAGTGCTGGTTTCTACCCATCATAGTGAGCTTAAAACCTTCGCCTACCAGCATGACCGGGTAGAAAATGCCTGCGTAGAGTTTGATCCGGTCTCATTGCGGCCTACCTACAGGCTGACCATTGGGCTGCCGGGGCAGAGCAATGCGTTTGAGATTGCTGGCCAGTTAGGATTTGATCAGGCACTGGTCCAGCGGGCGCGTCAGTATGTACCACAGCAGGAACAGGAGATTTCCAAGCTGTTAACCGATTTGAAGGAACAACGCTTTCATGCGCGTGCCGAAAAGGAGGCTGCCAGGAATCTTCAAAAACAACTGCAGGAAGAGAGAAATCTTTTAGAACAGAAGGCTCTGGAGATGGAACAGGAGAAGGAACAGCTCCTTAATAAGATACAGGTGGAAGCGTCACAATATTTGGAATCCGTACGCAGCGAGATCGACACCATACTGCTGGATTTCAAGAGGCGGGCCCGTGAAGCCGAGGCCCCCAAATGGCATGAGATCGAAGAAATGAGGAAACGTTATCAACGGGCTGTACCGAACCTTGGTTTTCAGGCTAATGCCGAGCCAAGACCCGTGAAGGATAAAAAGGTAGAAACGGGGGACTACGTTGAGATCAAGAGTATCCGCCAGAAAGGCTATGTACTTGAGGTCAGTCAGGGTGAGGTTGTTGTTCAGGTAGGGATAATGAAACTAACGGTCCCAGAGAATGATGTAGTTATTAAATCCTCTCCTGAAGAGACTTTTTCCCGGCAAAGGAACCGGAGTTATTTAGAAAACCGCAAAAACATTCCCACGGAGATCAACTTAAGAGGGATGTTAGCGGAGCAGGCTCTGGATGAGACTGAGAAGTACGTAGAGGAAGCCTTTTTAGCAGGTCTGGAAAAGGTGAGGATAATTCACGGCAAGGGAACTGGTGCCCTGCGCCGGGCGGTTCGCGAACACTTAACCGGTCACCCCTATATCAAGAACTTCCGGGATGGAGAGAACAACGAAGGAGGAAACGGGGTAACCATAGCTTATCTTAACCGGTAGCCTTATTTGAGGGTGGGGTTTCAGTTAATAATTGGCTAATTGATATGCTGTTGTTAAAGTGCCCGGTAAGGTTATCCGGTGGCCGGCACACCGAGTGAATATTATCAGAATGGGCGGTACCGATATTCGGCACCGCCCTCATTTGTGCAGTAGTTATTTGGCGATTATCCTCGCCGGGACTTATTTATGCGTCTGATGTTCAGACAGCGGACAGTGTCCCAGGTGACCGGGATTATCGATTTTAATCTCTGCTATATATTCTCCGGGACAGCCTCCAAACTCACCGTCTTCAGGTATATTGGCCAGGTATATCCGCCCTTGATGGCGGGGATCAGTACACACCTTTACTATTTCACCGACCGTTTGACCGCCATGAAAATCACAGTATTCCTGAGGCATAGCTCCGGGCGTACCGGGGGCGAGGTCTTTAAGGAAACCCTGCTGCACTGGCGCGGGACATCCGGGTGTGGCCAACTTTCCGGTATCGGGACATATACTCGCCAACACATGCAGGTCGCATGTTTCCTTGGGGGCACTCTCCGCTTTCACAACTTTTACAACAATATCTTCGTCGGGGCAGGCTGGTGTAGCGACCTTGTTTGACTTCTTACAGATTGAAACATTTTGAATCCCGGTGGGAACCTTAAAACTGCCCTTTGAATTGGCCACAGCCTTGGTCATGGCTGCCTTCCAAATCCGAGCAGGATACGAACCGCCATAGGTACTGCTCATCGTTTCTTCCCGGTCGTATCCCATCCAGACAGCACAGGCGTAATGTGGGGTATAGCCCACAAACCAGGCATCTTTATCGTTTTGCGTGGTTCCCGTTTTCCCAGCACACTGGACTCCCGATATCCTGGCGTTAGTACCGGTCCCTGCTTCAACCACAGTCTGAAGCATATCTGTCATCATCCAGGCGGTTTCTTCCTTCATAACCCTCGTCTGCTTGGGACGGTAGTCATAGATAATGTTCCCGGCGTTATCTTCAATCCTGGTAATAACATGGTGCTCAGCCCGGACTCCGTTATTACCAAAACAGCCGTATGCGGAAGCCAGCTCCAGTGGTGATACCCCCTTGGTGATGCCTCCTAATGCGGTTGAAAGGTTGAGGTCATTGGCGCGTCCTGCCTTGACTAAACTGGTAATCCCAAGCTTTTCGGCAAAGTTGATTCCATTCCTTATGCCAATCTCATCAGCCAGCTTGACAGCGTAGACATTGACCGACCACTGCACCGCGGTGCGCATGGTAATCATTCCCCGGTACTTTCCGTCATAGTTCTTGGGTGAATATGGTTTTCCTCCGGCCATAAATGTCACCGGGGCATCCTCCAATTGATACTCCGGGCTATACCCCATCTCCAGAGCGGGTCCATAAACAACTACCGGTTTGAAAGCCGACCCTGGCTGCCGTACCATATCAACCGCCCGGTTGAAACCTCTTTTATGTGTATAGCTGCGTCCGCCAATCAGTGAAAGAATTTCCCCAGTCCGGTGATCAAGCAATACCATGGCAGATTGTATATCCTGTCCATTCTTGCTCTTAACCTGGGGAAAACTATTAGGATTGGCATAGGCTTCTTCGGCAGCTAGTTGCACCTTGGGGTCCATGGTCGTGTAAATCTTCAGACCACCTCTATAGATTGCGTCTTGAGGATTATCATAAAGTCCTTCCTCCTGCAGAATCCTGTCGGCCTCGTCAACCACGTAATCCACGAAAAAACCGTATTGATGCGGGGCGTCGACCGGTTCTTTAAAGTCGAGTTTTTCTTCATAGGCCTCATCGGCCTCCTGTTGGGTGATAAACCCGCAGTCCACCATGCTGAGCAGCACCACCCGCTGCCTGCTTTTGGCCAGTTCAAGGTTTTTAAATGGCGAGTAGGCGTTTGGTCTCCGAACCAACCCTGCCAGCAAACTCGACTCAGCAAGTGTAAGTTGATCCACATCCTTGCCAAAGTATATTTGAGAAGCGGTCTGCACTCCCCAGGCTCCACTGCCGAAATTAATCCGGTTAAGATAAAACTCCAGGATTTCATCTTTGGAGTACTTGCTCTCCAGCTGGAATGACATTACCATTTCCTTGATCTTACGTTCCCATGTCTTGTCGGGATAAAGGAAAGCATTCTTGGCTAGCTGCTGGGTTATAGTGCTTGCTCCCTGAGCCTTTTCGCCTGCTATTACATCGACTATGACAGCTCGGGCAATGGCCATGATGTTGATGCCGTGATGATTGTAAAACTCCCGGTCCTCGACAGCAATGAAGGCCTGCTTCAAGTGCTCGGGCATCAGGCTTAATGGTACTTGAATTCGATTCTCCTCAGCATGCAGACTGTAGAATGTTTTATTATTCCGATCATAGAGAGTGGTGGTTTCCGAGCCGTATAATGTTTCGGGACTCCATGAAGGGATATTGACAACTGCTCCGATAACTGTTCCCACGATAGCCCCTATCAGAATCACGGCGGTGATTATGGCCGCCGATACGAACCATTTCCGTGCCTCGCGTTTGGAAATCTTTTTCTTACGTTTAGGCATGATACTTGCCTCCCACATGGTCGATTTAATTAGAATTATATCAATCTGGGCAAAGTCCTGCTCTTAAAAGTTTCCTTCTGCTAGAAAATACCGGTAGATTCATGGCTTTGTCAACTGAGAAGAGCCCGGTTGTGCCTCACCCTACTTAATAATTTACGCTGGATCTTCATTAAAACTTGCCTCAATCCTGTGTATGGCAGAAAATGCAGATCTGCTTACCACTGACCAATGCCAATGGCTTGCATGTTACCAGTGCTTGGATTGAACCGCTTCCTTGATTATGGTATCATTTTGTGATTAAGGAGGTATTGATTGTGGATAAAAAAACCCGGGAACAAGCTCTACAACAGTTGGAATTGATCAGGCGGGGAACGGCGGAGATTATTCCTGAGGACGAGCTTCTGCGCAAGCTTGAGCGGTCGATCAAGAATAAGCAGCCCTTGAAGATAAAGCTCGGACTTGATCCTACCGCCCCCGACATTCATTTAGGTCATACCGTTGTACTTAATAAGCTGAGACAGTTTCAGGATCTGGGACATGAGGTGCGTTTAATAATTGGAGATTTTACCGGTAGAATAGGAGACCCCAGTGGCAAGTCTGAAACCAGGAAACAGCTGACGGAGGAACAGGTAAAAGCCAATGCCAGGACCTACCAGGACCAGATCTTCAAGATTTTAGATAAGAGCCGTACTACAATCTATTTCAACAGCGAGTGGCTTTCTCCCATGAATTTTGCTGATGTGTTAACCCTGGGGGCCAAGTATACTGTGGCTCGCATGATGGAGCGGGATGATTTTGCCAAGCGCTATAAGGACGGGCTGCCGATCGGTGTCCACGAATTCTTTTACCCCCTGATGCAGGGTTATGATTCGGTCGTTCTGGAGTCTGATGTGGAGTTGGGGGGCACAGATCAGAAGTTTAATCTCCTGGTAGGCCGCAACCTGCAGAGAGAGTATGGGCAGGAACCACAGATTGCGTTGATGATGCCCATACTGGAGGGCATTGACGGGATCCAGAAGATGAGCAAGAGTCTGGGCAACTATATCGGTGTCAATGAGGATCCCAACGAGATATTCGGCAAGACCATGTCGATACAGGATCAGCTGATAACCCGCTATTTCGAGCTGGTTACCCGGGTTCCCATGGATGAAATCAAACGGCTGGAAAAAGCCATGAAGAGCGGCCAGGTCAATCCGCGTGATGCCAAAATGCGGTTGGCCCGGGAGTTGATAACCATGTTTTACGATGCCGAGCAGGCCAGGCTGGCTGAAGAAAGGTTTAAACTGGTCTTCCAGAAACATGATGTTCCCGAAGACATTCCGGAAGTAACAGTTTCTGAGCGGGAGGTCTGGCTGCCCAAACTGTTAAATGATACTGGTCTGGTTTCTTCAACCAGCGATGGTAAGCGTATGATAAAACAAGGGGCCGTCAAGATTAACGGCGAGAAGTGCGACAATGATGAAGCGGTGGTTAGCATTGAGAACGGAATGGTGATACAGGTAGGTAAGCGAAAGTTTGCTCGTCTCCTGGCTGAATAATAAGCTGGTTTCTTGTTCGGCCGCACGGCAGATAACAATCAGAATGATACTGACCTGCCGGGTCAGAAGAAAACACCCCAAGACTACCTGGGGTGTTTATTACTGGCCCTATGTTTTTCCCATTTCCCCCGACGCCTTTCGTAAAAAACCCATGAAAGCCCCGTCATTAAAAGACCCTTGAAGAACCAGGTGCTGCCATCCCAGCGGAATGATGCCTGCTTTTTTAAGCTTTGCTAGCGGCAGGCTTTTCCACGAAATGGTGTGAACCCAGTTTATAACAGACTACTTTAGTTGATATTACTTGATAATAATTGGCGGATTAACTATAATCGAGATGAAAAGGATAGCGTCAAACAATAATTCGTCATTATACCATGAGGGGGTAAAAAGGCGTGAACAAGGAGCTGATTACTGCCCAGGCTTTGGCTGAGATCTTGGATCTATCGGTGGAAACGATTTGGAGATATACCAGGGAGAACAGGATACCCTTCATTGAGCTAGGCAGCAGACAATACCGATATAAGCTGGATGATGTAATCCAAGCGCTTAGTGGTGACATCGTCAGGGAAAAAACCGTCCCGTATGAAACTAAACCTGTAAAAAAGCTCACGTACCAGGATTACCTGGATTTACCCGAAGAACCAGGCTACCGTTTTGAGATCCTTGAGGGCATGCTGATCAAAGAATTATCACCCAGTGTTATCCACCAGCGCGCTTCCCGCAAGCTGCAAAGGATTCTGGAAGAATACTTTGCGGAGGTTGATCCCGAAGGAGAGATCTTCGATGCTCCCCTGGATGTTACCCCGCTTGACTTCAACGTAGTCCAGCCGGATCTGTTTTATGTATCTGGGGAACAGAAACTGATGGTGAAAGATGCCCGGATAGACGGGGCGCCGGCTTTGGTGGTCGAGGTTATATCTCCCTCCAGCGGGCGGAAAGACCGGCTGCAGAAAATGCGGATTTACCAGAAGGCTCAGGTACAGCATTATTGGCTGCTTGATCCGCAGGAAAAAACCCTGGAATGCTTTGCCTGGCGTGATGGCGTATACGCCGTGGTTGCCTCCGGTATGGATGAAGATATTGTAGAGCATCCGAATTTTGCCGGTTTATCAATTGCTCTTAAATCCTTGTGGTCCAAATAAGAAGTAATGCTGGAAGTGTCTTCAGTTGGCCTGCTATAAACTTCTTCAGACCTTTAATGGTCAACATCATTCATTTCTCTATCTCTTGAGCTCTGAATCGTATTGACAAAGTAGGATCAGTTCATGAAATTAAACCTGGGTTTGCTTTGGCTGAGAGTGGAAGCGTAGTTAGGATTGCTAGTTCCATTGACAACATTTTAAGCATACTCAACAATAGTATAAATTACATGAACAGGGGCTGAGGGGGATGCGGCGTGTTATATTGGCGATATATTCCTGGCTGTTCGCGGTAACCGCAATTCTCATTTTTGATTTTGCAGGCCATGGCGTTTTCGACACCGGCTTCATTTTAGCCACCTCTTGCGGTTGGTTTCTGGCCCTGTTAATAATGGTATGGGCGAGGGGAAAAGACACGGGAACCGGCTGGGCGGTCGCTCTGATGTCCTTGATGTTCCTACCGGTAGTGCTTTTCTTCCTGGTCATGGGGCTCAACAAGGCTTTGAGCCTGCATCTTTCACTTATGACCCTGATGGTTATCTACCTTGCTTTACTTATTACAATTTTCCTCGCTGCCCGGCGGATAATGGGAAGGATGATGACCGGGCCTGTTTTGCCTCAAGCTAAGATGGATGAGAGGGATGTAAAGTCCATAGTCTGGTCCGGTTTCATAGGGTTTGGGGTTCTGTCCACTCTGCTTATTGCTGCTCTGCTACAGCCCTGGATCAGCTACAACGATTTGCGCCTATGGTTGGGAGTACTGGGAACCGGTATGTTGTCGTGGTTTTTATCATTGCTGGTATTCTCTTTGGTAAAGTAGGGTAGTTACATAATTTTAAAGACAAGGGGCAGAACCCTTTGTCCGGTAGAGGATTGGCTTTTTCCTATTCAGGGCTGTGTAGCTGGCTGCATTCGGCGTAATGAGGTGTCACATGGAATTACAGATCCGCAGAGCAATGAAAAGGTACTTCGGCTATGAGGGATTCAAACCCGGTCAAGAGGCGGTTATCAATAGTATTCTGCAGGCCCGTGATACCCTGGGAGTGATGCCGACCGGTGGAGGCAAGTCCCTGTGTTATCAACTTCCAGCTTTAGTCTTACCGGGGATTACCCTGGTGATCTCTCCTCTGATAGCCCTCATGAAAGATCAGGTCGACGCTCTGAATGACCAGGGGGTTGCTGCTTCGTTTATCAACAGTTCACTGGAACCTGACGAGGTTCGATACCGGCTCCATCAGGCAGCGCGGGGCAGCTATAAATTATTGTATGTTGCTCCGGAACGGCTTGCCTCCGAACACTTTTACAGCCTCCTGAACAGGCTCTCCGTATCATTTGTTGCTGTTGATGAAGCCCACTGCATTTCCCAGTGGGGACATGATTTTCGACCCAGTTATCTGGGGATCGGCTCCTGGATAGCCTCAATGCAAAAGCGTCCTGTTATTGCAGCCTTCACCGCTACGGCAACCCCTAAAGTAAGAGAAGACATAATTCAACTGCTTGGTCTGCAAGACCCCCGGGTTTTCGTGAATAGTTTTGATCGTCCCAACCTGCGATGGACGCTGATGAAGGGGGTAGACCGGGAGCGTTTTATCAGCCGTTATTTACGAGAACACCCTGAACAATCAGGAATTGTATATGCCGCAACCCGGAAAGAGGTGGACAGCCTTTTCGTTGGACTACGTTCGCGCAGCTTCAAGGTCGGTAAATACCACGCAGGAATGAACAGTGAAGAGAGGACCCGAAATCAGGAAGCATTTATCCATGATGAGATTCAGGTGATCGTGGCTACCAACGCTTTTGGATTGGGTATAGATAAGTCCAATGTCCGGTTTGTTATCCATCACAATATGCCTCGACACCTGGAGGCCTATTACCAGGAAGCCGGGCGGGCAGGGCGTGACGGTCAGGCGGCGGACTGCATCCTGCTTTATCAGGCGGGGGATATACATATTCAGAAGTACCTGATTGAGAATGGCAGCCTGTCCCGGGAGAAGAAGGCTGTGGAGCACATAAAATTGAGGAGCATGATCGACTACTGCCACACACCAAACTGCCTGCGGGCTTATATCCTGGCTTATTTCGGGGAGAGAGACATCAAAGCCCAATGTGGGAACTGTGGCAACTGCAGCGATTACATAGTAAGAGACATAACTATCGAGGCCCAGAAGATCTTTTCCTGCGTCCACCGAATGAAGCAGCAATACGGGAGTTCCATGGTAGCCTCAGTTCTCAAAGGTTCGCAGCAAAAGAGGATTTACCAACTGGGCTTTCATGAGCTTTCTACCTATGGAATTATGAGTGACATGAAAACCGAGGATATTATAGAGATGATCAATCTCTTGGCGGCTGAGGACTACCTGACCATAACAACCGGCAAATACCCGGTGATACAACTTAGCCCCCGAGCCACGCCGGTTCTGCGAGGTCAGGAAAGGGTAATCGCCAGGTTCCCCCAAGCCCCGGAATCAGGCTCCAGGGAGAGCTCCATCTTTCAGGCCTTGCGTTCCTTGCGGCAGACCATAGCCAGGCAGCAGGGTATACCTCCCTATGTGATTTTCCCTGATAGTACACTGCGGGAAATGTGTACCCAATTACCTTTAAACAAAGGTGACATGCTCTGCATAACTGGAGTAGGTGAAATTAAATTCGAAAGGTATGGACCTCAGTTCCTGGAAATAATTCGCCAGTATGTAGAAGATCCAGATTCCATAGAAACCATTCAGGTCACTGAAACGGAATCACGCAAGAAAACCCTTTCAAGAGAGATGAAGAAAAAGAGCAGGGGTGTGGAGAAGAAAACTCCCAACCACCTGCTAACCTGGCAGCAGTTCCGGGAAGGTATGTCGCTTGCGGAAATTGCACAGGAGAGGGAATTGCAACTGTCAACCATCCAAGGCCATTTGCTGCGGGCCGCTAGAGAGGGTTATGAAGTCGACTGGGAACAATTCATAACTCCGCAGCAGGAAGAACAGGTGCTTAAGGTCCAAAGAGAGACAGGTGCGCAAAGACTAAAGCCAATCAAGGAAGCATTGCCTGCTGGATTTGATTATTTTTTAATAAGGATAGCACTAGAGAAGAATGGCATTATGCTCTCATCGGATGGCGAAGGAGCATGCTGACAAGATCTTTCCTCTTTTAATGCCGACATGAATTGCATTGTAAAGAATATAATAATAGGAGTATTCACCTCTTGTGAACTTTTTTCATAGTATGGGTTTGCGGAGGTGAATTCTTTTGTATGGTCGTCGAAAACCAAGGGCAATGACTTTCATTATAATAGTTGTTCCTTTGTTAATTGCCTTGTACCTTATTATCGATTCCAACCTCGAAACGACTCTGAACGAAATGGCCAAATCGAAAGCCCAGTTAGCGGGGCAGGAGGTTATCACGCGGGCGGTAAATGAAAAGGTAGCCTGGAAAACCGAGTACCAGGATCTTGTAACGATTCACAAGGATGGAGAAGGAAGGATAGTTCTGATCCAGCCTAACACGGTGAAGATTAACCGTATGATGGCGGAGACCCTCCTATATGTTGAGACCGGATTTTCTGAGCTTGAGAAACAGAGTTACTCTATACCTTTGGGCCAGGCCATGGGAAGCAGGATTTTTGCCGGTTATGGTCCAGAGATAAAAGTCAGGATGGTTCCAGTAGGAAGGGTGACCGCCGACGTAGTCGATAGTTTTGAAGAAGCAGGAATTAATCAGACCCGTCATTTAATAAGCTTAAAAATTTCGGGAAAAATCAAGGTAGTTGTTCCATTTAACAAAGAAGAGATTGACGTTACAATGACAATTCCGGTTACGGAGACGATTGTGGTTGGCCAGGTACCGCAGACCTATATGATGCTTAAGAATCAGGGCAAGATCCTGGGACTGAGTGCCGAATAATATGTTAATCAGCCGTATGACATGAATCGGAGACAGACAGACTAAGTACATAGAAAAAAAGACAGAAAAGGCCTTGACTGCTGACGAAGGGGCGTGATAAGATAACTCTCGCGGCAGTGAGGCCGCAGTAAAGATTGGTTCTAGGGACATATAATAGAAAGTGGCGACAGTTCCTAGACGAACCCTTGACACGACAAGGGTAGACATGATAAGATAAATCTTGCGCGCAGGAAGCGCGACCTGATCTTAGGAAACTAAACAGTG
>Ga0208297_1001029_pt1 | contig 34353 bp, 34 predicted proteins | sample LMS_cellobiose_e_FD_187367 | JGI IMG/M metagenome (GOLD analysis project Ga0208297, IMG submission 187367) | Rumen-fistulated moose microbial communities from Alaska, USA - LMS_cellobiose_enrichment (SPAdes) (version 2) | ecosystem: Host-associated > Mammals > Digestive system > Stomach > Rumen... | reverse complement strand
CCTGCTTCGGACCACCCCTGGCGGGGTGGATTTAAAATCAAACCTGCTATATATAATAACACACAAACAGGGAGGGGGTGACATTTTCTCAGAACAATTAGAGTGACATTTTCTCTGGTTATTGACACAGTTTTTTGGGAAAAAATAAAAAAAATCAGCAGGAAAATTTGAAAATTATTCCGACCGCGGCGGAGAGCGCTATAAAGGAGACAAAGCTCCACTTTAGCCTCTTTTGGGCGGCGTAAAGAATGATGCCGAAAACAATCGCTTTCCAGTTGAGGGCGGACACGAGCGCGGAAAAACTTACCGGCGCGCAGAATTTGTCGAAGGAGAGCATCGCGGCCGCGAAGACCTTCACTCCGGCCGCGCACAGGAGCGCGATCGACGCGGGGCGCAGCCCGTAAAAAGCGTCCTTCACGACGACGTTTTCATGAAAATTTTCCAGGAGATTCGCGACGAGCAGAACGACGACGATCGACGGCAGAATCAGCCCGAGCGTCGCGGCGGCGGCGCCCGGTGCGCCGGCCGTGATAAAGCCGGCGAAGGTCGCCATGTTGACGCCTATCGCGCCCGGCGTCGACCCGGCGACGGCTATCATGTTCGCGACGTCGGTCGGAGTGAACCAGCCGCTCTTCGCCGACAGCGCATAGAGGAAGGGCAGCGTGGCGAGCCCGCCGCCCACCGCGAAGAGCCCGACCTTGAAAAATTCGTAAAAGAGGCGCAGCAGGAGAATCATCTTCCGCCCCTCTTGCAGCGTCGCCACGCGGCCCCGAAGAGCGCCGACGCGGCGACCACCGCGGCTGGGCTCACCGAGAAGGGCAGCAGCGGCGACACGGCGCAGAGCGCGAAGACGAGCGCGAAAATAAAAAAGGTGGCGCCGTCGGTAACGGAATTCCGCCACAGCCGCGCCACCGCGTTCACGACGAGCACGCAGACGCAGACGCGCACGCCGGCAAAAGCGTCGCGGACGACGGGGTATTCGGCGAACGCGCGCAGCGAAGCGGCGAGAAGCGCTATGATAAAGAGCGGCGCCGTGACGAAGCCGAAGGTCGCGGCGAAGCCGCCGGCCGCCCCGCCCCTCTTATCGCCGATGAAGGTCGAGACGTTTATCGCGACGACGCCCGGCGTGCACTGCCCGACCGCGTAATAATCGGTCAGCTCCTCCTCCGTGATCCAGCCGCGCTCCTCGATGAATTCGCGGCGCAGTACGGGATACATAGCAAGCCCCCCGCCGAAAGTTACGGAGCCGATTTTCAGGAATATCAGATAAAGGCGAAGAAGATTTTTCACAGAAGAAACCAAAATGTCTTAAAAACATCCGCGCTATTTGCCGAAATCAACGGTCCCGAACGGCCGCATCCTTTTAAAGCATCTCCGAGGGGCATAATATTTAGCATATCTATCCGGTACATAAGTCAGCGCCATTCTTCTCACGCCCATCCCCGCGCAGGTCAGCGTCCGCTGCCGCCGCGGCCATGAGCGATATTTTTATTCATAGTATTGTATGAAGATTACGATGTCAACGGAGAAGTTTTACGCAAGCAATCTATAAAGGCCCAGGCTTTGTGAGTCTGGGCCTTTATTTGAGGCCTAATAATATACAAAGCCCCATTGCGTCGATGATGTGTTTGGGAGGGAGTGCGCTGTTAGTGGGCTTTTTTCAGCGCGGCAAGAATTTTATCCTGCATATCTTTGGGAACTTCATTATATACCTTTGTCCAGCACTCTTTTGCCACGCGGTCACGAATCTTCATCATGTCCGCATCCTTGTATGTAACGACCTTAACACCGCTGTCCTCCAGCTTTTTGCGATAGTCCTTCTCGTCGATCTCTATTTGCTTCCAACGCTGTTCCTCCATCTCTGCACAAAGTTTCAGTATTGTATCCTTATCTTTTTTGTCGATCTTATCCCAGATATCTTTGTTCATAACAAAATAGAAACTTTCGTAGTGGTCAGGATAGCAGAGGTAATACTTAATGACGTCGCGGAACATAACGTAGGCGCTTTCAGCGCTAGCGCAACCCTGAAGTCCGTCGAGGACGCCCGTCTGTAGAGCTGTAAAAAGCTCTCCCCAGGCTAAGCCTGTCGCTACGCAATTCATTACATCATTATAAACATATTCGTTAACCTTGTTAGCCATGACCCGTATCTTAAGTCCTTTTATGGCATTAAACGGATCGTTGACGTTTGGGAGATTCTTAGACACACAAATTCCGCCTATGCCTGCCGGCCATGTGGCTATTGTAACTAGGTCTTGTTTCTTGAGCAGGTCGATAAGCATATTCCTGACAATCCCGCCTTCTCCGTACAAAACCTTAGCCTCGTCAAGGTTGACAGCAAGATATGGGAACCACGAAACACCAAGTTTTCTATCCGTTTGCATCGCGAGCGGTGCGAACTGACTGGCCACATCGCCGATGGAGACCCTCTCTTGAACTGTTTCATAACTGCCGAGCGACGATGCTGGAAATACATCAAATGCGACCCTGCCCCCGGTAGCTTTTTCGATCTTTGCGACCAATGCTTTTATATCGTTGTCAAATGGAGAATTAGCGGCACGGTGATGAGAGACCGCGAGGCGCCCTGCCGCATTGACCAATGATGCAAACGATACCGTTATTAAACATGCCAACAGTACAAATATTATAAAACGCTTTGTTTTCATAAAGATACACCCTTTCTTTGTCTTTACTTGATTGATGATGCAATTTTTCCCAAAGTACAGCGCTGATGATATGATATGGATAAGCCGCTTCACCCTCCCTTCCTGGATCGTGTTGAGGCTAATATCCCAACATTTTGGGTATGGCAAGGGAGAGAGAGGGGATAAGGCTTGTCAATACGATTACAGGCAGATATGCAAAGACAATAAACGAAAGTACGGGTTTTATTATCTCAGAAAATTCAGCCTTACCGACCTTCATACCAAAGTAAAGTATGCTCGCGTATGGCGGCGTGATACCGCCCATCGCCAAATTGACACCCATAATAGCGGCAAAATGAATTGGGTCTACACCTATGGATACTACCAGAGGTAAAAGCAAAGGCGCGCATATCAGCATACCCATTGTATCGCTCACGACCATTCCGACAAAAAATAGGAAAATATTGATAAGCAGGAGCAGAATATATTTGTTAGTAGTGAGGCTGAAGACCATCGTCGCTACCGCCTGCGGGACCTGGAGCATTGCGTATATCTGCCCGAGCATCAGCCCCGTAAAGATCATGGCCATTATCGAACCGACCATAATTCCTGACTCATGCAGCAGCTCATACAATTTTTTAAGCTTCAGCGCTTTGTAAATGAAGAGCCCCACTGGGATTGCATAGACAGCAGCTACGACGGCCGCCTCTGTCGCCGTGAAGACGCCACCATAGATACCGCCCAGGATTATCAGAGGCATAAGCAACGCTGGTGCGGCGCGTGCCGTAATGGGAACGATTTGCTTCCTTTTTTCAAGCAGTATAGATTTTTCAACGAGCTTAAGATCGAAATTACGACACCAATACATATTTACTAAACACATCAGGAAACATATCAGCAACCCTGGAACGAGCGTAGATAGGAAACATGCCAGTATTGATGTCTCTGTGACCCAACCGTATATGACCATGATAACACTTGGCGGGATAAGAAGGCCCAGGATAGAGGCCGATGTTACAAGTGCTGTCGCATATCCTTTGGGATATCCCATCTCCTGCATTCTGGGGATTAGCATTGGGCCTGTGGCGGCAACACCAGTAAACCCGCTGCCTGAAATAGCTCCTATCACAGCACATGTAACGCAAGCGACGATGCCAAGCCCACCTCGAATGTGCCCCACAAACATATCGACAAAATCAAGGAGGCGTTTTGCGATGCCGCTGCCGCCCATGAGCGTCCCGGCAACGATGAACATCGGGCTGGCCAAAAGCACAAAGCTGCACATTTGCGGCAATGCCCAGAGCATGAGGCTTCTCATCCCCACTGTCGTCGTCTCCGTCATGAACGCAACTACCGCACCGAAGACAAAAGGGATGGGGATGCTTGCCAGCAATAGAACAAGAAGTATTGCTACGCCGATGAAGAAACTAGTTATCATTGCTTACCCCACCTCCGATAGGCACGAAATTGACATCTTTTTTGCCTGACATTATGAGGATCCAGTCCACAAATTCAACGGCTGTGAAAATGGTCATTAAAAGGATGCCAAAGAACGCGGCTGACTCGACATAAACCATTTTTATGTAGCCAAGTGCGCTGGTCTTGTCTACCCTGAGCAGATACAGCCAATACCAATACGCCCATTTAAAGAGCCACAAACAAACTCCGAGCATGACAGCGCTTCTCATAAGCATAAGTAGTTTGTAGGTTGTCTTGCGTTTTATGTAGAGCAAGACGATACCGCAGTCGATGTGCACTCTGTGGAACGACGCGAGAGCGGCGCCGATCATATACATCCACGCTATGGGGATAAGAAGATAATCCTCTATTCCAAGCAGTGGCGCGTTAAATATATATCTAAGGATAACTTGAGTAAATATCAGAGCCATAGTAAACACAAGAAAAAAAACGACAATGGCCCCTTGAATTTTTCCTACAATGTCCCAGCCTTTTACTACATTATATAGCAGCTTCATTGCATTCACTTACCTTTGCAATTCTTTTGCAAAAACGTGCAGTGCATCAATAAGCATATCAAGTAGATTCGTGAGCTGCCCCTCCGTTATTATGAGCGGCGGTGCAATTATTATGTTATCACCATTTACGCCATCAACCATGCTTGCCCCAGGGTAGACTGTAAAGCCTCTGCGGATGCATAAATCCCTAAATTTTGTACCTATCCCTTTTGCTTTTTCAAAAGGCTCTTTAGTCTCTTTATCCTTTACGAATTCAAATCCCCACATGAGACCTTTCCCACGGACATCGCCAACATATTCGCACTCAAGTATTGAGGGGGCATATCTTTCTATGATATTGCCCATTCTGGCGGCGTTGCCGCAAAGGCCGTTTTCAGTATAAAAATCAAGGACCGCGCTGATTGCAGCAGAGGCGGCAGGCATCCCATTGAATGTGTGGCTGTGCGCAAAAACGCCGCTTCCATTTGCGAAAACATCGGCGATTTTTTGCGTGCATATCGTGGCTCCAGCGGGGAAGTAGCACGACGCAAGCCCCTTTGCGGAAGCAATGATGTCGGGTGTTACTCCCCAGTGCTCTACGCAGAAATTTTTACCGGTCCTACCTACACCGGTCATAACTTCGTCTGCGATCAAAAGAATGTCATATTTATTACAAATATCCCGTACGATTCCCCAATATTCGGGAGGGGCCACAACCGCGCCGGCTGTTGAGCCGATTATCGGCTCGGCGATAAAGGCTGAAATGTATTGAGCCCCCACTCGGTTAATTTTTTCTTCCAGAGACTTGGCGCATTCTATATCACACACCGGGTATCGTTTATTGAAAGGGCATCTGTAGCAATAGTGAGTTTCTATCTTAGGATGATCTTTGATCATAGTCATGAAAGGTCTACGACGATTGACATTGCCGCCGATGCCGAGCGTCCCCAGAGTGCTTCCGTGATAGCCGTTATTTCTGCCGATCACGAGATGTTTCTCCGACTTGCCATCTCTTTCTAGATAATATTGGTGAGCCATCTTGATGGCGGCTTCTGTTGATTCGCTTCCGGCATTGACATACCAGACATGGCTAAAACCTTTGGGCGCAATACCTAAAATTTTTCTTGCAGCAATCTCGTTTATCTCAGCATCCCAGATTGAGCCGTGGGCAAACGATATCTTGCAGATTTGATCGTAAATCGCCTCTGCGACATCTTTGTTCCCATAGCCGATGTTTGCCGATACCGCGCCGGAGCAGCCGTCAAGATAACGATTACCCTTATCGTCAAAAAGATAAACTCCCTTGCCATGTGTTATCTTTGGAAATTCGCGCTTAAAATTTCTTGGAAAAACATACATAGCGCCTCGCTCCTTTTCTATATTTATTAGACCAGATAAGTATGAGGCCTTTTGCCACGACTTTACGGTAAAGTGAGGCCTCAAAAAGTTTAGTAGTATTTTTCTTTATATATAAACGCTGTCAGTCGGCAATCTCCCCGCGTTCGTGAATTTTTGACACGAGCTCCATTATTTTAGGATCTGTCGGCGCGGTGAAGTTGCTGGCGACAAAGAGCACGACGAAGCTGATGGGGATGGCTACCAGCACATGGGAAAGAGGCGGCATTTTTGTAAACCAGAGAAGATAACAGTAGCTGATCCCCCCGGACAGGCAGCTCAAAAGAGCCGCCCGAGGCGTGGCCTTTCTCCACCATATTCCCAAAAGTATCGGGGCGAGCAGAGAAGAGCCGAGCAAACCGACCGCCGCAGTATACAGCATGGTAAGGAGCTTCGGCGGATTCAGCGCGAAATAGATCGCCAGCACCCCGGCTATCCAGGTCACGATCAGCCCCATGCGCACTACCTCTCTGTCGGTAGCATTCTTCTTGATATGTTTTTTGTATATATCGTTGACGGCGGCGCTGCTGACGGCGAGAATGAGCGCGTCGGTGGTGGACATCACGGCCGCCATGACGGCCGCTACGGCGATCCCTCTCATTATGGTGTTCGGTAGGAAATATTCCATCACCCTAAGAAATACGGTATCCGCATCTTTGAGGTTCGGGAAGAGGACGTGTCCGGCAGAAGCGACCGCGAGGACGCCGACGACCGTCAGAATGGCGTAGAAGACCATAGAATAGTTTAGAGAAAGTTTTGCCGAGTAAGAATCTCTGGCTGTGAAGACTCTCATTACCAGATGCGGGACTGTGCAGCCGGCGATGAGCCAGACGACGAAAGCGCCGGCATAACTTATGAACGACATCTCTTTTAAATGCCCGAAGGCGGGGCTGGCGGCGGTCGCCTTCCCCAGCAGAGGAGTCACTCCGCCAAAGGAGGCGAAGACGACGAGGGAGAGCAAGATGACTACGGCGAACATCAGGATGCCCTGTAATACGTCGGTCAATGTTATCGCCCACATTCCGCCGATTGAGACATAGAGGGTGAAGACTATAGCCGTTATTATCACCGCATAATGATACGGCAGCCCCAGCAGATATACGACGGTGATACCGGCGGCTTTAAGCTGAGCGACGATATATACTTCCATCGCGACCATAATTATGAGAGGAACGACGATGCTCAGCGCTTTATTGTTATATCTGATATTCAGATACTCCGGAACGGTGCGGACCTTTAGATCTCTCAAATGCTCCGCCACCAGGATCGCCGCGAAGGGAAAGCCTACGACGGCGCCAGCGTACATGGCAAAGACGTAAGGGACTCCGGCGTTGTAGGCGAGGCCGTTGACGCCCAATATGGAGCCGCCGCTGCCAAGCGCGGCCATCAGCGCCCATGAATTGGCGAATGTCCCTATCTTTCTCCCAGCGACCCAATAATCGTCCGAGGAAGAAGAAACTTTCCTGCTGGCCCATATTCCGATTATTATACAAATAAGGATATAAGATACAGTAAGCGACAGTTCGACAATTTTCATATAAAATTCGCTCCTTTATTTACTATCCTTGCTCTTGAGTACGAAGAAAAGGGTGACGAGCGGAGCCGCGAACATTAAAAGTCCCTGCACCCAGCCGAAGAGCGCGATCCCGTATATCAACGATGTCGATCTGATAGGCAAAAAAGATATGACGCAAAGAATCACCAGCGCGACAAAACAGATGAAGTCAGTTTTTTTCATTGAAAACCAGTTGTTCATTTTTTCGCCCCTTCCAACTTAACAAACTAAAGATAATTTGAGCTATTTCGTCTGCTCCTTATCTGACCTTACTTGCAATCAAAAACGCCCAAGCTCTTCGGAGACGGCAAAAGAGGCTTCTGTGATCTCCTTTAATTCCTCCACGGTTATCTGGCTGGATATTTCCTTGAGAATCATTTTCCCCCCTTCAAAGCGGAATGAAGCGTATTCTGTGACGATCACGTCGGCTGCGCCGTAGCCGGTTATCGGCAAAGCACATTTTTTTATAATTTTGCTTTTACCTTTTTTAGACAAGTGCTGCATCGCGATATAGACTTTCTTAGCGCCCGATACCAAGTCCATCGCGCCGCCCACGCCGAGCATCTTGCCGTTGGGGATGATCCAGTTGGCGACGTTGCCCCCTTCGTCCACTTCGAACGCTCCGATGACGGTCGCGTCTACGTGCCCGCCGCGGATCATTCCAAAAGAATCGGCGCTGTTCATATAGCTGCACCCCTTCGTCTCCGTGACCTTTACCCTACTGGCGTTTATCAGCAACGGGTCGATATGGGCTTCGTCCGCCACCGGCCCCACTCCCAACATGCCGTTTTCGGCCTGCAAGAAAACTCGCTTGCTCGTTATGTAGTCGGCCACCATCGTGGGGATGCCGACGCCGAGATTGATAAACAAATCGCGTCCACGGCTCATTTCATCAAATTCTTCGGCGATGTATTTCGCTATTCTGGCCTTCGCATCTTCTTCCGTAAAAGTAAACATTCCTAACAGCTCCTTAATACGATTGCGTCTACATAGATATGCGGCGTTACGATGCTCTCGGGGTCAAGGGCTCCCGCCGGCACTATCTCTCCCACCTCGGCTATGACCGTCTGGGCGGCCGTCGCCATTACGGGGTTGAAATTTCTAGCGGTCTTGTGGTAAACGAGGTTTCCCAGCTCATCGGCTTTATCGGCGCAAATGAGGGCTACGTCGCCCCGAATGGCCTCCTGGAGCAGATACGTTTCTCCGTCGAATTCTTTTGTTTCTCTGTCTTTCGCAAGCTCCGTGCCCACCGCCGTTTTGGTGTAGAAGCCGGCGCTTCCTACTCCGGCCGCCCTTATGCCTTCTGCGAATGACCCCTGGGGTATAAGCTCTACGGTGATTTCGCCGGCGTTGTACGCCGCTGCGACTTCGGTGTTCCAATTGTAATAAGTGCCGATGAGCCCCTTTATTTTCTTTTTGGTCAGCAGCTGGCCCAAGCCTATGTTGGGCGAGCCCAAATCATTGCTTATTATCGTAAGCTCTTTTTTATCGCTTTCTACCAGCGCTTTGATGAGCTGTTTCGGATCGCCGGCGTTGCCGAAGCCGCTGATGAATATTTTGTCTCCGTCTTTTATCAGTTCGATCGCTTCTTCAAAAGAACGAAGCTTCGTGCATTCTATTTTGTCCATCCCCTGCACCCCCAGCCGTTTAGATTCTTTCAAAGGCCATGGCCATCCCCAGCCCGCCTGCGACGCAGATCGTCGCCAGCCCGTAACGGACGCCTCTTTTCTGCATTTCATAAAGCAAGGTGGTCGTGATTCTGGAGCCGGAGCATCCGAGAGGATGCCCCAACGCGATGGCCCCGCCGTTGACGTTGACTATCTCTCTGTTTAATCCGAGTTCGTTTATACAGGCGACCGACTGCGCCGCGAACGCTTCGTTGAGTTCTATGAGCTCGAAGTCTTCGAGTTTAAGCTTTTGCGGCTCAAGTATTTTCATCAGCTTGCGCGTGGCTGCCACAGGTCCTATTCCCATTATGCGCGGGTCCACTCCCACGGCGCACCCTGCGATGATGCGCGCCATGGGCTTCAGCCCGAGTTCTTCTACCTTTTCTTTTGACGCCACCAGCACCGCGGCCGCCCCGTCGTTGCGTCCCGACGCGTTCCCCGCGGTCACGAAGCCGTTTGGGAATACGGTTTTCAGTTTCGAAAGTTTTTCCATGTTGGTGTCGCGCTTAGGGAACTCGTCCGTGTTGAAGACGATCGGGTCTTTCTTGCGCTGCGGAACGATTACCGGTACGATCTCGTCTTTAAAACGCCCGGAATCAATCGCGACGACGGCCCTCGTCTGGCTTTCCAGAGCGAATTCGTCCTGCTCCTCGCGGGATATGTCGAACTGCCTCGCTATGTTGTCGGCGGTCTGAATCATCGAGAATGTCCCGTAGATGTCGTTAGGCTGGCTTTTAGGCTGGCTTTCTATATTGGGGTCTACAAATACGCCGTTGCCGTTGCCGACCCCGAATCTGGCATTGCGGACGTAAAAGGGGGCCGTGCTCATGCTCTCTACTCCGCCCGTCAGAACGATGTCCGAATATCCGCACTGAATTTGCTGCATGCCGTTGAGTATAGCCTGCATCCCGGAGGCGCATTGGCGGTGAACGGTGTATGCCGGCGTCGACTCCGGGATCTGCAGCATGAGAGACACGACTCTTGCAATGTTGGGGGCGTCCGTCGTCTGCTTCGCCTGCCCGCAAATTACCTCGTCGATTATGTCTCTGTTGATGCCGGCTTTGTTTATGGCACCTTCGAGGGCGACCCGCAGCAGCTCTTCGGGCTGCGTGTTCTTCAGGGTTCCGCCAATCGATCCGACGGCCGTTCTCGCCGCCGAAGCCACATACACTTCATTCATTGTTTACCATCGACCTTTCATCGTGTGCTGCGGACGTCTTGATTATTCGTAATATATCAAACGCCTCTGTAAAACTCAGGTAATTTATCTACGCTTATAGTATCTATGGATAATTATTTTAAAAATGTTTTGTGAAATAAAAATCAGAGGACTTTTTTGTAACGCAATACAAATCATTCGATAGTGCTACAATAGGCGTGGTCGAAATAATGCGGCTATAAGGCGTCTTTCCCGTTTATATATATTTTAATTTGTATAAATAAATAAAAAACATGCTATGTTTTTATATGAAAATAAAAAGAATGAAATAAAACATCCTTTTATAATATAGGTGGGAGGAGGGAAAGTCGTGCGTGAGTTTATAGACGTCGAATGGCTTACGGAAATATCTATGTTCAAAAATCATATACGGCTCGTCGCCGGCAAGGGAGGCCTCGCCCGCCACGTGACATATGTAACTGTGCAAGAAGCGCCTGACTTTTATAAACAAATCGAAGGAGGCGAGTTCGTCCTTTCTACATGGTACGCCTTCAAGGACGATATGGACGCCGGGCTCGACGCTATACGCAACCTGTGCGGCATAGCCTCCGGAGTCTGCATAAAGGTCAACAGGTTTATCGATAAGCTGCCGCCGGAGTATCTAAAGTGCGCGGATGAATTCAACCTCCCGCTGTTCATCGTGGACAAAAGCGTCAAATTCCGCGAGATCATAAAAAGCATTACCCTTGAGATCAATATGGCGCACGTCAACGTTTTGGTTCAATTGAACGATTATTATACATACCTTTTCCAAACGGCGCTGGAAAACGGGAGCGCCGATTCCATGCTGCTCGACTTCGCCAGGCGCTCCGGATTGATCGCGATCACGGTCTCCGCGGATTTTAAACAGCTACGCGGTATGCGCTCATTTCAAAAGCTGCCCGACCATGAATACAGGCTCCAGGTCATAAAGGATATCATCAGCCTGAACTCCAGCCCCGTGAAATATTTCTGCGAAAACGAATACCACATTTTTCCCTGTATCGCGCGAGGGTACTGCTATGGCTATCTCGTCGTGCTGAGCGCCAATATGTTGTCAGAACGCCAGCGTCTGTATATCGCCCAGCTGGTCAATATCATAACGATAAAGTGGCTCGACAGGCAGGAGAAAGAGAACGATACGCTGCTTTCTCTGTTGGATATGATTTTAAACAGTCCGGAAAGGGATCAGGAGCGTATAATTCAGTTTTTGAATAAGAAGTCGATAGATTATACTTCCGGAATACGAGCTATTCAAATAAAATACGACAAACCCAATAAAAGCGACACTAAGGTCAATTTCGCAGTGGTCCAGCGTTTCTTGGCCGACATGATCGCGATAAAGCCAAATCTCTTATATATATGGGATAAGCCGGCCGACTCCTTTACTCTTCTGATAGATAAGCAGACCCGGGAAGGAGACGACCTCTCTCACGGCTTTTTGCACAGCGTCGCGAAGATTTCGGAGAACTACAGGGATATATCGGTGTCGATCGGGCCGGTGGTGACGGCTGTTTCTGATATCCGAGTCAGCATAAAGATGGCGAAAAACTCTTTCTTATTCAAGAGCGGCGATGAGTCGAACGTCATATGTTATAAGGAAAACTTGATGCAGTTTGCGCTGCTCGGAGGCGCCGATTCGAGAGAAAGCGATTTTTTCCTGGAGTACACGATAATACCTTTGATAGAACACGACCGCTGCCATGACGACCTTATTATGGAGACGCTTTCCTGCGTGGTTGAAAACGCTACTTTGGAGCAGGCCGCCAAAAAGCAAAATATCCACGTCAATTCCGTCCGCTATCGATTGCAAAAAATTAAAAATATATGCGGTTTGGATTTTTTTAATCAAAACGAAAAATATATTATGATAATCGCCTATATGATTTATAAAAACAGAAAAAAATATTGTTATTGACGGCGGAACAACGGCCCAAACAAAAAGGACGGGCAAGAGCCCGTCCTTTTTATAAATAGCAGGCTTTTCTATTAGAGGAAGAAGCCCTTCGTCCTGAGCCCGTCGGCGACGCGCTTGATCGCGACGAGGAAGGCCGCGCGGCGCATCTTGACGTTGTGCTCCTCTGCGTAGTCCCAAACTCTCTTGAAGTTGTCCTTCATGATCGGGACTAAGCGGCTGTTGTACTCTTCCTCCGTCCAGAAGAAACCGGCGAGGTCCTGTACCCATTCAAAGTATGAGCCGATGACGCCGCCGCTGTTCGCGAGGAAGTCGGGGACCACGAGGATCCCGCGTTCGTCGAGAATCTTGTCGCCTTCCGGCTTTGTCGGGCCGTTGGCGCCTTCGACGATATATTTGCATTTCAGCTTGCCGGCGTTCTTTTCGTTGATGACGCCTTCAAGGGCGCAAGGTGAAAGAACGAGGCACTCCTGCTCGAGGATCGCGTTGCCGTCCATCTTCTGGAGGCCGGGCTCGTCGTATCCTTCAAGGATGCGTTTCGGATGCTTCTCGACGTGCGCCTTGGCGGCGACGACGTCGATTCCCTTCGGGTTGTAGTAGCCGCCGGTGATGTCGCTGATGCCGACGATCTTGCAGCCGGCTTGCTGCAGGAAGAGCGCGTTGTAATGTCCGACGTTGCCGAAGCCCTGTACGATGACCGTCGCGTCTTTCGGGTCGATGCCTTTTCTCTTGAGCAGTTCGAGGACGCACGTCGAAACGCCGAGCCCCGTCGCCGCGGTGCGGCCTTTCGAGCCCCAGTATGTGATAGGCTTGCCGGTTACGACGCCCGGTTCGAGTTTACCGCGGAGCTTGGATATCGTGTCCATGATCCAGACCATTTCAGGGCCGCCCGTGTTGACGTCCGGCGCCGGAACGTCCGTCCAGTCGCCGATGAACGGGGCGATGCGCGCCGCGAACGTGCGGGTCATCATTTCGCGCTCGCGCGGCGAGAGTTCGAACGGGTCCACGGCTATGCCGCCCTTGCCTCCGCCGTAGGGGATGCCGGCGAGCGAGCATTTCCATGTCATAAGGCTTGCAAGAGCTTCGCACTCTTCAAGGTTGACATCGGGGTGGAAGCGAAGCCCGCCCTTCGCGGGTCCGCAGACCGTCGAATGCTGTACGCGATAACCGTTGAAGACCCTGACGGAACCGTCGTCCATCTTGACGGGCACGGATACGCAGATCGCGCGCTCCGGACGGCTCAAGACCTCGACGAGCCCGTCTTCAAGTCCCATTTCTTCTGCTGCCGAATAAAAGTTCTGCAAAGCGGTGTGAAGAAGAACATTCGTGGAAGTGCGTTTCTGTACGGCCATACAAAAAACCTCCTTGATATTTAGCCCTTTCGGGGCGATACTCCGAACTGCGCCACTTACGGCGCAACTCATCTGCTTTATTATTTTATTCCCTATCACTTTTTCCGTAAAGGGGAGTGAATAAGGTTATATTTGTGAAATCCAGAAAATAACATAAAATTTGTAAATTTTCGCACCGAGACTTAGATAAAAAAGGAAGAATTTGTCATATAGAACAAACTTCCTGCGAAAATAAATCCGCCTTAAGCGCCGCTAGCTAAAATGTTCCGGCTGCGTTTTGCGTACTTTGCCGCCAGTGGGGCGCAGCCGCGCTTTTTGCGGCTTGTGTTTTTCGCTGGGCCTTTCGGCGTTTGCTAAAAAGGCTTGACTAATCAAATATTTTTTTATATACTTTCCGATGTTGAGCGCCGGGGTGGTGGAAATGGTAGACACGCACGTTTGAGGGGCGTGTGGGGCAACCCGTACGAGTTCAATTCTCGTCTCCGGCACCATTTTTTTATTTAAACCTTTCCGTAGTTATTAATCGGCAACAGAAAAGGCGTTTACATAGGGAACGTGAATGGCGTCCGACATACAAGAAAAAAATAACGCGCCCCGCCCGTGTTTGCTTGACCTGCGGTGAGTCAAATGGTAGTATTTTGTAACGCGAACGAAGCGTCGGCGCTCCGCGAAGAAGGCCGGGCCGCACGAAGCGGCGCTTCAAAAAAGTTTCGTTCGGGCCGTTTGGCGGTATTTTAAATTTGAGCCACGAAGGCTTTTTTCTTTTTGAAAAGAGAGCCGCGTGGCTTTTTGTTTGGAGGAGATCATTATGCATATGTCCGACGCTCTGCTTTCCCCCGCCGTCGCGCTTACGATGTGCGCGGCCGCCGGGGCCGCCGTCGCTTATTCGGCGGCGAAGCTGAAGAAAAACGAGTTTTCCGAGAAAAAGCTTCCGCTCACGGCGATAGCGGGCGCATTCGTATTCGCCGCGCAGATGATAAATTTCACGATACCGGGCACCGGTTCGAGCGGCCACATCGGCGGCGGCATTCTTTTAGCGGCGCTCGTCGGCGGCGACGCGGCGCTGCTCGCGGTCACCGCGGTGCTGGTGATTCAGGCGCTCTTTTTCGCCGACGGCGGGCTTCTCGCCCTGGGCTGCAACATATTCAACATGGGCGTGATTCCCTGCCTTGCCGTTTATCCGCTGGTATTTACGCCGATGCTGAAAAGCGGCGTCACACGGGGGCGCCTCGCCGCCGCGTCGATAGCTTCCGCGCTGCTCGCGCTGCAGGCCGGGGCTTTTTCCGTCGTCCTGGAGACTACTTCCTCCGGGATAACGGCGCTGCCTTTTTCAACGTTCGTCATGCTGATGCAGCCGATACATCTTGCGATCGGGCTCGTCGAAGGCGTCGTGACCGGCGCGGTGCTTTCGTTCGTCTGGAAGGCCCAACCCGAGCTGCCGGATTTCGCCGCGGCGAACTTTGAAAGCCGCCCGATGAAAAAGGTCCTCGCGCTCTTTGCCGCGCTCGCGCTGCTTTGCGGCGCGATTCTCTCGTCGTTCGCGTCGTCCTACCCCGACGGGCTTGAATGGTCCATACTGAAGGTTACGGGAAAAGAAGAGCTTGAGGCTTCCGGCGAAATTTTCGACAAGTCCGCCGCGCTTCAACAGCGCACCGCTGTGATGCCGGACTACGATTTCGCCGAAGGAGAGGGCAAGGGCACGGCCGCGGCCGGAGTGATCGGCTCGGCGGCTACGTTCGTGCTCGCGGCGGCGGTATGCGCGCTCGTTTCGAGGTCGAAAAAGAAGGGGCTGCCGAACTGACGGGCGGAAGATAAATGCCGGAGCTGCGCGCGGCGCTTTACGACATTTATTCGTTGGAAGCGCTTTCAGTCGGAGCTTCCGCTATGCACGCGCTCGACGCGCGGGCGAAAGCTGTCGGCACGCTTTTTTACATCGCGGCTCTGCTTTCGTTCGGGCAGCGCGAGCTGTCGGCGCTCGCGCCTTTCGTTCTTTATCCGGCGGCGGCGCTTTCCGTCGCCGGCGTCCCGCTTCGTATGATGACGAGAAGGTTTCTTACGGCGCTTCCCTTTTGCCTTTTCGCGGCGATTTCGTCGGTTTTCTTCGACAGGGCGCCGCTTTTCTCTATCTTCGGCGTGACGGTCACTTCGGGCTGGCTGATATTTTTCTCGATAATGTTCCGCGCGCTGCTCTGCGTCGCCGCGGTGCTGGCGCTGATAGCGACGACGCCGATGTACGAGCTCACGCGCGCTCTGCGTCGGATGCGCGTGCCGGAGTATTTCGTTTTTCTCTTCGAGATGACGTGCAGATACGCGGGAACGCTCTCCGAGGAGGCGCTTTCGATGCGCACCGCTTGCGCGCTGCGCGGCGGAGGCGTGAGGATGCGCGACATGGGCTCCTTCGCCGGCCGGCTGCTGCTGCGTTCCTTCGCGCGCGCAGAGCGGGTCTGCGCCGCGATGAGATGCCGCGGCTGGGGCGGAGGCGACGTACTTTTCTGCGGCGGGCGCGTGCTCCGCTCCGACGATTATATTTTTCTCGCGCTCCTCTGCGGCTCGTCGCTCTTTTTCCGCACCGTGAACGTGCCGCAGGCGGTCGGCAAGCTCCTGATATGTTTGTTTTAGAAGACCTCACCGTCACGTATCCCGACGGCACAAGGGCCGTAGAAGGCGTTTCGTTCCGCCTTGCGCCGGGCGAAAGCGCGGTGCTTGCAGGGGCTAACGGCGCCGGCAAGAGCTCGCTGATTCTCGCGGCGGTCGGCGTGCTGCCCTCCACCGGCATGGTCTGCGCCGACGGCGTGACGCTCGAAAAGAAAAATCTTGCGGATCTCCGCAGGAGGGTCGGCGTGCTTTTTCAAAATCCAGACGATCAACTCTTTTCGGCGACGATTTACGACGATATCGCCTTCGGCCCGCGAAACATGGGCCTCTCCGCCGAGGAGACGGAAAGACGCGTAAGCGAAGCGCTCGCGCTTCTGGGTATAGAATATCTGCGTGGGAAAACCGCGCTGAAGCTCTCGGGCGGGGAGAAGCGCCTCGCGGCGCTCGCCTCGGTCCTTGCGATGAAGCCCTCAGTGCTGCTCTTCGACGAGCCGACGGCTTTTCTCGACCCGCGCGCGCGGAGGAATTTGATAAAGATAATGAACGGTCTGCCGCAGACCAAACTCATCGCGTCGCACGATCTGCCCTTCGCCGGCGCCGTGGCGTCGCGCGCGATAGTGTTGAAAAGGGGGCGGCTCTTCGCGGACGGGGCCGCGCGGGAAATACTCCGCGACGAAAAACTGATGGAAGAGGGCGGATTGTAGGAGGTCCCAACGGTGGAATTAAGCGAATTTTTCAGAAAAAACCCACGAGTGGCGCTCGCCTTCTCGGGCGGCGCCGATTCCGGATACCTGCTCTACGCGGCTGGAAGGCACGGCGCCAAGCTTCGCGCCTACTATATCAAATCGCCCTTTCAGCCGCGCTTCGAGCTTGACGACGCGAAGCGCCTCGCGAAGGAGCTGCGCGCGGAGCTCACGGTGATAGAATATGACATATTGGGCTACGCCGCCGTCGCCGCAAATCCGCCGGATCGCTGCTACTACTGCAAGAAGGCGCTATTTTCAAGGATAATCGAACGCGCCGCGGGCGACGGCTTTCCGGTAGTGATCGACGGCACCAACGCGTCGGACGACGCCGGAGAACGCCCCGGTATGCGCGCGCTTTCCGAGCTCGGCGTGCTCTCGCCGCTGCGCGAATGCGGCATAACCAAGGCCGAGCTTCGCGCGCGTTCGAAAGAGGCGGGGCTTTTCACATGGGACAAGCCCTCCTATGCGTGCCTCGCGACGAGGATTCCCGCCGGGACGAAGATAGAGCGCGATACGCTGCGGCGCGTCGAAGCGGCGGAGAGGGAGATGTCCGCGCTGGGCTTTTCGGACTTCCGCGTCAGGCTCTTCCACGGCGCCGCGCGGCTCCAGCTTCCCGCCGGGCAGTTCGTCGCGGCGGCGGGCATGCGCGCAGAAATAGCCGCCGCGCTGGGAAAATATTTCGATACGGTACTTATAGACACCGAGGCGAGGGATAAAGATGAATAAAAACGAAACGAAGGAATTACTTGAAAGGGTCGCGCGCGGCGAGACGAGCGTCGAGGCGGCGCTGCTCGCTCTGAAAGATGCGCCCTTCCGAGACATCGGCTTCGCGAAGATCGACGGACACCGGGCGCTGCGCTGCGGGGCGGCGGAGATCGTCTACGGAGCGTCGAAGACGAAGGAACAGATCGCGGAGATAGCCGCGGAGATGCTGGGCTCGGGGCAGAAGACCGTCCTCATCACGCGCATGAGCCCCGACGCGGCGGAATTCGTGAGCTCGCGCCTGCCTCTCGATTACAACGAAGCGGCGAGAGCCGGTATAGCGGGGGAAAGGCCGGCGCCCGACGGCCGCGGGAAAATCGTCATAGCGACCGGCGGGACGAGCGACATCCCCGTCGCCGAAGAGGCCGCCGTGACGGCGCAGGCTCTGGGAAACGAAGTGACGCGCCTCTACGACGTCGGCGTCTCCGGGCTCCACCGCCTGCTCGCTCATACGGACGAAATAATGACCGCGAGCGCGATAATCGCGATCGCCGGCATGGAGGGGGCGCTCGCAAGCGTCGTCGGCGGCCTCGCCGATTGTCCCGTGATAGCGGTGCCGACGAGCGTCGGCTACGGCGCATCGTTCGGCGGGGTGTCGGCGCTGCTCTCTATGCTCAACTCCTGCGCCTCCGGCGTCTCCGTCGTCAACATCGACAACGGCTTCGGCGCGGCCTACTGCGCGAGCATGATAAACCATATAGGGGTGATATGATGAGAGCGCTCTACCTTGACTGCGGCATGGGCGCGGCCGGAGATATGCTGACGGGCGCGCTGCTCGAACTCTGTCCCTCCCCTGCCGAATTCCTGAAAGAGATAAACGCGGCCGGCCTGCCCGGCGTGAAGGTCGCGGCATCGCCGTCGGAAAAGTGCGGCGTCGTCGGGACCCGCATAGACATCTTCATAAACGGCGAAGAGGAAAAGCCCCAGGCCCCGCACCGCCACACTCACGGCGCACACACACACAGCCGCGCCCATCGTCACGGCGGCCTGTCCGACATAAGCGAAATAATTTCGCGCGCGGCGCTGCCCGGAGAGGTACGCAAAAACGCGCTCGCGGTATACTCTCTCATCGCAGCGGCGGAGAGCAAGGTCCACGGCGTACCGGTGGAAAAGGTCCACTTCCACGAGGTCGGCGCGCTGGACGCGGCGGCCGACGTCTGCGGCGTCTGCCTGCTGCTTCACAGGCTCGCGCCGGAAAAGATTTTGGCCTCGCCCGTACACGTCGGCAGCGGGCACGTGCGCTGCGCGCACGGGGTGCTGCCGGTGCCGGCGCCGGCGACGGCCGAGATACTGCGCGGCGTGCCGATATACGGCGGCGCGCTGCGCGGTGAGCTCTGCACGCCGACCGGCGCGGCGCTCGTAAGGCACTTCGTCGACGCCTTCGCGCCGATGCCCGTGATGAGGGTGGAAAAGATCGGCTACGGAATGGGCAAAAAAGATTTCGCCCGCGCGAACTGCGTGAGGGCGATGATAGGCGAGACGGAAGACATCCGCTGACGCCGCTGCGGACGAATTATCAGAACGCCCCCGCGGGGAGCGGGGGCGGAGTCTGAAGTCTGAGACTAAGCGGCGCGGGCGAAAAACCCTCCCTCTTAGATGATGAGCTTTCCTCTTTTGTTCGCCGCCGCGGCGTCGAGCTGGTTTAGGACGTTCGCGCCGGCGACTTCGATCCTCGGCTTTTTCGCCTCTTCGCGCGCATATTCCTGAAGCTTCTTCTCGTAGTCGGCCATAGACTTCTTTATGCCTTCGACGTCGCCCTTCACCCACTGCAGGACTCCGTCGGTGATAGTCCTGTAGACGTCCTCCGCCGGCTCCTCCTTGATCACGCCGAGCTCTTTCAGCATACGGTATTCTTCCTTGACCGACGCCATGATATCGTCGTCGGTGAGTATGCCTTTTTTATAAAGGACTCTGTATATTATATTCTGTTTAGTTTTGCTGTTTTCGTCGCTTGCCGCGAGGGACTCCACACGCTGGAGCAACATCGATATAATCTCCTCGAGGCTGAACTGCACAGGACCCGCCATAGTGATTCCTCCCGAAAAATTTGATTTGGATATTATTCTATCACAATATCCGCGCGGCAAGAGGTAGTATATAATATGCCAAGCATTTTGAAAGGAGCTGCCGTTCATCATGGTCGACGGAATAATGGAAGAGCGCAGACTGAAGCGCCTTTTGAAAAAAATCTGGATAATGATATTGTCGGAGTGGAAGACCTTCGCCGTCTCCTTTCTCGCCTGCGCCTTCTACGCGGTCGGCGTCGCGGCGTTCACGATCCCCTACAAATTCACCGACCTGGGAGTCATGGGAATCGCGGTGCTGCTCAAATACGCGATGGGGCTCAACGCCGCGGTCGTGGCGCTCGTCATAAACATGGCGCTTATCCTGTGGGGTTCGCGCTACCTTTCGAAGCGCTTCGTCTTCTGGTCGGTGCTCAACTCCTTCCTGCTCTCGGCGATGATCGACTTCTTCGGGGGCTTCCCTTACCCGCGCATCGACGACATGTTCCTGGTCTCGGTCATAGGAGGCGTGATCAAGGGACTCGGGACCGGGCTCTTTTACCGCGAGGGCGTCACGGCTGGGGGAATCGACGTAATAGTCACTGTGCTCAAGGCTCGCCGCGGAGTGGAGGCGGGGCGCCTCAGCTTCTACTTCAATATGGCGATTCTCGCCGTATCGCTCAGCGTCGTCGGGCTTGAAAACGTCCTCTACGGGCTCGCCTCCTGCTACGTCTGCGGCGTGACGCTCGACGGCGTGCTCGCGTCCTTCGACAGGCGCAAGCTCGTCTTCGTCGTCACCCAGCACACCGAAGCGGTCAATGAATATATCAACAAAACGCTCGGGCGCGGCTGCACGCTGCTTTCGTGCGAGGGGGGCTTCACGCACAAGGGGGGCTTCACGATCATGTGCCTGCTGACGCAGAGGCAGGCGATGGAGCTGAAGCGCTTCCTCGCGAAGCACTACCAGGGCTCCTTCATGGCCGTGAGCGCGGCCGACGAGGTACTCGGCAGAGGCTTCAAGCGCTGGCGCAGCATTTAGCGCGGCAGGTTTCCCCGCTTGCCGCAATATTTTTTAGCTTTTTTAATTTTTGAAATCCGATACTCGATTTTTAGGCAATATTCTGCCATAATAGTCGATGTATCTCGCTGGTGAAGTTTTTGTTTAGCATATTCAGCTAAACGCCGCCGTTTAGGACAGTCGTTCCGCGAGTGTTTATTTGTCTGTGGGGTTGGGATAATACTGGGCGGGGGGAATGATGGACGCATGAAGATAAAATCACTGAGGTTAGATGGTTTTTTGTCGTTTTCGCCCGGTTCGGAACCTGTCGAACTGAAAGATTTGAATGTGTTGATTGGAGCTAACGGAGCTGGCAAATCCAATTTTATTGACGCGTTAGCCATGATTCGTTCGATGTCTCGGCAACCGATAGAACCTGTTATAGAAGGCGGTGGAGCCGACGCCTGGATATGGAAGGGAAGCCCAAAATGTGACGAAGCTACAGTGGATGTCGTCTTTGAGAACGTGCCGTCTACAAGGTATCCACTGCGCCACATTTTTAGTTTTAGAGAATCGGCGGCAGGGTTTGTCATCTGCGACGAAAGAGTGGAATATGAAAAACCTCGCGATGATAGATATGACGTTCCTTTCTTTTTCTATAAATACGGACGCGGCAATCCCGTATTAAGTGTAAAAAAAACTGGTGAAGACGGTTTTTTTGAGCGTCAGCTGCGACATGAAGATCTGGATCCGCAAAAGTCAATCTTGGCTCAGCGCAAAGATCCCGATGCATACCCTGAGATTACGGCACTGGCAGAGGGGTATGACGATATTCGCATATACCGGGACTGGGCCATCGGCCGCACGGTAATGCCCCGTCAGCCGCAGAGGGCTGATATGTGGTCTTCATGGCTTATGGAGGATTTTTCCAACCTTGCCCTTGTTTTAAACAATATCCGCAATGATCGGGATTCTGAGAGAAATATGCTTGATACTTTCCGCTACGTCTATAACGGAGCGACAGATATCAGGACCAGACTTGAAGGCGGCCTTGTATATATTCTTGTCAGAGAGAAGAATTGCGACATTCCCGCTGCGCGTCTTTCCGATGGAACGCTGCATTTTTTGTCTCTGCTTGCCATTCTCTACAACCCCAAGATAGCGCCGGTAACCTGTATCGAGGAACCGGAGCTTGGCCTCCACCCGGACCTTATCGGAGTCCTGGCCAAGGCGATCCTCTTTGCGTCAGAAAGGTCTCAGCTTATTATAACCACTCATTCGCCTTTATTACTGGACGCGCTGGGAGAATCCCCGGATTCAATAATCGTCTGTGAGAAAGGGGAGGATGATGGTACTGTTATGAAACGTCTTGACAGCGAAGATTTGAAAGTGTGGCTGGATAGATATTCCCTTGGCACCCTGTGGCGCCGGGGAGATCTTGGGGGGAATCGCTGGTGACAAAAAGGCTCCCGCCATTTAAACTTTACGTAGAGGGCGGCGGTTCCGGGGGATATCTCAGGACAGAATGCCGCCGCGCCTTTTCAGAGTTTCTCAAAAAATCTGGAATAAAGAGCGGCCTTCCCAGGGTAGTTGCCTGTGGCAGCAGGTCGAACGCATATCAGGACTTTTGTACGGCGATAGGAAACGGAGAGCTTGCAATCCTTCTTGTTGACAGCGAATGCGCCGTGTTTGACAAAAGTGTTTGGGATCATCTGAAGAATCGTAAAGGAGATGGATGGACGCGCCCCGACAAAATAAAGGACGATCAATGCCATCTGATGATTCAGTGTATGGAATCGTGGTTTCTGGCCGATATAGACGCAGTCTCCGGCTTTTATGGGAAATCTTTTAACGCTGGCAGGCTCCCCAAAAATCAGCCTGAAGAAGTGGCCAAAGAAGACCTTTTTAACGCCCTGAACGCCGCTATCGGCGACGGCGATGGATATAAAAAAGGACGAGATTCATTCAGGATTCTTGAAAAAATAGACACCGAAAAGGTTTGCGAAAAATGCCCTTCCGCAAAGGCTTTTATAGGTGCGGTCAAGAAGTATTCTAAGAAGAGAACGATCGGCAAATCATAGCCCCAGTTCAGGATAAAATCGGAATCTGTAGATGGCGTCCTCTGCCCAGGCCCCTGATTATCCGAAGCGCTTCCTCGCGAAGCACTACCAGGGCTCCTTCATGGCCGTGAGCGCGGCCGACGAGGTTCTCGGCAGAGGCTTCAAGCGCTGGCGCAGCATTTAGCGCGGCGGAAATTTTTGTGGAGGCGGCGTTTTGAAATATATTTTTGACGTGGCATTTCTTCCCTGCGAAACTCTAAAGGAGCACGACGCACGCATCGTCGTCGACCTTCTGCGCGCCACGACGCAGATAACCGCCTTCTTCGACGGAGGGGGCAGCATCCTCGTTCCGGTGACGGAGGTGGAAGAGGCTTTAGCGATGAAGGAGCGCCTCGGTAGGGATTGGAAAATAATGGGGGAGCGCGGCGGGCTTCCCGCTCCCGGCTTCGACTTCGGCAACTCGCCCCTCGAACTGCTGGGAGTCGGGGCGCCAGACAACGCCGTTATAACGACGTCGAACGGCACGCGGGCCCTGATGCGCGCGGCGGAGGGGTGCGGCCGCGTCACGGCGGGCTGCGCGCGCAACGCCGAGGCGGTCTGCTGGGACGCGCTCTGCTCCGGCGCGCGCGTAGGCGTCGTCTGCGCCGGACGCAACGGAGAATTTTCGCTCGAAGATTCGGTATGCGCCGGCATGTTCGTTGAGAAGCTGCTCTCGCTCGCGCCGTCGAACGGCGCGAGTGAGATGGAGCTGACGGACGGCGCGATCTCCGCTCTCGCGTTGTGGCATCACCTCGGGCCGGACCTCCTCGCGGTATGTCACGAGTCGGCGCACGGCAGGATACTGTCGGAGCTCGGCTTCGACAATGATATTTTTTTCTGCGCGGAGATAGATTCAAGCTCCACCGTCCCGCTGCTCAAGGAGACGGGCGGAATACCCGCCATCGTCGGAAGGTAGCGGCGCCCTTCCCGGAAATCGCGCAGCGAGGCCCTGCAGCGCCGCGTTTTTCTTTTCGCGGTTGGCCTTCTTTATCTCTTGCTTTAAAATATAAAGCTGTCAGACAAGTTCACAGCGCGCGCCCGCGCGTCGGGGAGGAGTACCGCATGACTGATTCCGCGGACGGGAAGTACCGCGTCGATCTTTCTTTCGTTCCAGCAACTAACCGCGCTTCGCGGCAGAGCGTACCGCCGGCGCTCGTATGCGTCGATGAGAGCGCTACGCACGAGCCTCTCGAGGGCGCGGGCCCGGACATTCCCGCGCCGCCTCCGCCGCGCCATATCGAGCGCGGGGAAGCCAAGGAGGAGACGGGGCCTCAGCCATTTTCAAAGCTGGCCCAGTGGGAGAGGAAGCTGCTCGACCTCGGGCTGCGCAACACGCTGATAAACATGCGCCTTTCCCAGAGCGTCATACCGATCGTTTCGCCCTCGCTCGAGGCGCTCGAAGACGCCCTCTCCGACGGCGGCGACTTCTCCCTGCTCGCCTGCCCGCCGGAGATGAAGCTCCCGGAAGGCGAGGTGAACTTTGAGGCGCTGCAAAGCTCCGGCCTCCCCGAAGAGTTCATAATGTCCGAGTTCAAAAGCCGGCGGCTGCGCGCGGCGCAGAGCGAAAGGGATCTGTCGCAGACGATAAAAACGCTTTACCGCTCCGCCAAGACGGCCGCGGAGGAAAACGGCGCCAACACGCTCTACCTGGCGCTGGGGATCATCCGCTGGTACGAGAGCGGACGCAGCGCGAAGGCGCGCTACGCGCCGGCGATACTCGTGCCCGTCGAGCTCGTGCGCCGCTCCGCTAGCACCGGCTACGTGATGCGCATGCGCGACGACGAGCCGCAGATGAACGTCACGCTGCTCGAAAAGATCAAGCAGGACTTCCAGATCACCGTCGGCGGCGTCGACCAGCTGCCGGCCGACGAGCACGGAGTCGACGTCAAAAAGGTGCTTGCGGCGGTGCGCAGCGCTATCATGGAGCAGCCGCGCTGGGAAGTCCTGGAAACGGCCTGCGTCGGCATATTCTCCTTCTCGCAGTTCGTGATGTGGAACGACGTCAGGAACCGCGCCGGCGACTTAGCGAAGAACAAGATCGTGAGCTCGCTGATCGAAGGCAGGCTGACGTGGGAGGCGCGGGACATGCAGATAGGCGAACGCGTCGGCGAGGAAAACGTCCTTCTGCCGCTGCCGGCGGACGCCTCCCAACTCTTCGCGATAAAGGCCGCCTGCGCCGGAGAGAGCTTCGTGCTGCACGGCCCGCCCGGCACCGGCAAATCGCAGTCGATAACGACGCTGATAGCCAACGCGCTCGCCGGCGGCAGGAGCGTCCTCTTCGTCGCGGAAAAGATGGCGGCGCTCGAGGTCGTGCGACGCCGCCTCGAAAAGATAGGCATCGGCCCCTTCTGTCTCGAACTCCATTCCAACAAATCCAGAAAGAGGGACGTGCTCGAACAGCTGCGGCGCGCGTCGGAGGCCGCGAAGGAAAATCCCCCCGAAGAATACGGGCGCGCGGCACGGCGCTGCGCGGCTTTGAGGGCGGAGCTCGACGAATACGCGGAGGCGCTGCACAAGAAGCAGAAATGCGGGCTGAGCGTCTACGAGCTGATAAACGAATACGAAAAATACTCAAAGGCCGCGGAGATCCCTCCCCTCCCGGATAAATTCGCCGCCGAGGCGACGGCCGACGCGCTCGCGCGGCAGGACTCCCTCGTCGGCAGCCTGACCGCGGCCGCGCGCGCGACCGGGCATCCGCACGGGCACCCGCTCGGAGCCGTCGGCCGCACAAGCTATGCGCAGCAGATAAAAGACGAGCTGCCTCAGGCGCTCGAAGAATATAAAAGTGCTCTCGCCGCGACAGACGCGGCCTGCGCGGATTTCGCCGAAGCCTCCGCGATGCCGGCCGCGTCGTCGCTGGCCGACGTCGAAAAACTCGCCGCGATCTCCGACGAACTGGCGCTCTGGCGTGAGCTGCCGCGCGCGTGGGGCGCGGCGGAGAAGATAGACGATTATCTCGCCGGCGTCCGCGGCATGGCGCGCCACAGCGAGAGGGCCGGCGAGCTGCGCGCCGAGCTCTCCTCGGCGTGGAAGGAGGGCTTTTTCGACGAAAACGGACGCGAGCTGGCGGCGGAATTCAAAGAGGCGTCTTCGAAGTGGTTCGTCGGGAAATTTTTCGGCGTCAGGCAAATCTCAAAGAAAGTCGCGCACCTCGCCAAGTCGGCGCCGCGAAACGAGGAGCTGGGAAAGCACTTCGAGCGACTCGCCGAATATCAGAGCGAAAAATCGGCGGCCGACGCGCTCTTCGCGGAGCTCGGCGGCGGGCTGGGAAAGCTTTCCGACGGAGATAAAACCGACTGGCGGAAGATAAGCGAACGCGCCGAAGCCGCGGCAATAAGCGCCGCCGGCCTGCGCGGCCTCTGCGGCGACGATTCCCTGCGCCTCAGATGCACGGCGGATGAAAAGCTCTTCGCGCTCGCCGACGCGCAGAAAAGCGCCTTGGAAAAGCTCGCCGCGGCGAAGGGCGCGCTCTATTCGCTGCTGGATATCAAAGAATACCGCGGCGGCGGCTGGCTGGCAAACCAGGCTAAGCTCTGCGCCGATATAGCCGAAAACGCCGGCGGCATAAGGGAATGGATAACGTGGAACGCCGCGGCGGACGATGCTGAGCGCTGCGGCCTCGCGCCGCTGCTTGAAGCCTACCGCGGCGGGATGGCGCACGACGAGATTCAAGGCGCATATAAAAAATCGCTGTATAAAACGCTCGCGTCGCGCGCGATCGACGCGGCTCCGCCCCTTTCCTCCTTTTCCGGCGCGCTCTTCGACGAAAAAATAGAGCAGTTCAAGCGCCTCGACAAAGAGCTCTGTGAGGCGGCGAAAAAAGAAATATTCTGCCGCCTCGCAGCGAGGGTGCCGAACTTCGCGAAGGAAGCCTCGCAGAGCTCCGAGGTAGGGATACTTCAGCGCGCGATACGCAGCGGCGGCCGCGGCACGAGCATACGCAGGCTCTTCGAACAGATTCCGAACCTGCTGCCGCGCCTCTGCCCCTGTATGCTGATGAGCCCGATCTCGGCGGCGCAGTACCTCGACCCGGCGCGCGAGCCCTTCGACTTAGTAGTCTTCGACGAAGCCTCGCAGCTGCCGACCTGCAAAGCGGTCGGAGCGCTGGCGCGCGGCAGAAGCGCCGTCGTCGTCGGCGACCCGAAGCAGATGCCGCCCACCTCCTTCTTCGCGGTGAACGTGACGGACGAGGACAACCTCGACTGCGAAGACCTCGAAAGCGTCCTCGACGACTGCATCGCGCTCGGGATGCCGCAGACGCACCTGCTCTGGCACTACAGGAGCCGCCACGAGAGCCTCATAGCCTTCAGCAACGAAAAATTCTACGAAAACAGGCTCTACACCTTCCCCTCGGCCGACGACCGCGAGTCGAAGGTCAAGCTCGTGCACGTCGACGGCGTATTCGACCGCGGCAGGACGCGGCAGAACCGCGCCGAAGCCGAGGCCGTCGTCGAAGAGCTGAAGCGGCGCTGCCGCGACGCGGAGCTCTCGAAGCTCAGCGTAGGCGTCGTGACCTTCAACATCTCGCAACAGAACCTGATAGACGACCTGCTCAACGAAGCATGTAAAAGCGACGCGGAACTCGACTCCTGGGCCTATGATTCCGAAGAGCCGGTCTTCATAAAGAACCTCGAAAACGTGCAGGGCGACGAGCGCGACGCGATACTCTTCTCAATAGGCTACGGTCCCGACGAAAGCGGAAAGGTACACATGAACTTCGGCCCGCTGAACAGGGAGGGCGGCTGGCGCAGGCTCAACGTCGCCATCACGCGCTCGCGCTGCGAAATGCTCGTCTTCGCGACGATAGAGCCGGAGCAGATCGACCTGACGAAAAGCTCCTCGGCCGGAGCCGCGGCACTGAAAGATTTCCTCGAATACGCAAGGGGGCGCAGGCTGCCGCAGAGCGAGGGCGCGTCAATGGGCGGCGCGACGGACAAAGAGAGCGTCGCCAAAGCCGTCCGTGCCGCGCTGAAAGATAACGGCATCGAAACACAACTTGCGATAGGGCGCTCCGGCTACAGAGTCGACATAGGGGTCCTCGATCCGGAAAACGAAGGAAGCTACATGCTCGGCATCCTGCTCGACGGCGAAAGCTACGGCTCGTCGAAGACGACGCGCGACCGCGAGATAGCTCAGACAAGCGTGCTGCGCGGCCTCGGCTGGAACGTCATGCGCCTCTGGACGATGGACTGGTGGGACAACGGAGGAAGAGAGATCAAGCATATCCTCGCCGAGATAGAAAGGATAAAGCAAAAAGCTAAAGAAAAGGGGACTGAGGGGGGCGCGCCGGAAATAAAGGCGGCCCCGCCGGCCGCGGAAGCCCCGGAAAGGCCCGAACCAGGCACAGCCGCGAAGGCAGGACGAACCGAGCCGGAGGAGGAAGAAATTCCGCGCTACACGGCCACAGCCCTAAAAGAACGCGCGATAACGCCCGAAGAATTTCTGCTGCCGCGATACACCGCCGCTATACGCGCGAAAGCCCTAGCGGTAATAGAGCATGAAGCGCCCGTCAGCGAGGCGCTCGCGACGCGACGCGTCGTGCGGAGCTTCGGCATAGCGCGCGCCGGCAGCAGGATACAGTCGCGCATGGAAGAGATATTCGCCTCGCTGCGCCTCAAAAGCACCATGCAGGGCAATGTGAAAATCTACTGGAACGAAGATCAGGATCCCGACGATTACCGCATATTCCGCGCCGCGGCCTCCGGCGCCGACAGGCGCGACGCGCTGGACGTCCCCGTGCAGGAGGCCGCCAACGCCGTGCTGCGCGTCCTAGAAGAGCAGGTCAGCCTGCCGAAAGAAGAGCTTATCAAAGAAGCGGCGAAGCTGCTCGGCTGCGCGCGGCAGGGCGCCGCCGCCGCGCTCTTCACGGCCGCCGTGGAATACGCGTCGGCGAAGGGCAGGGTAACGCAATCCGAAAACGGTAAGCTGACGCTGGGAAATGAATGCTGAATTCATTATGAAGAAAGAAGGATGCTGTCATGCCTTTGATCAAACAGAGCGAGAAGGCGGAAATCGCGGCAAATATCCGCGGCGGCGAGGGTGAAGCGAAAATATTCGCGTCCCTGCTGCCGACCGGCGGGCCTCTCAGGCTCGCGTCGCGCATAGAGTTGGCGCCCGGCGCTTCCATCGGCCCGCACAGGCACGACGCCGACGAGGAAGTCTACGCGATAGTATCGGGGGAGGGCGTCTACTCATACGACGGCGGGGAATGCCCCGCGCGCGCAGGGGATATTTTCACGACAAAAAGGGGGATGTCGCACGCGCTGAAAAACTGCGGCGACGGGCCGCTCGTCTTCTTCGCCGTGGTCGCGGAGTGAGCGGTCTTTAACAGGGACGGAAAACCGCGCCGGATCCGTTCCATGTTATTTTCCGGGTCCGCCGGTTCCGTTCGATAAGGCTGCCGCTGTTTTCCTGGTTATCGCGTCAGTTCGGCGCGGCTCAGTCGAATTCAAGAATGCCCGCCACGATATCGACCGCCTCAAAAACGATATCCTCCGGAGCCTTCTCGATAAACTCCGCCTTCCTGCTTGCGACGTCGAGAATCTTAGCCTGGTCGCACATCACGACGCCGGCGGTGGCGGTCCGCCCGTCGAGCTGGACGTGCATGGCGTTCCCTCTGTCGGTATTTGTGATAGGGCACACCATAGCGCCCGACTTCGTATAGTCGTTGAAAGTGTCGTTGCTTATAACAAGCGCGGGCCTGCGCCCCGCCTGCTCATGTCCGGCCTGCGGATTCATGCTCAGCCATATAATGTCGCCGCGTCTGGCCCTGTACGCCTTCACAACGCCTCGCCCTCGGACGGCTCTCCTGTGTTCCACTCCTCGAACACAGGCGCTTCTTTCCCAGCCTGCAGCTGGACAGGCCCAGCCTGCAGCTGGACAGGCCCAGCCTGCGGCTGGACGGGCGCAGAAGCAAGCCTCTCCTTCAGCGTCCTGTGCCTGCGGCACAGCTTCGTTATCACTATCCTGTTCTCCTCCGCCGAAAACGCCACAAGGTCATTCTCCTGAAAACGCGCCGCCGACAGCACCGCCTTCGGCAGACGCACCGCGTGGCTGTTTCCCCACTTCTGTATAGTCCCGTTCATCCCCATTCCCCCTTCGCCGCTTAAGTATAAACAATGTAGATACTACAAGTCAATGTTAAAACACAGGCGAAATAATATCTTGAAAAAAACGCCCCGCGCGCCTGATCTCTCATGATTTTGATTCAACCGTTCATTCTTAAAATACCACGGCTCTATTCCGGCTACCCCCGCATTATTTGTGCTAAAATATTTTAGCAACAAAATATTATTATTTTTGCATCGGAGTGGATTTTAAGATGAAAAAAGTTTTTTCGGCGCTTTGCATAGCCTTTGTGGCGGCGACCCGAAGCAGATGCCGCCCACATCCTTCTTTGCGACGAACGTGACAGACAAGGACAACCTCGACTGCAAAGACCTCGAAGGCGTCTCGACGACTGCATCGCGCTCGGAATGCCGTTCTGGGGGCGGGAACTAATGCCAGACACTGCAAAGGAAACGCTGCCTGTGGATGATGTGGAGAACAAGGAGTTCCTACGCAAGTTGGTGGAAACTATAGTATGAGAAACCGCCTGCGCCGAAGAAAAAGAGAAAGTGGGGCGCAAACCGTGGGTTGTATTATAAGAAAGTGGAGAATTGAGGACAAGACCGAACCTGCCTTTAATATGAGCAACATGAATATTTTGAATAACTTGCGTGACGGATTGTCCTATCCATATACGGAGAAGAATGCGGAGGGTCATATCACATCCATGCTATATACAGATAAGTCGAAAACATTTGCTTTTGCCAAGGTGCAATGCCATAAAGAATGACGAGGTTCTGGACATAAAGATGTACGCACTCATCGAAACATTAAGAGACAATGGGGATGGCGAATAAATACAGTCCCGGAGACATGGCGTTTCTTGTGGGATCGAACCGTATAATCCGGGAAGTGAATATATTGGAAGTTGGCAGTGGTTTTTACACAATCCGCTCTGCAAACAGCAATGGCGGCATTAAGGTTAAAGAACATCGGCTTTCTCCGCCAAAGAAGTGGCAAAAACGAGTCTGCCGAAGAAGGAAACAAAATCACGGTCGCGGTGGTCGTGTAATTGATTATAGAGGGAATATATATGTTTGATGTGATTGTTATCGGAGCAGGATCGGCTGGAAGTACAGCATCAAAAACATTAGCCGAGAAAGGTTATAGTGTATTGATGATTGAGAAGTTTGAAATACCTCGTTATAAATCTTGTTCCGGACAACTTATAAAAAAGTCAATAGATTTGGTACAGAAATACTATGGAGAACCGGTTCCTGCATCTGCGATGTGCATCCCAACAAAAAATCGAGGGATGATATTTACAGATGATAAAGGTCGCTCATTTCGCTTTGAACAGGATGGACTTAATGTATGGCGTAGCTCGCTTGACAAGTGGCTTGCCGATAAGGCGGCTCTTTCAGGTGTGGAAATCAGAGATATTACATTTGCGGTATCTTGTGAGGAAAAGGATGACGGCGTTACCGTTACATTAAAAAGTGAACAGACCTATACCGAACAAGCAAGATATGTCATTGACTGCGAGGGCGTGATAGGTACATTGAAAAGAAAACTGTTAAATCATAATCCGAAACTTATATACACTTATCAGACATATAATCAAGGAAGCGTTGATTTGGATTACCAGTTTTTTCATGCATACTTGCAGCCGGAATTATCCGAATACGATGCATGGTTTAATGTTAAGGATAATCAGTTGGTTCTGGGTGTATCCGTCAAAGAAAGTAGGAAAGCTGAACATTACTACGCTCGGTTTATTTCTTACATGGAAAAAACACATAATCTGAGAATTGAAAAACAGCTAAAAATTGACAAATGGATCATGCCTTGGATTCGGCCGGGATGCAATATTGATTTTGGTGTTGGACGTGTTTTCTTTGCAGGAGAAATAGCCGGATTTTTGAATCCAATGGGAGAAGGTATTTCTGCTGGGATGGAAAGTGGTCACTGTCTTGCAATGGCACTGGTGAAACATTTTGATAACTTGGAAATGATTTATTCAGATTATAAAAATGGCACAGATGCATTGCATAACTATATGAAACGCCAGTGGAGTTTTATAGCTGGAATGACTGACAACTTTGCAGAAATGCGTTTGTAAAACACCAAGAGATAGAAGCTCGTCTGCCGAAGAAAACGTGAATGTCATACTGGTCGTGAATTTTGGGCTTCTGTAGGGGTTGACAGAATAGGAAAAAAACAAACATGGTACGCAAAAATTAAAAGAAAAACATACGACAAAGATAAAAACGCAACGTGCATTTGCACCATAGCCGGTAGGTAATCCTGCCGTCCTGTGAAAACAAGGTAAATAGCTTGTCCATCCGGGACTGTCCATGACATATTTTTTAAGGATCGTTATGGATATGGTAACTGGGAGTCTGACAGTTTTTTTGAGAAACTGTTCTGGGTAGGAGTTTTTGAACGAGTGTCAGACGGGGAACTGTCAGTATGCAAAGTTACATTTAGCGCTGAGCCAAAGGATTGTGAGAGATAAAACCCCATTCTCAAGAATTATAATGGAACGGAATTTCAGTCATGCTGTGGAAAGCCAAGTGAAATAACCTGCAGACCATCCGAAACATAGAAACCGAAACACCAGAAAGCATATGCAGAATACAATTATTGGCACAAAATCACAGTAGGCATTGCAGATATAGAAACGCAAAGAAAAACGAAAGGGGCTCCAATTATGAAACTGAAAAATGTTCTGATCGTAACTAAAGATATCGAAAAAGCCAGTCAGTTCTACTATGATGTGTTTGGCCTTGAGAAGGTATTGGATAATGATGGCAATATGATACTGACAGAAGGGCTCGTCCTGCAGGATGAGAAAATATGGAAAGAATTTCTGGGGCAAGACATTATTCCAGAGAGCAATTCCTGCGAACTGTATTTTGAGGAGTTGGATATAGAAGGCTTAGTCAAGAGATTGGGGGTGTTGTACCCGGAAGTCAAGTATGTCAATCGACTGATGACACACAGCTGGGGACAAAAAGTAGTCCGCTTCTATGATCCGGATGGCAACCTGATAGAGGTTGGAACACCGATGGAATAGCCTTTGTGAGATAACTATGGCAAGAGAGATTGATCCAAAAGAGACAAAAAACAAAGGGAATCATTCAACGCAGATGGATAGCGCGTAAAAAAATGTGTAAACCTCCTCATATTCGGTAAAGTACAATATACAGACAAAACAGGAAGGGGGTATGCGGACAAAAACCTGGACAACAAAGAGGCTCCGAAAGGAGTATAACATGTATTCAGCAAATCAACGAAAGCGAGCATTGGAACTATATGAGCAGTGCCATTCAGTCACCAAAGCAATTGTGACATTGGGATATCCCAAATCACGCCAGGCGATGTACAAATGGCTCAAACAGCGTAATGAAGAAGCGAAAGCAAAAGCGCCAAGACGACGAATAAACAATTCTCCCGAACATCCTCTGCACCCGTCGGCCAAAACCAAGCTTGCTATTCTGCATCGTTGCTTTATAGATGGCGAAAACGTACAATTGGTTTCAGAGGAAACAGGATACAGTTGTGCTTCTATTATCTATTGCTGGAGACGAAAATACCATGCAAAGGGGCTTGCGGCACTGATGAATACCCGGGATGATCCTAGAGGTGAGCTGAAGGAGGGATCTCCTTCTTCAGTGAATGAGCTTGATATCCTTAAACAGCAGCTAAAGGACATGCAAATGGAAATAGATATATTAAAGGAGACCATTAATGTCCTAAAAAAGACCCCGGCGTCAACATGGGATCCCTGAAGAACAGGGAGAAGGCAGTGATCGTTGACGCCCTGAAAAATCGTTATTCACTGCCGTCCCTTCTTAAAGAACTACATCTGCCAAAGAGCAGTTATTATTATCAGGAAGATATAATCCGAAAGGCAGATAAATACACCAGAATACGCCGGCGTATCGTTGAGATTTTTAGAGAAAACAAATCACGTTACGGCTACGGGCGTATTCATGGAATGCTTCAAAGAGAAAACGTGATACTTTCAGAAAAAGTCATACGCCGTATCATGAAAGAAGAGCACTTGACAATAACTTTTAAGAAACGGATAAGATACAATTCCTACAAAGGGGAGCCTGTGAAAGCAAGTCTGTAAATATATAATAGCAGGGTCTTCTATGATAAACTCTAAATCATAGGAGGGCTTTACATATGTCACGCAGAGAGAAAAAACCAGTTCACCACGTTCAGATGACAGAGGGTAAACGGAACATTATCCGCCAGCTTCTGGAGGAGTATGATATTGAGTCCGCAGAGGACATCCAGGATGCACTGAAGGACCTTCTTGGCGGGACAATCAAAGAGATGATGGAAGCCGAGATGGACGATCATCTCGGCTACGAGAAATCCCAGCGCTCTGCCTCGGATGATGCCCGC
>Ga0208297_1001025_pt1 | contig 34511 bp, 25 predicted proteins | sample LMS_cellobiose_e_FD_187367 | JGI IMG/M metagenome (GOLD analysis project Ga0208297, IMG submission 187367) | Rumen-fistulated moose microbial communities from Alaska, USA - LMS_cellobiose_enrichment (SPAdes) (version 2) | ecosystem: Host-associated > Mammals > Digestive system > Stomach > Rumen... | reverse complement strand
TGAATATTACAATAATGAGCGGCCCGCCTTTGCTTTGCAATATAAAACCCCAATCCAATACAAGACTGAATTGGGGTTCTTGTGAACACTCTTTTTTAGAACTGTCTACTTTTAGTTGACAAGTTCAGGTTCTAGACCTCAGCACTTTTTTATGCAATATTTTCGTTTACAGCCTTTACGCCATCGGCACGCCCTGCTGCGGCTGGATGTCCCTGTTCACGTTCTCCTGATTGATATTCAGGTTCCCTAAGCCGTCATTCCCTGCCTGCGCCTGAGGCCTCTGCCTCTGCGGAGGGTTCTTGATGGTATGCATCTCGAGCGGCAGTATGGATCCGGACTTGTCGAGTATGAGATCCTTGTTTATGCGCGCCCTGTAAGCCGGGTCGCTGTTGTAGCGCTCAGCGAGCTTTTTGAAGGCGGGATCCTGCTTTATGTTATCCTTCGCCAGATCTAAGGCGGCCTTGTCGATCTTGGTGCCCGGGCCCGCGCCGGAGGCGAGCTCGTGAGCGACGAGTATGTTGGCGAGATGATCAGTTGCGAAGAATTTGTTGGCCGGACCCTGCGTCAGCATCTTTATCGAGCGGTTGACCTGCCACTGCGCCGCACCTATGGCGTGATGCTTCGAAGCCATATCGAGCTGCTGCCCGAGCTGTTTCATCTTGCCGGCCATGGCGAGACCTTTCAGGAATTCCCTTTCCATCGGGCTCGAGAGCACTCTGTTCATCGCGGAGCCGCTTTCGAGCAGCCTCTGCTTTTCAGCCTCGAGCTGTTCTGGCGTTATCAGCGCGTTGCGGTCGCCCTTGGAAAGATTGTTCACGGCGAGCAGGGTCGCGCAGTCGTTCTCGTTGAAGCCTACGCGCATGGAGCCCTTGACCTCGGCCCTGATCTCCTCCGCGGTCTTTACCTTGTTTACCATGCGGTCGAAGATGAAGGCGTCCACGGCAGTCCTGCTCTTCGGATGCGCTTCGTTGATGCGGTTCACGTACTTCCTGAAGTCATCCGGAGGCATGAACTCCTTGAGCACGCACATGGCTTCCTTGAAATGAGGGACCTTTTTCGGCCCGCCGGCGATGTTCGTGCCGCCGTTGATGTACTTCTGCAGGGCGGTGATCATCGCCTTGTTTTCGGCGGCTGAAAGCTGCACGCCGCCCGCTGTCTTCGCCTGCGCGGCCTCGACCTGCTTCATCATCTCGATGTAGCGCGGGCTCTTCTTTTCGAGCTCAGCGGGCCTGCCCTTCGCGCTGCCGTTCTTGAGCGCATCCGCGGCGGCAGTAAGGAAATCCGCGTCCTTTTTGACGTCCTCGGCTTTGGGTGAACGGATGTAGTCTTCAGTCTGCTTGCGTATCTCGTTCTCCTTGTTGTCGAGCATCTGTATCAGCTCAAGATGCCTGCCCTCACGGGCGAGCCTGAACGCAAGAGGGTCCTTCGCGAGCGCCTTGAAGCTCTTCTGCTTCATGAGCTTGCTTGCGGTAGCGTCGACCGCGTCGAAGTCGCACTTGGCCCCCGCCCCGTCCCACTGCATGTGAAGCGAGACCGCGAGGGCCTGCGCCAGCACCTGCTTTGAATTCGGGTCTATCGCGGCGGAATTCTTAAGGCTGTTGAGATACTGGCGGTATGTGTAATCAGCCATATCCTGTACTCCCTTTTAGCAGTTCGGCCCGAGAATGGGCTGAGCCTCGTCGACGAGCTTCTCCAGCTCGCCGGACTTCTTCGTATTCTTGCCTTCGCGCATGGCTTTCTTGAGCTCTTCGCCTTCCTGTTCGGCCTTTTTCATGACTTTGTCGAACTTTTTGAGTTCCTCGAGCTCCTGATCGTCCTTGGCCTCTTTCTGCTGGGCCTTTCTGATCTTATCAGGTTCAGCCAGACCCATCTTCTTGTGGAATTCCTTCAGCAGTTCTTCCGCTTCGCTGAGGTCTTTCTTCGCGCCTTCTTCGGAGAGGACGGTCATGTAGCCTACCTTGCGCCCGTATTCGGTCACGATGCCGATCTCCTCTTCTTCCGCCTTCTTTTTGCGGGGGCCCTGCGCGGCGTGCGAAAGGAAGCTGAACAGAGGCTGCAGCGGTTCATATTCCACCGCCCCCGGCACCTTCTTCATCTCTTCGAGAAGCCTCTGGGCGGTCTGCTGGCCTTTCGCGAATTCTATGAAGTTCTTCTTGCCCTTGGCGAAGTTCTGGATGTTGTCGTACATCTTTATACTGATCGCCCTGGCGTTGCCCTTGAAATCGCCGCTCAGAAGGCCTGCGAGCAGGACCTCGAACTCCTTCCATTCGGGGCTGTCCGCGGAGGTGCCCTGCTCCTGGCGGAGTATCGCGCGTATCTGCGCTATAGTTTCCTTGATCTCAAGCTGCTGTTCTTTTTTCTGTTCCTCTTTGGTCTTCTTTTCTTTTTCGGCTGCTCCCGCGCCTGCCTGTCCCTTCGGCATGTCCTTTTACCTCGCTTCCTTACAGCTGATTCTGCGGCCCGCCGTTCTGCGCCTGGGCCTCTTTAGCGTCTTCTATCTGCACGTATTTCTCATTGATGGCTTTGTTCAGCTCTTTAAGCCCCATCGGGCCTTTGCCTTCAGCCTTTACCGCTTCGAACGCTTCTCTGAACTGCTTTTTGTCCTCCTCGGTCGGCTTCATGGCGAATACCGTGCCCAGACCTTTTTTCACGTTATCGTACTTCGCGGAGGGCGAGGTTATATACCCGATGATAGTCTTGTAACGTATGATCTCGTCGAAGGCTTTTTCGGAGGGTTCCTGCTGGCCGAACTCCTTCTCCATGGTCTTCAGTGCCTGCGAAAGAACGTTGCTGTCCCTGGCGGCGTCTCTTTCCCTGAACGCGACTCTTTCGGCGTACCTGCGCTTAATATAGCCCGGATTGATGGGTTCGTTTCTCAGACTGTTGAGGATATCCTGCAGGTCTTTGTCGTTTCTGAGAGCCTCGACGGCCTTGCCGTTGTTGAGCGGTTCGACCTTGCGTTCGTCGAGGGCGTCGCTGGTCTGCGCCTGCTTGCTCGCGCCCAGGAACCTGCGATCGAGGATATCATCCTGCACTATTCCCGAAGCCAGGTGCTCGTAAAGAGCTTCGCGGGCCTTGGGGTCGGAAGCGGGCTTGCCCTTGCACTGCGCCCCCTTGAGCCAGGTGTTCGCGAAGATGTTGTCAGGGGTGATCCTCCCTTTTTCACGGAGATCTTTGACGGCTTCGAGTTTGGCTTCTATCCGGTCTCTATACTGTATCACCTTGCGCTTTGACGAGTCCATATCGTCCCTGGAAAGCCCGCCGGAAGCCCTGCTGAGATCCGAGTTGACCTTATCCAGTCTCGTCTGGGCCTTATCGCGCCCTGCCTCCGCTTCCTTGAGATCTGCCTCGTACGTCTTCATGAACTCCTTGTATTCCTCAGATTTGAGCTCGAATTCCTTCTGCCTTTCGGGAAGCGTCTTCAGATCGTTCAGATAGATCCTCTTTTTATCAGAGTACTCCTTGTAAGCGTCAGTTTCGTCTCCGAAGCCGAACGTAACGACCTTTTTGAGCCCGCGCACGAAGGTGTTCCATGCGCCGAGATGAGGTTTGACAGGCGTCTGGGGAGGCTTCGGTGTTCCGGCATTCTTTTTGCCCGTCAGACGTTCTATCTCTTTGTTGTAATACTTCAGCTTTTTGCCTGCGTCGTCCTTCTGATCCTTGAGCGCGAAGTATTCCGTAGCGTCCGTCCTGTTACCGAGCTCGTCGGCTTTCAGCGACTTCGCGGGCGTGAAAGCGTAACTGTCGGGAAGGATGTTCCTGGTGCTGATCGGCTCGTCAGACTTGTAGAAAAGGCCGTCCTTCTTCTGGATAGCGTAAGGCAGATCGCCGCTGCTGTCGAAGACGAACAGGGTCTTGTCGTCGGGCTTGTCGAATTCCCTGATCATATCCTCGGGGCTTTCGTAGAGCTTGCCGTTTTCGTCGAGCGCGAAGTCTATCCTGCTCTTTTTGAAATCGAAGCCGATGCCGGCGAGCAGGACCGCTTCGCCGGTCATTTCTTCCATATTCCAGTGGTTCGCGAGGAACTGCTTCGCGTCCATGGTCTTATAGGCCTGCTCGAAAGCCTCGTCGTCCATCCCGGAGAGCTGCTCTCCGAGCGCTTTCATCTGGTCTTCGTATTTGGGCACCTTTTCCGGGGAAATGAAGAAGCGTCCGTTCTTCTTTTCGACCGCGTAAGGCAGATCGCTGACGGAGTACTCGCCGTTTTCGCCCTTTTCCCTTGTATATACCTGAAGAGTCTTGTCTTCGCCGTAGAGCGCCAGCTTGATCTCTTCCGGGGTATTATAGCGCTTTCCGTTCGCGTCCATCGCGAAGGCGACGTCGCTCTCCTTCCAGTTGAGGATATACTTTTCCTCTATCTCTTCGGGAGCGCAGCCTTCATAGTCATCGTCCGTAAGCTTGTCGATCTGGGATTCGTGCACCGGATATTTGGTGACGGCGGCAAAGCCATTTTTGTAATCCATTACATACGGAGCTTCCTTATCCTGCAGCGTATAGACGCGCAGAAGCCCTTCGCCGTTCTTTATCTCCTCGCGTATGGCCTCCGGAGTCTCGAAGCGCTTTCCGTCCCTGCCTACGGCATAGGCGATGTCGCTGTCCTTGATGCCGAAGAGCTTTTTATTTTCAGGGACCCGGTCGGGGCTCACCCAGTCGGGCTCCATCTGCATCTGATCGGCCCTTTCGGTTGTCATGAGGCTGTCGCCGAACCTCTTCACCGCGAAGGCGTATTCCTTGTCCTTGCCGAACAGCATCAGCTTCGAGCTGCCGTAAAGGGCGTTCAGCATGTCATCTTTCCTGGTATAGACCGTCCCGTCCTCGCCTACAGCCGATTCGATGCCGTTCTCAGCGACGAAGCGCTCGAAATCGCCGGCAAGGCCGGGCTCGGGGTCTGCCGTTACCATGTCGGCATCAGTATAGCCCTGAACGACAGGACCTTTGGAAATGAGGAGCTTGCCTTCCTCGCCCTGCAGGCAGGTGCAGCGCTGCTCCCCGTCGGTCGGAATACTGATGAACAGCTTCTTATTGCTTCCGGCCAGAGTCTCGAGTATCTTTTCCGTACCCTTGTACTCGTTGCCCGAGGCGTCGGTCGCGGTGAGCAGATCGCTGGCCGGATATCTCTTGTAGAATGACTCTCTCAGAGACTCGGAGATCATGACGGTCTTCGTCTGGCTCAGGGGCTGTTCTTTCTCGGCCGCGTCTTCAGCCAGCAGTTCGGCTTCTTCCTTTTCCTGCCTTCTGCGGTTCAGCGCGTCGTCGTTCAGTCTCCTTCTGAACTGTTCCTTCTCGCCGTCGAGGATATTCTCGTTCGAGAGCACCTTCTCGGCTTCCTCGATGGCTTCGGCCCGCTCCTTATAATCAGGCTCTATCTTGAGCGCGTCGACGTCCTGGCTTTCGTAATTTGTATTTTCGTAATCCTCTTTCAGGAAGGCTTCTCTCTGGTTCTTGATGTCCTGAACGCGCTGCTCTTTGCGCTGGCGCGCTTCTTCCTGACGCTTGAGCTCTTCTTCCCGGCGTCTGATCTCTTCCTGGCGGATGCGCTCCTGCTCCAGGCGGATGCGTTCCTGTTCCTGGCGCTGGCGTTCCTCCGCCTCACGGCGTATGCGAGCCTGCTCCTCAAGCTGTTGCCTGCGCTCCTGTTCCAGGCGCTGACGTTCCTGCTCCCGGCGCTGGCGTTCCTGCTCCTGCTGCTGGCGCTCCTGAGCCCTGCGGGCCTCTTCCTGCGGGTCGAAGGGCTTCAGCACCGTCTTTTCGAGACCGAGTTCGAGGACGCCGTTCGCGACGTTGAGCAGCGAGTCAAGTTCCGCCTTCGATGAACCGATCGCGGGAAGAACGCTTATGAGAGAATCATAGCCTGTCCTCTTTGTTGCCGTGTCCACTCGGGAGATCGAACCGTTGAATTCGCCCAGCCTGTTCAGGGCGCTGTCGACCTTCGGCCTTGTATTATCGTTTACGGAGGTCGTTACGACAGTGTTCAGATTATCGGCGTAGGAGTCGAACATCCACTTGATGGCTTCGTCTTCCCTGGCCAGCTCCGGACCGGCTTTTCTGAGCAGATCGACGAGCTTTTTTATCGCCTCGCGGTTCGCCTTGTTGCTTCCCTTATCGTTGTTGCGCAGACCGTTTCCGGCCTTATTCTTGGCTACCAGAGCCTGACTTGTGATTACCGGCATATTTTTACCTTACCTTGACCTTTTCTTTCAACTACGGGGTTGTTTCGGGCCTCTTAGAGGCTGTTTCAGAACTGCGGGCCGAACATGGCGGCGCGCTGCTTTATATCTTCCGAAGGCTTCACCTTCAGTTCTTCGGCGGGTCTTTCTTCCGGAGCCTTAGGCTCGAACATCTTTGCCCTGTCCTTTACAGACATCTTTTCAGGCTGCGCGTTCTGCTTTTCTGCGCCGATCTGCTTCTCAGCCTGCTTCTGCGCTGCCTTCTGGGCAATGATCTCCTGCGCCGCGGCGCTGCCCTTTTCGAGCAGCCCTTCGCCGGTATATTCTTCGCCGCTGAGCTTCGCGTCGATCTCCGCGGCGTCCATATCCGCGAAGCCTTCCTGCTCCACTATGTGCTCGGCGAGCGCGCGGTAGTTCTTCTCACCGTTTTTGCCTATCTCCACTGCAGTGTCGGGAATAGTCAGGTGTTCGTCGGCGATCAGATGATGATAAACGGTTATCTGAGTGTTGTGCAGCTTTCCCTTCGGCGGAAGAGGTCGCTCCGGCGAGTAGGCGTCGGTCCTCCCGGCGAGGATAGCTTCCTCCCTCATCTTCAGGATCATTTCGTCCTGCTCTTTGTTCGCCTTGTTCGCTTTCAGGTTGAGCTTGCTCTCGTTAAGGAGCTTGGTGGTCATCAGGCGGGAAGTGATTATGTCTGTCGCCATAGTCTTCTTCTCTTCCGCGGTCAGTTTGCCGCCGTACACGGCGGCATTGGCGAGCTTTGATTCCTGCTCAGCCGCTTTTACGTCGGCCTTGTCTACCGCTCCGAAGCCGCGGACAGACAGATACTCGTCCTCCTTCAGACCGCATTCCTTCATGGCGATGTCCTTGAGCTCAGGATCCTTTTCCATCAGCTCAGCCGCTGCGTTCATGATGCGTCCGCACTTCATCATCTGGTTCGTGATGGTCATCTTATCAGTGCCGAGCAGCTTGGAGGCGCTCCTTATGCCGCGGGTGATGGCTTCGGCCATATTCTTTTTGCTGCCGGGAACGCCGTTCTGATAATCCTGCAGTATCTTGACGGCACCTACCCTTCCGGGATTGACGGCCGCTTCGAACTGGTTGTCCTCGCCGTCGCGCAGCGAATTGTGGTCCAGAAAGTCCATATAGGCTACGGTCATATGGGCTGACGGATACTTGTCCATAAAACCGTCCGTATTGATGCCCGCGTCCTTTAAGCACTGCATCGCCGTCGGATCGTATTCCTGCGCCGCCTTGAACATGTTCTCGCCGTTCTTCGGATCCATGGAGCACGAAGCTACCAGCCCCATGTAGGCCTCGTCGCTTATCTGCTGGCCGCCGACCTTGAAGTCCGACACCTTGGCGTCGATCTTCTGAAGCTTGGCGAAGGCCGCCTTCGAGTAGAGGCCCTTTTTTTCGGAGCCTATCTTTTCGACGTCCTTGTCAAAAACAGGGTCGGGAGCCGTCATGTTTTTGTAGGTCTTGAGACCGTCGCGCTTGGCTTCATGTACTTCCTGAGCCTTTTTAGCGCGGGCCTCGAGCTCTGCCTGGCGATCTTCGATCTCGATCTCCGATTCGCGCTCGCGCAAGGTCTTCATCTCCTCCGCGGTGCCGCGGACACGCTTTTCGGAGATCTCGTTGAACTTCTTTATGTTCTCTTTATCGGCTTCCAGAGACTCGTAATAATTTCTGGTCTCCTTGCTTGCCCAGTTCTTGTTGACCCTGTGCAGCATGCGCTGGAAGAAGCCGGGCTGCTTCAGCGTGGGAACAGGCATCTCCTCGGGCGGGATGAGCTTGCTGACGCTGACGTTCGGGGTCGTCGGGGAGCCCAGATCGAGGCTGATCTGCACCGGGAAGGTCTCCCCGGCGGGATAGACGAACATATTGCCCAGCTGGGCCTGCTTCCAGAACTCGACGCTTCCGAACTTTATCCCTGCCTCGTTGAGGCCGGTCATCTTCTCGCGGCCGTCCTCGCCCCTTGTCATGATGAACGCTCTGGGGACTCCGTTTGTCGACGGGACCCTGCCCTCTTCGTCCAGCACGAGTCCGAGCGTGCTGACCGGGTTCAGAGAGACCTCGTTGATCTTGTCGACCAGCAGAGGATCGGCGTTTTCTATGGGGAACTGCTTCCTCGCGGCGCTGCGCTGTTCGAAGTTTTCATAGCGCTTCGGTTCTTTTCCTTCATCGAAGTCTCCGCGAAGGTATGCGCCGTTATACGGTTTGCGCGGCATATTGTCTTACCTTTCCTAATTCTTCTTAAATGAACAGTTCAGGGCCTTTGTCGTCCCCGATCTTTTTAAGCTATGCCACCGGTCCGCCGGCCTGCGGATCTTCCTGATGTTGCTTCTTATGCCCCAGGTCGAAGCCCTTGTCGAGCTCGGCGTTCTTTTCTTCCTCCACGTTGACGACATTGCCCTCTGCGTCGAGTTCGAGACCGTCGATGCCCAGCTCCTGGCGCTGACGCTTCTCCATTATCTTTTCGCTCGCTTTGTCGGCAGCCTCTATGAGCTTGACGCCCTGGAACATATTGCCCGGATTGTTCATCGCCTTGTTCAGTTCCTCTGTGGGCATCTCGGCGAGGTGGTTCGAGAATACGATATCTTCGGTGATCTCCCTGCAGTCCTTCATCGCTTCGGGGTCGTTGAGATCGAACAGACTTTCCGGATGCTTGTTGTATTCCGCGGCACGTCCGTTCATAAGGGTTATGACCTGATCGGAGTAGAACTGTCCATTCGGAGGAAGCGGTCTGGTGCCTGGGTTATTTCTCCAATATGACGCCTGTTCTTCGGTGACGCTGAGTTTGTTTTTCTCCGCCTCGTCACACATCCTTTCCATGTCTTTATTGATCTGCCTGCCTGCGATGTTGCGTTCCGTGTTCTCACCAAGGATCCGGGACTCCATGATGTTCGCGTTGATGATGTCCTTGGCGTACTTCATCTTGTCAGCATAGCTGAGCTCTTTGCCCTCATAGGCGGCCTTGGCGATAGCGGTCCTGGCCTCGCCTCTTAAGGTATCGAGCTTGCTGTATTCACGCATGGCGCGCACGGCGTCGACGTCTTCCTGCTTCAGGCCCTTCTTCATGGCCAGATCCTTCAGATCAGGGTCCTTGTCCATCAGGTCCGTCAGAGCGGCGGTGAATTCAAAGCGGTTGAAAGCGCCGTTATGGGGCACATGGACATACTGATCGGTGACCGAAGCAGTATACTTTACGCCCTCGGCTATCTTCTCGGCGAGGGGTTCCTTGTTCCCCTTCTTGTACTCATCAAGGATATCGAACGCCATCTCTCTTGCGGGATTGATCGTAGGCTTGAGCTGCACGCCCTGGTTCTTTCTGAGATCGCCCTTCATGAGGTCGTCGGAGATCATCGTGCTGTAGGAGTTGACGATGATCTGTTTCGCGTCCTTCTCCGAATAACCGGCGTTGACAATGGTCTCCACCAGCGTCGGATCGTAATGGCTGTCATTCTTAAAGCCTTCATCCATGAACTTCGTGTCGTGGGCACAGGCATTGACAAGGCCGCAGTACTCGTCCTCGCTGAGTTTGATGCCGCCTACGCCGTAATCGCCGATCTTCTTGTCCAGGGGCTTGAGGCTTTCGAATTCTTCCTTGCTGTAGAAACCATCTGCATTGCCCTCCGTGCGGGAATGCTCTTTATGATACTTGGGCACAGGCGCGATCAGATCCTTGTAGAAATCCTTTCCCTTCTGCTTATAGCCTTCTTCCTTCTCGATTTTTTTGTAATTATTCTTCAGCTGCTCCTTTTTGGCGATCTCGGCAGCCCTCTTTTCAGCGGACCTGAGTTCCTTCTCCTCGCTTTCAGTGAATTTTGCGCGCTTTTCTTCGTTGTCGGCAAGCTTCTGACGCTGGCGGTAGATCTCGCAGTCTTCTTTACGCCAGCCGCTGAAGATCCTGTTCATGAAGCGGGTGAAAGCGTTCGGCTCCCTGTATTCGTGGCCTTCGGGGCCCTTATGGACCTCGCTCATCTCAAGGGGCGTGGAGAAGGATACTTTGGGCCTTGAACCCTGTTTGATATTCGCCTGTATCTGTACCGGAGCTTCGCTGCCCGTCGGGTAAGCGAACACGTTGCCCTTCTGGACCATCTGCCAGAACTCCCTGCTGCCGGCCTTGATCTTGGCCTCGTCCAGGGTCTGCACGCGGTCTATGCCGTCTTCGCCCGGCTGCATTATAAAGATGCGGGGAACGCCGTCCCTTTCGGGGACCTTTCCGTCCTCTCCGAGCTCGAATCCCAGATTCTCAAGGGGCTTGAGGTCCTGGTTGATCAACTCGAGAGATCTGTCTGAGAGCTGCATAGCCGACATCTGTTCCGCCGGGATCTGGTTGTTTCTTTCCTGGTATTTACCGTCAAGTCTCTTAAGACTGTATGCCATAATGGTCTCCTTTCACCACATGAATCCTTTTTTATCATGTTCAGCATATAACGTCCTGTCCATCAGATGTCCAACAAAAAACTCAAAAAAACAGGATCATGTAAAAACAGATCCTGTTTTTATTCATTTATTGCTGCTTCGGACCCTTGTACTCGATGCAGAGCATGGTGATGTCGTCGAACTGCTCAGCTTCTTTCACAAAGCCGTCCACGCTTTCGCGGACGTTTTTCATGAGCTCCTCCGGAGAGGCTGAAGTGTCTTTGTTGAGAGCTTCGAGCATACGGTCGGTGCCGAAGCGGCCGCGGCCGGCGTCCATGGCCTCGGGAACGCCGTCGGTGTAGACGAAGAGCTTCGCGCCCGGCTTAAGCTGCATCTCGACATCCTCGTAGACCTCGTCGTCGAAGCCGCCTACAGCAAAGCCGTGCACGCCGTCCTTTATCAGCTCGAAGGCTCCGCCCGGCTGCATGAGCGCGGGATACTCGTGGCCGGCGTTGGCAGTCGTGAGCTTTCCGGTCGATATCTCGAGTATGCCCAGCCAGACCGTGACGAACATATCCATCTGGTTGTTCGCGCAGATCAGGTAGTTGGTGTGCTCGAGTATCCTCGCGGGGGAAAGGCTGTTCTGTCCGCGGCTCTTGATGACGGCCTTCGATACCATCATGAACAGCGCCGCGGGTATGCCCTTGCCGCTCACGTCCGCTATGACGAGGGCCAGATGATCGTCGTCGATCATGAAGTAATCATAGAAGTCGCCTCCCACGTCTTTCGCGGGGTCCATAGAGGCGAATATGTCGAACTCGCTGCGATCAGGGTACGGCGGGAAGATATGCGGGAGCATGCTCGTCTGTATCTGGTTCGCCATCTTGAGCTCGGAAGCGAGCTGCTCCTTCTCTGCCTCTTCGCGGTGTTTAGCCTCGAGCAGCCTGATGCGGCGGCGAATGTAGAGGCGTATCGCGGTCAGGAAGATGCCGACCGTCAGAAGCCCGGCGATAACGTAGAACAGCACCTGCTCGTGGAACGCCCTGTGCTTTATTATCGTGGTCTCGACCACGTTGCTGCCGCGGCCCAGAGAGTCGCTGATATTCATCACGAAACGGTATTCCCCGCCCGGCAGGTTGGTATAGTCGACAGGGACCATCTCGCTGCGGTGCACCGTGGTCTCGCTCCTGTCGAAGCCCTCGAGCTTGTAGGAGACCTGCGGGTCGATCAGTGAATAGTTGAACACGTAAGCGTAGATGGTGATCTTTCTGACGTTCTTCGGCAGGTTTATGACGCCCGCTTCGTCAGCGTAGATGCGCTCGCCGTCAGCGTCGACAAAGGGCACCGCAGCCTTCAGATCCGCTACGTTTTCGGCCGGGTCCTCGATGTTGAAGCGCACGACGCCGCTGCTGCCCGCGATGTAAAGGTCGCCGTTTTTGTCGAGCTCGCTGTAGGAATTCGCGGTCGTGATGCATGAAAGGCCGTTGGCCATGCCGTAATGCACCGGATGTATCTCGCCGTTGGCGACCAGCTCGTCGGTCTTGACGGCGTAGATGCCGTTGCTGGCTAGTATCCACATCTCGCCGCGGCTGTTTTCGTAGAGGTCGAAGTTATTTGAATACGGGAACTTCTCTATCGTGTGGAGCCCGTAAGAAGAGTCGAGATAGCCGATGGAATTGCCGGTGACGAACCAGAAGATGTCCCGCTTCGTATCGTGCTTGAGGCGCATGACGGCCTCGCTCTTAAGGCCTTCATCCATGCCTATATGCTTCGTTCCGTCAGCGGTAAGTATGTAGATGCCTCCTCCGTCGGAGCCCAGCAGTATGTCGCCGTTGTTTGCAGAACATACCGTCAGGATCTCGCTGTTGAGTATCCCGGATTCTTCGCTGTAGGATGCCGTGACCTTGCCGTTCTCGATCACGTTAACGCCGCCGGTATTCGCGACGAGTATGGCGCCGTCATTGCGTTCCGAGACTGCGCGTAAACGGTCAGACAGCATCCCGTCTCCGGTGGTGAAAGCAGTGAGGTCGCCGTGGTCGTAGCACAGGAGCCCGTGCTTGCGCCAGGTCGAGATCCACAGCCTGTCTTTGCTGTCGCGTATTATCGAGCGTATGCGGATGCCTTCAAGGTAGTCGACGAGGTTCGTGACCCCGAGACTCACGCCGCCCGCGGTCTTCGCGGACCTGAGCGGAACGTCCGTAACGACGCCGTCGTCGCCCAGCACGGTCAGACCGAAGTCGGTAGCCACGAAGAGCAAATCTCCGCACATGCACGTGGAGTTGACGACTGCCTTGGGCAGGTCGTATCTGAGGTAGAGGTCGAGGAAATGGTTGGGGACTATCTTCATGACGCCCTGGCGGGTGGAGGTGAACCAGAGGTTGCCCTCGTAATCCGTCATGATGCTGCCTATCGAGTTGTTCATCGGAACGTTCTGGAGCTGATGGAACTTTCCGTTGTCGATCACGCCTATTCCGTTTCTCGCGCAGAGCCAGAGCTTGCCGTCGATGTATTCGAACTGCTGCACCTGCGCGACAGGCGATATGTCTATCCTCGAAAGCGTCTTAAGGCCTGTCTCGAGATTGCCGTGGTATACGACTGCCTGCTCGGTCTCAAAGTATATGTAGCCGCTCATCTCGGGATCAGGGTACAGACAGCCTATGCCCTTCAGCGGGCAGTCCTCGTGATCGAGATAGACGGCGACTTCGCCGTCCTTTATAGTAAACAGATCTCCCTCGTTGGACAGACAGTAGAGGTAACCGTCTTCGCCGAAGCGCATCTCATCCATGAGGACGTCGGCTACGCGCGGGTCGTCGACCGTCGTGAGCTCCATCTGATCGTCGATGATAGCTATGCCGTCGGTGGTCGCGACGTAGATATTGCCCTTGTCGTCCTCCTTTATTCCCCTGACAGCAGAAGACTTGAGACCCTGCGGGCGGTCCCAGTGCGTGAGCTCGCCTTTATCCATCAGGAAGACTCCGCTGTCGTTGGTGCCTATCCAGAGGCGGTCTTTGCTGTCTGTGTAAAGGCTTTTTACGTTGGCGACTCCGGTCGTGGAATCGAACCTTTCGAATGAGTTGCCGTCGTAGCGCACGAGGCCGCTGTAGCTGCCTATCCAAATGAAGCCCTCCGAGGTCTGAGCTATGGCGTTCGCCTCGGAGGTCGGCAGCCCGTTGGTGTTGTCATAGATAACAGCCGAAAACCCCTCGTTCTCCGCGACGGGGTCGATGGACGGGGTGAGGTTCTCGCAGCCCGATATATTCATCGAAATGGCCCACGCGCTCAGCGCGCTCCCCATGACAAGGATGAATACCATGGCTGATATAATTGCATTTCTGACTGATCTTTTCATATGTTTCCCCGTGATATGGACCGGCGCCGGATCAGTGTCACAGATTCGGCTGGAGTCCGTTGTTTTTTTGTACTCCCTGTTCTGCGCCTGCTCCTCGAGCCCTTTCTGGTTCAGTTCTTCGCGAAGCTCGGGCTTTGCCATCATTTTTTCGGGCGAAGCGAGGCCCAGCTCCTTGAGACGCGCTGCGGCGAAATCTATCTGCTCGTTCGAAAGTCCCCTGCCGCGCAGCGAGAACTTGAGCATCTCAGGCTTGAGCGCCAGGATCTTGTCGGCGGTGGAGCGCGAGATGCAGTTCATGTTATCGAGGCCGGGCATCTCCTTGCGGCGGTCCTTCAGGCATAAAGACTCCCGTTCTACAGATTCTTCAATATAGTCAGGATGTTCTGTCCATCCTTGTATTCATATGAAACGTCGTCCATGGTCTCTTTGACGAGAAGTATCCCGAGACCGCCGATGCGCGACATAAGAGCTTCTTCGGAAGTGTCGGCGTCTTCTTTGGCGAGCGGGTCGAAGGGTTTGCCCCCGTCAAGGAACTGGATAATGACCCTCATGGGGTCTTCGAGGACCTCGCAGCGCACCTCGGCAGGACCCACGGAGGGGTCGTAAGCGTAGCTGGAGATATTCACGAAGATCTCCTCCACGGCGAGACGTATCTGCATGAGGGTCTTGCGCTCGCATCCGTAGTTCTCAAGACGTTTCGCCACGAACGCGATCACTTCGTCGAGATTTTCGACGACAGCTGTTACAGTCAGGCTTTCCATTTGAGGGCTCCTTAAATGAATTTGAACAGGCGTGTGAAACCTGTCACTTCGAGTATCTCCATGATAGACTTGTCGACGTTTCTGGCGCTGAGCTTGCCGCCTCCCTTGCGCAGCTCCATGTAAACGCGCTTGAACGCGCGCAGGCCTGCGCTGGACACGTACTCAAGCTTTTCCATGTCGAGGGTCAGGTTCTCATACTTTGACGCGACGTCGACGAGTATCTTTTCGACGTCGGCCGCGTTGCTGGCGTCGATGTATCCGTCGAGCTTAAGCTCGGCGTCGTTTCCGCGTTTGATAAGGCTTATGTCCATGCTCATTGTTCGGGCACCTCCTCTTGATCATTGTCTTTGGGTTTGGGTTCTTCAGGTTTTGTATCGATATCGGTCTTGTTTACTCTTCCGTTGATCGTCATCGTATCCGGCAGCTCGTCGGCAAAGGCCGAGACCGCGCGGCGTATCGCGAGCCCGGCGGTGAGCCTGCGTCCTGTCCAGGCTGTAAGAATAGGCACGCCGTCGTCAAAGCGGAACGTGAGCACGATGGGCTTCATGAGCAGCGGGCGTATGAGGCAGGCTGCGGCTTCGGGCTGCAGGCGGAGTATGAGCCCGCGCCCTATCTCTGCCATCGCGCCTTCAGCAGCGCGCAGGGCGTTAGCCTGGCTCAGCTTGGTCGTGAAAGTGTAGCTTCTCGACGCTATGCCAAAAAGGCGCACCGCGCCGGCCCCGTCGGCCACCCCTGCGGAGAGGTGAAAACCGGGTTCCAGCGTGGTAATGCGGCCGTTGTCCGCAAGCACCGTCCTGCCGAGCAGGGCGTCACGGATCTCTTTTTTCTGGGCTTTGGTAATGTCAGTCATATCGCGCCTTTCGAGCTATGCGCTCTGCGCTTCGCCGAGCACCTTCTCGTTGCGCTCCGCAAGGTCGTAGTAGACCTCGTCGGCGCGGAACATGCGGCTCTGGATCTCTGTGAGATCCATGGGTCCGAACTTGTAGTACGGGCACTTGTAGCTCGGCGTGTATTTCGTCTTGAGCGGGAACGAGTTGAAGGAAACGATTATGCTGTTTCCCGTGCTCTCCTGGTTGTTGAGCCTCTGCAGCTCGCTCGGGTATATCAGCGGGCGCACCTGCGTCTGAGTGCTGACGTTGATGTCCGCGGATTTGGTATTGAGCAGCGAGGCGTTCGTGCTCGTGGTGCGTACGGTCATGTTGCCGCACATCTCGCTGAACATCTTGCACGTGTCGGTGTCGTTTGAACCGATGAACATCTTCACGCCGCAGTTGCCGATGACGATGTCCGCGATCTCCTTTCCGTACACGTTCGTCAGCTGCACGAAGCTCTGCACCACCATGCTGAACCAGATCTTTCTGGAGCGGCCTACCGTTATCATCTGGCCGAACTTGTCTATCTTCGGCATGTTGCCGAACTCGTCCATGATGAAGTATACGTTGTGCGGCAGCGTCTGGCCCGGCAGGCCGGTCGCCACCTTGATGAGCTTCTTGTATGTCGAAAGTATGAACAGCGACGCCAGGAAGTGCCTGGTGTCTTTTTCGTCAGGTATCTTGAGGAAGAGCGCGGTCTTTTCGAAGGGGAATTCCTCGGCGTGGATGTCGGTCGCGGCGGTGAGCCCGCAGAGGCCGCGGTCGTTGAAGATCGACATCTTGTCGAAGGTGATCGACATGTAGGAGCCGAGCGTCGCCTCCGGCGCGGTCATTACCTGGCGCGAGAGCTGGTAGGCCTGGCTCAGCTTGCTTCTTCCCTCAAAGTATCTCTTGAGCTCTTCGTAGTTGTTGTCGCTGTTTCCGAGAGCTTTATTTACGTTGAAGAGATTGAACTTATCCTTCGTCATGCCGAGCTCGGGATCCTCGCTGTCTTCGAGCATGGCCAGGCAGGTCGCGGTCACTATGCTGCGCGCGCCGCGCTCCCAGAGCGGGTCCTTCTCGTTCTGGATGGGTATGAGTCCGCCGACCAGATCCTGAAGATCTTCGTACATCTCGTCGTAGATCTTCTGGCGGGCAACGGAGACGTCGTCGCGGCAGTGAGTGAGGTCCGTATACGCGTTGCCGTTCCACTCAGCCCAGCGTTCGCCGGGCCTGGCCTCGCCGTTCATGCGGCGCAGCTCGGGGTAGTCGTTCATGTTGTCGGTATGCATGCGTATGCCTTTGCCTGCCCCGACGTATTCCTGGTAAGCGTCCCATATGGGTTCCAGGGGGTTCCAGCGGCTCGAAGAATAGGTGTCGCGCAGGTCGAGCACCAGCACCTTGTAGCCGCGGCTCTGCAGGTATTTGCTGTGCAGGTCGAAGAGCTCGCCCTTCGGGTCTGTCATTATCATAGAGGAACCGCAGTCGGTCGCGCCGATAAGCTGTATCATCGGGTTGATGAAGGTGGTCGTTTTGCCGGAACCGGTGGCGCCTATGACGAGAGCGTGAACGCCCGGCTTGAAGTTGCCCTCGAGCACGCCCTTCTTGTTGAGGACCGCTCTCACGGGGACCCCGTCGTTCTTCATCTGCGGAAGGGTCTCATACGAGAATTTCGGGAAATACTTGTCGCGTTCTGCGTCCGTGAGGAAGCGGCTGTTTTCGAGGGAGCCCTGGACGACGTCCTTATCGGCGCCCTTTCCGCCGAGGAGGCCGCGGCCGAGAGCGCCGGCGCCCCTGAAGCCGCCGTTGATGGCATAGATCGCGAGGATCATTCCGGCGATGACAGCTCCGGTGAGCCAGCTTGCGGGTTCCACGAAAAGACCCGGCCTGAAGCGCCACGGCTGGCCCGAGCCGAAATTGGCTATGTTCTCAAACATGAAACGGAAGAATACGCCCCCGAAGACCGAGACCGCGATAAATATGACTATAAACAGCAGCAGGCTGCTTTTTCCGAGTGTTTTTAACTTTTCCGTAAAGCCGCTTATCAAACGCTTAAGCATGTAACGTCCCCCGAAGGTGATAGAAAACTAAAATTCATCCAATAGTAGTTTATCCTCTATTTTCAGCAAAGCAATAATACCGGGTCAATCGGCATAAAAACGGCATATTCCACGGTTTAAGGGCCATAAAGGAGCAAGGCTGCGGACGCGTTCCGCGCGTATAAACAGCGTTGAACGGCAAACACAAAAAATGTTATAATTTATAATTAGGAGTAAAAGCTTTATGAACGGCAGTACCATAGGAGAACTCATAACGACGCTCAGGAGCAAGAACCGCATGTCGCAGCAGGATCTTGCCGATTTCCTGTACGTAAATCAGGGCACGGTCTCGCGCTGGGAACGCGGCGTACGGTTCCCCGACACCGAGCTTATCGAAAAGATGGCCGCCCGTTTCGGCGTTGATCCGTCAGTGCTTACCCAGGCGCCCATGAACCGGGCGGACGCGCCTGAGATCATGGTCATCGACGACGAGCCCATACTGCTCGGAGACGTGCGCGACACCATCAGCGAAGCCATACCGGACAGTTCAGTCCACGCTTTCCGCTGGGCGTCGGACGCTCTCGCGTATGCGGGCAAGCACCGCATAGACATAGCTTTCCTGGACATCGAGCTCGTCGGCGGCAACGGCATAGATCTCGCGAAAGGTATACTTGAGATCAATCCGCGCTGCAATATCATCTTCCTTACCAGCCATCCGGAGTTCGCCAAGGAGGCGCTTGAACTTTTCTGCAGCGGCTATATCATGAAGCCGCTGAATATCACGAAGATACGGGACCAGCTGGAGCATCTGCGCTACAGCGTCGCGGGAATAAGCGGATAGACCATGAATGAAGAAAAGAAAAAGACAGACCCGGGGATCCTGAAGCACAGCCTTCTTGCGGCGGCGGTGCTTCTTTGCATCCTGCTCGTCATACTTGTACATAAAAATCCGGGGATGAACCCCTACGCGTACGCTCCCTACTCGTTCTATCTGATGGAACCGGAAACGGTAACGGAGGAGCCCGCGGAAAACGGAATGACCACGTCTGCATACGAGTTTACCGTCCCCGACGGGGCTAAAGTCCGCCACGGCGCAAGGCTTTCGATCTATCTGCAGCACAGCTTCGCAAAGGTCTGGCTGGACGGCGAACTGATGTATTCATCCTGGGAAAAGCCGGAGAGCCATATAGGCAGGACGCCCGGCAACTACTGGCTCACCGCCGCCCTGCGCTCGGACTATTCGGGCAGAAAGCTCCGCATAGAGATCACCCCCGTATATAAGTCGTCCGCCCGGGCAGCCTGGTATGCGCCCCTGCCCCAGGCCTCGAAAAAAGGGCAGCCCCAGTTTCTGCTGATAGACCACGAGCAGCTGCTGGCAAGGCTGGTGTTCCCGAAAGACGCGGCGATACTGATCACAGCGTTCTTCGTTCTTGCAGCGGGGCTTTTCCTTTCACTGTTCTCACTCATCGCAAAGCTCGAAAGAGCCGATAAGGAGCGGCTCTTCTATCTCGGAGCGGCATCGGCTTCGGCCGCGGTCTGGAACCTCAGCCAGCTCCCATCACTGCTGCTTGCGCTCGATATCTACGGCCTGCAGAAGACCGTATGGCATCTCGGAGCCGGGGCGTACGTCCTCGTCCCGCTGTTCACCGTGCTTCTGATCGCAAGCCTTCAGACTCAGCCTTCGGCCGGGATAAGCAGCAAGGCCTTCTTCATATGCTTTGCCGGCGCTGCCGCGGTGACGGTCCTTCAGATCCTGAACATCTGCGACCTTTACGTGAGCATGTTCTGGTACGGCGTACTCGGGACGGTTATAATCGCCGTACTCGTTCTCGGGACCCGCAAAGGCTCCGGGGAACTGCTCAGGCAGGCAGCCTTCCCTGCCGCGTTCTGCATCGATCTGGTCATCTTCAGGGCCACCGGCTCCGCGCGCTTTGCGACCGCGGTTCTGCTCTGGATGGCGGTCAGTCTGTGCCTTCGCGGCGCGGGCTTCGTCAGCGAGGCCTTCGAGCGTGAGAAAAAGCTGCGCAGCCGCGACAAAGAGATCTATGAGATACGCCTGCGCTCGCTCGTGCAGCAGATAAGGCCTCATTTCATCTACAACACCCTGAGCTCGATCTACGTGCTCTGCAAAAAAGGATCTCCGCGCACACTGCAGGTCATAGACGATTTCCTCGCCTATCTTCAGGCAAACTTTACGGGCATGTCCGCCGAGGAACCCGTCCCCTTCAGCGACGAGCTCAAGCACACCAAAGCCTATCTTGCCGTAGAATCGATACGCTTCGAGGGGCTGCTCAAGGTCGACTACGACACGCCGCATACCGATTTCCGCCTGCCACCGCTCACCCTTCAGCCCATAGTCGAAAACTCTGTAAAGCACGGCATCCACAGGGAGCATTTCCAGATACACATCTCCATAAAGACCCGCCTTACCGAAGGCGGCAGCGAGATCATAGTCGAGGACAACGGTCCGGGCTTTGAGCTCGGCGCAGATACCAAAGAGACTTCTCCTCAGGCTTCCGCGGGAGGCGAAGCCAGAATAGGCCTCAAAAACGTCAGTGACCGCCTCCGGCTCATGTGCGGAGGCAGCCTTACTGCTGTTCCGCGCCCCGAAGGCGGCACTGTAGTTACGATATTGATTCCTAACTCAGGAACGGATTCATGCACTCAAGCTTGATGCCTTCTTTTTCGGCAAGCTTGACCTGATTGTTTCGGTCCTGCACGCGCTTGATGCAATCCTGCTGCTCCTTTGAGGAAGGATTTGACGGCGCGTTCTTCTTTTCTTTCTGATACTGTTTGGAAGCAAGTTTCAGATAGTTGAACACATTTTTCTGAGCTTTTCCAGATGATTTTAACACATTTTTCTGAATCTATATCATTTTATCGTCACATTTTTCCGTAGCCTGTCACAGTCAAAAAAACGGGAAGCCTTGGCATTCAAGGCTTCCCGGACACTTATACGTTAAAGAGGAAACACAAGATATCTGCTTTATAAAACTTCATAAAACTTGTCATATCTTGATTCTTCATACCCAATCCGTTCATGCTCTTCACATATGTTTATGTATTACCACAAAACTTAATGATGGAATGTCGTAAAACTGTCGTAACGTTCTAGCCGACGGGGATATATTGAATTGCTACGCAAGCCGCAGCCGTCCTTCCATACTGGAAATTGTCTCAGCAAGATGGTCATTTGAAGCCTCGCTGTAAATATCCATAGTAGTCCTTATATTCGAATGGCCCATAAGCGTCTGAATAGCCTTTACCGAGACCACATCTGGATTCTCCGCCAACCTTGTAGCAAAGGTATGCCTGAGGCAATGTGCAGTAAAATGTGGCATAACAAAGGATAACAGCGTTACAGCAAGCCTGAATCATATGCTGCGTGACCGCAGCTGATGCAATGAACTATCTTTAAGCATGAACCGATGTGCATAGATGTATCACTGATACATGAGTGGTTCCTTGAATTACGTCTTATTCATAACTATGCTCATTGTATCGGTTACATCTAATACGCCAAAAAATGGACTGGAGGTATGCATAATGCACACCTCCAGTCCATCTGTCAATAACGTTACGCTAAGGCATAACATCCCCACAATTAGGATGGAAAGTCTGTCCTGTATAGATATTTCCATCCGGATCGCTGGCGAGCAATATTGCGGTCGGAGTAACTTCATAAGTCTCACCGAAGCGCGGTATAACTAGCTCCGCCTGCTTATTCTTTTTCCATTCAGCGTCTGCATTATCGAGCATCTTAGTGTTTGTAGGTCCAAGTGCAATACAGTTAGCGGTTATCCCATATGCGCCAAGTTCTCTTGCGATGCATTTGGTGAAACCTATCATCCCTGCTTTTGCGCATCCATAATGACTTAACTGAACGCCGCCTTTAACTCCGATCTGGGATGCTATATTGATTATGCGTCCGAATTTCTGCTTCATCATATATGGTATTGCGTTTCGGCACGAAAGGAACATGCTGTCAAGATGAACTGCAAGCAAGCCCTTCCAGACATCAAACGGCATTTCCCAAATATTATATTCTTTCGAAATCCCGGAATTATTTATAAGGATGTCGATATGTCCGAAGGTATCTATAGCAGTCTTGATCAGAGCTTTTGACTCGTCTTCTTTAGAAGCATCGCATTGGAACGGAACGACCTTAACACCATATTTATCCTCAAGATCCTTGGTGAAAGCTTCCATATCCTCTTTTTTTGAATGTAAATAGCTTACTACTACATTTGAGCCTTCTGCAGCAAATGCCATTGGCAACGCACTGCTCAGACCATGATGGCAGCTACCTCCAACAACTACTGTTACTTTTCCCTGTAGTTTCATTTTTTCAACCTCCAATCATCAGATCGTTGCTTTAAGCCATGAAATGTATTTTTTCAATCCATCGCTAAAACCTGTATTTGGATACCACCCAAAATCTTCTTTAATATGATCGATGTTCAGCGCGGATTCGAAAGAAAAACCAAATGTTCCTTTTCCCAGATCAATTACAGCATCGGGGAAAAACTCCCTGATCACGTCCACAATTGGAGAAAAAGACTCCAGCCTGCCTGAGCCGATATTATATTCTTTTCTTGGCCATTTCTCTGCGGTCACGATCTTCATAACCGCGTCAGCCGCATCATCCACATATATGTAATCCTGCAGCTGATCCAGCCCGTGATCCCTTTCAGCCATTCCCGTATAGACAATATCTGAAACCAGTTGTCTTATCGGACAGGTAACTGTTCTCCCGGGTCCATAAATATAACCAATACGCAGGGAAACAGTCTGCTTGATACCGTAATTCCGAACCAATTCTTCACAGGCTATTTTTGTGGCTCCATATATGCAATCCGCATACCTCAATGAAGAATCCTCATATACAAGCGGTTCCTTCGACGCTCCATAAACGCCTGAAGAACTGATATATATAAATCTTTCCACATCATTGTCCCGGGCACACTCAAGAGCCGTCATCGTACCCGAGACATTAGTTCTGCAGAATTTGTACGGATTATCAGGATATAGCAGCGGGGAAGAAATGGCCGCATTGTGTATTATGCAATCGATGTCATGCTTTTTGATTATCTGCGTAATAGTCCCATATTCGGTAACATCTCCAACATAATAATGATTACCGCTGACAGCAGATGAAGGAGAATGGCCCGAATAAACAACTATTTTCTGTTCCTTTTCAGCGAACGCCCTGACAATCCCATTCCCAAGAAGTCCGCCACCGCCGATCAATAAAACATTCATCCAAGCTGCTCCTTCGCACCTTTATAATCTTCGAGAGCTTTTGCAAAATGGCATTTTACAAAATGTCCGCTCTCTACTTCGATCATCTCAGGCTCTTCCTTAAAGCACTTTTCACATGCCTCACTGCACCTCGATGCCAGAGGACAGGCTTTAGGCAAATTGATCGCACTCGGTATCTCACCGCTCAGCCTGAAATCGCTGCGCTTTTTATTTGGATCAGGCTCCATTACCGCCGCAAGCAAAGCCTTACTGTACGGATGGGCATAATTCTTGAAAAGCTGCTCGGCAGTACCGTATTCTACGATACTTCCCAGATACATTACTGCAACCCTGTGACATAAGTATTTTATGGTACTTAAGTCGTGTGAAATAAACAGATACGACATACCGACATCATTTTGAAGATGCTTCAAAAGATCTATTATTTCAGCTCTGATAGAAACATCTAAAGAGGATGTGGGTTCATCAAGAACAACAAACTTAGGATTGTTGGCTATTGCCCTGGCAATACCAACTCTTTGCTGCTGACCGGCACTGATCTGATGTGCATAACGTCCGTAATCTTCAGACTTTATATGAACAAGAGACAGTGCATGTTCTGCCATCTGATTACGCTGTTCTTTTGTGATCTCCTTGTTAACCCGAAGTGTATCAACTACAGTATCGTATATGGTTTTCCTCGGATTAAGCGAATAGTAAGGATCCTGAAAAACCATCTGCATGTTGTCATGGACGATTTTTTTTGCAGCCTTATCAAAGGCAGTATATTCTGTCCCGTTAAAAAACAGCCTTCCGGAAGTAGGAGGTATCAATTCAAGCAGACAGCGTCCAACAGTCGATTTCCCGGAACCGCTTTCACCTATAAGGCCGAAAGTTTCATTCTCTAATATATCAAATGAAATGTCATTGACAGCTACTAGATCCTTTTTGGGGCCTACATGGAATACTTTACGCAATTCCTGTACTTCAAGAATCTTGTTCATTACTCAATCCCCCCATCCTTTACGTCTTCATACATAAAGCATTTGACTTCATGGTCCTCGCTGACCTTGAACATAGGAGGCTGTTCAGTTTTGCATCGATCTGAAGCATATTTACAGCGTTCGCAGAACAGGCAGCCTTTTGAAAGGTTCAGAGGATCCGGCTTGAATGAAGAATTGTCTTCGACATTAACAGCATCCCGCCTGTCCGGTAATGAATTGATCAGTATCTGACTATAAGGATGCGCAACATTATCGAAAAATGATGCGACCGAAGCGTACTCGACGATTTGACCGCAATACATTATCGCGATCTTCTGACAGCACTGAGCTATTACACCAAGATCGTGAGTTATGAAAATAGAAGCGAGATCACGACTCCTGATCATTTCAAGTATAAGATCCATGATCTGAGCCTGCACGGTAACATCCAGCCCATTTGTGGCATCATCTGCTATGAGGATATGAGGGGAATTGATCAAAGCCATTCCTATCATACAGCGCTGGGCCTGTCCGCCGCTCAATTCATGCGGGTAGGCCTTAGCTCTCAACTCTGCATCAGTAAGCCCTACTGCAGATATCATCTCGACCGCTTTCTGCCAGGCTTCTTTTTTATGGCATTTATGATGAGCCATATATGCCTCACTGAGCTGCTGTCCAACAGTTATCAGCGGATTCAAATGTCCCCTTGCATTTGCTGCTATTAAAGCTATCTCCTGCCCTCTTATCTTCTGCGCATCACCTTCTGACAATTTGAGGACATCGGTCTCTTCATCCAGGATGACCTGCCCGCTTCCTATAGTTCCAGGCTTTTTGACATTTCCCAGTATTGCAGAAGCCAAAACAGATTTACCAGAGCCGGATTCTCCTACCAGACCAAGCATTTCTCTTTCATTTAAAGAAATGTTGACTCCGTTTAGTATTTGAGCATCTCCATTGCTTGTAGGGAAATAAACATGGAGATCTTTTACATCAAGTACCTTTTTCATCGCAGTTTATTTCCTTTCCGGATTGAGATATAACCTAATAAAATCAGCGGTAAGAGCAAAACCAAGTACGGTTATCCCGATAGATATCCCTGGGAAGAACGCAGCCCACCACTGCCCGGTAATGATCATATTCGCCCCTGTCGATATCATTGATCCCCATTCAGGAGTCGGGACAGGAACACCGGCACCGATAAAGCTTAATCCGGCAGTTAACAGGATCGCTCCCCCGATATTGATCGACGCCTGTATCATGGCTGGTCTGAGAGAGTTGGGCAAAAGCTGCCTGAACATGATATTTACGTCGCTCATTCCTGCAGCGTGACAGGCTTCTATATAAGATCTTTGCTTCAGTGAAATAACCTCTGCACGTACATACCTTATATATATCGGTGAATTAAGAAAAGCGATAACATAAATTATATTTTTCACATCCTGCCCGGTAGCGGCAACAAGGGCCATGGCAAGAATAAATGCAGGAAAAGCCTGCAGCAGGTCTGCCAGCCTCAGGATCAATTCACCTATAAAACCTTCATAGTAACCGGCTACCAACCCCAATGGTATACCTATCAAAAGGGAAAGCATCGTACCAACGACACCGATCACTACATCGATACGTATGGCATATATGCATCTCGAAAAGATATCCATGCCGTTGGAATCAGTCCCGAAAAGATGCTCGGCACAAGGAGCAAGGCGTGATGCCCGTCCGTCAGCAGTAACCGGGTCATAAGGAGCAATGATCGGAGCTAATAACCCCAGCATAATAACGATGGTAATAATGATGAGGCCTACACGGGCGGATCGTTCTTTCTTTAGTAAATAAATAGCATCTTTCATTTAGCAAGCCTCCCTTCAATAATCAATTCTTGGATCTACGGCCATCATGATCAGATCAATGATAAGGTATAGGACCAAGGAAAAGAGGGTCGCCACTATAATAAATCCCTGCAATGCAGCGTAATCCTTATTGGCTAAAGCTGTAGTAACATATTGTCCAAGTCCGCCCCATGCGAAAACGTTTTCGATCAGCACAGCGCCTCCAAGCAAAAAGCTGTACGTGCTTCCGACTGTCATGACAACTGCAGGAACTGTATTTCTGAACGTATGACCTATTATCTTTTTCTTGGGAAGGCCAAGGGATCTGGCATGATGGATATAATCTGATTCTATTATCTCTCCCATGGTAGAACTCGTCATTTTCATAAATGCCGCTCCATGGACCAAACCAAGAGTCAAAGCGGGGAGGAAAATATGTTTAAAAGAGTCTGCAAAAGCCACCATATTACCCGTCAGGAGACTGTCGATCAAATACATGCCGGTAATATGCTGCGGGGCAGTGACAAATAGATCCAGACGCCCTATGGGAGAGGGGACGACTTTTAGCTTTACGAATAAAATAAACACCAACATAAGGCCCAGCCAGAAGTCGGCGAAAGCCCCTGCAAGCATTCCGTAAACAGTCGCAACTCTTGAAATGATGCCAGTAGGCTTATATGCCTTACATATGGCAAAGAATACACCTATAATAACTGCAAACAAAATGCTCATAGTTATCAATTCCAATGTGGCCGGAAATCTTATGGCCAGGTCGGTCGTGACATTATTGCTGGTAAACCAGGAATAGCCCATGTTACCGTGAAACAGACCGACCATATAATCCTTGAATTGCTCTAGAACAGGCTTGTCAAGCCCCATCTGATGTTCAAGAGAAGCAATCATTTCCGGATATGCGTTTGGACCAGCTATGGTCTCTGCCGGGTTGCCAGGCAATGCCCTAATAAGACAAAAGGTAATGAAAATAATGGCAAACAGTAAAGGTATAAAAACAGCTATCCGCTTCCCAAGATACTTTAGTATTCTCATGCCCTTATCTCACTTTCTGCTAAACGTTATTGAACAGACGATAACTGAATATATGTATGGGGGATATGATCCCCCATACATATGAAGAGGAAGTAATTTTTTATGCGATCACTCGGCTCTATACATATATTCCCATTCGATGGACTGTATAGGATTCCACTTGGGATCCATGATCTCTTCACGAAGAGCAAGATGATAACCGGGAGCAGCGATATACAGCCAAAGAGGATCTTCGTCTACGCAGATCTCCTGCATGCGCTTTGCAATTCCGTCACGAACAGACTCGTCAAGAGTGGACTGGAGATCATTGTACAGATTCCAGAACTCCTCGTTATAGTACTGACCAACATTCTGTACGCCTTTTTCTGCATAGAGCTGGAAAGCGAGTCCGCAGTCAGGACAACCGGGAGCGTCTTCCATGATATACATTCCACCCATTTTCCTGTTAGCGACTCTGTTCCAATAATCACTGTTCTGGATCTTTTCGATCTTGAGTTCTACACCGATATTACGGAATGAAGTCTGAAGAAGTATGGCAAGCTGTTCATGTGTCGGCTGGTCGTTACTTATTACTATCGAGATCTCAGCGCCGTTGGGATAACCGGCTTCAGCAAGGAGTTCCTTCGCCTTGGCATAGTCGGTCGAATATTTCCAGACCTGGTCGCCATAATAATGTTCATAAACGGAAGGAACGACAGACTTCAGCTGTTTAGCAGTACCGAGATAGATGCTGTCAAGAATGTCTTCATAAGGAACCGCATATGAAAGGGCTCTCTTAAATGTGGCATTTTTAAAGATTTCCTGTGTAGCATCAAATCCGACGAAGGTCATCAGGTTAGCCTCATAGTCATACACTTTTACACCAGGCTGATCCTTGAGCATCTGAAGTTCAGAAGGAGCAAGCTTTGTCGCGGCATCGATATCCCCGCTGATAAGCATCGCAGCCCTGTTAGCAGATTCAGGGATCTCTCTTGTGATAACTTTTTTAAAGTAAGGCTGTTCTCCATTCCTGAAGAAATTGAAGAATTCAGGATAAGCTTCTGCAGTCATCTCTACGCCCGGCGTATAAGAAGTCAATGTATACGGTCCTCCAGAAGGAAGATTAGACGCAAGATATGTATTAGACCACTCATCTTCAGCTGTTGCATGAGCCTTAGCTTCAGTAGAGTCAAGGAGATAACTTGAAACATGGGCGACCATCTTGACAGCGATCGGATTCATGGGATCAATGTGGAGTTTAATTGTATAATCATCCACTTTTTCAACCTGATTCATATCATAGATGCCGGAAGAGAAATCAACAAATGTCCACATGTTGGAGTTATTTCCTTCACCCCTTAAATGCTTATACATGATGTCATCAGCAGTTAATTCGTGACCATATGCAGTTTTGATCCCTTTCTTAAGCTTGATTTCAATCGCAGTCATGTTATCTACATATTCGCATGACTCAGCCGCAAGGCAATTGATCTGCGTGAAATCAGGAACCAGGAATCCGCTGGGATCTTCCTTGATTCCATAATTAAGAAGATGGTTACAACAATTCCTCAGCATCTGAGTCGTCTCATGTGAATAATAAAACTCACCATCAAGCCCTGCAGGGATTTCCGGGATGGCCCATACAAGCGTATGCGCCCTGTCCACCTCTGCAGAGGAAGATGCAGCTGCTGTTCCAGAGCTGGACGCAGATGATGCGCCCGACCCTGAGGGTGCAGAACCTGAAGTGTCTTTGCCGCCGCATGCCGTCATTACAGTCAAGAGCATGCATATCGACAAGATAATCGACAATAACCTTTTCATGTTTAACCTCCTTGTTTTAAAAAACAAAACCCTACGGTCTCGTCAAGAATTGCCCATAGCCTTTTTCAGCCTTTATAACTCCGTTTTCAAACACCGCATTTCCCCTGACATAGGTAGCGGTCACATTGCCCTTGAATTTATATCCTTCAAACGGGAATCGGGGGTCTTTGCTGTCTTCATTGTAGAAAGTATCGCTGATCTTAAAGGTCCACTCTTCTGCGGGATCTATGATCGCAAGGTCTGCATCCGCGCCTATGGATATACTTCCCTTTTTAGGATATAAACCCAACACTTTTGCAGGCTTCAATGACGTTGCTGCTGCAATCGCTTCTGCAGGTATGCCACGTTTGTTTAAGCCCTCGCTGATGAGCAGCGGCATGTATAGATCCATCGCGAGCAGGCCGCCAGAAGAACCCCAGACGCCCTTATCCTTTTCGCTTACAGGGTAGCCTGAATGATCGGCCCCGACAGCATCGATCTCTCCGCATCTTATCTTTTCCCAAAGCCCGTCGACCTTGTCAGAAGATCTGAGCGGGGGGCTGCACTTGGCAAAGCCTTCATACTTTTCGATATAGGATTTGTCCAGCGACAGATAATGCGGACAGGTCTCTGCATAAATATCGATACCGTTTTTCTTCCCGCGAGTGATATACTCTACCGCTTCGGGGCAGGAATTGTGGCAGACCATAGTCCTGCAGCCCGTCTGCTCTGCGAAAAATACTATACGGTTGACGGCTTCTGCTTCGGCGATAATGGGCCGGCTCTTTTCAAAGAATTCAGGACCTTTGCCTTTATATTGAGCTGTAAGCGATGAGCAGATACTCTCGTTCTCGCAATGGACGGTGATGATGCTGTTCAGCGATCTGATGGTCTTCATGCCTTCCATGATCGCATAATCGTCCATGTACGGATAATCGTCTCCTGCGAAACTGGTAAAGATCTTAAACCCTATGGCGCCGGCCTTATCCTGCTCGGCGATATTGTCCAAAGTGTTTCTGGTCAGGCCGCCCCAAAGCGCAAAATCTACACGTGCGTCTTTCATGCCCTCAGCCTTGCGCTTTTCAAGCATTTCCGCAGAGGTAGTATTGATCTTATGGTTTCCCAAGGGCATTTCAACGACGGTAGTAATGCCGCCCTTTGCAGCGTTCTTAGTCCCTGTATCAAAATTCTCCCTGCTGGTCATGTGGCCATGGGTGTCGATGGCTCCGGGAAATATCATCTTGCCGCTGCAATCGATGACCTCTTTGGCATCTTGGCATATGCCGCGTTCATAAAGTGCGGTAATAATACCGGAATCCACACCTATGTCGTAGCTTTTACAGCCATCTGACATAACAACTAATGCATTAATAAACAATTTGTCGTGCATCTTACCACCGCCTTTTTAATTAATCTGACTAAAGAGCTATATCTTCCATGGAGAGCTTTTCGAGAGTGTCGAGCAGCACCTGAGCGCCGTTGATCTCGTCTTCATCAAGCGTATACTCTTCCGGGCAATGGCTCACGCCGCCGTTTGAGCTGCGCAGGAATATCATTGCCATCGGGTAAAGCCTTGAAAGATGGTGGGCATCATGAGCCGGATAGCTGACCATCGGTTCGTTGGGGATATTTCTCGCATCAGCATAGCCCTGCATTATCTCCTTTAGTGTCTTATTGCAGATAGCGGGTCTTGCATTGAGGTCCATTTTCACCGAATAGGTCAGACCTCTTTTTTTGCACTGTTCTTCGGTATAGGCGATCAGATCTCTTTCTAGGCTTTCGAAAATATCTCCGTCTATTTCCCTGAAATCTACGGCGACCGTTGCGGTATCAGATATAATACTTATCTCTGCGGGGAAAGAGGTTATATAAGCACAGGTACCCCTGGATGCAACTCCTCCGTTTATGGCTAAGCGCTCGACTTCCGCGGCGATATTGACCGCTGCGGCCATGGCATCGTGCCTGTCGCTCATGGCCATTCCTCCGGCATGTGCTCTTTCGCCTTTTATCGTGATATAGAACTCCTTGATGCCGGCTATACCGTCAAGGATGGAAATGGACTTGTTGTCATCGAGCAGATGTCTGCCCTGCTCTATATGGGTCTCGATAAAGCAATAATACTGATCGGGTTTAAGAATGCATGTCTCGTAATGATCAGGATCACAGCCCATGCCGAATTCCTTCATCGCATCATACATGGTCTGCCCTGTGTGCCTGTCAACACAGCGTTTGAAATATCCGCTGTCTATCTGGCCTGTGATGGCACGGCTCCCGAAGCACCCTCCGAGGAACTCTGAAGCTTCTTCATTGATAAAGCAGACCAGATCTATCGATCTGCGGGGTTTGAAGCCAGCGTCATGCATCGCAAAGAGGGCTTCCAGCCCTGCCTGTATGCCGGTATTGCCGTCATAGAGACCGCCGTAGGGCTTAGTATCGAGATGAGATCCGGTAAGGATCGGTTTGAGCGAAGGATCGCTTCCCTCCATCCTGCCGTACAGATTCCCGACCGCGTCCATATGAACCTTCATGCCTATGCTCTCCATAAGCTCGGTCAGTTCCACACAGGCCTGCTTATATGCCGGGGTCCACGAAAACCTGCAGTGCCCTCCGTCGGGATGAGCGCCGATGCTTCCGATCTGTTTAAGATGCTTGATCAATCTTTCACCGTTTACTTGCATATATGTGCCTCCTAACTATGAAATGTTTTATTGATAAAAGGTTTAGCAATAAATAATCCTTATTAATCTTCATATTTAATATAGCTAAGGGCACTGTGAATTAAAAATTATTTTTTTCGCATAAGTCAATTAGGATATCTTATATGTTTTTAGACTTTTCGCTTATAATAGGTCATATTAGCATTAATTTAAAATCATTTCTTATTGTTTGTTTGTGTTATTATGCTATAATCAAAATGTGAAAATGATGCAAATTATTATAAATATTATTAATAGACGCCTCTAACAACATGAACTATACGGGTTTTTTTAATATTAATATCCAGCAGGTCCAGGCATTTCTCGCCGTAGCGGAATATGAGAACATGACCAGGGCGGCTGACAGGTTGAACGTGACTCAGCCGCTGATAAGTCAGCGGATCAACGCGCTCGAAGAAAATCTGGGTATAAAGCTCTTCGCAAGAGTAAAAGGAAGGCTCAAGATCAGCCCCGCGGGAAAACACCTTTACAGGGAATGGCGGGGTATACTTGCGACCATGGAAAAAGCCGTAGAAGAAGCTCACATAATAGCAAAACAGGAAACAGACCTGATAAGGGTGGGCTTTGAATTTTCCATGAGCCAGGAGCATCTGCTTGAATTCGCTGGCGAACTATATAAATGTAATCCGGAGATATCGATGCAGATAGAATGCGCCAGCGATCTGCGGGGACATCTTATAAACCGGGATCTGGACGTAATCTATATGGTAAAATATGACTCAAACGAAAAATCCCCGGAGATCATAGATATCCCAATAAAGAAAAAGAAGTTCATGGTAATAGCAAGCAAGGAATTCAAGCCGTTTGCAGACAAAAAGACCCTCGAGTGGACAGATCTTAAGGGTATGACTATATTCTGCGAACCGCCGACAAAAACAGGCCACTATGAGCAGCAGCTAAACTATATGTGCAAAAAAAACGGGTTCAGCCCGAGGATAATAACCTGTACGAATCTTTTCAATGCCCAGATAAACATGACTCTTGGACGCGGTGTAGTAGTTGGCTGCCAATACAGCGTAGACCTGAATTCAGGACTTTACAACTGGTTCGAACTCGAAGGCGCGACCGGGACAGTAGTAATGTCGTGCCTTCGTGACACGGATTCAACTATCATCGAATTTACAAAAGCAGCAGCTGGAATAATCCGTAATCACATATAAACCGGCCGTCTGAGACTGCCGGTCAAGAGTACAGAAAATAATCTGCAGTTTTATCCTTTCCCCTTCACCGCATGCAGCTCACTGTACGTTAGACAATAAAAAACGCCCACGGAACGAATAGTTCTGTGAGCGTTTGGTTTATTATCTTAATCAGCGATTTATCACCTGATAAACCGCCATACTACAATTTGTCGTAAAATCTACTGTCGTAAAACTGTCGTATAGACTACGGAGCATAGCATTAATCAGCTATTATTTCCGGTAATCGTAAGCCTTTTTTCTGATTTACACATTAAATAAGAAACGGGTTCCGACACCCTTTTGGGGATTTCTCCGAAAGTAGGTAAAAAGCCTATAAAAGCTGAAATCTCAAGGGTTTCGAGACTTTTAAACACCCATGAAAGTCGCAGTTTGATTACTGTCACTTGTCGTAAAATCAGAGTTTGTCGTAAAAGCCTTAAATGAGATAATATCAATTATAATCAAACTTTTTGAGTGACTATTCTCATATTTCAATGCAACCAAATCAGATTTTCTACGAGTAGATAGTCGAAGGGCCCTTCATACTATATCTTTCTGAGAGGGGGTGATCAAATGGAGGATAATCGTATTGTTGATTTGTATTGGCAGCGCGATGAGAGCGCAATCTCTGAAACGGCTGTAAAGTACGGAAAGTATCTAAATAGTATCTCATATCAGATTCTCTTGAATGCCGAGGACGCAGAAGAATGCGTAAACGATACATACAATGATGCTTGGCAGTCTATTCAGAGCGCTCCTGAGCATAGCATCTTCAGACTGCAGTCTATTAGCGAATTCCTTTTCTCCAAGCTTGTTATTAAAGGACCCGCCGTTGTCAAATATCGGAGCAAGCGAGTAAGTGTTATCTTCAATATTTTGAAGAAGACCCCAGTTCCCGTTATTCCTGTCATTGTTGTTTATTATGCCATCAATAACAGCACAATCCCAAAAACGTTCTTTGCATCCGGCAACGCTCTGCAGTATCGGATTATATTCAAGATGTATGATCAATGCATCCAGGCTTGTATAATGAGCATCATCGTCAGAGCTTGTAATTGATATTTCAAGCATATCCTCAAGCTTTTCATTGTAATAGTTCTTGATCTCTCTGAACTCTCTGAGGGTATGCATGTTATCAGTAAAGTCCTTACAAGCCACGACAACTTTACCCGACTTGATGCCAAGCTCAGTTTGATGAACATCATATCCGAGGAGTGAATAGACATGACTGCCAATATACTCTGAAAGAGGCGACGTAGTATACGATATGCTTGCCGCTGTAGTTAGATTCTTTGTTGTCTTCGGAAACTTTAAGAGCCAGTTCTCGCCATCAATAACGATACCGAGTTTTCTCCCCGCATTTCCTCCGTATAACTTTAAACTCTCCTGATAATGATTAAAATCCCTTAATAACATTGCCGTCACCCTTATGCAAGCATCTTTATAAGATCATCGCGCTGTTTCCATGTGAGAGCCCCTTCAAGGCAATAGTCCTTTGAGAAGTTCTCCAAGTTGTCCAGCGCTTCGATCCTGAATCCATATGGGTCGTTTTTATCGTAAGACCGTACTTCTTTTATTATGTCAATCAGCGCAGCAGGTATAGCAAAACCTGCCTGTGCCTCAATCATGTAGTCATCCAACAATTCCTCCATAGGAACATCCAAGGCCTTGGATATTTTGTATAAATGTTCCGATGACGTTCTACTTAAGCTTGTACGGCCTTTATACAGATCATTCAAGGTCATGTAAGAGATTCCTGTGGCGGCAGCCAGCTGATTGACATTCATCCCCCGCTGCCTGATATATTCCTTTATTTTCATTGTCTTATACCTCGATACTATTATATTACGGTACACCGTAAATTCAAGAGGCTAATCTATTTCTGTTTTACAAAAATTACTTTGCCTGATCTGTTCAAATAGGTGTAATCAAAACCTTCGTAGCTGAAGTCCTGTTCTATCAGGCTCTTCGGATCCGTGTCCGGAGAAACCGTATAGACTTTGATGTACTGCTGTGTCCCGTTCAGGTTCTGGATGACCGTCTGTGTCGGGACCTCCATAGCAAATGCACTGGCGAAGCTGCAAAGGATCAGCAGCAGTGCCAGCGCTGTTGAAATCAGTCGTTTCATGTGTTTCTCCTTGATCTTTTCACCAGCTGGTAACACCAGCTGAAAAAGAAATATCTTGCTTGTTATAATACTTACGG
>Ga0208297_1001023_pt1 | contig 34571 bp, 30 predicted proteins | sample LMS_cellobiose_e_FD_187367 | JGI IMG/M metagenome (GOLD analysis project Ga0208297, IMG submission 187367) | Rumen-fistulated moose microbial communities from Alaska, USA - LMS_cellobiose_enrichment (SPAdes) (version 2) | ecosystem: Host-associated > Mammals > Digestive system > Stomach > Rumen... | reverse complement strand
CGCAAGGAACTCAAACTTTGCAGATGTGTTGTCTTCCATACTTCAAAGGTAAGGTCTTTTGATACACAAACCTACCTTCAAGTATATGTTTATGTCACATTATGCCACGGAAGTTTGCAAGTGTCCCGTTACTTGGGCACTGGACGAGTTCTTCATCAACCCAGAATTCGTCGGTTCGTTTATTGCATCCACTACAAAGAGGAACAATGTAGTAGTGACGGTCGCTGCTGCCAACCTTAATAACATGTGCACCTACTAATGTGCAGAGTGAACGACTTTGATGGCATCAATTGCGCTGCATCGCGTAGCGCGGCGGCCAGTTACTCTTTCCCAGTAATCTAGCCAACTGCTGCAACCACTGGGGGCTCCAAAATAAAAACCAGAGCCGCTAACATTTTTTACTTTTGTCATACATTTACAAATTGTGAACTCTCCGAGCCTTTTCTCGGGGTTTTAAGTTCGAGCTCACATTGCAAATATACAACTTAAAAACATAAAAAACAAACATAACCCGTGAACATTTCACGAAAAACGAGACATAGTTAATAATATCCGCGTTACGAATGATCATTATTCGTGAATTTTGGCATCTTCAAGATACTGCTTATACTTTGCGAAAATCTCATACTCTGCAAGAAAACGATCTATCTGTGGCGCTACTTCTTTCTCATACGTCCGGAAGAAACTCATAGTATTATGGAGATACTCTCTTTTATGAAATGTAGTTACACCGTCAGAGTTTTTCTCAAATATACGAACCGCATCCCTACGTAAGAAGGGGGAATCAAGTATTGAAAGATCATGAGTAGCAGCGATAACCTGGCAGTCTTCTGCAATAGTAAGATACATTTTTAAGATAAACGCGAGTGCTTTCGTGTGAATCCCATACTCGATTTCATCAATACAACAACTCTTCCTGCTTAAGACAATATCATAAAGGACAACCAATAATCGAACAATATTGAGGGTGCCGAGAGACTCTAATCCTGACTCCAAGTCACGGTTCCCATTCGAAGTAGAGTGGATAAATTTGAGTGTCTTATGTTTAATAAATCCCGATGGATTCTGTTCCATCATCATTTTTAGCAACAATTCTGGCGCCCCTTGGCTTTTTAATTCTGAAATGCTAAAACTAGCATCCTCTATCCTGTAATCTACAATATTTGTTTCAACATCTTTCAGTAATGCAAGAAGCAGTTTTTTCATGCGCGCATCATGATTGGCATCCCCTGTGCTTAACTTGTCAGCTAATTCTTGGCTAGAAGATTTCCTTACGCAACTAATCCTATTCTCAAAATAATCATAATTACCCACCAGTACGGCACTATCCATATTGAGCCCCCTAAAAATAGACAAAACACTAGCATTTGATCTAAGATTAACCTCTAGATCATGTTGGTCCTGCCTTGACAAATCACAAGCTGAACCAAATTGGATACTAATTCTATTTTGAGACGAATCGAAAAGCCTATAGTATACACGACTCGCACGAGGAGATAATAATTTGAGTTCTTCTTCTTCAATCCGAGTCCTACTTATCTTAATGCTATATAAGTAATTCTTGTCACCAATATAATATGATAATGACAACTCCGTCGGCTCCTCTTGAGAATGATCATCAAGAAGGAAGGGGCGATACTCAGGATTCTCCGTCGGTGCTTGCGGCTTAGATATGACTAACATTCGCAAATAGCCCAGCGCGGAAAACAATTTACTTTTACCTGTTCCATTTAATCCAACGCAAAGTATGAGGCGCAGGATACGTTTCCCGTCAATCTCTTTATACCATGCCGGTGGCAAGTCGTTTTTCTTGCCTTCCTTCTTAGAAGCCACGAAAGATAACTCAGTTAAATCACGATAGGATCTATAGTTTTTGACGGTAAAGTACTCTATCATTTCATAACGATATTAATAGTCATTAAACGACAAAGATAAGTATTTATATTTAATACACAATTGTTTCTCGTGAAAAATTCACGGAAAACAACCTCTAAGTTGACGACTGCAATTATCCAGATTCTCTTGGACCTCCTCTGGAGATTCCGCAGCAAAGTGCGCTGTCTGGCCGCTCGTTTATATACGACTCTATATTCAAAGATCTCTCATTACCCTCCTTCCTCCGCATGAGGTCAGAAAAAGGGGAAAAAAGATAAGTATGATTACGCAAGTAGCCTTTTTCATGAATTGAACCACATTAGTCAAACAAATATAGCGATTTTACCAAAAATGATTCGTTTGCGTATTTCACTCTAAAAGATCGCCACAACCCTAATTCGCCAAAAAGTCGCTAAAAACAAAAGAAAACCGGCCTCAGAATGCTTCTGAAGCCGGTTTCTGTGCGGTAGGTGAGAGTCGAACTCACACGGGCTAGCGCCCACTACCCCCTCAAAGTAGCGTGTATACCATTTCACCACTACCGCAGGTATGTTCTCGTCGAACGGGATTGCAAAAATAGATATTATTCCGGAAATACCAAAATTTTTTCGCGGATAAATTATTATTCGTATCTTTGTGCGCTTTCACGGGATGAAAGCGATAAGGTTTTATTTTTTAATCAAAAAACAGATTCACAATGGCTGTTAAAATCAGACTTCAGCGCCACGGAAAGAAGAATTTCGCATTCTTCCACATTGTTGTGGCTGACTCTCGCGCACCTCGCGACGGTCGTTTCATCGAGCAGATCGGCTCTTACAACCCTAACACCAACCCTGCAACGATCGTCCTCGATTCAGAGAGGGCTCTCGCTTGGCTCAAGGTCGGTGCCCAGCCTACCCTCGTCACCCGCAGGATCCTTTCTTACGAAGGTGTCCTCCTCAGGAACCATCTTGACGGTGGTGTTGCTAAGGGTGCACTCACACAGGAGCAGGCCGATCAGAAATGGAATGCTTGGAAGGCACAGAGGGATGCCAAGATCGATGCCAAGAAGGAAGGTCTCGTAAAGGACGCCAAGGAGGCAAAGAAGGTCGCTCTCGCTGCTGAAAAGAAGGTAAATGTCGACAGGGCCGAGGCCATCGCCAAGAAGGCCGAGGAACTTGCAGCTGCCGAGCGCAAGGCCGCTGAGGAAGCTGCTGCGGCAAAGGCTGCCGAGGAAGTTGCCGAAGAGGCTGCTCCGGAAGCACCAGCAGAGGCTTAAACAGATGTCCGGGGCTTCTTCAGATTTTCTGCAGATTGCCCGGGTACTGAAGTCCAACGGTACCGAAGGCGAAGTCCTTGTGGGCTTCCGCGACATGGATCCGGAGGACTTGAACCTCAAGGAACCGGTGTTCATCGAATTCGATGGACTGCCGGTTCCCTTTTTTATCGAATCTTTCAACCGGAGAGGTACTTCGAGAGCCTTGATGAAACTCACCGGTATCAAGACACTGCAGGATGCCGAAGAGATAGCCGGCCGCCCGGTACTGGCTCCGCGCGGTTCCATCCTTGATTATGAAGACGGAGACGAAGGTCTGACCGTGGAAGACCTGGTGGGCTGGACGCTTCTTGATGAGGCCGGCTCGGAGGTCGGTTCCATAACCGGTTACGAAGACATCCCGGGCAATCCTTGCCTGTATGTCGGCTCCGGTACCGCTCAGGCGATGGTCCCTCTTCACGAGGACTTGATAATCTCCATAGACGAAGAGGAAAGGAAGATTTCGATGATCATCCCGGAAGGATTGTTATAAACAACATAGATTATGGAAAAGATAACGGACGTTAATGCCCATCTTCACACTCCGTATTCTTTCAGCGCGTTCGACGATGTCGCGCAGGCACTGGATATGGCGGCTGCGGAAGGAGTAGGCGTGGTTGGAATAAATGACTTCTACAGCCTTGATGGGTACAAGGAGTGGAATGACGGATGTGCTCAGAGGAATCTCTGCCCGATGTTCAATATCGAGTTCATATCCCTGAATGCCGAAGACCAGGCCGCCGGCTTGAGGGTCAATGACCCGAACAACCCGGGACGTACCTATCTCAGCGGCAAGGGCCTTGCCTATCCGGTAATCCTTTCCGGCAGGGAAGCCAGGTTGCTTGAAGATGTCAGGAAGGAGTCCAACCTCCAGGTCGAGAAGATGTGCGCCAAGCTCAACGACCACCTTGATAGCGTAAAGTCCGGGATCAGGATCGACTTCGCGCAAGTGACCAGGGAACTGACACGTGGCTCTGTCCGTGAAAGGCATCTTGCCAAGGCCCTCAGGCTGGCCGTGGACAAGGCATTCCCGGGCGAAGAGGCCAGGCGCGGAATCTATGAAACCATATTCGGAGCTCCTTTGAAGTCCGACCCTGAAAACAAGGCTGCTGTGGAGAACGAAATCCGCAGCAAGCTGCTGAAGGCCGGAGGAGCTGCATTCGTTCCGGAAGACCCTAAAGCATTCCTGCCGATGGATGTCGTCTGCGACATCATCAAGGCAGCGGGAGGAATACCTACATATCCGTTCCTTGCCGACAATGCGAAGGGCGAGTTCACGGACTTCGAGGGAGACCTCCAGAAAGCGGCGGACATCCTGCGCGAGCGCGGCATCGGTTCCGTGGAATTCATCACCACCAGGAACACGACCAAGGTGCTTGAGGAATATTCGGACTATCTCCAGGATGAAGGATTCATAGTCACTTTCGGCTCGGAGCACAACACCCCTGCGATGGAACCGGTCAGGCTTCGTACAAGGGATGCGGAAGGCCTCAGCGAGAAGCTGTTGCATACCAATTACCGTGGCGCCTGCGCGGTGATTGCCCATCAGGCAGGTCTTGAATCCGTGGAAGAGGGAGACCTCATCATCAGGGAAACACTTAACAACTAGTAAGATATGAAAGGGATAGAAGATCTTGTGGCGGTTTCGAGGAAGTACGGCCAGGACAGCCGTTTCGTCATCGCCGGAGGCGGGAATACCTCATACAAGGATTCAGACAGGCTTTGGGTCAAGGCCAGCGGACATGCCCTCGCTACCATTACCGAGGACGGTTTTGCAGTGCTCGACAGGAGCCTTCTCAACCCGATGGGAGAAAAAAGATACAGTTCCGACGTAGCGGAGCGTGAAGCTCAGGTCAAGAACGACCTGGCCAACGCCTGCCTGACGAAGGACAGGCGTCCTTCTGTGGAGACATCCCTCCACAACTGCATGGAAGCGTCTTTCGTGGTCCATCTGCATCCTACCCTAGTCAATGGCCTGATGTGTTCAGTCAATGCTGAGGCGAAGTGCGCGGAATTGTTCCCGGAGGCGATCTACGTGGCTTACACCGACCCTGGATATACCCTCTTCAAGAAGGTATATGACAAGATCAAGGCTTACCGTAAGGAGAAGGGCTGCGAGCCTAAGGTAATATTCCTCCAGAACCATGGGATATTCGTAGGTGCCGACACTACCGAAGAGATCGAGGCTATCTACGACGATGTGATGGCCAAGCTCGGAACAGCCGCCGGTGATGTCGACTCGATGGTTGCCGCTGAGGCTCCTGTTTGCGACTGCGCAAGCGAGGTCATTCCTGCCGTCAGGACCATCCTGAGCCGCTCCGGAAGGGGACTCAAGACCCTGAGGGTCACCAACAACGCCTTGGTGGAATCCTTCCTTGACAGCAAGGAAGCCGTCAGGAAAGTCATGGCTCCTTTCACACCGGACGAGATAGTCTATTGCAAGAGCGAATACATCTACATCGACCCGAAGGGTCCTGAAGACCTCGTAAAGCAGGCCGAGAAGAAGATCGAAGCCTTTGTGCTCAAACACGGATTCACTCCTAAGGTTTTGCTTATCAAGGGTATAGGTCTTGTGGCCGTGGGCGATGACTCAAAGAACGCCGGAATCATCACAGACGTATTCATGGATGCGATGGAGGTTGCCGCATATGCCGGAAACTTCGGCGGAGAGCATCCGATGACCAAGCGCCAGGTGGCGTTCATCGACAACTGGGAGGTGGAGAACTACCGCCGCAAGGTGGCTTCTTCAGGTTCCCGCGGCAGGGTCGAAGGCAAGACGATCATCGTCACCGGCGCCGCCCAGGGATTCGGTGAAGGAATAGCCCGCGAGCTGCTCAAGGAAGGCGCCAACATAGTGGTCGCCGACCTCAACGAAGTCACCGGGATGAAGACCGTGGAGAGCTTCAACGCCCTGGCCAAGGCCAACAAAGCCATATTCGTGAAAACCAACGTGGCCGACCTGGACAGCCTCAAGTACCTCGTGAGGGAGACAGTGCTCAACTTCGGCGCCCTTGATGCTTTCGTCTCCAATGCCGGAGTCGTCCGCGCAGGGGACCTCGATGCAATGACTCCTGAGAATTTCTCATTCGTGACTGACATCAACTACAAGGCATATTTCTACTGCGCCAAGATCGCAAGCCATGTGATGAAGATCCAGACGGCGCACGATCCGGAATATTTCGCCGACATCGTGCAGGTGAATTCCAAGAGCGGACTCGCAGGCAGCAAGGCAAATTTCGCCTATGCCGGCAGCAAGTTCGGAGGCATCGGACTGACCCAGTCGTTCGCCCTCGAACTCGCTCCTTTCAGGATCAAGGTCAACTCGATCTGCCCGGGCAACTATTATGACGGCCCGCTGTGGAGCGATCCTGAGAAAGGCCTGTTCATCCAATACCTGAAGGCAGGCAAGGCTCCGGGAGCCAAGACCGTCCAGGACGTCAAGGACTTCTATCTTTCAAAGGTACCTATGCGGAAGGGATGCAATCCGGTGGATGTCTGCAAGGCGATAATGTACGCCATGGACCAGACCGGAGAGACCGGACAGGCTATCCCGGTCACCGGAGGGCAGATAATGCTCGCCTGACCTGTCTCTATCTTCCCGTAATTATCCTGGCATCCTCCTCCCGGTCGATGCCAGCTTTTTTTGCAAGCAGGTCTCTCTTCTCCTCGATCTGCTCCTTGTGGTGTATCACCCAGTTCTCGATGTACACGCATAGGCAAGCCGTGAAGAAGTAGATGATTGTCTGCGCGATAAGGGCTTTCATCTGGAGGCCGGCGGCGTTGATGTCGCCACCAGCCGTGCTGAGGTTGATGAAACCCTGCACGCCGAATGTCGAAGGGAATATGTATGAGAACACTTTCCAGAACTTCGGGAATGCCACGGTAGGCCAGGAACAGCCTGTGAGGAATAGGCAAATCGGCGAAATCGCCAGGAACAGCAGGAATACGGATTCCCTCCTCGTGATCAGGGTGCTCCAGCTCATGGCAAAGAACACGCAGTCCGTGACGAAGAACAGCAGTAGTGCAAGGACCTCACCGAAACTGCCCCTCTGCGGGATTCCGAATATCGCCGGGACGATGAATGCGATGTACATCCCGATGCCGAGGTACAGCAGCCAGTAGGCTCCGCCTCTGCCCAGGACCACGCGTACGACGCCGTTGCCGCTGAGTTTGTCAGGAAGGGATGCGAAACTGCGGTTCTTCTCCCTCTGGGTGCCTACCAGCAGTGACATTCCGTAGAAGAGGGTCTGCTGGATGATGATCATCAGTATCGCCGAGATCAGGAAGAAACTGTAGTCGGAAGCCCTGTTGTAAGGATTGTTGTCCTCATATCCCAGCGGAGTCACGGTCTGTGACACCTCCTGGTCGGTCATCCCTGCGAGGGAATACCTTTCCATCTGTATCTGGCCGATTTCGTGGAGCATTACGAAGTTGGTGCCGATCATCGCATTCTTGTAGTACATGAAGCTGCTCATGTCGCAGTACAGCGACAGGGTGGCGGTCTCCATGCCGGCTAGTTTCCGGCCGAAATCCCTCGGGAAATAAATGATTGCGTTGACTTTACGGTCTTCCATCATCTTCCGCGCCTCGGCCATGTTGATGCATTTTGCTGCGATGCTGATCTCCCTGGTGGCGTCCACTTCCCGGATGAAGCGCCTGCTCTCGGCGCAGTCGGCGTCATCCACAACGGCTACGGGTGTGTCGTTCACTATTCCGTTCAGGTAAACTACATTGTAAAGCAGCGGGTAGGCGAGTCCTGCGACAAAGAATATCAACAGTACTCCTCCGTCCGAGAATATCTGCTTCAGCTCGTGGCAGAATATGTTCCACCAGTCCCTGATCCATGTTTTCGCGTATCTTTCTGCCATATCGGATCAGTCTTTAGGGTAATTCTGGTTGATGTAAGCGTCCTTGAGCCTGCGCATTCCCAGAAGCGGGACGAACAGGAACAAGAGCAGGAATATCACGTACTTCCACCATCCGGCGAATCCGGTTCCGAAGATGGCTTCCTGGACATGGAAGAGGTAGTAGTACCTGATAGGGAAGGCGGCGGCCAGTCCCTGGATATACGGCGGCATCGCCTCGAGCGGGAGGGTGAATCCCGACAGCGAGAAACCGAGCACGCTGTACAGGGCACCGACCGAAAGGGCGAGCCTCGGGACAGGGAGCATTTCGAGTATGAATATGGCTATCGCCTCGCTGGCCAATACCATCAGGAACATGGCGATGAACATATTGAATATGCTTCCTGCCATCGGGAAATGCATCTGGTGGTACAGGATCAGGACCAGGATGAAGCCGATGGCGCTGAACACGATGGTCCAGACAAGCAACTTCCCGGTCAGGGCGGTCGCGATGGAGTTCCCGGCGGTATTCATCAAGTGCCTCGACGTTCCGTACTTGAGTTCCGTTCCCAATGAATATATCAGGACTAGGATGACGATCATCTCCAGTATGGCCGGCAGCAGGATGCCGGTGAGATAGTAATTGTAGTTGGTCGTCACGTTGCCTATCTGGTGGGTGTCGATGTCGATCGGACGGATCATCCCCATGATCTGCCTGTCATTGTATCCCTTGGCCCTGAACACTTCCCGCTGGACGGCTCCGTTGGACATATAGACCATCGTAAGCAGGTCTTTCCATGCCAGTGCGCCGCTTACGAAATACAAGCCGTTGACATAGAATGTGATCTTGGGCTGCCTGAAAGACTGGATGTCTTCGTTCATCCCGGCAGGGATGACGCAGACGGCGGATATCTTCCCTCTGGTCATATCTTCCCTCGCGGCGGAGAAAGAGTCGTAGCGGACTACCTTCCCCAGCTGTGTAGCGTCGAGCTGCTGGCTGAAATTCCTCGAAGTCGTGGAACAGTCTTCGTCAACGATCCCTATCGGAATGTCGTGAGGCAGTCCGTCATTCAGGAAAGTCAGGAAGAATATGGCGCAGAAGGCGATCACGCCGATTGAGCCGACCAGGTACAACGGACGGTTCCTGATGATCCTGAGCTCGCGGCGGGCGACTGCACGTATTCCCTTCCAATCGTACATTGCTGATATTCCTTTATTGTTTGATTATCGCGGACATTCCCGGGAGGATGCCCTCTGTCTTCTGCGTTGGGACAGCCCTGACTTCGAATGTCTTGGCATCGTACATTCCGGTTTCCTTGGTGGCCTTCCAGGTGGCGTAGGATTCACGTACGGCGATGTAGTTGACGGTCGCCGGGATCTCCTTCCCGTCCAGGGCAGGGATGATGACGGTTATCCCGTCACCCTGCTTCAACCCGTGGAGGTAGTCCTCGCGGACGTTGAAGGTGAACCAGATGTCATCCACATCGAGAACACTCGCCACAGGGGAACCCTGTCCTACGAGTTCTCCGACCTTCGGATAGATCGCGGATATGATTCCGTCGGCAGGGGCTACAAGGTATAGTTCGCCGAGATAGGACTCGACTTCCTGGACGGCACCGTTGGCCTGGGCGACGAGGGCCTGCGCAGCTGCCTTGTCTTCGTAGCGTGCACCGTTCACGGCCATGTCGTACTGGCTCTTGGCGGCCTTGGTCTGTGCGACCGCGGCATCATACTGAGCCTTGGTCTCGTCGTATTTCTGTGCGGCGACGACTTTCTGCTCGTAAAGCTTGCTGACCCTGTCCAGGGACTTCTTCATCACGTCTTCCTGGACGATTGCCTGCTGCCAGAGCTGGTAGGCACCCTGGATCTGCTCGCTGCGCGCACCGTTCCTGGCCTTGCTGCTTTGGGCGGCTGCAGCGCTCCTGGCGGCGTTTGCCTGTGCCAACTTCGCCCTGACCTCAGGCGAGTCGATCATGGCGACCGTATCGCCCTTGTGTACGGTTTGGCCTTCCTTTACGAACAATTCCTCGATCCTTCCCGGAACCTTGCCGGAGACCCTGTATTCGCTGGCTTCGGCCTCACCTTGGATTACCAGCGGCTTCGGCTTGGAAACGAAATATCCGATAATGGCGATTGCCAGGATGATCAGGATCAATGCTGCTATACCTATGACCAGGTTGTAGCTTTTCTTTTCTCTTTCCATTGTATCTGTTTTTTTATGATTATCTGTCTATCTGTCCGTGGATGTTGCCTTCGGCCTTGTTCAGCTTGGAGGCTAGCATCTGGAGTTCTATTCCTGCATCGATGTACTCTGAGTGGGCCTGGAGCCAGCCGGTGTGGGCTGAGAGGGCCGTATTGGCATTGATGACTCCTTCATTGTATCCAACCGTGGCTGTACGGAGGTTCTCTTCGGCGCTTGCCAGGTTGCTCTTCGCCGTGACAAGTTTCTCCAGGGCCTCGTTCTCCTGCTTGCGCAGTTGGGTGACCTGCAGGTTCACGAGATTCTTCGCTTCCTCGAGCTGGGACCTGTAGAGGGTGGCTTCCGCCTTTGCCTTCCTGGTCCTGTTCTGGGCTTCGAAGCCATGGAATATCGGCACGTTCACCACTACTCCGACTCCCCAGTATCCGTTCCATTCTTTCTCGAATCCGTTCTTGAGACTCGGGTTGGAGATCATGTATCCACCCATCGCCGCGACCTTCGGCATCATGTCTGCCCTGGCGACCCGGACCTTCCCGTCGTAGATCCTGGAGGCGATGTCCAGGCTCTTTATCTCGGGCCTGTCGGCATAGATGTCATCCATGCTTTTCTCAACCGGCATCTGCGGGACAGGGACCGAGCCGAGCTGCTCGTCGGCCAGGATGATGTCAGTGTCCAGAGGAAGTCCTACCTGCTTGCAGAGGAGCATCTTGGCCAGGGTGAGCCCGTTGTCCGCCTTGGTCTTGAGGACGTCGGCTTCGTTGGCCTTGACGCGGATCTGCAGGGCATCTGATTCGGTGGAAACTCCTTCCTTCACGGCGACCTCCACATCGTGCTGCATATTGTGCAGCAACTCGGCATAGGACTCGGCCAGTTTCTTCTTGTTGGCAATGGAAACGATCTGCCAGTAGGCTTCATCCACATCGATTATGACCTGCTGGTACTGCTGGTCGTACTGAGTCTCTGACAGTTCTTCTGCCAATTTGGCAATCTTGTTGGCTGCGATGATCTTGCCTCCCGCGAACAGAGGCTGCTGTACGGTGACTGAACCGACCAGGATATTCTCGAGGTCCGGATGCAGGGCATCGTCTATCTCCTGTCCTATCGCATTGATGGTGGCGGAATAGTCGGTTGCCTGCAGCTTGCCCAGAAGTGATTGGAACAGAGGGTCCTGCATTATACCTTGATATTTTGCCAGCTGGGCGGCTGCAGCGGGGTCACCTTGCATCGCAGCGGTAGCGAGTTGCTGCATATATACGGTGATGTCGGCCATCAGTCCCTGCTGTGTCTGCTGGGCTATGCCGTGGAGCGTGCTTCCTGCGGTCGTAAGCGTTTCGGAAGCGGCTTCACTGATGAGGGCCACGTCATTTGGATTGTACATGTACGCGCCCGTTGCGGAAATGTTCGGCAGGTAATTCGCGAATGCGATCTTGCGGTCGTATCCTGCCATCTCCACCTTGGTTCCGGCCTGTTCCAGGGCCTTGTTGCTGCTGACTGCCATCTCGCGGCACTGGTCCAGTGTCAGGGTCTGCTGGGCGCCGAGCCCTGCAGGCGCTGCGACCATCGCGGCCGTGAGGCAGATTTTGATGAAACTCATTTTCATATCAATTCTTTTCCAATATTCTTTCCAAGGCGCAGGAATACTACAAATAAGTTGCCTTATTATCCTCAAAAAGGAGCCTAACTGGCCCATTTGATTGTCAAAAAGTCGAATTTTGCGAATAATTGAAAGGAATCATTTTTTTTCATTATATTTGTGTGGCCAACGGAACAAGCAATGCAGAACATAGGTTTGAAACAGATTGGGAAACTGCTTCCCATGGAAAACGGTTTCCGGATAGGAGACGATTTCTTCATCGTGCCTTTCAGGTACAATGACAATCTTCATTTCCTGAAATATCCTTGCAGGAGCGACGCTTACATCGCAATTTTCTGCAAGTCGGGGGAATTCAGCGTGGAAGTGAACCTGCGCACGTACCACGTGGGGAAGCACGGGGTCTTTATAAGCACTCCGGGCAATATCGTGAGAGTGAGCGAAGAGCCAGGCAACCCGGAAGGGATGGAATTCATCGCGATGGCCATCTCCAAGGAATACCTCTCCAGCATCAGTTTCGACGTCAAGAAGATATTCGACGACAGGCTCACGCTTCTCGCCGATCCATGCGTAATGCTCGACGATAAGGGGCTGGAATTCTGCGACAAGTATATCGATCTGCTGGGTGTGGTGATGGGGACCGATGTCCCGAACAAGAAGGAAGCGGTAGGCTCGCTGATTGCGTCTTTCTTCTATTTCATTGCCGGCCTGTTCGAGAACAACTTTGCGAAAATGCCGGAGACGGACATCCCGCATTCATCCGCCACCAGAGTCAAGCTCGTGTTCGAACACTTCATGTCCCTGGTTACCGAATATCACTCCACGGAGCGCAACATGTCGTTCTACGCCGGCCGTCTCGGCCTGACTCCGAAATACCTGTCTAAGCTGATAAAGCAGGTGAGCGGCCGCTCAGGGCCTGCCTGGATCGACTCCTTCGTGATCCTCGAAGCCAAGAACATGCTGAAATACACCGACGCTCCGATCAAGGAAATCGTCTATAAACTGAATTTTCCGAATCCGTCGGTATTCTACAAGTTCTTCAAGGCTCACACCGGCATGACTCCGAGCGAGTACAGGAACGGATGATAAGTTATAACTGTAAATCGTTTTAAAAATTTCAAAAAATCCTTTGCAGTTAAGAAAATACTTAATATATTTGCTTTCGGACATACAAAAGTTCTTTTTGTTGTCTATTTGTTAAGTTCGTTTTATATACAACAGGCCGTCGCTTTGGGGAAAGCGGCGGCCTTTATGTAAAAAATTCCTATATTGGACCGATATGGGCAATGCATTGAAATACATTATCGCAGGAATCCTCCTATGCGGATGTGCCTGCAGCGAGAACGGGAAGGACAAACCGGATGATCCGGTCACGCCGCCCGAGGAATCCAAGGACGTTTTCCAGTACACCACCACCGCCGACAAGCTCAGGTTGTTCGAGGAGACAACCTATTCTTTCGCAAAGCCTGGTACCGCTCCGCAGTACGTGGTTAAGGTCACGGGAGACACTTACCAGACCGTAGAGGGCTTCGGCGCCGCGCTGACGGTGTCTTCCTGCTACAATATCCTCAAGATGCCCGTGAAGGAGCGCACCGAGTTCCTCCGCCAGGTTTTCGACCCTGAAAACGGTATCGGCTGCAGCCTCGTCAGGGTGGCGATCGGAGGATGTGACTTTTCTTGGGATTATGGTGAAAGCGGCCTGTCGGAGGACGGTCGTTTCACGTGGTGCGACACCGAGGGTATAGGCAATTTCGCGCCGCACCCGATGGACGTGAAATATGTGATACCGGTCCTGAAGGAGATATATTCCATCAATCCAGGGGTGAAGGTCATCGGCTCCCCATGGACGGCACCTCGATGGATGAAGACTGATGCGAAGCTTTCAGGGGCTGCCCATTACAGCTGGACGGGAGGCCGTCTTGCTCCGGAGCACTACGGGGATTATGCGGCCTATTTCGTCAAATGGATCCAGTATATGAAGGGCCAGGGGGTGGATGTGACAGCGGTAACTCCTCAGAACGAGCCTCTCAACGCAGGCAATTCCATGTCCATGCTGATGTACTGGACGGATTGCCGGGACTTCGTCAAGGTTCTCGGACCGGCTCTCAAGTCCGCAGGCCTGTCCACCAGGATACTCATATTCGACCATAATTACAATTACGACAACATGGCCGACCAGGTCCAGTATCCGCTCAAGGTGTATCAGGATTCCGAGGCTTCTTCATACATAGCCGGCTCTGCATGGCATAATTACGGAGGGAACGTCTCTGAGCTGGACCGTATCGTGCGGGAAGCCCCGGACAAGGAAATATACTTCACCGAAGCCTCGATCGGTACCTGGAACTACAGTTTCGCAAGCTGCCTGATCCATGATTTCAAGGACATATTCCTCGGCACCCTTTCCAGGAACGGCAGGGGAGTCACCCTCTGGAACCTGATGCTGGATGACAGGAACGGGCCATATACCAAGGCCAATGGTTCCTGCACCACCTGCTGGGGCGCGGTTACCATCGCCTCTGCGAATCACGTCAAGGTAGAGCCGTACACCCATTACTACAACATAGCGCATTGTTCCAAGGTCATACGCCCGGGTGCCGTCAGGGTGGGAACCAGCGGTTATACCGCCGCCGGGCTGACATACCAGGTTTACAGGAATACCGACGGTACTTACGGGGTGATCATACTCAATGAGACGGACACCGGGCAGCAGCTGGTTTTCACGACTCAGTCCCACTCCGTCAACTGCGGAGTCCCGGCAAAGGGCATCGTATCCCTCCGCTGGAAGGATTGACATGAAAAGTTTTTTTATTAAATTTGTAAGGATATACCTACGTTCAGATTATTCACTAACATAATTTAATACTAGAATCAAATGGGAAACAAGAATTCTAATCTTCCGGTGATCATCGTGATGTTCGCGCTGTTCTTCATGATTGCGTTCGTTACCAACCTCGCCGGATCGATGGGCGTTGTCGTCACCAACCAGTTCGGAGCATCCAAGGCCATGTCCCAGCTCGGAACCCTCGCGAACTTCATCGCCTACGCATGTATGGGTATTCCTGCAGGTCTTATCCTCAAGAGGAAGGGTTACAAGTTCACATCCCTGCTCGCTGTGGTCGTGGGATTCATCGGAGTTGGTGTGCAGTTCCTTTCCGGTTATGCCGAGTCCTTCCCTGTCTATGTGCTCGGCGCATTCATCGCAGGTTTCTCGATGTGCATGCTCAACATCGTCGTCAACCCTATGCTCAACACCTTGGGTGGCGGTGGCAACAAGGGTAACCAGCTGATCCAGTGGGGTGGCTCCTGCAACTCCATCGGTGCAACCCTCGCTCCTATCCTTGTCGGTTGGCTCGTAGGCGGCAGCATCCAGAACGCTACCGTTGCCAAGGCCGCTCCTGTGATGATCATCGCCATGGCTATCTTCGCCATCGCTTTCGTGGTCATCCTTCTTACGAATATCCCTGAACCTCATATGGAGACAGCGGAGGAGAAGGCTGCCCGTCTCGCGGGAACCGCAGTGAAGGATCCTCACGGACCTCTTTCCTTCCGTCACTTCCTCCTCGGCGCAATCGCCATCTTCTTCTATGTCGGTATCGAGGTCGGTATTCCTAACACCGCCAACGTTTTCTATTCGGGAATCGACTGGGTCGGTCCTGCACTCGCTGGAACCATGATCGGCGGCTACTGGCTCTGCATGCTCATCGGCCGTCTGTTCGGTGCATCCTTCGGAGCCAAGATCAGCAGCAAGAACATGCTTCTGTGGACCTCCCTGGTAGCAATCCTCTTCCTGGTCTGCGTGATATTCATCCCTGAGACCGCCAAGGTCACCCTCTTCGGCAAGACCCTGCCTCTCGGACTCGTATTCATACTCCTCTGCGGTCTTTGCACCTCCATCATGTGGGGAGCCATCTTCAACCTTGCGGTCGAGGGACTCGGCAAGTACACCGCTCCTGCATCCGGAATATTCATGGCCCTCGTATGCGGCGGTGGAATCATTCCGTTCTTCCAGAACCTGCTTGCCGACCACGTCGGTTCGCTCCAGAGCTACTGGCTGCTGATCGCCTGCCTGGCTTATCTGGTTTACTATGCCGTTTCCGGTTCCAAGAACGTCAACAAGGATATCGTCGTAGAGTAAGATGGATATGGAGCAGAATCTCGTAATAGGAATCGACGTCGGTGGACAGACCACCAAATGCGGCGTCGTGGATGCTCGCGGTACGGTCATCGCCCAGACGGTCATCCGCACCGATACGCATGACACTGTTGAGCCATACATAGCCGAACTGGCTGCCGCCTTGAAGAAGATCATCGCGGAAGCCGGAGCTGAAGGAGCTATCCGGGGAATCGGCGTAGGTGCTCCTAATGCCAACTACTATACCGGGGACATCGAGAATGCCGTCAACCTTTCCTGGGGACGTACGGGTTCCCTGCACTTCGCTGCGATGCTCAAGGAAGCGATGGGAGGAATTCCTGTTTCCCTGACAAACGACGCCAATGCCGCCGCTATGGGCGAGATGACGTACGGAGCCGCCAGGGGAATGAAGAATTTCATAATGATCACTCTCGGAACAGGTGTGGGAAGCGGGATAGTCATCAATGGCGAGATAGTTTACGGTCACGATGGTTTTGCCGGCGAGCTCGGTCATACTTCCATCGTCAGGCATAACGGCCGCTTGTGCAATTGCGGGAAGACCGGTTGCCTCGAGGCCTACTGTTCCGCCATCGGTATGGCCAGGACAGCCCGTGAGTGGCTGGACATGACCGATGAGCCTTCGCTCCTGCGCAGCCTCGACGTCATCACTTCCAAGGATATCTACGATGCTGCCAAGGAAGGCGACGCACTCGCAAAGAAGCTCTTCGACTATACCGGTACCCTGCTGGGAGCCGCCTGTGCCGACTTCATCGCATTCTCCGCTCCGGAGGCCATAGTCCTCTTCGGAGGCCTTGCCCGCAGCAAGGAGTTCCTGACCGAACCGATCGAAAGGTCGATGAATGCGAATGTCCTGCCTCTGTGGCGCGGCAAGGTGAAGCTGGTCTATTCCTCCCTCAAGGAATCTGACGCAGCCATCCTCGGAGCTTCGGCTCTCGCCTGGTAAGGATGCCATACAAGGAATACATTGAAATCCGTGGCGCAAGGGCGCACAACCTGAAAGGAGTCGACTTGGACATTCCGAGGGACTCCTTCGTCGTGGTGACCGGCCTCAGCGGCAGCGGGAAATCTTCTCTGGCCTTCGATACAGTCTATGCCGAAGGCCAGAGGAGGTATATGGACACACTATCCACTTACGCAAAGCACTTCATGGGAGTGCTCGAGAAGCCGGAAGTGGAGAGCATAGAGGGTCTCAGCCCGATAATCGCTATCGAGCAGAAGACAACCGGCAACAACCCCCGGTCCACCGTCGGTACCATTACGGAGATATTCGATTTCCTGAGGCTCCTTTATGCCAGGGCCTCAAGGGCATATTCCCCGGTGACCGGAAAGGAGATGGTACGGTACACGGACGCTCAGATCGTGGACCTTATAATCGAGGGCTACAAGGGCAGGAAGTGCTATCTCCTCGCTCCGCTCGTAAGAGGCAGGAAGGGTCACTACAGGGAACTTTTCGACCAGTTGAGGAGGCGTGGATATACCGAAGTCAGGATTGACGGCGAGATCCGGCCTCTGAATGAAGTCGATGCCCTGGACCGCTACAAGGGCCATTTCATTGAGCTTGTGGTCGATAAACTCAAGCCTTCGGAGGGAGACCAGAAGCGGATCCGGGATTCCGTGATGACCGCCCTCAACCTGGGAAAGGGTTCCGTGGCGATGCTGGAAGCCGGCGGAGATACCTTGGAGCATTTCTCCAAGCATCTCGTGGATCCGGATTCGGGCATGTCCCTGCAGGAGCCGGCGCCGCATTCCTTCTCATTCAATTCCCCGGAAGGTTACTGCCCGCACTGCAAAGGACTCGGGATGATAGTGGATGTGAATATCGATACCATAATCCCGGACAGGAGCGTGTCGATAGCCGACGGAGGCATCATCCCGCTGGGACGGATCAGGGAGACCAAGAAGTTCGACGTCATCCGTTCCATCGCCAGGAAATACGGTTTTTCATTGTTCGACCCGATAGCATCCGTTCCCGACGAAGCCATATCCCACATCATATTCGGAAGCGACGAGCTTTTCAGGATAGGGGAAGGCAATCTGTCGGAAATGGTTTCCTTCGGAGGTATCGTGGATGACATCGACGACAAGGTTGAATGTCCGGTCTGCCACGGTACCCGCCTGAACGAGAACACCAAGTGTTTCAAGATCGACGGCAAGACGATCTCCGATGTCGCCGCCATGGAGATGACGCAGCTGGAAGAATGGTTCACGAGCCTCCCGTCCAAACTGAATGAAAGGGAGAACAACATAGCCAGGGATATTCTCAAGGAACTAGGGGACAGGGTGCGATTCATGCTCAACGTCGGCCTGGATTACCTTACCCTGGACCGTCCGACGGCATCGCTTTCCGGCGGGGAGAGCCAGCGTATCCGCCTGGCTACGCAGATCGGTTCGAAGCTGGTCAATGTGCTCTACATCCTCGACGAGCCTTCCATCGGCCTGCACCAGAGGGATAACAGGAAACTGATATCCTCACTGAAGGAACTGCGGGACGAAGGCAATTCAGTGATGGTGGTCGAGCACGACCTGGAGACGATGATGAATGCTGACTGGCTGGTGGATGTAGGTCCTGGTGCCGGAGAAGAAGGCGGCAGGATATGCCTGAGCGCCCCTCTGAAAGATCTCCTGAAGTACGATATGGGGCCTCGGAAGGTCCCGCACTGCATATTCGGGAAATCCCTGACACTGGATTATCTCCAGGGCAGGAAATCCATCCCGGTCCCGTCCATGCGTCGCCGGGGCAACGGCCTTACCCTGGGAATACGGGGAGCCCGCGGGAACAATCTCAAGGATATCGATGTGGATTTCCCTCTCGGATGCTTCATCGGGGTGGCGGGAGTAAGCGGCAGCGGGAAGTCTTCCCTGGTCAACGAGACCCTGATGCCGGTCCTCAAGAACAAATTCTACCGCTCGAATCTGCGTCCGCTGCCTTATGATTCGGTGTCAGGGATTGAGAATATCGACAAGCTCATCGAAATCGACCAGAGTCCGATCGGCAGGTCGCCCCGGTCCAACCCGGCGACCTTCACCGGAGTGTTCAATGACATCCGCAGCCTGTTCGAGGAGACGCCGGATGCGAAGGTACGTGGCTTCAAGGCCGGCCGGTTCTCCTTCAACGTACCTGGAGGCAGGTGCGAGGCCTGCAACGGTGCCGGAATCAAGGTCATAGAGATGAACTTCCTGCCATCAGTCAACGTGGTCTGCGAAGAATGCCGCGGACGCAGGTACAAGGAAGATACCCTTGCCGTGCGCTACAAGGGAAAGAATATCAACGACGTCCTGGAGATGCCTATCAGCGAGGCATACGAGTTCTTCAAGCCTATTCCGAAGATTGCCCAGAAGCTCAAAGCCCTGGTGGACGTGGGACTGGGATACGTCCATCTCGGACAGTCAGCGGTGACCCTTTCCGGCGGAGAGTCGCAAAGGATGAAACTGGCCGCCGAGCTTTTCAGGAGAGCTACAGGAAACACCCTGTACATCCTGGACGAGCCTACTACCGGACTCCATTTCGAGGATATCAAGATATTGCTCGGGGTCCTTCAGCAGCTGGTCGACCAGGGTAATACGGTGATCATCATAGAGCATAACCTGGACATCCTCAAGAGCGTGGACTACATCTTCGACATGGGTCCGGAAGGGGGCTTCAAAGGCGGCCGGATCATATCTCAGGGGACCCCTGAGCAGCTTGCCGCCGACCCTGCCTCTGTCACCGGTCCGTACCTCAGGGACGTGCTTTGATTTACGGAATTATTCAGTAAATTTGTAGGAATGCACGAGATAAACATAAAGGTTTTTTGCTTCAATCCTTTCCGTGAGAACACATATCTGATGTGGAACCGGGCAGGGGAATGCATTCTCGTCGACCCGAGTCCGTACACGGCCGATGAGGAGGAAGACCTGTTTTCGTATATCTCCGACAATAAGCTGAAGCCGAAGGAAATCTGGCTTACCCACGGTCACTTCGACCATGTTTACGGGGTTGCCCGGATCGTCCGCGAGTATTCCACCCCGGTCCGGATGCACCCGGACGACAAGGTCATACTCGAGAACGACCATGTATTCGCCGCGAGTGTCCTGCTGGATGCGCCGGACTGTTCTTTCGAGACGATAGACTTCGAGGACGGAGAACTCCTGGATGCCCTTCCGGATTCCGTATTCAAGGTTATCTGGACTCCCGGCCATACTCCCGGAAGTGTCTGCCTCGTGGACTTCACAGACAAGGTGATGCTCTCCGGAGACACCCTCTTCGCGGGAACGATAGGCCGTACAGACCACATGGGCGGGGATTACGACAGGGAGATAGTAAGCGTGATGGACAAGCTGATGGGACTTCCGGGCGACATCGACGTGCTTCCCGGTCACGGCGGCATGACCACTATAGCTGACGAGCGTACACACAATCCTTTCCTCCAGCCTTTCAACGAGCCTGAAGAAGACATGCTCGACCTGGAAGGGGAGGGAATAGAAATCCACGGATGATATGCACATAGGAATAGCAGGAAACATAGGCTGTGGCAAGACAACGCTGACCCGGATGCTGGCGAACCATTACGGATGGACGCCGAAATTCGAGTCGGTGACTTACAACCCGTACCTCGAGGACTATTACAAGGACATCCCGAGGTGGTCGTACAATCTTGAGACCTATTTCCTGGCGCAGAGGTTCAAGGATGTCCTGGCCATCTCGAAGAGCAAGGACGTGATCATCCAGGACAGGACCCTCTTCGAGGGTGTGTACATATTCGTGGCTAACAACTATGCCATGGGCAATCTTTCGAAAAGGGACTACGAGACCTATATGGACCTTTTCGAAGTCATGTCCTCGATGGCCGGGCAGCCGGACTTGCTCATCTATCTCAAATGCTCCATCCCACACCTTGTGGCGCAGATCCAGAAGAGGGGCAGGGACTATGAGCAGAGCATCGGCCTGGACTACCTTGCCGGACTCAACCAGCGTTACGACAAATGGATTTCCGAATACAAGGGCAGGGTGCTGACGATAGAGAAGGATGAACTAGACTTTGAGAACCGTCCTGAAGATTTCGCGGCCATCACCGACAAGATAGACGCCGAACTTTACGGACTTTTTCCAATGGACAACAGTATAAAATAAATATCAGTTATGCATATCGCGATTGCAGGCAACATAGGCAGTGGCAAGACCACCCTGACGAAGATGCTGGCCGCCCATTACGGGTGGACTCCCAAATTCGAGTCGGTCGACTTCAACCCATATCTCTCCGATTTCTATGCGGATATGGAGCGCTGGTCGTTCAATCTCCAGATCTATTTCCTGAACAAGAGGTTCAAGGATGTAGTGGAAATATCCCGTTGCGACGATATCATCATCCAGGACCGCACCATCTACGAGGATGCCAGGATATTCGCTCCGAACCTCCACGCCATGGGACTGATGAGCACCCGGGATTTCGAGAACTATTCCGACCTCTTCGACCTTATGATGTCCCTGGTCAGCAAGCCGGACCTGCTGATATATCTCCGCTCATCCATCCCGAACCTGGTCGCGCAGATCCAGAAGAGGGGCAGGGAATATGAGAGCAGCATCAGGATCGACTACCTTACCGGCCTCAACAAGCGTTACGAGGACTGGATCAAGGAATATGACGGTCACCTCCTCATCGTGGATGTGGACAAGATCAAGTTCGAGAATCGTCCAGAGGACTTCCAGACCATAACCGACCGGATCGATGCGGAACTCTTCGGCCTTTTCCCTGAAGTAAGGCACATCGATGAATAGACTGTCCAGAATAGTATCTGCACTGGTTCTGTGCGTGGTTTTCTGTGCCTGCGGAGGGTCGGAGAATAAGGAGAATCCTACTCCGGGGCCTGAAATCAAGCCGGTCCCTGAGGTAGATTTCGCCTGGGGTGCCGACATCGGCTGGGTGTCCGAGATGGAGAAAGCGGGAATGAGGTTCACCGATTCCAAGGGAGGCACGGAGATATTCTCCGTCCTGAAGAATCTGGGGATGAATTCCGTCAGGCTCCGTGTCTGGGTCAATCCGCTCGATGCCAACGGGTGGAGCGGCAAGGATGACGTAGTGGCTATGGCCAAGAGGGCTGCCTCCGCCGGTATGGCCGTGATGATCGATTTCCATTACAGCGACTTCTTCGCCGATCCTTCCTATCAGGATATTCCGTCCGCCTGGCCGGGAAAGACCGCAATGGCACTAACTGGCAACGTAGCGTCGCACACCACTGAGGTGCTGACCGCCTTGAAGGAGGCCGGCGTGACTCCTCAGTGGATACAGATAGGCAATGAGACCAGGAACGGGATGTTGTGGCCGGCAGGCCAGCTTTGGACCTCTTCGGGCGATATCGCTGGCGGGTGGAACAACTTCGAAGCCCTTTACATGTCCGGATACAATGCGGCCAAGGCCATATTCCCGAATGCTGCCGTAATGCCTCACTTGAACCACGCCTATGAGGACAATGAATGGTGGTTCTCCAAGCTGAAGGCAGCCGGCGGGAAGTTCGACATGATCGCCCTTTCCCACTATCCGATGTCCGACGGGAACGGCGGCTGGCAGGCTCTGAATACATCCGCTGTCACAAACATCAAGAAGCTTGCGGCCAAGTTCGGAGTCAAGGTCGTCGTGTCCGAATTCGGAGTGAAGCAGAAGGATTCCCAGGCCGGCCAGTGTACGGCAGCTTTCATGGATGCAGTCAAGGCTCTCGGTTCGAACGTCTGTTCCGGTATATTCTATTGGGAGCCGGAAGTGGACGGGACTTGGAAACCGGCGGTATATTCCAAATCCGTCAAGAAGCATGGCAAGGACGAGGAGTGGAACGCCTACGACATGGGCGCCTTTACCCGCTCGGGCTCTACCTTCTCCCCGAATCCGGCCATCCTCTGAAAAATGACCCGGGAATCCGAAGACTCCCGGGTCATGCACCACTAATCAGGATATGAATGGTGTGGTAGTTAATCCAGTGAGTGGATGAAGAGTCCGGAACGGAGCTTAGGCTCGAACCAGGTCGTCTTCGGAGGCATGATGTTGCCGGTGTCAGCTATGTCTATCAGCTGTTTCATCGAAACCGGATAGAGCGCGAAAGCAACCTTCATCTCGCCGGAATCGACACGTGCCGAAAGCTCTCCGAGGCCCCTTATACCTCCAACGAAATCAATCCTCTTGTCCGTACGCAGATCCTTGATCCCAAGGAGCTTGTCGAGAACCAGGTTAGAAAGGATGGTGACGTCCAGCACTCCGATCGGATCCTTGTCGTCATACCTTCCCGGAAGGGCTTCGAGGGAATACCACTTGCCGTCCAGGTACATCGAGAAATTGTGGAGATGGTCAGGATGGTAGATTTCCGTCCCTTCTTCCTTCACAGTGAAATCCTTTTCGAGAGCCTTCAGGAACTCCTCTGAAGAAAGCCCGTTCAAGTCCTTGACCACACGGTTGTAATCCAGGATCTTGAGCTGGCTGTCAGGGAATGCGACAGCCATGAAGAAGTTATACTCCTCATCTCCGGTATGGTTCGGGTTCTGCGCCCTCTTCTCGGCACCCACCCTTGCGGCTGCGGCCGTGCGGTGATGTCCGTCGGCGACGTAGAAAGCATCCACGTCGTTGGTGAAGAGCCTGGTGATCTGGTCGATGGTCTTGTCGTCGTCGATCACCCAGAACTTGTGTCCGAAGTTGTTTTCGTCGATGAAATCATATTCAGGAGCCTTGGTCACCGTCTGGGCCACGATCTTATTGAGGATGTCGTTGTCCTTGTAAGCGAAGAAGACAGGTTCGATGTTGGCGTTCTGGATGCGGACGTGGACCATTCGGTCGTCTTCCTTGTCCTTGCGCGTCAGCTCGTGCTTCTTGATCTTGCCGGAAGCGTAGTCATCCGTGTGGGCGCAGAGGACGAGGCCGTACTGCGTCCTGCCTTCCATTGTCTGGGCATATACATAGTAGCACTCCTTGGCATCACGCTTGAGCCATCCCTTTGCCTGCCACTCCTTGAAGTTGCACACCGCCTTGTCATATACCAGCGGGTCGTGGTCCTCGAGGATCGGGTCGAAATCAATCTCGGGCTTGGTGATGTGGAGCAGCGATTTCTCGCCGGCCATGTTCTTGGCTTCTACTGAATTCAATACATCATACGGAGGTGCAGCGACCTCGGTCACGATGTCTTTCGGCGGACGGATTGCCGCGAACGGTTTAACTCTTACCATTACTTGTTGACTTGGAATCTGGTATTGCCTGTTGCGAAATAATCTACGATCTGGCGTGCTGCAGCTAGGCCTGCGTTCATGTTGGCCTCTGCTGTCTGGGCACCCATCTTCTTAGGGGTAGCGAATACACGCAGACCGAACTTCTCCTTGAGAACCTCGTAGTTGTCCGGCATGACATCGGTGATGTATTTCAGGTCAGGACGCTCCTCGAGGGCTTTTTCCAGTCCAGCCTCGTCGATGACCTCCTTGCGGGCGGTATTGACCAGGCAGGCGCCCTTAGGCATCCTGGTGATCAGGTCATAACCGATCGAACCGATGGTCTGAGGGGTTGCAGGGATATGTACGGAGACGAAGTCGCAGGAACCGTAGAGAGCTTCGAGGGACTCTGCTGGTTCTGCACCGGCCTCGCGGATCTTGTCTGCAGGAATGAACGGGTCTATGGCCATGACGCTCATGCCGAGAGCCTCAGCCTTCTTCCCGACCAGGCGGCCTACGTTTCCGAATGCCTGGATACCGAGCTTCTTGCCCTGTACCTCACATCCAGTAGCAGGGGTGAACTGGTTGCGGCACATGTAGATCATCATGGCGATGGCGAGTTCTGCCACTGCATTGGAGTTCTGTCCAGGAGTGTTCATCACCACTACGTTGTGTGCGGTGGCTGCTTCGAGGTTGACATTGTCGAACCCGGCACCTGCGCGAACGACGATCTTCAGCTTCCTGGCTGCATCGAGTACTTCCGGAGTGACTTTGTCGGAGCGGATGATGAGAGCGTCGGCGTCAGCGACAGCGGCTATGAGTTCGGAAGCATCGGCATATTTCTCAAGAGCTGCGAACTCGTGTCCCGCACCCTCTACTATTTCCTTTATCCCGGCTACCGCAGCCGCGGAGAAAGGCTTCTGTGTTGCTGCTAATACTTTCATATTCAGTTATTTCTTGAGTTCCTCGAATTCCTTCATGCAATCTACGAGAGCTTGTACGTCTTCCATGCTGCAGGCGTTGTAGAGGGAAGCCCTGAATCCGCCGACGGAACGGTGTCCCTTGATGCCGATGATGTTGCGTGCCTTGGAGAAGGCCATGAACTCATCCTGGAGATTCTCGAATCCTGGAGCCATGACGAAGCATACGTTCATGATGGAACGGTCTTCCTTGGCAGCGGTTCCGACGAACAGAGGGTTGCGATCGATTTCGCCGTAGAGCAGGTCAGCCTTTTCGTTGTCGATCTTTGCGATGGCTTCCACGCCGCCCATGGACTTGATCCACTTGAGAGTCTCGTTCATCACGAAGATGGAGAACACAGGAGGGGTGTTGAACATCGAAAGCTTGTCGAGATGGGTACGGTAGTCAAGCATCGTAGGGATATAGCGGCTGACCCTGCCGAGGGAATCCTTCTTGATGATGGCGAATATGACGCCGGCAGGACCGACGTTCTTCTGTGCTCCGCCATAGATCAGGTCGTACTTGGAAACATCGACAGGACGGCTCATGATGTCGGAGGACATGTCTGCGATCAGAGGGCAAGGACAGTCAAAGTCTTCCTTGATCTCGGTTCCGTAGATGGTGTTGTTGGTGGTGATATGGAAATAGTCCAGGTCAGCAGGAATCTCGTATCCCTTAGGAATATAGGAATAGTTCCTGTCGGCTGAGCTTGCGAGAGCGTAGGCAACCGCACCCTGGGACTCTCCAAGGCCTTTGGCCTCCTTGAGAGCCTTCTTCGCCCATACGCCGGTCTCGAGGTATCCGGCCTTCTTCTCAAGGTAATTCATAGCAACATAGAGGAACTGGAGGGAAGCACCGCCGCCGAGGAACACGACCTCGTGGGTGTCAGGAATATGGAGGAGTTCTCTCCAGAGTGCGCGGCACTCATCCATTGTCTCGTCCCAGCCTGGGGTACGGTGAGAGATACTGAGGACCGATACGCCCGTCCCCTTGAAGTCCTTTATGGCTTCGATAGCATTGTCATAGACCACCTGCGGAAGGAGGCAAGGGCCTGCGTTGAAAACATGAACTTTACCCATAGGATTACTGTTATTAATTATTGTTATTATTTTAAGTTTTAAATCAAAACCAAATGGTCGGTAAATATAGATAAATTAAAAGTAGAAAGCAAATATTATCTATATCCGAGAAGATAAGAAATAATTGCCATCCTCACGTACATCCCGCCGCCGGCCTGGTCGAAGTAGTAAGCATACGGCGTAGTGTCCACGTCTGTCGCTATTTCATTGACCCTAGGCAGAGGATGCAGGATCTTCATCCCAGGCTTGACGTCTTTCAGCATGGAGGCTTCGAGACGGTAAACATCCTTGACTTTCTCATATTCTTCCATGTCCGGGAACCTCTCCTGCTGGACCCTGGTCATGTAAAGGATGTCGCAGGTGCTGAGTCCGTCTTCTATCCTCTCGGTCTCGCAATATGGAATGCCTTTGATATCAAGCATTTCCAAATATTTACGGGGGATTGTCAACTCCTGCGGTGAGGTAAACATGAAGCGCGGGCTGAATAGGCTCAGGGCTTCAACCAGGGAGTGGACGGCACGGCCGTACTTGAGGTCTCCGACCATGTTGACGTTGAGCCTTTCCAGATGGCCCTGGGTCTTGCGGATGGCGTAGAGGTCCAGGAGGGTCTGGGTAGGATGCTGGTTGGCACCGTCCCCGGCGTTTATGACCGGAACCTTGGCTACCGAGGCGGCGATGTCCGCCGCACCTGCCATCGGATGCCTCATGACTATCATGTCCACGTAATTGGATACAATCCGGATGGTATCTTCCAGGGTCTCTCCCTTGGTCTGGCTTGTGTTGCGGTTGTCAGGGAAGCCGATCACCCTTGCTCCGAGCCTGTTGACCGCGGCTTCGAAAGACAGCCTGGTCCTGGTGGAAGGTTCGAAGAACAGGCAGGCTATGACCTTGCCGGACAGGAAGTTCTGTTCGCGGTTGTCCTCGAACTCGCGGGCTACGTCCAGGATGTGCAGCATCTCTTCTTTGGAGAAGTCCTGTATGGAAATCAGATTCTTTGGCATAATACGTTGATGTTGGATAGTTTCGTTGTGAAATCACTCTCCGAGGAGAGGCGGACCCAGGTCTCGAGCGAGCACTCCGTGCCGAAGTCCTGGTTTTTCTGCTTGAGGTCCATGTCCTTGAGGATCTTCATCACCTGGGGAAGGACGTCGTATGAGAAAGTGAGGCGGTACCTGTTGCCGGCGGTCTTGTCTGCGGCACCGGCTTTGTCCAATGCTTCCGCAGTGGAGGTCTTGTAGGCGCGGATCAATCCCGGGATGCCGAGCTTGATGCCGCCGAAATAACGGACTACCACGACCAGGACATCGCTGAGCCCCCTTGAATCGATCTGTCCGAGGATGGGACGGCCGGCCGAACCGGAAGGCTCGCCATCGTCATTGGCACGGAACCTGTCACCCAGATATCCCAGCCTGTAAGCATAGCAGTGATGGCGTGCATCGTGATATTCCTTCCTGAGCCTGCCGACGATCTCCTTCACCTCATCCTCGGTCTCGACCGGAAAGGCAAATGAGATGAAGCGGCTTCCGTTGTCCTTGAACAGCCCTTCGGCAGAGCCTGGAATGCTCTTGTAGGTATCCCTGATGATGTTTTCCGGTGTGTCCATTCTAGTTCTACGAAATTAGTGTTTTTAACATAAATTTGCAACGGGACGTTAATTTTTGTAAATTTGAGTCAGCTATTGAACAAAGTAGGTTTATGGTTTATCAATTCAGGGTTACCCTTGACGGTATCAAGGGTTTCTACAGAGTCTATCAGATGAGCGGCGCCGCTACTCTGTACGATTTCCACAAGCAGATGCGTGCTGATATGGAATTCCCTCAGGACCAGTTGATAATGTTCAAGTCCTTCGATTGCGACGGGGGTGTCGTGGCTCGGTACGGACTGTTCGACCTCGGGTCCGGTACTGTAGACAAGATTACGGTTGACCAAGCGATAGAGGCCGGGATAGTTTCTTTCCGGTATTTTTATGATGTCCCGAACAGGAAGAGCGTCATCATAACATTCGAAGGCGTTTTCGAAAAGCCGGCATGCTCCCCGACCATCGTGGAGGTGAAGGGCCCGAATCCGATCGAGTTCGAGAACGGATACATCGCTTTCGAGGACCTGCCGGACTCCCAGCGTCATCTCCCAGGGCAGAAGCCTGACTGGGGACCTCTGACCGACGAGGATTTGTCCGACGGCGGCGATGACGGAGGAGACGAGGACGAAGAGGATGATGACGACGAGGACGGCAAGGAAGTCTTCGACGGTACCGAAGACCTGAATATCTGATCCTGCGATGGAACGCCGGCTCCTGATAATCCTCGGGCCGACTGCTGTGGGGAAGACCGACCTCAGCATCGGGAAGGCTCTGGAATATGGCTCGCCGGTAATCTCCTGCGATTCCCGCCAGATTTTCAAGGATATGACCATCGGCACTGCGGTGCCGGACGCTTCACAGCTTGCCGCCGTGAAGCATTATTTCATCCAGACCGTACCTCTGACCGAAGTATATACGGCGGGGGATTATGAACAGGACGCCATCTCCCTGATAGAGAAGCTTTTCGATGAAGGTCACGAGACTCTGGTCATGACGGGAGGCTCGATGTTCTACATCGATGCGGTGTGCAAGGGCTTGGACGACCTGCCGGACGGAAAGCCAGGGCTCAGGAAGGAACTGTGGAATCGCCTTGCGGAAGAGGGAGTCGATGTGCTGGCGGAAGAACTGCGCCTCAAGGACCCCTTGACATATTCCAGGATCGATGTAAAGAACAGCCAGCGCGTAATCCGTGCGCTCGAAGTCTGCCTACTGACCGGGAAGCCGTTCTCGTCCTACAAGACCGGCGTCCTGAGGACTCGTCCTTTCATCATAGAGAAGGTCGGATTGCAGCGTCCCCGCGAGGAACTGTATTCACGGATCAACCGCAGGGTCCTGGATATGATAGATGCGGGCCTCGAAGACGAAGTCCGCACCTTGATTCCTTACCGTGATTGCCAGGCCTTGCAGACGGTGGGCTACAAGGAGATGTTCAAGTATATCGACGGCGAGTGTTCCCTTGACGAGGCGGTCAGGATGATCCAACTGAATACCCGCCATTATGCCAAGCGCCAGCTTACCTGGTGGCGCCGTGACCCGGATATCCGCTGGATCGACCTCTGACCACGTCAGAACGGGAGGTCGTTCTCCGGAATATCCGCCGGCATGTCATCCAGGGTAGGGGCCGGTGCCTGCTGGACCGGTGGCTGCTGGGCGGCGTTCTGCCCTGCCGGGGCTATCTTCCAGAGTCTTACATCGTTGTACCAGCGTCCGTTGTATTCCCTCGCCCTGAGGTTGAAGGATACCTTCACCGCGTCTCCGACCAGGTAGCGGTCCAGGTCAGCGACCTTGTCGCTGCCGAATGCCGTTACCATCACATCGGCCGGGTAGTTGCCATCCTGGTATTCAAGTATGAACTCCTGCTTTTCCCAGGCCCCGCGGGCACTCTGTCCGCTCTGGCGGGAGAGTTTCTGCTTGATCCTGCCTTCTATTTCAAGTGCTGCCATATTACGGAATAATTACTGTCTCGGATAAAAAGGAAGCCTGCCGTACGCAGGAGCGTGCGGCAGGCTGTATCAATGCTGCCTGAAGCAGTTATTATTTTGCGGCCTCTACAGGCTCGACAAAGTGACGGATGGAGTCAAGCTGGATGTCGAATACGAGCGGAGTGTTAGGCTCGATGCCGTTGGAACCTCTCTCGCCGTAACCAAGCTTGGAAGGAACGTAGAGGACAGCCTTGCCACCCTGGCCCAGGAGCTGGAGACCCTCGGTCCATGCAGGGATGACCCTGTCGAGGGTGAGCCTTGTGGATGGCTGCTCAGGAGCGACCTCTTCCAGGACGGTGCCGTCCTTGAGGGTGAGCTTGTAATGTACGAAAACGGTGTCCTTAGGACCCGGCTTGTCTTCTGAACCTGGCTCTGTAATGGTGTACTGCAGACCGGTAGGGCTGGTCTCGACGCCGGCCTTCTTGGCGTTGTCGGCAAGGAACTTGTCTTCAGCTTCCTTGTTGACTGCAGCAACGTATGCGCCCCTCTTCTCGATGAATCCACTGATGATGCGGTTCATTTCCTCAGGGTTGATCTTGAACTGCTTTACGAAGTCGGTGTCACGCTGGTTGCCCTTGGCGTTTACGAAATCGTTGATACCCTTCTTGAGCTCGTTGAAGTTGAGGTCACCCATGTTGTAGTTCTTGATCATGGAACCGAAATTGATACCCATCAGGTAGCTGACGGAGTCGATTTCAGCCTTGGAAGGGAGAAGCTCCTTGGCGTTTACAGGATTCTCAACCTGTGCTACACCGGTGCTGTCTGCGCCGTCGGTCTCGCCGGCAGGCTTGTTTGAGTTACATGCAACGACTGAAAAAAGGATTGCCGCTGCTGCGAACATTTTGATAGACTTCATGATATTAATAATTTATAAGTTGCCAAAAGTCCCGCAAATATCGTAATTTTTCTTGATTTTCACATTATTTTCCGAATATTTGGTGGCTATCCGGCTTTGTATTCCGGAAAAGAATCACTATATTTAGTGTGTAATCTCTAACACTATGACTACCAGTTCCGCCGTACTCTACTCCAAACTGAAAGATTTTTTCGGTTTTGATGCCTTCAAGGGAGACCAGGAAGCCATTATCAGGAACCTTCTGGATGGCCGGGATACTTTCGTCCTGATGCCGACCGGCGGTGGAAAGTCGCTGTGCTTCCAACTGCCGGCATTGGTGATGCCAGGGACGGCGATAGTCATTTCGCCTCTCATCGCCCTGATGAAGAACCAGGTCGATGTCATACGCGGGTTCGTTGAGGAACAGAACGGCATAGCTCATTTCCTGAACTCTTCCCTGAACAAGGCCCAGATCCAGGAAGTGCGCCAGGACCTGCTGTCGGGGGTGACAAAGCTGCTGTACGTGGCTCCTGAATCCCTGACTAAGGATGAGAACGTGGAACTGCTCAGGGAAGTGAACATTTCATTCTATGCCGTCGATGAGGCGCACTGCATTTCGGAATGGGGACACGATTTCAGACCTGAATACAGGAAGATCAGGGATATGGTGCAGACCATAGGCAGGGCTCCGATCATCGCCCTCACCGCCACCGCTACCCCTAAGGTCCAGAACGACATCCAGAAGAACCTTGGAATAATGGATGCTACGGTGTTCAAGTCTTCCTTCAACCGTCCGAACCTGTGCTACGAAGTCAGGGACAAGGTTGAACCGGAGAAAGACATAATCCGTTACATCAAGCAGAATCCGGGCAAGTCGGGCATCATATACTGCCTCAGCAGGAAGAAGGTGGAAGAGATTGCGAACCTTCTGAATATTAACGGAATAAAAGCTCTTCCGTACCATGCTGGACTGGATGCCAGGACAAGGGCGGAGAACCAGGACCGATTCCTGATGGAGGATGTGGACGTGATCGTCGCCACCATCGCGTTCGGTATGGGTATCGACAAGCCTGACGTCCGTTTCGTCATCCATTACGACATTCCGAAGAGCATCGAGGGATACTATCAGGAGACCGGGCGTGCAGGCAGGGACGGGGAGAATGCCGAGTGCATCACATACTACAGCTACAAGGATATCCAGAAACTCGAGAAGTTCATGCAGGGCAAGCCTGTATCGGAGCAGGAGATCGGGCGTCAGCTCCTCATGGAGACCGTCGCCTATGCGGAGACGAACCAGTGCCGCCGCAAGATGCTCCTGAACTATTTCGGAGAGGACTATCCAAAGGAGAACTGCGGCATGTGCGACAACTGCCTGAATCCTAAGCCTACCTTCGACGGGCGGAAGGAGATGTGCCTGGTCATACGCCTTATCAAGTCCTTGCCGGAGCATTTCAAGATCGAGCATCTTTCAATGGTCCTCGCCGGGCATTCGAATGCGATGATCAAGTCATACAAGCACGATGCCCTGCCTCTGTTCGGAGCCGGTAAGGCACACAGCGAGAAGTTCTGGAACGTAGTCATCCATCAGGGACTGCTGCTCCATCTCCTTGACAAGGAGATCGAGACATACGGGCTGCTTTTCGTCACCGAGAAGGGAGAGAAGTTCTACGAGGATCCTTATGAGATCCGTCTGGTGGAGGACCGTATATTCCTCGGAAAGGGGTCTGATGACGATGATGACGAGGACGTGGCCAACGACAAGGCTGCCATGAAGGGTGGAGGCGGCGACGCGACCCTCCTCTCGATGCTCAAGAGCCTGCGCAAGGACATGTCCAGGAAGCTGAACCTGCAGCCTTGGATCATATTCGGGGATCCTGCGCTGGAGGATATGTCCATCCAGTATCCTATCACCTTCGAGGAACTGCACAACTGCCAGGGTGTAGGAGAGGGGAAAGCCAGGAAGTATGGCAAGGAATTCATCGAGTTGATCCAAAGGTATGTTGAAGAGAACGACATAACCCGTCCTGAGGATTTCGTGGTGAAGTCCGCCCCGACCAAGTCGGCCAACAAGATATACATCATCCAGAGCGTGGACAGAAGGCTCTCGCTGGAGGATATCGCCGATGCCAGGGGCATGGACCTGGACGAACTGATAGATGAGATAGAGGTGATCGTGTCATCCGGCACCAAGCTGGACCTCAATTACTACATCCGCCAGGTGATCGACGACGATGTCGTGGAAGACATCTATGAATATTTCAAGAGCGAGGCGACTTCCGATTCAGTGGAAGAAGCCATGAAGGTTCTGGGCCCGGACTACGAGGAGTTCGAGATACGGCTCGTGCGCATCAAGTTCCTCTGTGAAATCGCATCCTGATCCTATTTCACCAGCGATTTGCTGTTGATATAGGAAAGCAGGGAATCCCTGTAGCTTTCCCCGATGGGGATGCTGGACCCGTCCTGCATGCGGACGTGTCCTTTGGACACTTGGCTGATCTTGCTCAGGTTGATGATGAATGACTTGTGCACCCTCATGAACCTGTTTCCGGGAAGCTTTCCCTCCAGTTTCTTCATGCTGAGCAGGGCGATTACGGGATCCTTCTGGTCTTCAGTGATTATCTTGACGTATTCGCTCATCCCTTCGATATAGATGATGCTGCTGACCTCCACCCGGACGGTCTTGTAATCTGTCTTGATGTAAACTGAATCATCATAGTCCAGGAGAGTGACTTCCTCCTTGTTCTCCAAGTCGTACAACCGCTTCACCTTGAGGGCGGCTTTTTCGAAGTCGTTGAATCCGAAAGGTTTGAGCAGGTAATCGACGGCATCGACCTTGAAACCCTCCACCGCATATTCGGAATATGCCGTGGTGAATACGACCATAGGCTGGCTTGCCAGGGATTTGACGAAGCTCATTCCATCCAGGTCAGGCATATTGATGTCACAGAACAATACGTCCGCCGGTTGGCTGGCGAGAACCTTCGAAGCATCGACAGCACTGTTGCATGCGGCTTCCAGTTCGAGGAAACCGACCTTGCTTATGTAAGACTCAAGTTGCTTGAGAGCCAGAGGCTCGTCATCTATTGCGATGCAGCGTATCATATTATACTTGTTTTATTGCTGACGGAATGTCGACCGATACTGTGTAAACATTGTCACGGTTGATGATATCCATCTTGTAATCATCCCCGTACATGAGTGCGAGGCGTCTTCGGGAATTGGTTATGCCGATACCTCCTTCCTTATCGAAACTCTTTTCTTCCGGACACGAATTGCGGCAGTTGAAAAGGAGCCTGTCGCCTTGATATTCAAGGGATATGTCTATGAAGCTCTCGTGTTGGTAAGATACCCCATGTTTGAATGCGTTTTCCACAAATGAAATGAAAAGCAGGACAGGTACTTCCATTTTGGGAATCACTTCGGGATAGGTAAAGGATACTTTGACGGAATCATCAAATCTGAGCTTCATAAGGGAGATATACTGATTAAGGAGATCGATTTCCTTTTCGAGGGGGAAAGTAGGCTTATCTCCTTCGTACAGCAGGTAACGCATCAACTTGGAAAGCTTGACAATGCTATCCTTGGCTTTCTCAGGATTGATGTCGACCAATGCGTGTATGTTGTTCAGGGTATTCATGAAGAAGTGTGGATTGATCTGGTACTTGAGGTACTTCAGCTGGGCTTCCAGTTTTTCCCTTTCCAGGTCCTTTATACGCTGTTCTTCTTGTATATGCTTAAACCCCAGTGCATTAGCTAGATTGCCACCGACGACCAGCATTCCTGTCAGGATCATTACCACTTCAGGAGGAAAAGGATTATGGTATGATTCCTTTTCAAGTGGTTCAATTCTCTTGTGAAAGGCAAATAGGCTAATAGAAAAAGCAGTGAGTAATAGGCTCACCTGCAAAGTTCCGTGTTTAAGTTATCCAAAGATCTTATAGATTCTATACATGAAGAAGGTATAGTCGCTTACACCTCGTAGTTGGGATCTAAAGGTTTTGATCTTTGAGTTTAGAGATTC
>Ga0208297_1001021_pt1 | contig 34667 bp, 27 predicted proteins | sample LMS_cellobiose_e_FD_187367 | JGI IMG/M metagenome (GOLD analysis project Ga0208297, IMG submission 187367) | Rumen-fistulated moose microbial communities from Alaska, USA - LMS_cellobiose_enrichment (SPAdes) (version 2) | ecosystem: Host-associated > Mammals > Digestive system > Stomach > Rumen... | reverse complement strand
CCGTTTGAGATGTTCCGACCCTGATTCCTGGCAGGTACCAACACGATAGTTTAGAGAAATGGTTTTTTCTGCCCACACGATTATTTAGAGCTCATTTTCCTAAACCCACACGATTATTTAGACTACCTTAATATTCTGCTCAGGATGACCCCGAAACTAGTTCAGGATCTCGTACTTGTTGATATAATCGCCCAGCTCTTCCTTTTCGGCGCTGACGCTGATTATGAAATCCGGACCGTAGGAGCCGGATATTGCCGACAGTCTTTCGAAAAAGTCCTCAAGATCGCCGATGGAGATATCCGCATGCTTGAGAATGCTGTCGATGAAGACCATTTCGATGTCATGGTCCTGGCTGATTATGCCTAAAATAAAACCGATGTACTCGTCGATGTTGGTCACCTGCTCGTAATCCTCCATGCAGACGACCCTGATCCTGTACTTGAGATCGTACATCAATCTGTGATTCTTGTTTATAAATACTACGCTTCCGTTTACCTTGTCCAGGCTGCTGTTGGCCATATCGACCATCATCTTGGTCTTTCCACTGCCTTTGTGGCCAACCAGTAACTTAACCAATGGAACCGCCTCCCTTCTTCTGCGCGCCTTGGGCCCGCAGCGTTCTTACCTTAATAGTCACAGACATTATATCTGCTTTACGCCGGTTAAACAAGAGCCTTGCGGAATTAAATCGATACGAAAATGCGAACGGCAAAGCCCTCTTCGATGCAAAAAACGTGCCCTCCCGAAGGTGAGGCCGGGAGGGCTGTTGATGTGACCTTTTTATGGGGCCGCCGGGGCCTCTTTCGGACTTACTCCAGCTCGGGGCAGCCAGCGAAATAGCCGGTGGAGAACTTGCCGTTGTTCTTGATCATTCCCTCCAGGAGCCTGTATTCATAGACCAGATCGTTGAGGTCCATGACCTCGGAGGCCGAGTGGGAATAGCGCCTGGGCATGACCAGAGCGATGGCCGGGCAGTGGCTGCCGACGTAATTGACCGCGCCGGCGTCGTTGTTACCCGCGCCGGGAGCGGGGACCCTCTGAAGGGGTATGCCGTTCTCGGCAGCGTATTTCTTGGCGAAGGTGAGGAGGCCCCAGTTGGGGAAGATCCTCGCCACGGGGCTGGTCATATCGCCCACGGTGATGATCGGTCCGCCGCCCATCTTGGTGGGGAGCTTTCTTTCGGGAACGTCGGGAGTTCCGCCGCAGGGAGCGGTGTCGACGGCGATGAAGCAGTCGGGCTTGACGTACTCGGAGGCGTGGATGGCGCCGAGGAGTCCGGTCTCCTCCTGAACGGTGATGACGATGTAGATGGTCCCCTCGAACTGGATCTTTCCGGCCTTGATGGCCTCTGCCAGCTCAAGGAGGGCTGCGCAGCCCGCTCTGTCGTCGATGCAGCGTCCGGTCACCAGATCGGGCTTGTTGAGCTCGGTCAGGGGGCTCTCAACGACGCCGGTGCTTCCGACCTCAAGTCCCATCTCGTAGACCTCTTCGGCGGAGGTGGCGCCTACGTCGATGTAGCACTCGTCCATGGGAGGCACCTTGGACTGCATCTCCGGGGGAGTGATGTGTCCGGGGGTAAGGCCCACGACGCCCTTGACGACGCCCTTGCTTCCGTTAAAGAGCACTCTGCTGGCAAGAACGGTCTTGAGCTGGACTCCTCCGTAGACTCCGAAGTAGATGAAGCCGTCCTTGCTGATGCTGCGGATGTGGAATCCGATCTCGTCGGCATGGGCCGCGATCATCATGGAAGGACCGGGCTTTTTGCTATCGAATTTGGCGATGACGTCGCCGCAGGGAAGAACGGTGACCTCGTCGGCCAGGGGCTTGAGCTGATCTCTGCAGTAGGCGATGACCTGGTGCTCGCTTCCCGAGACTCCGATAAGGCTGGTAAGGATCCTGAGTTTTTCTTTGAGTCTTTCCTTCATCGTTTTACCTCCGTTGAAGTATTCTTTCGCAGCTGCCCGCAGGCAGCGTCTATATCCGCACCAAGGCGTCTTCTTATGGTCGCGGGGACGCCGTGAGCTTCAAGATATGAACGGAACTCCTCCGCCCTTTCGCGGCCGGAGCTCTTAAGTCCCGTCTCGGCGACGGGATTGAGGGGGATCAGGTTGACGTGGCAGAGCATGCCCTTAAGAAGAGAAGCCAGGGCCCTGGCGCTCTTCTCGCTGTCGTTCTTTCCCTCTATGAGAGTGTATTCAAAGGTGACCCTGCGGCCGGTCGCTTCCCCGTGGGCGCGGCAGGCGGCAAGGAGGGCGTCGATATCGTAGGCTTTGGCTATGGGCATCAGGGCCTCCCGCTCCTGCTGGTCCGAGGCGTGAAGGGAGATGGCCAGGTTCACCTGGGGGAAGTCTTTTCCGAAGGCCTCGATCTTGGGCACTATGCCGCAGGTGGAGACGGTGATGTTGCGAAGGCTCAGACCGATGCCGTCAGGATCGTGGATGTCCGAAAGAAAGCGGCTGACCTCCCGATAGTTGTCGAAGGGTTCGCCTATCCCCATCAGGACCACGTGGTTGATGGGAAGTCTGGTATCCCTGCAGACGGAAGTGTACTCGCTGAGCATCTCCCAGGCCCTAAGGTCCCTCACCTTGCCTCCGATGGTCGAGGCGCAGAACCGGCAGCCCATGGCGCAGCCCACCTGGGTGGAGATGCAGAGGGAATTGCCGTAGTCGTAGCGCATGAAGACCGCTTCGACGCAGTTGCCGTCGGAAAATCTCAACAGGTACTTGCGGGTGCCGTCGGAGGAGGTCTGGACGGCGGCGATCTCAGGCCCTTCGAAGGAGGATCGCTCCTTGAGAGCCTCCCTTAAGGAGGCCGGAAGGTCGGTCATCTCGTCAATGGAGGACGCTCCGCGGCAGATCCATTTGAAGATCTGCTTTTCCCTGTAGGCAGGCTGGCCCATCTCCTTGAGCAGCTGCTTTCTTTCTTCTCTTGTCAGCGATCTGAGATCTTCCATGTTCTAAAGCCCCGCTATGAAAAGCTCGATGCAAAGCCTGGCGTCCATGACGCCGTTCTTGATGTCCTTCTCCATCTGGTACGCCGCGTCCAGATCCGCCCGAAGCTGGGGGACGGTCCGCTTGGCCGCGGCGGAGGCGGCCTTCCTGAGCCGGTATTCGTTGATGCCGGTCTCTTTGGCAATGAAGGCCAGGTCCTGTCCCTCCGCCCTTCTCTCCGCCGTCTCGACCATGATCTCCAGCTGTGAGCACAGAAGCCCGATGAACCCGAGGATCACGCCCATCTGCTTTGAAGCCTGCTGAAGGTCTATGGAATCGGCGAGGATCCGGTAGGCGGCCTCCTTGCTTCCCGAGAAGGCCGAATCGATCAGGGTGAAGGCGTTGGTCTGGGCGGGAGCGGAGTAGATCCTGAAAAGCTCCTGCCTGGAGATCTCCTTTCCCGCGGAAAGGGCAACGACCTTGTTGAGATCATTCTCCAGATTATACAGGGAGTAGGTGCTGTCCTTTTCGCCGTAACCGCTGGCCTTGGCGAAATTGAGGAGCATCACCGGGTCCGCCGTCTTTCCCGCGGAGGCCAGACGCTTCTGGATCCAGCCCTTGAGGGTCGCGTCGTCCAGAGGTGTGAAGTCAAACACCAGGCCGGATTTCGCGGCCGCCTTGTACAGCGCCCTGGTCTTGTTGGGCTTGGTGCAGACCAGCACCAGCATGGTGGTGTCGGGGATCCTCGGGATGTAATCCGAGAGCTTCTTTCCTGCTCCGTCTTCGTCCTTCGCGGATGAGAAAAGAGGATCCGCGTCGACGATGACCAGCTTTCTTTTGGACATGAAGGGCAGGGTCTCGCAGGCGGACATGATCTCTGAGGCGTTGACGCTCTCCTCGGAAAGGCGGGTCAGGTCTATTGACGCCACGGCAGGCTTCACCACGCAGCCGGTGATGTACCTGCAGGCCCAGCTCACCAGATATTCCTCCGCCCCGTAAAGGAGCATGACCCTGGGGTACAGGCCGGTCTCCTGGGCCGACGTCATTATCTTTCTTATGGTCTTGAAGGGGTGCTCAGCGGGCTGAGACTGCCTTGAGGTATTTGCCATTCCTTGTCCCTGGCCGCGTTTTCCGCGGTGATGCCTTTTCTGTCTTTTCTTATGACGACGGCTCCGTTTTCGTCCGTCCTGCCATATATTATACTGTTTTTTTTCAGCAAATCAATTACGCGCGGGGCGGGATGGCCGTAACTGTTGTTCCTGCCGCAGGATATGACGCAGAAGGACGGCGACGCGCAGTCTATGAGGGCTTCGGTGTTGGAATATGCGGATCCGTGGTGGGAAGCCTTGAGTATGTGGGCCTTGAGCTCCGGGCCGAAGGACGCCGCCAGCTCAAGCTCCGCGGCTTCCGTGGCGTCCGCGGTGAGCAGAGCTTTTATGCCGCGGCACTCCGCAGCCATGATCAGGCAGTTGTCGTTGTCCTCGCCGCTTTTCTCCGCCCCGGGCTCCGGCGACAGGACCTTCAGCACCGCTCCCCCGGGAAGGCTGAGCGTATCTCCCCTCGAAAGGAAGATCCTCCTTTCGGACCTGAGATCCTCCAGCCGGGGATCCCCCTCATAGACCGAGGGAAAGGCAAAGCATCCTACCGTGATCTTCTGCGACAGCTGGGCAAGGCCAAGGCTGTGGTCGCTGTCCAGATGGGTCACGACGCAGAGGTCCACCTTCCTGATCCCCTGCTTGAGAAGATAAGGAAGCAGTATCCTTTCCGAGATGTCCTGATCCTGCCTTCCTCCCCCGTCCACCAGGACCTCAAAACCCTCCGAGCTCATGTGGATGCAGTCCCCCTGCCCCACGTCGAGGAAGGTGAAGGGCGCCCTGCAGTAGTCCCACGGGATCACGCTCTCAGTAATGCCCAGGGCTTTGGGAAGGACGCACGAGGATGCGATCAAAAGCGCGAGGACCGCGGAAAGAGCTCCGTTCCTGCGCTTTCTTCGAAGGATGTGGCGGGTCTCGGAGAACATCCAGAAGAACAGGGCGTAATATAGGCAGGTCAGGGTGAAGGGAAGTGCCGGAGCGTCGAAGCCTCCGAGGAGAAGGCCCGCCTTCTCTGAAAGGGCGGCCACGGCGGACAGGACGTCAGCGAGGGCTCCCGCAGGTCCGCAGGTCCCGGCAAATAAGAGCCTTAGGGCAGCCCCGAAGATCCCCTGCCCCGCAGTGAGGGCGGTATAGGAGGCCCAAAGGCCGTAGGCAGCCATCATGGAAAGGCCGGCGGGAAGGAGCAGGCCGGCGATGGCGATGGCTACGGGATTCACTATGACGCTGACCGGAGAAAAGCAGAGGAAGTGAAAGAGGGTCAGGGGGAGCATCCCCAGCTGGACCGCGACGCACGGGGCGGCGAAGCTTCCAACGTAGTAGAAGATATCGCTCCTCCTTTCGTCGGAGATCTGTGTCACCCTGGCCTGCATCCACGGCAGTACGATCCCCAGTGAATAGGCGGCGGCAAAGGACAGCTGAAAACCGCTGTCAAAGATCTGATAAGGGGAGGCGATGGTGAACACAAGTGCGCAGAGGGAGGCCGCGCTGACCAGGTCGTAGCGCCTTCTGAGCCTGAAGGAAGCGATATTGAGGGCGATCATGAAGGAGGCCCTGAGCACCGACACCGAAAGGCCGGAAAGGACCGCGTAGATCGTCAGGACGGCCAGGACGGTCATATCGCTCCTGACGTCCCTTCTGCCTCCAAGGAGCTTAATTACGACGGCGTAGAGAAGGCCCACGTGAAGGCCCGAGACCGCCAGCACATGGGCGATACCGTTGTGGCGGAAGAGCTCGTATTCGTCGTCCTCCATGAAGCCCTTCTCGCCGAAGAGCAGGCCGGTCAGGATCCCGAAGGAGCGCACGTCCAGGACCCCGGACGCCTCCTGCAGGAAGCCTCCCTTAAAGGCTGAGATCATGTTGAGCGGGACATTCACCACCGGTCCTGTGCTGAGACGGTAGCGTCCCACGGTGACGATCTCCCTGACGTCCTTTCCCTTGAGGTATAGCCTGTAGTCGAAGAGCCCCGGGTTCCTGCGGCCGTCGGGCCTTGAGACCTTTCCGGTGAACGCGACGCGTCTTCCCGCCATTGAAAACAGGTCGCAAGGCGCCATCTCATCGGTCCTGACCAGCACCTTTTCCCTGCAGGAAGCTGGCGGAGAGCCCGGAGCCCCCGCCTCTCTCACCAGGACCGTGAGCTCCGAATATCCCTTTTTCACCCTGCAGGAGGTCACGATCCCGGAGCTGGACGCAGCGGAGCCCTCCAGCTCCGCAAGGACGCTCTCCTTTGACTCCTCAAATCTTACGTGGGCTGCCCCGAAGGCGAAGAGGGCCGATGATATGATCAAACACAGGGTCCTTCTTCTCCGCTGCTTTCGGGCGTAGGAAGCATCCGGGTCAGGAGCGGCCTGCGGCCGCCCGGCAATATAAGCGGCGAGGACCGCTGCCGCAAAGGCCCCGGATACCGCGGTCAGCGCTTCAAGATCTATCTTCGTATAGTATCCCAGCAGGATCCCCGCCATATGGGCAAAACAAAAAAGCAAAAGAGGTCTTCTCAAGAGATCTTCCGCCCGCCGTTCTTTGCTTATGATACACTAGATGTTAAATTTTGTCAATAGCCTGCGCGCAGATGGTACCGAAGTCCTCAGGTCCCGCGCCCGCTTCTCCCATTACAAAAGCTCCGCCCGGAGACCGGACGGAGCTCGTGTTATGCGTTATGTAGGTACGCGTCCAGCCTCAGACTAGACGAATCCCTGCCACTTCATGGCCTTTGCGACTCTGTCGAAGCCTGCGATGTTGGCGCCTGCTACGAAGTTGTCGCCCAGATCGTACTGCTTGCAAGCATCTTCGATCTGCTTGAAGATGTTGACCATGATGCCTTCCAGCTGAGCAAATACGTCCTCCGGAGTGAAGACGATGTGCTGAGCGTTCTGGCTCATCTCGAGGCAGGAGCAAGCAACGCCGCCGGCATTAGCTGCCTTTGCGGGGCCTACTGCTACGCCGTGCTTCTGGAGGTACTCAACAGCCTCGTTGGTGGTGGGCATGTTGGCGCCTTCAACGTAGTACTTGCAGCCGTTGGCAACGATCTGCTTTGCGTGCTCAAGATGTACGTCGTTCTGCATTGCGCAGGGGATGTACAGGTCGGCCTTGACGCCCCAGGGCTTCTCGCCGGGGAAGAACTTGGCGCCGGGGAACTTCTCTGCGTAGGGTGCGCAGATGTTCTTGCCGCTGTTTCTCAGCTCGAGGAAGTAATCGACCTTTTCGCCGAGGACGCCGTCCTCATCAAGGATGTACCCGTCGGGGCCGGAGAATGCGATGACCTTAGCGCCCAGCTGCTCGAGCTTCTGAGCGGTTCCCCATGCTACGTTGCCGAAGCCGGAGATGACGACCGTCTTGCCTTCAAGGGTGTCGCCGTAGTGCTTGAGCATCTCTCTTGCGAAGAAGACGATGCCGTAGCCGGTAGCTTCGGTTCTGCCTGCAAGTCCGCCGTTCTCGGTGCCCTTGCCGGAGAAGGTGCCGTCGTACTGGTTGGTCAGTCTCTTGTACTGGCCCATGATGTATCCGATCTCTCTGCCGCCTACACCGAGGTCGCCTGCGGGGTCATCCTCGTTGGGTCCGACATACTTGTAGAGCTCGGTAACGAAGCTCTGGCAGAATCTCATGATCTCAGCGTCGCTCTTGCCGTTGGGATCGAAGTCTGCGCCGCCCTTGCCGCCGCCGATGGGCAGTCCGGTGAGGGAGTTCTTGAAGATCTGCTCAAATCCGAGGAACTTGAGGATTCCGGGGTATACGTTGGGAGCGAAGCGGAGACCGCCCTTGTAGGGTCCAAGTGCGCTGTTGAACTGGACTCTGTAGCCCCTGTTCACATGAGGCTTGCCCTGATCGTCGACCCAGGGTACTCTGAAGGAAATGATCCTTTCGGGCTCGAGGAGTCTGTCGATGATGCCGGACTCTACGTACTCGGGATGTGCCTGGAGCACGGGCTCGATGGAGGTGAGAACTTCCTCAACGGTCTGAAGGAATTCAGGCTCGTAGGGATATCTCTGCTTAACTTCCTCGATAAACCTGTCACAAATTCTTGCCATGATGATCTTTTCTCCTTTGTTAAAAAGATATACTTGCTATATGAAATCGTGATTGACAGTATTTCATACGGTGACAGTTTAACACGAAGCAATAGGTTGTGCAAGGCTTTAAATGCCTTTATTTTTTAAGGTTTCGGGGCTATGTATAATAAAAACTGATGTCTTCGGAGAAAAACTCCGCAGGATCGCCTGCCGTTTACAAGCAGGATTTTTTTTGTTATCATTGCCTCACGAAAAACAGGGCCAGGACCCCGAGCGTTACAATCTTTTATTATTCCCGATAACACCCAAAGGAGGACCAATGTCCAGAATGCAGCTGGTCGCCAGCGCCACCTTCGGCCTCGAAGCCGTCGTAAAAAGAGAGATCGAAGCCCTCGGATACAAGATCACCGACTCCAGAGACGGAAGGCTCACATACATGGGAGACGAACGGGCAGTGGTCCGCTCCAACCTGTGGCTGCGCTGCGCCGACAGAGTCTACGTCCAGATGGCCGAATTCAGAGCCGAGACCTTTGAAGAGCTCTTCCAGCAGACCAAGGCCCTGCCCTGGGAGGAATGGATCCCCCTGGACGGCCGCTTCACCGTCATCGGCACCTCCGTAAAATCCATCCTGCACAGCGTCCCCGCCTGCCAGTCCATCATCAAAAAGGCCATCGTGGACAGGCTCCAGCAGACCTACCAGGTGGAGACCTTCGAAGAGACCGGCGCGGACTACACCGTGAGGTTCCAGTTCCTGAAGGACAACGTCAGCATCATGATCGACACCTCCGGGGAAGGCCTCCACAAGAGAGGCTACAGGGTCAGCGCCGTGACCGCTCCCATCAAGGAGACCCTGGCCGCCGCCATGATATTCCTGAGCTTCTTTAAGCCAGGCAGGACCCTGGTCGACCCCATGTGCGGATCGGGCACCATCCCCATAGAGGCCGCCATGATAGCAAAGAACATCGCCCCCGGCCTCTCGAGGCATTTCGCCTCCGAGGACTGGGACTGCATCCCCAAGGAGATCTGGTCCGAAGAGCGCAAAAAGGCCTTCGACGCCATCGACAATGACAGCGTGTTCCACATCCTGGCCTGCGACATCGACCCCAAGTCCGTGGAGGCCGCCAGAGAGAACGCCATCGAGGCGGGAGTCGACGACTGCATCGTGTTCCTTCCCATGGGCATAAAGAGGACCCTCTCCGAGCTCTGCGGCAGCGGCGCGGTGAAAAAGCGCGAAGAAGCCGGAGAAGACTCCAAAGAAAATGAAGAGCTCCTGCCCTTCTCCGAAGAGAGAGGGATCATCATCACCAATCCGCCCTACGGCCAGCGCATCGGCGAGCAGGACCAGATGGACGCCATCTACAAGGTCCTGAAGAACTTCTCAAAGACCGACCCGGGCTGGTCCATCTTCCTCATAACCTCGGACAAGACCTTCGAAAGAAAGTTCGGACGCCCGGCGGACCGCAGGCGCAAGCTCTTCAACGGCAACACCGAGGCCTGCTACTACCAGTACCACGGAGAAAAGCCCCCGAAGAAGGACTGATCCCCGAGACTGTTGATTTCCTGACCTTTGCATAGTATATTACTATATATCGGCCGCGCTGCCGGTTTTATACAGAAACCACAGATCCAGAGGAGGAAATACCCATGAACTTCATTCTTTTTACCAACTGCAATATACTCGACGTCGTCAATGAAAAGATCTGCAAGGGATCCATACTGGTCGAAGACGGCGTGATCAGGGAAGTCGGCGACGTAAAGGCTCCGGAAGGCGCAGAGACCGTCGATCTCAAGGGAGCATACGTGAGCCCCGGCCTCTTCAACTGCCACACCCACATCCTCATGAGCGGCGAGCCCAGCATCTCCCACAACGGAGACGTGGAGAGCGTCATCAACGCCCTGGAGAACTGCAGAAAGCTGGTCTCCACCGGCGTCACCTTCATCCGCGACATGGGCGGCAGCAGGTTCTACGACATCCAGCTCAGGGACATGCAGAAGAAGGGAAAGATCTGCGCTCCCGAGATGCAGGTCTCCGGCAAGAACATCTGCATGACCGGCGGACACGGCTGGGACGGCGGAAGAGAATCCGACGGTCCCGATGATGCCCGCAAGGCAGCAAGAGAGCAGCTGAAGGCAGGAGCGGACTGGATCAAGCTCATGGCCACCGGCGGAGTCATGACCAAGGGCGTAGAGCCCGGCTCACCCCAGCTCACCGAAGAGGAGATGAGAGCGGCCATCCAGGAGGCCCACAAGGTCAACGCCCGCACCGCGACCCACGCCCAGGGCACCGAAGGCATCAAGAACGCCTTAAGGGCCGGCATCGACTCCATCGAGCACGGCTTCTACCTGGATCAGTGGTGCCTCGACTACATGAAGGAGAACAACGTCTGGTTCGTCCCCACCCTCTCCGCCATGTACTGGATCAAGAAGAACGGCGTCGAGGCGGGCATCCCCGAATGGGCGGTCAAGAAGGTCAACGGAGCCTTCGACGCCCACAAGGATTCCTTCCTCAGGGCATATAAGGCCGGCATCAGGATCTGCCTGGGCACCGACGCAGGCACCCCCTTCAACTTCCACGACATGACCGCCTACGAGATGATCCTGATGGTCGAGGACGGCATGACCCCCTGGGACGCCATCAAGTCCGGCACCATCAACGCGGCCCAGCTCTGCCAGGTGGAGGCCACCCACGGCACCATCGAGCCGGGCAAGACCGCCAATCTCACCGTCTACGCCAAGGACCCCGTCTCCGACATCCACAACGTCATGGACGTCTGCATGACCGTCATCGGCGGAAAGATCGCCTACTGCAAGTAGAGCCTTCGGGGCATGCGCCCCTTTACACCTAAGCACACAAAAGCCGCCCGGCACAACGCCGGACGGCTTTTTACTGTTCCCAATATACCATATCGGGTATAGTCATCGCATTTTTGAGGCGGATCATACCCTAAAGGGTATGGTCCCTGATGCCCTCAGCCGCTCCTATCTTCTGCTCCAGTCCACCGGCTCCATGCCGTGAGCCTTGAGGAACTCATTGCATCTCACGAAATGACCGCAGCCGAAGAACCCGTTGTAGGCGGACAGGGGGCTCGGATGGACGGTCTCCAGGACCAGATGGTCCTTCGAGGTTATGAGCTTCTTCTTCGCCCTGGCGTTGGCGCCCCAGAGCATGAAGACCATGGGCTGCTGTCTTTCGCCCAGAAGGCTGATGATCCGGTCGGTCAGGATCTCCCAGCCCCTGCCCTTGTGGGAATTGGCGTAGTGCTCCCTCACGGTGAGCACAGTGTTGAGCAGGAGCACTCCCTGGTCGGCCCAGCCCTTGAGATATCCGTCGGAGGGTATCTCCATGCCGGTCTCGTCGTGGAGCTCCTTGTATATGTTCTGAAGGGACGGCGGGACCGGCACACCCGGCTTTACGGAAAAGCACATGCCGTGGGCCTGGCCCTTCTCGTGATAGGGGTCCTGCCCCAGGATCACGACCTTCACGTCCTTGTAGGGGGTCGCCTTGAGAGCGTTGAAGATATCGTACATGTCCGGGAATATGACCCGGGTCCGGTATTCGCTCTTCAGGAACTCCCGCAGCTTCAGGTAGTAGTCCTTCTTGAATTCGTCGGCCAGCAGGCCGTCCCAGTCGTTGCCTATATTGACCATGGCCTACCCCAGCAGGAAATCCCTGATCTCCTTGTAAACCGCCTCGTGCTGCTTCTCGTTGAGGATCTCGTGGCGCATCTCTTCAAAGAGGAGCATTGAGACCTGGGAGCAGCCGGCGTCCTTGAGCTTCTCGCAGACCTCGGCGACGCCCCTGCCGTAGCTTCCCACGGGGTCCTCCAGGCCTGAGATCAGAAGGATGTGGTGATCCTTTGGGACCTTTTCGTACCACTCCCTGCTGTTGACGAAGGAGAGCATGGTGAAGAGGTCCTCGAAGCCCGCCAGAGTGAAGGGGAAGCCGCAGGCGGGATCCGCCACGTACCTGTCCACGTTCTCTTCGTTGACGCTGAGCCAGTCGAAGGCGGTCCTGGCGTTCTTGATCCTCTTGTTGTAGGAGCCGAAGGCCATGCCGTTGATCATTTTGCTCACCGCGTGGCCGCCCTGCTTTTTCCTGAGCATCCTGGTGAGCCCCAGGCCCGCCTTGAGAGCCGGATTGCTCCCGGAGGTGCCCATGATGATGAAGCGGTCGCAGTTCCTTCCGTGGTCGGCCATCCAGGCCCTCACCACGAAGGAGCCCATGCTGTGGCCCATGACGGAGACCGGGACCTCCGGATGCTCTTCATGGAGCATACCGTTGAGCTTCTCAACGTCGTTGACCAGGGTCTTCCAGCCGTCCTTTTCGCCCATGTAACCGTAGTCGGCGGGATCCGAGGTCCTGCCGTGGCCTACGTGGTCGTTTCCGGCCACGGCGATGCCGTACCGGTTCAGCCAGAGGGCGAAGTCCTCGTATCTTTCGATGTGCTCCGCCATGCCGTGGGCGATCTGAAGGACCGCGATCACCGGCATGTCGTCCGGGAGCCACTCGGTATAGCGGACGGTGTCCTTACCGTTGGTGCTGGCAAAAGAACCTTCTTTTTTCATAGGTATATCCTCCTTTCAGGCGAAGGGCGCGGCGGCAGGCCGTTACCTTCCCTGATCCCTGCTCTTTTCGAATATCTCCTTAAGATACTGGCCGGTGTACGATCCCGGCGTCTCTGCGACCTCTTCGGGAGTCCCCTGGGCGATGACCGTACCGCCTCTGGCGCCTCCGTCGGGCCCCAGGTCTATTATATGATCGGCGCACTTGATCACGTCAAGATTGTGCTCGATGACTATGACCGAATTGCCCGCGTCCACCAGCTTCTGCAGCACGTCGATGAGCTTGTCCACGTCGGCGAAATGAAGGCCCGTGGTGGGCTCGTCCAGGATGTACAGGGTCCTGCCGGTGCTCTTCTTGGAGAGCTCGGTGGCCAGCTTGATCCTCTGGGCCTCGCCTCCGGAGAGCTGGGTCGAGGGCTGGCCCAGCTTGATGTAGCCCAGGCCGACCTCGTGGAGGGTCTTCATGTACCGGTTGATGGACGGTATGTTGGCGAAGAAATCCAGCGCCTCGTCAACGCTCATGTCCAGCACGTCGTAGATGTTCTTCCCCTTGTATTTGACCTCCAGGGTCTCGCGGTTGTAGCGCCTGCCGTGGCAGACCTCGCAGGGGACGTAGACGTCGGGCAGGAAGTTCATCTCGATCTTGATGATGCCGTCGCCGGAGCAGGCCTCGCACCTTCCGCCCTTGACGTTGAAGCTGAAGCGGCCCGCGTCGAAGCCTCTCATCTTGGCGTCGGGAGTCTCGGCGAAGAGCTGGCGGATTGGGGTGAAGACGCCGGTGTAGGTCGCAGGATTGCTCCTGGGGGTCCTGCCGATGGGGGACTGGTCTATATCGATGATCTTGTCGATGTTCTCGACGCCCTCCACCTTGTCGTGAAGGCCGGGCCTCGCCTTGGCCTTGTAAAAGTTCTGGGCAAGGGCCTTGTAGAGTATGTCGTTGACCAGGCTGCTCTTGCCGGAACCGGAGACGCCGGTGACGCAGATGAACTTGCCCAGGGGGAAATCCACGTCGATGCCTCTCAGGTTGTTGGCCCTGGCGCCCTTGACGGTGATGGTCTTTCCGCTGCCCTTCCTTCTGGTCTCGGGGATGCGGATGAGCTTCCTTCCGGAAAGGTATTGGCCGGTTATGGACTCGGGGCAGTTCTTGATATCTTCAAGGCTCCCCTGGGCGACCAGGTAGCCTCCCGCTTCCCCCGCTCCGGGACCGATGTCGATGATCTGGTCCGCGGCCTCCATGGTCTCCTGGTCGTGCTCGACCACAATCAGGGTATTGCCCAGGTCGGTGAGGCTCCTCAGGGCGGTGAGCAGCTTGCGGTTGTCCTTCTGGTGCAGACCTATGCTGGGCTCGTCAAGGATGTACATCACGCCGACCAGCGAGGACCCGATCTGGGTGGCAAGCCTTATGCGCTGGGACTCTCCCCCCGAAAGGGTCGCCGAAGCCCTGGAAAGGCTCAGGTAGTCCAGGCCGACCTCGATGAGGAACTCCAGCCTGGCGCTGATCTCCTTGAGTATGAGCCTGGCGATGGACATATCCTTTTCCGAGAGCACCGAGGGCAGCTGCTTTGTGAACTCCAGAGCGTCCCTTACGGACATCTCGGTGAACTCGATGATGTTCTTCCCGCCCACGGTGACCGCCAGGATCTCGGGCTTGAGCCTCTTGCCGTGGCATGCCTGGCACACGTCCACGGTCATGTATTCCTCCAGCTTTGCCTTGATCATGTCGGAGCTGGTATATCCGTGGCGGCGCATCAGGTTGGGGATGACGCCCTCGAAGGTGTCGTGGCGCTTGGAGATGGACCCGTCCCTTCTGACGTATCCGTAGTCAAGCTTTCTTCCGCCGGTGCCGTAGAGGAGCTCGTGGGTGAACTTCTCGGGAAGATCCTTGTAGGGGGTGTCCATGCTGACGTGATGATAGTCGGCGAGGGCTCCGATGAGCTGGCGGTAGAAGCCGGCATATTCCATGCTGGCGAAGGCCTTGGTCAGGGCGCCTCCGTTGAGGGAGAGCTCCTGATCCTCGATGAGCAGCTCCGGATCCATCCTCTCGATGAAGCCCAGACCGTTGCAGACAGGACAGGCGCCGAAGGGCGAGTTGAAGGAGAAATCTCTGGGCTCCAACTCTCCGATGCTGACCCCGTGCTCAGGGCAGGCCAGCTTGGTGCTGTAGACCAGCTCCCTGGTCTCTTCTCCCTGCTGGACCAGGGCGGTGACCAGACCGTCTCCCTGGGATACCGCAAGCTCAACGCTCTCGGAGAAGCGGCCCTCCTGCCCTTCCCTTACCACGATGCGGTCGACCACAATGTCGATGCTGTGCTTGTAGGTCTTGGCCAGCTTGATCTCGTCTTCTCCCAGGGTCTTGATCTCGCCGTCGACCCTGACCCTGACGAAGCCTTCCCTCTGGATCCTCTCCAGCACCTTCTCGTGCTGGCCCTTCATCTGCCTGACCACGGGAGCGAGAAGGGTCACCCTGGCGCCCTCGCCCAGGCTCATCAGCTGGCCGACGATCTGGTCAACGGTCTGGCTGGTGATCTCCCTGCCGCAGATGGGGCAGTGGGGGATGCCGGTCCTGGCGTAGAGGAGCCTCAGGTAGTCGTAGATCTCGGTGACCGTTCCGACGGTGGACCTGGGGTTCTTGCTGGTGGTCTTCTGGTCGATGGAAATGGCCGGGGAAAGGCCGTCGATGGAGTCCACGTCGGGCTTGTCCACCTGGCCCAGGAACATGCGGGCGTAGGCGGAAAGGCTCTCGACGTAGCGCCTCTGGCCTTCAGCGTATATCGTATCGAAAGCAAGGGACGACTTGCCCGAGCCGGAAAGGCCGGTGATGACGATCATCTTGTCCCTTGGTATGGTGATGTTGAGATTCTTGAGGTTATGAGCCCTCGCGCCCTTGATGATAAGATCTGTCTGCATAGAACTTTCTTTCTTATGGTTATAACTTCGCCCTGACCTCGAGCATCCTGTCGCGCAGCAGGGCGGCTCTTTCGAACTGAAGATCCTTGGCCGCGGCCTTCATCTCCTTCTCCAGCTTGGCGGCGTACTCCTTCAGCTCCGCCTTGGTCAGCTCCAGCAGGTCCTTGCCGTTGAAATCGTCCACCTGGTTCTCCACCTTCTCGGTGACCTCGATGACGGCCCTGACAGCCTTCCTTACGGTCTCGGGGGTGATGTGGTGCTCCTCGTTGTACTTCTGCTGGATCTGGCGCCTTCTTGAGGTCTCGTCGATGGTGGCCTGCATGGCGTGGCTGATCTGGTCGGCGTACATGATGACCCTGCCGTCGGCGTTCCTCGACGCCCTTCCCACGGTCTGGATCAGGGAGGTCTCCGTCCTGAGGAAACCTTCCTTGTCGGCGTCCAGGATCGCTACCAGCGATACCTCGGGAAGATCCAGGCCCTCTCTAAGGAGGTTGATCCCCACCAGTGTGTCGAAGACCCCCAGCCTCAGGTCCCTTAAGATCGCGTTCCTTTCAAGGGTATCGATGTCCGAGTGCATGTAGCGGACCTTGAGGCCCGCCCCCTTGAGGTAGTCGGTCAGGCTCTCCGCCATCTTCTTGGTGAGTGTGGTGACCAGGACCCTGTTGCCCTTGCCGACCTCCTTGTTGATCTCGCCGATCAGATGGTCGATCTGGCCTTCGGTGGGGACGATCTCTATGGGAGGATCCAAAAGCCCCGTGGGCCTTATGACCTGCTCCGCGTCCACTCCTCCGGACATCTCCTTTTCATAGTCTGCCGGGGTCGCGCTGACGTAGATGATCTGGTTGACCTTGCTCTCGAACTCGTCAAAGCGAAGGGGCCTGTTGTCCAGGGCCGATGGCAGTCTGAAACCGTAGTCCACCAGGGAGGTCTTTCTCGCCCTGTCGCCGTTGGCCATGGCCCTCAGCTGGGGGAGCATGGCGTGGGACTCGTCGACGATTATGAGAAAGTCCTTGGGAAAGTAGTCTATCAGTGTAAAGGGAGGCGCCCCCGGGGGATTTCCCACCAGGTGCCTGGAATAGTTCTCTATGCCCTTGCACATGCCGATCTCTCTGAGCATCTCAAGGTCATAGCGGGTCCTCTGCTCAAGCCTTTGGGCCTCCAGGAGCTTGCCCCTGTCCTTGAGCCAGACCAGCCTGTCCTCCAGCTCCTCTTCGATGCTGACCAGAGCCCTCTGCATGGCCTCCTTGGAGGTGGCGTAGTGGCTGGCCGGGAAGATAGAGATGTGGTTCCTTTTGGCGATGATCTCGCCGGTGACCGGATCGAACTCCTTGATGCTGTCGATCTCGTCTCCGAAGAACTCGATGCGGACCGCGTGGTCAGCCCCCTGGGGGATGATGTCCACTATGTCGCCCCTCACCCGGAAGGTGCCCCGCTCAAAGCCCAGGTCGTTCCTCACGTACTGGATGTCGGTGAGCTCCATCAGCAGCCGGTTCCTGCCCCTCTCCTGGCCGGGCCTTAAGGATATCATCTGCCCCTCGTATTCCGAAGGATCGCCCATGCCGTAGATACACGAAACAGAGGCAACGATGATCACATCGTTCCTCTCTGCAAGGGCTGCGGTAGCCGAATATCTCAGCCTTTCGATCTCGTCGTTGATGTCCGAGTCCTTCTCTATGTAGGTGTCGGTGGAGGGCACGTAGGCCTCGGGCTGGTAGTAGTCGTAGTAGGAGATGAAGTATTCCACCGCGTTCTCCGGGAAGAATTCCTTGAATTCTCCGCACAGCTGGGCTGCCAGCGTCTTGTTGTGGGAGATCACCAGGGTGGGTTTTTGGACCTGGGCGATGACGTTGGCCATGGTGAAGGTCTTGCCCGAGCCGGTGACGCCCAGCAGGGTCTGGTGCTTCTTCCCGCTCTTGATGCCTTTTACCAGCCTTCTTACCGCTTCAGGCTGGTCTCCCATCATCTTAAAGTCGGACACCAGCTTAAAGGGCCGTTCTATCCTGTATTCTGTCTCAAGCCTGGTATCGCTCATATCACTCGTTGATGACCTCGTAAAGTCCCGCTGCGTCGTCCTTTAGGACGTGCTCCGGGGTGGAGACTACCCTGACCTTGAGCCTGGAGCTGCCGAAGACTATCTCCACTATATCTCCGGGCTTTACCTGGGCAGAGGGCTTGACTGCCTTGTCGTTTATGTATATCCTGGTCTGCTCGCAGGCGTCGTGGGCGACGGTCCTGCGCTTGATGAGACGGGATACTTTCAGATACTTGTCTATCCTCATGATCGGTGAAAAAAAAGGGGCAACCGAAGCTGCCCCTTGAAAAAACGCTTAACTGATTACTTGTTGACGGCGTCCTTGAATGCCTTGCCTGCCTTGAAAACGGGAGCATTGGCTGCGGGAATGGCAACGACTTCGCCCGGCTTCTGGGGGTTGCGGCCGGTCCTGGCCTTCCTGGGTCTTACTTCGAAGGTACCAAATCCGATCATCTGGACCTTGCCGCCTGCGGCGAGCTCTTCTTCGATAGCTTCTACGAGAGCCTTTACGGCAGCCTCGGTATCCTTCTTGGTGAGTCCGGTGTTCTCAGCAACTTTTGCGATCAATTCAGCTTTGTTCATTTTCTCCTCCTGATTGCCCCTTCCGGGCAAAACTACAAATTATTTTCTTTTGCTTGATCCCAGAGCACGTCCATCTCTGCCAGGCTCATATCTTCGAGCCTTCTGCCGGCTGCGGCCGCCGCCTTCTCAACATAGGCGAAGCGGTCCATGAACTTGCGGGATGCAGCGTTTAAGGCATCTTCAGGGTCTATGTCCAAGAATCTGGAGACGTTGACGACTGCGAAGAGCAGGTCGCCCAGTTCCTCTGCCAGTCTCTCCCGGCCCTGCTGTTTTGAAAAGGCCTCCTTCAGTTCGGAGATCTCTTCATCGGTCTTGTCGAAAGCACCGCTCACATCCGGCCAGTCGAACCCGACCTTGGCTGCTTTCTTCTGGACTTTTTCAGCCCTCAGAAGCGCCGGAAGGGACCTCGGGATGTCCTCCATGGCCTGATTTACAGTGCGCGATGATTTCTCAACACTTTTTATATTTTCCCATAAATCGAGTACGTTGTCAACAGACATACACGAGTTTTCGCCTTGATTTTCAAGCTTCGCGGCGAACACGTGGGGATGTCTTCTGAGCATCTTCTCCGACTCGTCCTCGGCGACTTCCCTGAGGCTGAACAGGCCCTCTTCATCCGCGATCTCGGAATGCATGAGGACCTGAAGGAGCACGTCGCCCAGCTCCTCTCTCAGGTTCTCCATGTCCCCGTCTTCGATGGCCTGGACCACCTCGTAGGCCTCCTCGATCATGCCCCTCGTAAGGGTCTGATGGGTCTGGGCCTTGTCCCAGGGACAGCCCTCCGGACTCCTCAGGACCTTGACGATGGCGGCGAGCCTGGTCATCGCCTCTTCTGAGGTCTCGGCCTTTTTGAACAGTTCTTCGTACATCTACCTCACCAGTTTGACCTTTCTTAAGATCCTGAGCAGGGTCTTCCCCTTGGGGAGCCCCTCTATCTCTTCGGCAGTGATCGCCTTGACGGCGAATATCATAAGGACGTAAATGACCGCGCCCGCTCCGATGGACACCAGCACGGAGAACGCGTTGCCCAGGACCGGCGAGATCAGGGCGTAGACCCCTCTGGCTCCCGCGCCCATGATCAGGGCTGCGGCGAGAGGCTTAAGGAAGGTGAGCTTCATATCGACCTTGGTCCCCGTATACTTTACGACGCCGATGAAATCGAGGATCGCGGCGACGGCGTAGGCGGTGAGGGTCCCGCAGGCAGCCCCCTTGACGTTGAGGGCGGGGATGCCTGTCAGGGTATAGGTGACGAAGACCTTGCACACCGCTCCGACGGCCAGGTTCCTCACCGGGATGATCTGCTTTCCGACTCCCTGGAGGATGCCGGTCAGGGTGTGGACCAGCCCGAGGAAGACGACGCTGACGGCGATTATCGCAAGGCAGGGAGCCGCGTTGATGGCGCTGGCCCTCTGGCTGGGATAAAGGAGCATCAGTATGGGCTTTGCCAGGACGCTCATGCCGATGGCGCAGGGAAGCGCGATGATCACCGCGTATCTTATGCCGAGCCTGATGCTGTCATGCATGAAGCCGGTCTCTTTGCGCTTGAAGGCGGAGGCGACCAGGGGCACCATGCTGATGCACACGGCCTGGGTGAGCACCTGGGGGAAGTTGATCAGGGGCTGGGCGAAGCCCGTCAGCTCTCCGTAGAGGGAGTTGGCGATCTGCCTGCTGTAGCCGATGGCGATGAGCCTCTTTTCGACCACCATCATGTCGATGGCGTTCATTATGGGAAGGACGGCGGAGCCGATGGTGATGGGCACCGCGATGACCAGTATCTCCTTGAGGATCTGCCCGTAGGACTCTCCCCCTTCCAGGGTCTGGCCTTCGAACTCGGAGCGGATGGTCCTTCTGCTCCTGAAATAAACCAGGGCGATGCCCAGGAATCCGAAGAGACCTCCGGCCGTTGCGCCGAAGCTCGCTCCCGCCGCCGCGAACTCGACTCCTCTGGGAAGAAGGGCGACCGCAAGGCCAAGGCCGATGGCGACCCTGAAGACCTGCTCGATGACCTGGGAAGCCGCGGTGGGCTTCATGTTCTGCCTGCCCTGGAAATATCCCCTGAAGGCGGACATGAGGGGACAGAGGAGAAGGGCCGGAGCGATGGCCTTCATGGACCAGATGGCCTCCGGAGTCTCCATGTAGGTCCCGGTGATCCAGTCCGCGCCGAAGAACAGTATGGACGAGTTCACGACGCCGGTGCAGAGGAGCAGTATGAAGCTGGCCCTGAACACCTTGTAGGCCTCGTAGGGCTTGTCCACCGCGTTCCTCTCCGCGACCATCCTTGCGATGGCGGTCGGTATGCCGGCGATGGCAAGGGTAAGAAAAAGATTGTAGATGGGATAGGCCTTCTGATAGTAGCCCATGCCCGTCGCGCCGATTATATTCCCGAGAGGGATCCTGAAGGCCGCTCCGAGGAATTTGATGACTATCCCCGCAAGGCCCAGGATCACCGTCCCGCCTATGAACGATCTGTTCTTGTTTTCCTTCTGTTCCATTACAAGCCTCAGGCAGCATATCCGCTGCATGAATGTATGATATACCAGCTCCTGCGCCCGTTCAAGTGAAGTTGCGCCCCAGGGCAGCAGGTCAGGCCGGGATCTTTGCCTTTTTCGTCATTATCTCCAGGAGCTCGAGAGCCTGCTCCGCGGGAGACCTTCCCTTCTCCGCGAAGAGGGACAGCCTGGGAGCGCTGCCTCCGTAGACCGTGAGCTTTTGCCCGAACCGGTCGAGGAGCTGCAGGAAGAGCTCCGGAGTAAAGGCGTTGTGCTCTTCGAAGACGAAGACCAGCCGGTCTTTCTGTTGGACCACCTTGGCGATGCCCAGCTTGGAGCCCAGATTGTGGATCATGGCCACGTCCAGCAGGTTCTCCGCTTCTCTGGGAAGATCCCCGAACCTGTCCAGAAGCTCGTCGGTGACCTCCAGCCTGGCCTGCCTGTCGTAGACTCCCGAGATCCTCTTGTACATGGCGAGCCTGGTCAGCTCGTCCGCCACGTAGGTCTCCGGCAGGAAGGCTGACACCAGCAGGTTGACCTCTGTATCCGCCGAGATGGGAGCCTCCTCCGCAGGGCCTCCGCGAAGCTCGTTGACCGCCTCCTCCACTAGCTTGCAGTAGAGCTCGTATCCGATGGAGAGCATGTGGCCAGACTGCTCGACGCCCAGGATGTTGCCGGCGCCGCGAAGCTCCAGATCCCTCATGGCGACCCGAAAGCCCGCGCCGAACTCGGTGAACTCCCTGATCGCCCTGAGCCTCTTTTCCGCGATCTCGGAAAGGACCTTGTCCTTTTTGTACATCAGATAGGCGTAGGCCATCCGGTTGGACCTGCCGACCCTGCCCCTCAGCTGGTAGAGCTGGGAGAGACCGAACTTGTCGGCGTCCAGTATTATCATGGTGTTGACGTTGGGGATGTCCAGCCCCGATTCAATGATGGTGGTCGCGATGAGTATCTGGGTCTCGCCGGAGACGAACTCCATCATCACGTCCTCCAGCTGGCGCTCGCTCATCTGGCCGTGTCCCACCGAGATCTTGGCCTCGGGGACCAGCTCCTGGATGTGCCTTGCGGCGTTCTGGATGCCCTTGACCCGGTTGTAGACCACGTAGACCTGCCCGTCTCTTCCCAGCTCCCTTCTGATGGCGTCGGCCAGGGTGTTGTCATCCTGCTCCATGACGTAGGTCTGGACCGGATAGCGGTCCTCGGGGGGCTGCTCTATGACGGACATGTCGCGGACCCCGATGAGGGACATGTGCAGGGTCCTGGGGATGGGCGTCGCGGAAAGGGTCAGCACGTCCACGTTGGTCTTCAGCTGCTTGATCGCTTCCTTGTGCTCAACGCCGAACCGCTGCTCCTCGTCGATGACCAGAAGCCCCAGATCCTTGAAATGGACGTCCTTTGAAAGGAGCCTGTGGGTGCCGATGACCAGGTCGGTGTTGCCCGAAGCGAGATCCGTGATGGTCTGGGACTGCTGCTTCTCGGTCCTGAAGCGCGAGAGCATGTCTATCCTGAAGGGGTATCCGCTGAACCGGTCGGTCAGGGTCATGTAGTGCTGGTTGGCCAGGATCGTGGTAGGCACCAGGACAGCAGCCTGTTTTCCTTCCTCAAGGCATTTGAATATCGCCCTGGCCGCGACCTCGGTCTTTCCGAAGCCTACGTCGCCGCACAGGAGCCTGTCCATGGCCTTGTCGCTCTCCATGTCCTTTTTGATCTCTTCGACGCAGCGGAGCTGGTCGTCGGTCTCCTGGTAGGGGAAGGCGTCCTCGAACTCCTTCTGCCAGGTGCTGTCGGGGCCGAAATGATAGCCGGGATTGACGCTCCTTTCGGCGGAAAGCTTGAGGAAATCCGCCGCCATGTCCTTGATCGCGGCCTTTGCCTTCGCCTTGGTCTTCTGCCAGTCGTTGCCGGAGAGCCTGTTGATCTTAGGCTCGACGCCCTCGCTCCCCACGTATTTCTGGATGGACTCCATCTGGTCCACCGGAACGTAGAGGACGTCCTCCTGGGCGTAGCGGATCTTGAGGTAGTCCCTGGTGCTGCCGTCGACGGTCAGCTTCTCCACTCCCATGAATCGGCCGATGCCGTGGGTCTCGTGGACCACGTAGTCGCCCTTGTTGATGTCGGTGAAGACCTTGATCTCGGAGCCTCTGCGGGAGCTCCTGCGGCCCTTCTTCTTGGTGTGCTGGAAGATATCGGCGTCGGAGATGTAGAGGATCCTGTCGTCTATGAGGTCGGTGCCGGCGGAAAGGCTGCCGTAGCGGAGCTCGACCCCCGACGTGATCCCAGCCCTCTCCAGGAACTCCTTGAGGTTGGTCAGCCTCTCGTCGCTGCCCGCTCCTATAACAACCTTGTAGCCTCTGGCAAGCCTCGCCTTGAGCTCGCCCTCCAGAAGGTCCATGTGGCCGGAAAAAAACGGAGCCTGGGTGGCGTTGACGTGGACGATCTGATCCAGTCTGTCAGTATAGGGGATCTGCTGGGCGAAGGGAGTCGCGAAAACTATATCAAGACTGTCAGACGAAAGGTCCTTTGCCTTGAATATGTCGGCGGGATCCGGGTTGGACTTCAGGTCCTGGGGTACTGCCTGATGGCGCTCCAGCAGGGTCCTTCCCAGCTCGTCGTTCTCTTTGGTATAGAAGTCGAGGGATTCCTTTATCCTCGACGGGTCGTCGATTATTATGAAGGACGGATCCTTGATATAGTCCCAGAGAAGAGCCGGCTCTTCGTAAAAATACGACACGAAGCCCTCGAGGTACTGGGGATTGATGCCCTCCTCAAGGCATTCGATCAGGTAGTCCCGCTGGCCCCGGAGCTTTTCCAGAGCCTCTTCGGTGATCCTGCCGGAGCACGCCTTGCCGTAGGCTGCCGATATGCCCTTGAGGGCCCTCTCGTAGGCCCTGTCGTTTTTGACCATCAGCTGGGCGGGGGAAAGGAGGACCTCCTCCAGGCTCTCCACCGAGCGCTGGGTCATCGGATCGTAGCTTCTGATGGAGTCCACCTCGTCGTCGAAAAGCTCGATCCTCACGGGCAGGCTCCTGCCCGGCGAGAACACGTCGATGATGTCGCCCCTCACCGCGAACTGGCCGACGGCCTCCGCCGCGGAGTTCCTCTCGTAGCCCATGCGGGCGAGCCTTCCTATGAGATCCTGCCTGTCGCAGGTCCCGGAGAGGCTGACGGTGAACATGTCCTTCTCGTAGTCCTCGGGGACGGGAAGCTTTTTAAGAGCGCCAAGGATCGGCGCAACCGCGATGCAGCTCTCACCGCTGACCAGCCTGGTGAGGACCGAGAGCCTTTCGGAGAGCTCGCCGGTGCTCTTCGCCTCGTATCTTAGGAGGCCTGCCTCCTGGTCCGGGACGACGCATACCGGGACAGACGAAAAAAAGGACAGGTCGCCAGCAATGCGCCTTGCCCTCGCAAGAGAAGAGCAGATCACCAGTCCCTGCCCCGGTCTTTGCGCCATCAGCCTTCCGGCCAGCAGCGCAGTCCTGTTGTCTGAGATGCCTGTGTAGTTTATGATCATTCCCTGGGTGCCGTATCGTCCTCTTCGGCCTTCTTTTTCTTCTTTTCGCCGTCCTTTTTGGTGTTGTAGGTGTTCATCGCCCTGTCCAGCCCGAAGCGCACGAAGCACTCGCAGGCGTCCGCAGCCCGGCTCACCGCGTCCGCAAGAAGAGGCCTCTCCTCTTCGGTCCAGTGGCCCAGCACATACCTGTCCATGGGTATGACGCCGCTGTCCCCGATGCCTATGCGGATCCTGGGAAAGCCCTGCTCCTGCAGCTGGTATATGATGGACTTCATGCCGTTGTGGCTCCCGGAGCTTCCGGAGGGCCTGATCCTGATGGATCCGACCGCGATGTCGGCGTCGTCGTAGACTACCATCAAACGGGAGGGGTCAAGGCGGTAATAGTCCATCGCCTGCCTGACCGCCTCTCCGCTTAGATTCATAAAGGTCTGCGGCTTCATCAGCATCACCTTTTCGGCGCCTATGCGTCCTTCCCCCACCAGGGCCTTGAACCTGAGCTGCTTTACGCTGATGCCCAGCCTTTCGGCCAGCACGTCCACAGTCAGAAAGCCCATGTTGTGGCGGGTCGTCTCATATTCTCTTCCCGGATTGCCGAGACCGCAGATAAGATACATTTACTTGGTGGATTCCTTTTCTTCAAAGAGGGGGCTCAGAGGCTCGTTGGCGAAGACCCTGTAGATGGTCTCGGCGAAGGGGCCGGCCACGGACAGGACCTTGAGCTTGCCGATCCTCTTTTCCTGGGGGATGTCGATGGTGTTGAGGAACACGATCTCGCTGATGGGGGACTTCTCCAGCCTCTCGATGGCGGGACCGGAGAGCACTCCGTGGGTGGCGCAGGCGCTGACGGAGACGGCGCCGGCCTTGATCAGGGCTTCGGCCGCGTTGCAGATGGTGCCTGCGGTGTCGACCATGTCGTCGACCAGGATGCAGTTCTTGCCGCTCACGTCGCCGACGATGTTCATGATCTCGGAGACGTTGGCCTGGGGACGGCGCTTGTCGATGATGGCGATGGGAGCGTCAAATCCAGCCGCGAAGGACCTTGCCCTCTTGACGCTGCCGTGGTCGGGGGAGACCACTACCAGGTCCTTGACTTCCTTCTGCTGGAAGTACTTGACCAGGGTGGGCTGTCCGATCATGTGGTCTACGGGGATGTTGAAGTATCCCTGGATCTGGGCGGCGTGAAGGTCCATGGTGATGACCCTGTCGGCTCCGGCTACGCTGATGATATCGGCGACCAGCTTGGCCGTCAGCGGTTCTCTGGGCTTGGAGATCCTGTCCTGACGGGCATATCCGAAGTAGGGGATGACGGCGTTGATGCGGCCTGCGGACGCCCTCTTCATGGCGTCGATCATGATGCACAGCTCCATCAGATTATCGTTGACGGGTTCGGATGTGGACTGGATGATATAGCAGTCAGCGCCGCGGACCGATTCCCCGAGGCTGACGGATATCTCTCCGTCGCTGAAGTGAGAGACCTTGCAGGCTCCCAGAGGCTTTTCGAGGATGGCCGAGATCTCCTGGGCCAGCTCGGGATTGCCGTTGCACGCAAACAGTTTGTAATCAGTGTAGACTCCGTTTTTCATGATCGATTTCCTTTCCGTTCCCGTTGTGCTTTATATATCCGACCGTTCCCTTCCGGGATGCGGGGTATAACAGTATATCACGCTCTCTGGCCTTTTGCCATAAGCTCGGGATTAATATCCATCCTGAGTTTTTTGTCCGCGTCCTCGCTCATCAGAAGCAGCGGCAGATAGTTCCCTATCTTCTTTCCGCCGGTGCCTCCCGCAACGACTACGACTCCGATGCCCACCGCGGAGGCGTCGAATTCAGCCAGCATGTCCTCGATGCCCTTGATGCTCCCGCCGCCCCGCATGATATCGTCTATGATGATGCAGCGGGTGCCGGGCTTCATTGCCCTCTTGGAGAGGCTCATCTGCTGGATCCTGTCCGCGGACCCCGAGAAGTAGTTGATGCTCACGGTGGAGCCTTCAGAGACCCTGCTCTCCCGCCTGAGCACCGCCAGGGGAAGATCCAGGAGCTCCGCGGTGAACAGAGCGACTCCGATACCCTTGGTCTCGACGGTCACCACCATCTCGGCCTCGGCGCTGGCGAAGTGCCTGGCGAAGATCCTGGCGGCTCCCTTTGCCAGCTCCGGGCTGAACAGGATATCCGAGGTGTAGAGAAAACCGCTGCCCAGGACCCTTTCGGGCTCTTCGAAGGCTGCCTTAAGGCCGCCGAGCACCTTCGCTGCCTCCGCGTCGGTGATATAGGGGACGTATCTCACGCCGCCCTTCACCCCAGCGGTGGTCTCAAGATAGCCCAGTCCGCCCTCCTCGATGGACCTTCTGATCAGTTTGATGTCCTCGCTGATGCTGGACCTGGCGCAGCCGAAGGCCTCGGCGAAGGTCCCCAGGGAATAGTCCCTGTTGGGATGCTCGGTCAGTATGTGGGTTATGGCACAGACCCGCTCTATCTTCTTCATCTGCGGCCTTCCAGTATGAGCTCGCCGACCTTGTAGATGTCGCCGGCGCCCATGGTGATCACGATGTCGCCGCTGTCGGCGTTGTCCCTGACGAAGGATGCCATCGCCTCGAAATCGGGGATGAACTGGACGTCCTTCTCCGGATGGCGGGCCTTGATCTCGTTCATCAGAGATCTGGAGGAAAGCTTGTATATGTTCTTTTCCCTCGCAGCGTAGATCTCCGCCAGGATGACCACGTCGGCGTCTCCGAAGGCGTCGGCGAACTGCTCGAACAATGCGTTGGTCCTGGTGTAGGTATGGGGCTGGAAGAGGCACCAGACCTTGTTGTGGGGCAGGTTCTTAGCCGCGGAAAGGGTCGCCTTGATCTCGGTGGGATGGTGGGCGTAATCGTCGACCACCACGACTCCCTCGCCGGTCTTTCCGATGATGTCGAAGCGCCTCTGGGTGCCGGTGAACTTCTCCAGGGTCGAGGTGATGGTATCCATGTCGACTCCCAGGTTGGAGCAGGCGGCGATGGCGGCAAGGCTGTTGGCCACGTTGTGCTCTCCGGGGATGGCCAGCTGGATGGTCCTGACGAAGCCGTCCTGGGTGTACAGGTCGTATCTGGTCTGTCCCAGTTCGTTGAAGCTTATGTTCTTGGCGTAAAAGCTGCTGGTCTCGTTGAAGCCGAAGGTGACCACCCTGCACTTGAGTCCGCTGACCACCGACTTGACGAAGGGGTTGGAATCGTAGGCGACGATCAGGCCGTTCTCGGGGACGGTGTTGGCGAAGGTGGAGAAGGACCTTGCGATATGGTTGATGTCCTTGAAATAATCCAGATGATCCGAATCGATGTTGAGGATTATCTCGGCCCAGGGCCTGAGCTCAAGGAAGCTGTCCATGTATTCGCAGGCTTCGGTGACGAAATATTCGCTGTTTCCCACCTTGACGTTGCCCTTGAACTCGCTGAGGATGCCGCCGACCAATATGGTCGGAGAGAGCTTTGCGTTCTCCAGTATGAGGGAGACCATGGAAGTGGTCGTGGTCTTTCCGTGGGTGCCAGAGATCGCAAGGGAGGTCTTGTAGTCCGCCATGATGCAGCCAAGAGCCTGGGCCCTGGAGATCACCGGGATCCCCCTCTTTTTGGCTTCTGTGATCTCGGGATTCTCCATGGAGACCGCGGCGGAGAAGACCACCAGGTCCGTATCGCCCAGATTGGCCGCGTCATGACCGATGAATACCTGTACGCCGGCAGCTTTCAGCTGCTCGGTCACGGAGCTCTCCTTTATATCTGAACCGGAGACCTTGTATCCTCTGCTCCTTAAAATGAAGGCGATGCCAGAGAGGCCGATGCCTCCCACGCCAATGCAGTGAACATGCTTGAAATCTTTCAGATCCATACTAACGCTCCATCGCCTTTTCTATCCTGCTGCGAACCATATCCGGTCCCATGATCTGCTGTACCGTCCAAAGATCGGGGGAGCTCGCCCTGCCCGTCACGGCGATCCTGATGACGCCGCTGACGTGGCCCACGTGGCCCTTGTACATGTCGGGATTCTTCTTGAAATCCTTGGGCTTTACCGCGTAGCCCATATCGGCGGTGATGCCCCTGATCTTCTCGAACCACGCCTGATTGTCGTCGGCGGGATCGTAGCCCTCGATGTATCTTCTGAGGATCTCGCGGCGGTCCTCGGCGCTGACCTCGGCAGGCCATTCGCTCTCGTAGACGAAATGATCGTCGAAGAAGTACTTGATGAACTCGAAGATCTGCTCCGCGTAGACCAGATCCTTTCTGGGCTTCTCTCCTCCCCTGTCGATGTCGAAGACCTTGAGGAGCATGTCCTTATTCTCGGTGAAGAGCCTGTAAAGGTCGGGATGGTATTCCTCGGCCCAGCCGGTCATGAAGTCATAGATCTCTTCCGCGCTCTTTCTTGCCAGGACGTCCTTTGATACGTCGTTGAGCTTGCTCAAGTCAAAGAGCGTACCGGAATCGCTCATCTTGGAGGGGGAGAAGGCGAAGGTGCGGTAGTCCGCGTCGGGGTTGGCGATGCGCCATTCCTCGTAATCCGAGTTGAGGATCGTCATCAGGTATTCCCTGACGGCCTCGGGGAAATACCCCTGCTTCTTGTAATACTCCAGGGAGAGCTCGGGATCCTTGCGCTTTGAGAGCTTCCTCTTCTGCCCGGTCTCCTCGTCGATCTTCATGAGGACGGTGTTGTGGCAGAATACGGGCACGGGCCATCCCATGGCCTCGAAGAGCTGCACGTGGATGGGCACTGAGGCCATCCACTCCTCGCCTCTGACGACGTGGGTGGTGCGCATGAGGTGATCGTCCACCACGTGGGCGAAGTGATAGGTGGGGAGCCCGGTCTTCTTGAGGATGACCACGTCCTGGACGTTCTCAGGCATGGAGATGGTGCCGCGTATGGCGTCACTGACCTTGAAATACTTCGATGCGTCGCCGTTGGACCTTAAGCGGATGACGAACTCCTCCCCGGCCTTGATGCGGGCCTCGACCTCCTCATAGGTCAGGTCTCTGTGGCGGGCGTAGCTTCCATAGATGCCCGGATCCAGCTTGGCGGCCTTCTGCTCTTCGCGGATCTCGTCCAGTTCCTCTTCGGTCATGAAGCAGGGATAGGCCTTGCCCTGGCGGATCAGGTGCTTTACCATGGCCTGATAGATCTCGGCCCTCTTGCTCTGGGTATAGGGTCCGTATGCCCCACTCTCGCCGTCCTTGTTCGCGCCCTCGTCGAAGCTGATGCCGAAGTAGCTCAGGGTATCGAGGAGCACGGGCACGGCGCCTTCCACCTCGCGCTTTTCATCGGTGTCCTCTATGCGCAGGAAGCAGACGCCTCCGGTGGTGTGGGCCAGCCTTTCGTCGGCCAGAGCGCCGTAGAGATTGCCCAGGTGTATGAAGCCGGTGGGGCTGGGCGCCATCCTGGTGACCATGGCGCCTTCGGGAAGATCTCTGGGAGGATATTCCTTCTCGTAGTCCTCCGGAGTCTTGGTGATATTAGGGAAAAGAAGCTCTGCAAGCTTATCGTAGTCCATGACAGTTTACCTTTCTGTTGTTTTGCGGGCCGGGTGAATACCTCTCTGCATAACGGCCCACAATATTGTAACAGAAAAGCCCGGATTTGTAACACACAAAATGCTCCGCCGCAAAATATGAAAGGCTTGTTATCTTAAGCCTCAGGGGGATCCGGACCCCCTTTTTCCGGGCTCGGGGAGGCTCACAAAAAAATATCGATAATGACAAAAAACTGCTGGACAAAGTCCAAAACAGCCTGTATAATACCAAATGTTCTGAAAACTCCATATGGTGCCTTGGTCAAGTGGTCAAGACGCTAGCCTCTCACGCTGGAATCAGGGGTTCGACTCCCCTAGGCACTACCAGAATAGGATTGCTATTTTAACATTGATAGCAATCCTATTTTTTTAGAAGATAATCCGCTTGATACTTAGGGGGGATCTATGAACGAGCTGCTGCTAGGCTTTTTTTGGGCATTGACCTATTTGCTGATTGTCATAGGAGGATTTCGTTATAAATCGGACAACAAATTCTTCATGCCGCTTGTTGCCGGAGCACTGAACTTTGCCTGGGAGATACATGCATTACGGATATCCGGGGGGTATTGGGTCCATATCGTATGGCTTGCGCTTGATTGTATAATACTGTTTCAGAATATGGTTTTCCTTTCTGCATTCAGGAAGCGCCTTCTTTACGGCAGTTGTGTCATTGCATCTATAGTGTTTATTTACGGAGTATTCTCTGTTAATAGCTTTGATGGCATGCTTATTTCTTCGTTTGCAATTGATATTATCATGGCAATCGAATACGTGGTGGTCATTAAACGCATCTCTCCACGTTTGTTAATTTTGATCGGTGTCTGTCGTACGCTTGGTGATCTTTTTGCATGGATTTCAAATCTACGACACTCTTCATTTGTGGCAGCTATTGGTGCTCTTGTTTTGTTGGTTAATCTGTTCTACATTTGTTACGCTATTGACATTCTTAATTGTGTCAAACAAAAGTCATCTTCAAAAAAGCCAAGAAAGGATAGATAGAAAGCGTTACGAAATATAACGATAACCCCGATTTTGATAGAATAGCAATCTTTAACCAATTATCAAAGCCTGCAACTTCAACGGTTGCGGGCTTATTCATTGGAATTTCAACGTTTTCAGGCTCTTTTCCCTTTCAGCTTTTCGCAGGTTTGAGCAGGTCTTTTTAGGCTTTTTTGACCAAATGCAACACGAAAAGCTGTTTTGTCTTCTATAAAGACACGAATAATACAGTTTAAAATGAAATCGACTTCAAATTAAACTACCACAGTGATGGATCTGCAAAACACCGCTCTGCGATCCGCACATCCTTTTTGTCTGAATTCTCTTTAGCAGTAATCACCCTGCTATCATATATCTTGTTTTCCGGAGCAAATAGAGGCTGAACCCAGTGCCTGCCGTTATCATCAACTATGCCAATTTGCATTATAGCGGAAACAAGACCAGCAATTATTGCATTTTTGTGATAGCAGAATATCAGTGTGATCGTACTGCCAACCCTGATTTTTTATCGTAACATTCAGAATAATTCAGAAGATGGTTATCCGCATACCATGATGCCCTATCTACCGGAAATATGCATGTGTCTTTCATATAATTGCAGATAATATCAAGGCTGCTAACGTCAGTCTTCCCGGCATTTTTATGCGTATATATTACACAGCACCATTCCTCAGGATTGAAATGCTCACTCTTATAATACGCATCAACGATTGGATCTTTCTTTTTCCCTCTTACAGACACCGATTGAATGTGTGCAACAAACAGTTCTATATCACAGGGCTTCTTTATACCATAGTTAGTCCGAGACAGATAATCCTTATATTCAGTGATATCGAATTTAGGTCTGCTATGATGGATTTATTCTTGCTTATAATGTTTGTTCTCTGATGACTCCTTTTTATCGTTTCCTAGATCATGCAGAGAAGAAATGATGGATGTAATATCCCCAATTATAGATAGTGGTTCCATAAACAATACCTCACGCATAATGCTTTAATGATGAAGTATAATATGGTCGATGACCTGCTGGGACTTTTCCAGCATCTGCTGGGTGTCCTGGGGGGAAAGGCATGCGGATGTCCTCGCCTCTCTTGGGGTTGAAGCTGCTGGAAGGGCTGGACCACCTGTCCGAGCCTTCCCTGATGCAGATCGGTCTGAAGATTCACCGTATCAAGTCCGGGATAATTCTGGCCGTTGATGGTGTCGAAACCCGGGTTGTTTTGGCCGTTGATCGTATCCTCCCCGGGAAGATCCTGCTGGGGCTCCGCGAACTGGGGAGCCTCCACCTGCTTCTGGGCCTCGTACACCGATTCCATCAGGCTCTGGCCGGGCTTGTGGTCGATCTTCTCCATGACGTGGATGTCCTCGAGGGTGTCAGCGATCAGGCCGTTGAGCATCCTGAGGTAGTTGGTATCGGGATTCGGGGTGGACGCCAGATAATCTTCTTTGTATTTGGTAAGTCCGCCGTAAAGGCCGGCAAAATCGTTCTTGATGAAAGGCAGGGAATTCTGGACATATGCGTGATCCTGCCCTATCCGGCGTATCTGGAGTACTTTTCGATGAATCTGACCGTGTCCGCGTGAAGAGCGCAGGGAACTGCGGGAGCGCCTTCGTCGGGGATCACACAGTTGTTGTGGGTGCGTCCCTCGTAGAACACGTAGTCGATCTCTCCCCTGTAATCGAAGGCCTTGAGGGTGAAGAGATACATCTGGGTCTGGATGTCCCTGCCGGGGATGTCGTGCTCCGCCATGGTGACCAGTTGGGGAACGTCCAGAGGCTTCATGTAATAGATGGGAGCCGCGTCGTCCACCAGGGGGAGCTTCGGATCCATGCCTCTGGCGTAGATCACCGCGTAGTGGCTGGTGGGCTGGCCGCTGGCAAAGACGCAGCCTCTGAGATCATCGGGTCCCATGCCGTACCTTGTCATGTATTTTTCATTGAAGAGCAGCATCATGGTCTGCCAGGCTCCGGCGGAGTGTCCCCCGATAAATAGATCGTCCGACGCGGGACCGTACTCCCCGATGTGTTCCCTGGTCCAGTAGACCGCCGCTGCGGCGTCGTCCATAAAGCCGTCGAAAACTCCCTCGGGATCGTCGCAGTAATTCTTGTCGATGACCTTGGGGGTGCCGGGGAACTCGGGATAGAGCCTGTAATTGGGAGCCGCGACCGCTATCCCGCTCTCAGCGAGGGAGGTGCAGTACGAGGAATAGGTGTCCTTGGTCCAGTTGTAGTGCATGAAGCCTCCGCCGTGAAAGAATACGAAAACCGGGAAGTTCTCCCTGCCCTTTGGGATGTAAAGATCGAGGGTCTGGGATGCGGGGCCGCCTGCCCTTCCGCCCTCGACGTAGGGAACGTTTTTAATTATTTCGACCTGGTATTTCATGGTTTAGATCTCCCTTTTTATAGAGAATAGCATTTATCGGTGCCTTGTTCAATGAAAAGACCCGCGGCCGGCGCCGGACTGAGGCGTCTCTTTGTTTTGTTTTTGAAGTATTCTTTATGTCTTGTACTTAAGGCAGTGTTTTAATATAATTATTAACAGTAATTGCTACTGAAAGGAGCACATCATGAGAGAACTTTTCGATAGACTTCAGCAGGTCCCCGAATACAAGAAGGCCTGCGAGATCCTAAAGGCGGAAGAAGACCGCACCTGGAAGGAGCACCAGGAGCTGGTCCTGATCCCCGCGTTCTCAAGGTTTGAGGAAAAGAGAGCCCTCCACTATCAGGAGATGCTCGAAGCGGAAGGCTTCAAGACCTGCAGGGACGCCGTGAACAACGTCTACTATACCTTCAAGGGCACCGATCCCAACGCTCCGACGGTATACATGACCGCTCACATCGACACTGTCTTCCCCATGGACACTCCCCTGGCTATCACCGAGAAGGACGGCGTATACTACTGCCCCGGCATCGGAGATGACACCGCGTCTCTCGCCCAGGTGTTCGGCATCATGAGGGCCATCAGGGATTCCGGCCTGAAATTCAAGGGCGATCTCATCATCGGAGGAAACGTAGGCGAAGAAGGACTGGGCGACCTCTACGGAATGAAGCACTTCTTCTTCAAGGATCATCCCACCGGCATCGATGGATTCATCACCGTTGACGGCAACGGAGACCACGTGACCTACGGCGGCACCGGCTCCTACAGGTACGAAGTGACCTTCAGGGGACCGGGCGGACACTCCAACGGAGACTTCGGCATGCCCAACCCCATCTTCGCCATGGGAAGAGCCATCGCCAAGTACTCGGAATTTGACGTCCCGAACAGTCCCAAGACCACCTTCTCCATCGGCGTAGTCGACGGCGGCACCTCCGTCAACTCCATCGCCATCTCCTGCAGGATGCTGGTCGACATGAGGTCCAACGGCAAGGCCGAGCTGGATGCCGTTGACGCACAGTTCCACAGGATCATCGCCGAGGCCGTCGCCGAAGAGAACGGACGCTGGGCCAGGGACAAGGAAAAGTATTCCGACAAGTTCACCATGGAGGGCGCGGTGCCCCTCTGCGACAGAGTGGTGGAGGTCGAGATCAAGAAGGTCGGAGACAGACCGGTCGCCAATCAGGGCTTCGACGCCACAATCGTTCAGGCCGCCAAGAGCGCCTATGAATCCATGGGCCTCGAGCCCCAGTTCAGCCCAGCAGGCTCCGTGGACGCCAACATCCCCATCTCCATCGGCATCCCCGGACTTGCGGTAGGCTGCGGCGGAAAGGCCGGCGGCGCTCACTCCGCAGGAGAATGGTTCATCCCCGACAACATCTCCGCTGGCCAGGCGAAGCTGGTGCTGCTGCTCATGGGCCTTCTGGGAGTGGAGGGCGTTTCCGACCCGCTGCTTCCCAAGAGAGGATAAAGACATCTGAAGAAAAAGCGTGAAGCTAAACAAATGACCTCCCCTGCTGATCTGACCCCCAAAAGTTAGACCTATGATCTAACTGTAGGAGGTCAGTTTTGTTATGGCAAAGTATAGTTATGAATTTAAGCACATGGTCGTCATGGAATACTTAAATGGTCAAGGTGGATATGACAGC
>Ga0208297_1001018_pt1 | contig 34806 bp, 24 predicted proteins | sample LMS_cellobiose_e_FD_187367 | JGI IMG/M metagenome (GOLD analysis project Ga0208297, IMG submission 187367) | Rumen-fistulated moose microbial communities from Alaska, USA - LMS_cellobiose_enrichment (SPAdes) (version 2) | ecosystem: Host-associated > Mammals > Digestive system > Stomach > Rumen... | reverse complement strand
AGGAGGATTCAGACTGCACGATTGCCAACCTGAAGGAGAATAACCGGCAATGCTGTGAGGGATTCCTACGGGCCGGAGAACGCGTGACCTTGATTGATGAGAGCTTTGAAAAGGAAATGGAAACTCTGCTGGACGTGTAAATTCGAATTTATCGGTCTGTAATCAGCAAATATCTTCTATCATCCAGACTCATTGTTGTAGGGGATATATGGTCACAGATTTGGACTAAATTTGGATAGAAAGCCTTGTTCTGTGAGGTGGGCGATCGGTCTCTTTGGGTTTTCTGCCAGGAAGAAAAAAGTGACCAGATGCGACCGAAAAAACAGTAGAATTAATACTGCTCCATTGCTAAATATCTGGACAGGAAAACATTGTAGACAGAATACGAAGTTCCGTCTTCTTCGGTTGTGGCTAGAACAAGCTCTTTGTCAATCAGGGCTTTTATATTCCTTAACGCCGTTGGTCCTGATGTGATGCCATGTTTTGATAGGAATGCAGAAGATGTTATCTGCTTAACGCTGTCTTCCTTGGCAATCGCACTGAGCATCTTCCATTGAGCACGGGTAATCAGCCGTCGGATTTCCCTAAATCTCTCCCGTTCGCCATCAAGAATTGTCTGTATGGACTTAAGCACGATATCCCTATCGACTTTGCTATCAGATAGTGAGAATACTTCATTGCAAAGACGCTGTGTGTAATAGGTGTGCACTTTTGTCCATTCCAGGATGTAGTCAAGAGAATCGTCGTCTATGCTTTTCCCGGCCGATTCGAACTTCTCCCGAATAAATGCGCCATAAACAATCACGGGCAATTTCGTCAGATAGCAAAAGGATGTACTCTCATAGAATGGCTTCTTAGCGTTGGTGAACATATCGGTCATCGTATGCTTCTTGCTACCGCAATAGATGAATCGGACATTGTGCAGATGCTGGATATGCTTCCTGAGAATTGCTTCCATGTTTATGCCTTCGTATTCCCGTATCTGTTGGAATTCGTCAATGGCAAATACAATCTTTTGCGGATAGCCCTCCAGATAGCCCAGAACATCCTTTAATGTGCTCTGTTTCTGGTTCTCATCGGAAAAAGTAAAAGAGACTTGAGGCGAACCGGTCATTGGATCTATTCCAAGCAACGGCCGGACACTTTTCAAAGACCTGAAGAAAGCGGTTATGCGTTGTTGTTTTTTGAGATTGGATACAACCGCATCAGAAATAACCTTTATAAATTCTTCCAGGGAGAGCGTGTCACTGATGTCCGCATAGATGGTTTCATAAGGCAGGCTCTGCTGTCTAATCTCGTCAAAAACCCTGAATATCAATCCGGTCTTACCCAACCTTCGGGGTGATATCAGCGTTGTGTGCCGCCCATTCGTGATATTGCGTATGATCTCTTCTGTCTCCTGCTCCCTATCGCAGAAGCACTCCTTTGATTTGAAGGGTTCCAATATAAAAGGATTTTCAAGCATAGGTCTCATGTTTTTGCAAATATAATTAACATAATGTTAATAACAAAATGTTTTCGTAAAACTATGGCCAAATCTGCCGTAGGAGACTAAAAGTCGCCGAGAAAATGTCGTGTATTGGCATTCGATAAATCGGAATTCTTCTATCATCCAGTCTCAGAGTTGTGGTCGATATAACGATCCATCAGTATAAATCCTTGGGCTATTGCGTGGGTAATCGAAAATGTCTATCTTTGTGGTTGGACTATTTAATATTGACGATAATGCCTAACGCGTTCCATTATTCGATCGGCAGGAAGTTCATCCAAGCTGTCAGTGGTGCCTTCCTCTTTATTTTCCTTTTGCTTCACGGCACGATCAATTTCTTCTCCGTGATCGACTCCTTCACCGGAAAGTTCGGTGTGGTTGCTGCGGATGAGAAGCTGTTCTCCGCCGGAGACGGCCTTTTCAAGCTGGGTTGCGACTTCATGTCCACTCCTTTCATCGACATCATGGTGCCGATCCTGGCACTGGGACTCATTATCCATATTCTTTATGGATGCTGGATTTCCTACAAGAATGTCAAGGCTCGCGGAGGTCTGAAGCGCTATGAGGCACAGAGCGTGGCTGCCGCAGATTCCTGGTCTTCCAAGAATATGTTCGTCCTCGGTATCGTAATCCTCGGCCTGATCGCATTCCACCTTACCCATTTCTGGGCCAAGATGCAGCTGCCGGAGATGTTCGGAATCGGCAATTTCGAGAACAATCCATACCTTCTTCTCGAAGTGACCTTCGGAAAGTGGTGGCTGCTCCTTATCTACCTTGTATGGTTCGCCGCCATCTGGCTGCACCTCTGCCATGGTTTCTGGAGCATGTTCCAGACCATCGGTTGGAACAGCCAGGTATGGTTCAAGAGGCTCAAGGTCATCGGAATCGTGGTTTCCACCCTGATCATCTGCCTTTTCGTTGCCACGGCCATCAACGCTTTCGTCCAGGCAAACTGCTTAATGTAATTTTTCTCTTGCATTTGTAATTTTAATTATTCATATTTGCAAAAGAATGGTCAAGACTACGAACAATAACTTCTGGTGGCGCACTTGCAGTCAATAGCTGTAAGTCGCTCGTCGTAGTTACCATTCAAGGGGTTTTAAGGTGGCACGCTGACTTACAGCGCGCCATCTTTTTTTATGCATATAATCATCAATCTTTCAATAACAATTAAAAACGAACTTGTATGAGACAGAAAAAGTTCATGCTCCCGGAGAGCGAAATCCCTACAGCATGGTTCAACATGCAGGCCGTGATGCCTAACAAGCCGATGCCTATCCTCAACCCGGCTACCCACGAAGCACTCAAGCCGGAAGACCTCTATCCTATCTTCTGCGAGGAGTGCGCCAACCAGGAACTCAACCAGACTGACGAGTGGATTCCAATCCCGGAGCCTGTCCGCGAGCAGTACACCGGCTACCGATGCACCCCGCTGGTCAGGGCTTATGAACTGGAAGAGGCCCTCGGGACTCCTGCCCACATCTATTTCAAGAACGAGAGTGTGTCTCCGGCCGGATCGCACAAGCTGAATTCCGCCCTTGCCCAGGCTTATTATGCAAAAGCACAGGGAGTCACCAACATCACCACGGAAACCGGAGCCGGGCAGTGGGGTGGAGCCCTTTCGTACGCCGCTAAGAAGTTCGGAATAGAGTGTGCCGTCTATATGGTAAAGGTCAGCTATAACCAGAAGCCTTACAGGAAATCCATCATGCAGGCTTTTGGTGCGACCATCACCCCTTCCCCATCGATGTCCACCCGCGCCGGAAAGGACATTATCACAGCCAACCCTATGGACCAGGGTTCCCTCGGATGCGCCATCTCGGAGGCCATAGAACTTGCTGTGACCACTCCTAACTGCAAATACACCCTCGGCTCCGTCCTGAACCACGTCTGCCTGCACCAGACCGTAATCGGATTGGAGGCCGAAAAACAGATGGAACTGGCCGGGGAATATCCTGACATCGTGATTGCCTGCTTCGGCGGAGGATCCAATTTCAGCGGTATCTCGTTCCCGTTCATGCGCCACAACATCAAGGACGGGAAGAAGACTCGTTTCATCGCCGCGGAGCCGTATTCCTGCCCTAAGCTCACTCGCGGAAAGTTTGAATATGACTTCGGAGACGAGGCCGGAATGACACCGCTCCTGCCGATGTACACCCTCGGCCACACGTTCAAGCCGGCATCCATCCACGCCGGAGGCCTCCGCTATCACGGAGCCGGCGTCATCATGTCCCAGCTGATGAAGGATGGACTTATGGAAGCAGTTGATATAGAACAGCTTGACTCATTCAAGGCTGGAGTCCTCTTCGCCAGGACCGAAGGCATAATCCCTGCTCCGGAATCCTGCCACGCCATCGCCGCAACCATCACCGAGGCCCTCAAATGCAAGGAAACCGGAGAAGCGAAGACCATTCTCTTCAACCTCTCCGGTCACGGATTCGTGGATATGAGTTCATACGACCAGTACTTCTCCGGGGATATGCAGAATTATCACATCTCCGATGAAGACCTGGCTAAGTTCATCAAGTCCGCAGACGCATTGAACAAGTAATCTTATTCAACCACCTTTATAGGGTTGATGCCCTGACTGTCGAATTTGTCTATCTGTTTGCCCGTGTAAACGTCGAACAGATAGACATCTCCGTTAGTCTTGTAGTCGGAGCAGCCTACCCACAGATGGCCCTTGGTGTATGAAATCGAATATGCGTTCGGCATGGTGGTGCCGTCAGTAACGAAGTTCCCGAGATCCTTCCCTGCGGCCACGTCATACTTGTAAACGGTTCCCGGAAGCGGGTTCCAGTTCTCGTCATAACCTCCGCACAGCACGTACAGGTAACTGTCGCAGACTGCGATTCCCGAAGGAGAGGTATAACTGAGGTCGGTGACCTTCGAGGTAGCCGGGTCTATCTTCTGGACCTTCGGCTGGACATCGGCATAATTGCCGAAACTGTACACGAATATCGTCTTTTCGACAAGTGCCATGCCCGAAGGGTTGACATTGACCGTAATCGTGGAAGTCTCCTTGAAGGAAGCAGCATCCACCACCGACACTGTGTTGTTGTATGCAGGATAAAGGTAACCTCCTGAATTGGCGGTATATATCTTTCCGTCGTAATAGACGAGGCCGTCCGGGTTAGGGCCAATGGCCGTAGTCCTTACGGAATATGTCTCCGGATCGATCTCGCCGAGATATCCTTCGTAATAGGTGACATATACTTTCCCTCCGCCGCTGCAAAGGTAGCGAGGAGAAAGCTGGTTGCCATCAGCCGTGGCGGTGATGGTCGAGAGGATGGTGAGGTCGCGGTCGGTGACGAAGATGGTCTTCGAGCCGTTGACTGCGATGAACATCTTCTTTCCCAAAGTGATGATATCCTGCCCGAGGTCCCCGAGACCGGCTCCGTTGGCTGTCTGGAACGCCCTTGGAGACACGACCTTGGTGGTCGGGTCATACCTGCTGATCGTAGCGTTGTTTTCGCCCCAGGCGCCGTTGTTGAGTACATAGGCTCCCGTATTCAGGGTGCCTTCGTCATCGTGGTGGCCGTTGCAGGATACTGCAACGAAGCCTGCGATTGCAATCAATGCAATTCCTAAAAACCTTTTCATCATTTCCATAATATAATCAGTTTTAAATACTTCCATTCTGTCATCCCCAGCCTGACTTGCTGTCATCCCCGACCTGATCGGGGATCTCGTCATCCCCGACTTGACCGTCATTCCCGACCTGATCGGGGATCCGGATTGCCGGTCGCTGCCGGCAATGACGGTCATAACAACAGCCTTCATTACTTATATCGTAACTGTCACCGAAATCCGGAACTGGCGGCCGGGCATCGGATAACTGTGCACTATTTCGTAATTTGTGCCGGCAAGGTTGAGCGCCTCGGCTGCAAGTGTCAGGCTGCAGAAGCGGAGCGGAACTGTCTTCCGGACGGCGATGCCGTGGTCGAAATACCCTGCCAGGGCATTCACTTCGAGGTTCTGCGGCAGGAAATATCTCCGGCCGACCGCAATCAAGGTATAATTCAAGGAGAATCCTTCCTTGAATATGGATGCGCTCAAGGAGCCGCTCGTCTTCGGCGTGTACTGGATCTGGTGCCTGTAGTTCTTGGCGGACGGGTCTGTCACGTCGATGGCCCGCAGGAACGAGAAGGAAGCATCCGTGCGGAAAGAATATCCTCCACCCACAGGAAGGCTCATGCCGGCCGACAAGTCGGCTCCGGCCATATTGACTCTACCCAGGTTCCGCATCCTCCAGACGAACATCGTCGGAATAGCCACAATCTTGTCTTTCACCACATTGTAATATGCATCCGCCGTCAGGTCCAGCAAGGCCTTGCCGGCCTTTCCCTGCCAGGTCGCACCTGCCCCGGACTGGAAAGCCTTCTCCGGAACCAGGGATATGCTGCCTACCCTGTCGTAATACAAGTCATTGAATGTCGGGACGCGGAAACCGTCCTTCACGAAGGCCCGGACATGCATTCCCGGAACGAGTTCGTATGAAAGGCTCAGCGAAGGGCCGAGCCGGCTCCTGTCAGGAGCTGTCTCCAGACCTGAATCCTTCCTCGTCGCCGATTCGTGAATGTATGTCGCCGCCAGGCTTGCGGTTGCCCTCAGGCGTTCACCGCAATACTGCACCGCCAAGGCGGAGAAAGAGCCGAACCGTATGGGATCCGGACAAATCATTGTGCTCGCTTCGAGAGATTCTCCCGAGAAATCCTGGGAGAATGCCAGGTTTAGCGACCTGCCGACGCCTGCCTGGAATGTCCGTTCAAGTATGCCGGAAGCTGACAGGGATTGCAGGAGATAACGGTCATCCACCGGCTCCTGATATTTCGCATCGGCATTCGTGTATCTGTCCCTCGTCCTGCGGTAGGATCCTCCGATCCGGTAATGCCACGGCGACAGACCCTTTGCAGATTCATAGGTTACTACGGATGACAAGTCTTTGCTCCATATCCGCTCGGTAGGGTCCAGGACATACAGGATGACAGGGCCCGGGATCCCGCGCTCGGAACCGGAATAGCTCGCAGAGGCCCGCAGGACGCCTCCCTTATGCGTATTACCCTCAAGGCGCAGCAGGGATTTGAATGCAGAGACATCGCTTCCCTCCCGACGGAGGTTGATCCTCTCCCCGGACAGGCCATCATATCCGAAAGGATAGTTCCCATTGCTCCTGAGGTAAGACCCACGGGCGGTAACCACCCATCCCTCAGCAAGTTTGCCGTCAAAGCGAATGGTAGGTTTCAGGGTGCCGAAAGAACCGTACACCATCCTGGCGGACAAGCTGGCAGTCTTCCCTCCAAGGTCGGGGGCTTTTGTGGCAAGGGATATGACGCTGCCGGAAGAAAAGGCCCGGGCCGGCTTGAATATGCCGTCGGCGGAGACCGTCTCGACAAGGATCGTCCCAGTGTCATCCAGGTCGAATCCGGAAAGGTCTATGCTTCCGTGCTGGGCATCGTTTACCAGCATCCCGTCCACGCAGACAGAGGTGTGGTTGGCACCGAGCCCGCGGACGGAAACGGTCTTCATGCCTCCGATCCCACCGTAATCCTTCACGTTCAGACCAGGCAGGGTACGCAGCACCTCGTGCAGCTCCCTTGCACCGGAACGTTCTATGGATGAGCTGCTTATCTCAATGACAGGAGCCCCCGTGCCCAACCTCTCACGCCCCTGGCGCCGGTCGGAAACCTTGGATGCCTTAAGTGTATCAACCTGCACCTCGTACGAGCAGGAAGGCTCGTACAAGTCAAGCGGAGCTGCCGGCAGGGATACAGACAGCAATAGTGTAAGCAAACAGGTTGCCTGGAACATATTCACAAATCCCAGGAATGCCTGCCCCCGGGCATATCCTTGGTTTGACTTGATTCAGGCAGGTTTTCTGGCTTGGTCCCAGTGCAGCGCCTTCTCACCGGCTCACGCCCGGCAATGGCTTCTGAATGCTGCACTTTCGATGGACCTCACAGCTGCGGGCACAGTCCCGGATTCGCACCGGGTTCCCTTTTCCTGGATCCAATGCAAAGATACTGTTTTTTTATATTATGACTTGCACCGGAAGAGACGCATTTAACCGTACAGGGCTGCAAAGCAGCAAGCGCTCTTCCGGTGCAAGTCATCATCCTGCCAAAGGGCAGATCAGATCGGCAGTGTCTTTTTCCGGAGCCACTGCGCGATTTCAGACGGCAGTCGAGGCGACAGGGTTTGGAACACCTTGGCATTGTACGCATTCAGCCAATCTATCTCGGAAGCATCCAGGAGTTCCTTGATTACGATGGAGGTGTCCAGATGGCATAGCGTAAGGGTCTCGAACCGGCACCACTGGCCGAAATCGTTCCTGCCGTCATCGACGCAAAGGACCAGGTTCTCGTGGCGGATGCCGTACTTGCCCTCCCGGTATATTCCCGGCTCATTGGAAGTTATCATTCCGGGCACCAGAGGCTGGTGGTTGAAGTTCTGGCGGATATCCTGCGGACCTTCGTGGACATTGAGGTAGAAACCCACCCCGTGGCCTGTCCCGTGGCCGAAATTGCGCTTGGAGGCCCAGAGAGGTTCACGAGCAAGGGCATCGATCTGGCAACCTGCCGTTCCACTCGGGAATACCGCCTTGGCGAGGTCGATGTGGCCTTTCAGGACGAGGGTGTAATCCTCCTTTTCAAGCTGGGAACAAGGGCCGAGCGGTATGGTACGGGTAATGTCCGTCGTACCGAAAAGGTACTGTCCGCCGGAGTCGCAAAGGTAAAGGCCCCTGGCGTCGAGTTCGGCCGAACCGCTTTCCGGAGTTACGTAATGCGGCAGGGCGGCGTTCGGTCCATATGCTGAGATCGTCTCGAAACTCTCTCCCCTGAAGCCCTCTATCCCTGAACGGAAAGAATGCAGCTGCAGGGCCGCTTCATATTCATTCACAGGCTCTCCAGCCTCAACCATCTTCTCCAGCCAGAAGAAGAACCGCTCCATGGCAAGTCCGTCTTCCAGATGTGCTTCCCGCATCCCGGCTATCTCCACGTCATTCTTTACCGCCTTCCTCAGAGCCACCGGAGACTTGCCGGAGGTGAGGTTGGACGAAGGAATATTCTCCTTCAAGATGTTGTAAAGATTGTAATTGAGGGTCGAAGTGTCCACGAAAAGCCTGCTGATGTATTCTCCGTCCACTATTCCGGAAAGAGCCACTCCGATGTCCGAATAATCCTGGATGTTCACTCCGTCGGAAGTCAGTTCATAGAAACTGTCCTCCGTCTCATGGTCGTCAGGGTCCACCGGCCCCTTGCGGACGAACCAGAAAGCATCGTCCCTGGTAACAAGGAGATAGGACATCACGACCGGATTGTACTCCACATCCTGTCCTCGCACATTCAGCATCCAGGCAATCTCGTCAAGGGCGGTAATCAGGATGGCATCGCTGCCGTTGTCCTGCAGCCACTTCCGTATCCACGTGAGTTTTTGTGTCCTGGACCAGCCCACGGTCTCCGCACCAAGGGTGATAATCGGTGTCTGAGGTACCGGAGGCCGGCCTTCCCAAATCGGGTCCAGCATATTCGGAGCATCTACGATTATGGCTTTCTCGCCTATCGCCTTCTTGATGTCCAGCACGGTCGCGGCATTCATCCCGAGGCCGTCTACGGCAACAATAACGCTGTCATAATCGGCGAAATGCGCCGCCAGCCATTCAGGAATAAGCACCTGGCCGGGAACCCTGGTCTTATGCAGTTCGACTCCGGTGCCCGGAAGCTGCCGGGAGGCCTGGATGAAATACCTGGTATCGGTCCAGATGCCGGCGTGGTCGTCCGTGACCACAAGGTCACCTTCACCGGAAAAGCCGGACACCCATCCTGCCTGCAGCCATCTCGGGGCTGAATATTCGCTGTTGTGGGGATCGTTGCCCGTAAGGACCACCGCATCCCAGCCCTTCGAGCGCATCATTGCCCGGACGGCCTCAACTCTTTCTCTGGACATATTCATCGGAAAGGTTATTTTGACAAACTCCGTTTAAGGAAGGACACCACCGAGAGCAGCATCCTGTCGAACGGGACGACCGTCGAGACTGACTTGAGTCCGGTCGCCACGAGGTTTACGGGAGTGAAGGAATCCTTCACTTCGAACAGGGAATCCCGTACGGCTTCTCCTTTTCTGCCGATACGCTTGCGAATGCTTTCCTGAGCCTTCTCCAGCTCCTCCATCGTCTTTATCTCACTGTACTTCATAGCTTTGATCATTTATCATCATCAAAGAACATATTAATGAACAGCGGGACGAAAGAGTCCCTGAACAGCCTCTTCCTGAGCAACAGAAGCACTCCGAGCACAAGCAGGAATACTCCTGCGACGATCGCGGCTCCGCCGGCATAGCTTCCGATCGCTTCTCCTATCCACATCACACCACCAATGGCTATGGCGATGAGTATTATGGATACTATGAAGAGGACCAGGAGGACATAGACCAGCTTGCTCAAGGTCATCGAAAGCCCCTTGGCCGTCCTGAGCTTGAGGTCGTCTATGCGAAGGTCGATATAGTCGGAGGCTTCCTTCCCAAGATCCTGGACCGGTCTTGTAAAACTGACCATAACTAAGCCTCTTCCTGTACCTGTTCCTCCGGAGTTCCGGCCTCGGCGATATCGTTCCTGAGAGCCTTCTCGAGCTTGTCAAGCTTCTCGACGATCCTGGCGCGGGCTTCCTCGGTAAAGTCGGCGGTCTGCTCCTGCAGAGTGCTCTTCAGGTCCTTGAGGTCCCTTCTAGCAAGACGGGCGCGGGCCCTGAGCCTGGAAGTGGCGTCCTCTGCGGACTCCTTCAAGTCGTCGAAAGTTTCCTTGGCGTTGTCCCAGCCTTCACTTGCAGCCTCGGAGAACTCGTCCCAGCCGTGCTGGGCGGCGCTCTTTACCTTGCGGCGTGTATCTTCGCCCTTTTCAGGCGCAAACAGCAAACCCAGAGTCAAGCCTGCGGCCGCTCCGGCGATCAATGCGAATAATGAATCTCCTTTCATGATTTAGAATTTATCGGGTTTATATTATAACTAATTCCAATCCAAATAGCTGGCCAACCGCTCCATTCTGACTAATTGTCATATTCCTGCCTTCTGAATCCAGCTGCGGTAGGTAGGATAGTCGAACGGTGGTTCGCCGTAGAGGTAGTGGTTGCGGTAGGCGCCGTCGGCGGTCTCATATTCGATCAGGAGTAGGCCTTGGCCGGCAGGGACAGGAAGTTCGGCTATGGTGACGCGGCCGTTTGCCGGAACCTTGAACTTGCCTTTGAAAACCACCTTCCCGGAGCCGATGTCAGTGACCTTGACCTTACCGGAAGCGTCTGAGCGCGAGTCGTTTACGGCTTTGAGAGGGAGGAGATCCCCGGTCGAGCCGGGGATGACGTCAGAGCCGGGGATGACGTCCGGGTCATTGATCAGGACGCAGACGTTCCGCTGGGCGTTCCAGATGTACTTGTAGGCCAGCTTCTTGGAGTTGTAATAATCCACGATTGCATCGGAAACGATCGGCCATCCGTCACGCACGTTCCACCACAGGATGCCCGTGCGCAGGAACTTGTCCCCACGGAACTTCTCCACGAAATACTTCATAGCCTCAGCCTGGGTGCTCTGGGAAGCCCCGATGAAATCCTCCAGTGTCTTCGGCCGGAACCCGAAAAGCAGGCGTATCTGGTTGGTCATCAGATCATTCCTTCCCACGAACTCGATGAAGTAAGGAAGCGGCCTGACGGACTTGGTCAGCCATTCCTCGTTCCAGTCCCCATCCTCTTTCCAAGGGTAGCGGCTATCTTTGGTGAACATCTTGTCGATGGACTCCTTGTTCGGACATCCGTGATACCCTATCTCACTTACGAATATGGTCCTGGCATCCTTGTAATACGGATCCTTGTAATACCCGCGAGGGCCCCAGAGATGGTTCTCAGGAATATCCTCCTTCTGGCATCCGGCCTTGTAAGCCTCCTCGCTGAAATATGGCGAACTCGGAAGGTAAGGACGCGTAGGGTCATATTCATAAAGGATCTCAGGGATCACCTTGCGGCTGATGACGTCCCGGTTCGGGTCCACGCGGAACTTCGGCAGCATCCAGAGGAGGGAGTTGTCATTCTCGTTGTTGCCGGACCAGATTGCTATGCTCGGATGGCTGCGGAATTTCAGCACCACCTGGGTAATCTCGTCCCTGATCTTCGAAGTGAATTCTTCGCTCTGCGGGTATATGATGCCGGCCATCGAGAAGTCTTGCCATATCATTATGCCCTCCCGGTCGCACCTGTCGTAGAACGGCTCGTCTTCATAGACATTGCCGCCCCAGCATCGTATCATATTGCAGTTGAGGTCCGCCACCATATCGATGGTGCTGTCCACCCATTTCCAGTCGCGGCTGTGGAAGCCGTCGAGCGGCACCCAGTTCGTTCCGCGCGCGAATATCTTCTCGCCGTTGACATAGAAGCAGAACCTTCCCGAGGTGTCCCTGTTGATGTCCGTCATCTCCAGACGCACCGTCCTGAGACCCACCTTCCTGGTGTCGGTGGCAAGGACATTTCCCTTGTCATCCAGGAGCGTAACGGTGCCATCGTAGAGGGCAGGGTCGCCATATCCCTTTGGCCACCAGAGCTCGGCTCCTTCGATGGAGAACTCGGTCCTCCAGGCGAAGGTTGGAAGTAGCCTCCGGTTGTGATAGACTTCTTTCCCGTCCTTGGACAGGGATATGTCCACCGTGATCTTGTCCACCATTGTGACGGGATACTTGGCCTGAAGGTCCACGAATATCTCGGCATGGCCGGTTGCCGGATCGGTATCTACCGTCATCCAATGCACGTCCGTCAGGCTTACCGGATCCTTCACGACCAGGTTCACGCTCCTCCAGAGTCCGGCGCTCACCAGCCTAGGCATAATGTCCCAGCCATAGCAGTGACGCGGTTTCCGGATCCAGACGGACTCGGTGTAGTGCCTGAAACTGGCTATCCCTATCATGTGTTTCTGGGCTTCCTGGACCGCGGAACTGATTATCACCTGCACAAGGTTGTATCCCGTCTTCGCCTTGCCAGTGATGTCAAAACAATGCGAGATCATCGCGTTTTCCGTATGGCCCAGATGCTTGCCGTTCAGCCATACGTCGGCGATGCAGTCTATCCCTTCGAAGTCCAGCACCAGCCTCTGTCCGTCCTTCAGCGCCGGGACATCGAAATGGCGGCTGTACATCCACTGGTATCCCTCCCACTTGCGGAGCTCGTATATGTTGTTGCCAATTTCGGGATCCTTCACGAGCCCGGCTGCCATCAAGTCGAGTTCCACGTTGCCCGGAACGGTGGCCGTGACCCTGGCCACAGGCAGTCCGGCCACCTTTGCAGGATCGGTGACCGCAGTGTCTTTCTGCTCCCAGTATTCCAGGTTCCATTTCCCGTCGAGGGAAATCTTGGTCTGGGCATTTGCCGGAAGGAGGGTTGCAACGAATATCGCTGCACTCAGGAGGGTTGTCAGGTGCTTCATATCAGTTCAGTGTTGACTCTCACGAATATACATAAAAATTACTGTTTGTTGATAACTTTCCCTTTGAGAGCACTGCCTTTTTGGGTATATTTGTAGAAAAGAACAACCTCCTGTCATGGCTTTCGTACATCTGCACGTCCATACACAATATTCCATACTTGACGGCTTTTCGTCGATCGAAACCTTGTTCAACCGGGCTGAGGAAATGGGTATGCCAGCCCTGGCCATCACCGACCACGGCAATATGTACGGCGTGAAGGAGTTTTTCAAGTATGCCGGAAAGCACAGTACCGTGAAGCCGATCATCGGTTGCGAAGTGTATGTAACCCGCCATTACGACCACAAGATCAAGGACACGAAGCACGACAAGTACTACCACCTTATCCTGCTGGCCAAGAACTTCGATGGCTACAAGAACCTGATGAAGATTGTTTCGACCGGCTTCATCGAGGGCTTCTACTACAAGCCGAGGGTCAGCCACGAGATACTGGAAAAGTACCACGAAGGCCTGGTATGCTGTTCCGCCTGCCTTGCGGGAGAGATTCCGAAGGATATCCTGGCCGGTGACCTGGACGCTGCCAGAGAAGCAATCAAATGGCACAAGAACCTCTTCGGGGAGGATTATTACCTCGAAGTGATGCTCCACAAGACCCAGGTCCCCGGACTGTCGCAGGATGTCTATGAAGCACAGAAGAGGAGCAACGAGGAAATATTCCGGCTCGCCGTGGAGATGGGTGTGAAGGTGGTTGCCACCAACGACGTGCACTTCGTCAATAAGGAGGACGGCCCGGTGCACGACCACCTCATCTGCCTGAACACGGGCAAGAAGATATTCGAAACCGACAGGCTCCATTACACGCAGCAGGAATATCTCAAGAGCGAGGAGGAAATGGCTGCGCTCTTCCCGGACCATCCGGAGGTACTATCCAACACCCTCGAGGTAGCGGCGAAGATCGAGGATTATAAGATCGACCAGGACTACGTCCTGCCTAAGTTCCAGATAGACAAGAGCTTCCTTGCCGACATCGACAACCAGCTTGCTAAGTACTCGGACATAATCGAAGAAGGCCGCAACGACAAGAAGGGCGATTATCGCGGCGATGAATTCTGCAAGTCGGTGGCATACCTCTGCCACCTCACCTACGAGGGTGCCAGGAGGCGCTACGGGGACACCTTGACAGAAGAGCAGAAGGAAAGGATCGAGTTCGAACTAAAGACAATCTGCAGGATGGGTTTCCCGGATTACTTCCTCATCGTCCAGGACTATATAGCCGCCTGCAGGAAGGAAGGAAGCCTGGTCGGGCCTGGCCGTGGCTCCGCAGCCGGATCGGTTGTAGCCTACTGTCTCGGAATCACCAACCTGGACCCGATCCGCTACCAACTCCTGTTCGAGCGTTTCCTCAATCCTGACCGTATATCGATGCCTGATATCGACGTGGATTTCGAAGACCTCGGTCTCGCCCACAAGTATGTCGAAGACACTTACGGCAAGGATCACGTTTCCAGAGTCATCACTTTCGGAACAATGCTGGCGAAGGGCGCCATCAAGGATGTCGCCCGAATCCATGACCTTCCTCTCGATGAGTCCAACAGGCTCTCGGGCCTCGTGCCAGACAGGCTCAGGGAGAAAGTCTTGAAGGAATATCCTTACAATCCGAAGCTGGATGAGCTCAAGAGCGGGTTTAAGGCCTTCGAGAAGGAAGTGGAAGGAGGCGTCAAGAAGTGGTTCCAGAGCGGAATGGAAGAGACCGATGTCAAGATCACCCTCAAGAACTGCTACCGCCTGGTTCCGGAACTGAAGAACGAGCTGGAGAACGGTACGGACCAGGTGAAGGAAGTCCTTAAGTACGCCCAGGCCATGGAAGGCTGCATCCGCCAGGTCGGAATGCACGCCTGCGCGACCATCATCGGCCGCAGCAACCTGACCGAGCATATCCCTATCTGCCTCTCGCAGGACAAGGACACCAAGGAATATGTCTGGACCTCGCAGTACGACGGGCACTACATCGAGGATGTCGGAATGCTGAAGATGGACTTCCTGGGCCTGAATACCCTTTCCATAATCCACGCCTGCCTGGACAATATCAAACTCCGCCACGGGATCGACATCGACATAGAAGCCATACCTATCGACGACCAGCAGACCTACGGGCTGTACAGCCGTGGAGACACCGACAGTGTGTTCCAGTTTGAATCTCCGGGAATGAAGCAATGGCTTCAGAGGCTGCATCCTGAGCGGTTCGAGGACCTCATCGCCATGAACGCCCTGTACCGTCCGGGCCCGATGGATTATATCCCTGACTTCGTGGACAGGAAACTGGGCCTCAAGCCTATCGAATACGACCTTCCGGACATGGAGGAATATCTGAAGGATACGTACGGGGTCACGGTCTATCAGGAGCAGGTGATGCTTCTGTCACAGAAACTGGCCGGCTTCACGAAGGGCGAGGCGGACAAGCTTCGCAAGGCGATGGGCAAGAAACAGATCGCCATCCTGAATGAACTGAAGGACAAGTTCATGGCCGGAGGTCTTGCCAACGGCCACCCGGAAAAGACCCTGGACAAGATCTGGAAGGACTGGGAAAAGTTCGCCCAGTACGCATTCAACAAGTCCCATGCGACCTGCTATGCCTGGGTGTCGTACCAGACCGGCTGGCTGAAATGCCATTATCCGGCCGAATTCTTCGCGGCCAACCTGTCCTGCAACCTGGACAACATGCCGGAAATCAAGAAGATCCTGAGCGACTGCAAGGCGCACAAGATCCAGGTGCTCAATCCGGATGTCAATGAATCGTATTCCCACTTCACCGTCAACAAAGAGGGAAACATCCGTTTCGGACTTAAGGGAATCCGTGGATTCGGCTCCAATGTCGCCGAGATGATCATCTCGAACAGGGAGGAGAACGGCCCGTACAAGGACGTTTACGACTTCGTGGAGCGGATGGACGGAGTCATCAACAGGAAGGCTCTGGAGTGCCTGGCATACTCGGGAGCATTCGACTCCTTCGGCTGCAGCAGGGCGCAGTTCTTCCTCCTCTGCAAGAACGGGAATATGTTCATAGACGAACTGGCCCGCTATGCCACACTCTACAGCCAGGACAGCTCCAATTCGGCCGCATCCCTGTTCGGGGAGGTAGAGGAGCTTAAACCGGTCCGGCCGGAGATGCCCGAGCCGGTCGGGGAAACGGATCCTCTCACCTTCCTGCAGAAGGAGAAGGAATTCGTGGGGATGTACATTTCTTCGCATCCTCTCGACAAGTATTCCTTCGAGATGGAAAACCTGACGACCTGCGAACTCACTGCACTGAACGAACTGGTCGTGGATTGCGAAAGGAAGAAAAAGAAGATGAAGGTGGCCGTTGCGGGTCTGGTGACCGATGTCAAGACCTTGATGACCAAGAACGGGAAGCCTTATTCCCGGACAACCTTGGAAGACTACAGCGGCTCCTATGAACTCTCCTTGTTCGGAAAGGACCACGAGAACTTCCTGAGCTATCTGGTTCCACATGCGGGGCTGTTCCTTGAGGGAGAAATAGATACGAAATTCTTCGTGAAGCCGGAAGATGCTTCCCAGGGCAAGTCTTCTCCTTATGTATTCAAACTAAAGAAGATAACTCTGTTGGGAAATGTTGCGGATTCCCTGCTGTCCGCATTCTCCTTGAACTTGCAGACTCCGCAGCTGACCCAGAAATTCCGCAAGGAGCTGGTGGCTATCGTAAAGGCGAACAGCGGCAACATCCCCCTGAAGATGTATCTTTACGATCCGGGCACGAAATACAACATCGAGTTCCACTCCACCAAGTTCAAGGTAGCCGTCACCACGGAATTCGTCAACGCACTGAAACGCCTCGGAGTCCAGTGCACACCGGTACTGAAATAAACCTATCCCAGGACCCCCTGTCTTTCTGCCATCAAAAGTTTACTATTTCGATCAGCTTACTCTCTTCAAGCAAACTGTCTTCACGGGGCAAAGCGTCTTCTGGAGGTATATATCCTTCTGGAGGTATACATTCTTAAGGAGGTATATCTTCTTCTAGGTGGGCTGGTACGGAACTGTTTGACTATTAATGATTTCCCGTATCAGATGGTGCCAAAATCGCCACCATCTGTTTAATCATCTCATTGATTATAAAGGCTTTCCATACCAGCCAAAAAATAGCTGAATCTTTTTCGACAACCTAACTATTGCTGGATTCCCTGCTTTTACCCATTTTTGTAATAACAAACTATGAAAGACCATGGAAGCAAGACATGCTTACATCAAAGGCCGGCGAGGGAACGGCATATTCTATCGTTCTGAAGATTTTATCGTACTTATCACGATCGTCAGCATCCTTGTAAAGAAAGCCGGAATGAAAGTGATGGCCTTCTGCCCGATGTTCAATCATATTCATTTCCTCATCAAGAATATAAGCCTGAACGATTTACGCCGCTTCATCCAGCGTTTGGCGATAATCTTTGTCAAAGAGTACAACAATGAATATGGCAGGAAGGGTCCGGTATTCCAAAAGCCATTCGGATGTTCATTGAAAAGAACGGCAAAGGTCATCATGGGTTGTGTTGCTTATGTATTCAACAACCCTGTGGCAGGGAAACTGTCTCGGACGGCAAAAGGATACCGATGGAGCCTGTACGCTTATCACAATAACAAAAACCCATATTCTGAGCCGCTAAAAAAAGAGACGTGCCGGAATAAGATGAGAGTTGCACTTAAGAAAGTTGACTATTTTCATTCCAAAGGACAGTATCTTTCATACGCAGCGCTAAGGGATATCTTCGAATATTTGGATGAAAAGGAACGCCTGCAGATGATCGATTACATTCTTTCAAAGTATTATTTCCTTTCTGAGGAGTCTTTGGAAGAGTTATATGGTTCCTTTGGAAAGATGCTGATTGCTGTTGACTCAAATGCCGGGGCTGAATTCGAACTGGAAGACGACTATGGAGATCATTCTTTCTACCGGACGATGCTTGGTACTGTAATGAAATATGGTTACACGGACCTGAAACTTAATTTCGAGTCCTTGCCGAAGAATGAAGTCAGAAGGCTTTACGACTTGTTAAGTGCAAGGACACATGCCCCGAGAGATAGCATCAATAGATTCCTGCACTGTGACTTCTAGCTTTTGACAGGCGAAAGAATATGCTTTATTCATGACGGGATGGTGCCTCAACGGGATGGTACGCCTAGTTCCAAAATAGGTTTACCGAAGTTGAACAATAAGTAGTCAGGACACCTGGTACGGAAATATTTGATTATTAATAACTTTCTGTATCAGATGGTGGCGATTTCGCTACCATCTGATTGATTATATCGTTGATTATAAGGTTTTTCCATACCAGCCAAATGTGCCATCTCCGGAAAACCAGTACCAAGACAACTAGACGAGGAGGGTACAGGGGTCTACTGGATTCCAGTCAGGTCGGGGATAATGGGCAATGGCCGGCGGCAGTCGGCTGCAACGTTAGGGCGCATTTACCCGTATAGGGCTGCGAAGCAGCAAGCGCCCATTGTTGCAGCCGCTGACGAAGAGGCGATGCCCGACCAGGCCGGGCAGGACGGCAACCAGGTCGGGCATGACGATGTCAAGCCGGAGATGATTACTCCAGCGGCAGCTTGGGATTCAATGTGTCGAGGATCGTCCGGGCTAGGGATGGGGAAACCAACTTGGAAAGGTCTTCGAACGATGCGGCGGCTATACGGGCGACCGAACCAAAATGCATCAGTAATCTCTGCTCGGTCTGCTCACCGACACCCTTGATCTCCCTTAGGGCGCTCCTGATCTGAGCCTTGCTCCTCAAATCGCGGTGGAAAGTGATGCCGAAGCGGTGCGCCTCATCCCTAATCTGCATCAAGACCTTGAGAGCATGGGAATTACGGTCCAGGAACAACGGATACGGATCATCGATCCTGATTACCAGTTCCATCCTCTTTGCCAGTCCGACCAAAGTCAGCCTGTCCAGTATGCCGAGTTCAGCAAGCGCCTGGCGGGCATATTCAAGCTGCCCCTCGCCACCGTCGATAACCACCAGCTGCGGAAGGTCTTCCGGGTTTTCCGCCATCATCCTGGAATACCGGCGGTTGACCACTTCCTTCATCGAAGCGAAGTCGTTGGCACCGATGACGGTCTTGATCTTGAACTTGCGATAGTCCTTCTTCGATGGCACCCCGTCCCGGAACACAACGCAGGAAGCAACCGGATTGGTGCCCTGGATATTGGAATTGTCAAAGCACTCGATGTGCGTTGGCAACTCTTTCATATTCAACGACTTCTTCAAGTCCTCAAGGACCAGGTTCCGATACTCCTCAGGATCGGTACGCTCCCTTTGCTTGAGGGAGTTGAAGTGATATTCCCGGGCATTCTTTGCACTCAGTTCAAGGAGCGAAAGCTTGTCACCGCGCTGGGGTATCCTGAACTCAACTCCATCCATTTCCACATCCGGCAGGAAAGGGACAATAACTTCCTTCGCCAACTCTCCGAATTTGGACTCGATTTCGGCTATGAATTCACTCAGAACCGCGGCCTGGTCCTCTTCAATGTTCATTTTGAATCCGAGATTGAGCGACTGGATGACAGCCCCGCCCCTTACGCGGAGGAAGTTGCCAAAAGCCTCAGACCCATCGAAGACCAGCGCAAAAACATCACAGGAAGCATCTGAAGCAGAAGATATTATAGATTTGGAATAATGCTTCCGGAGGGCATCTGCCTTCTCCTTGAATACCTGGGCGTCTTCGAAACGGAGTTCGGCGGCGGCCTCCTTCATCGCACCCTCATATTCCCGGATTATGTCATTCACACCACCCTTCAGAAGCCGCACGATCTCCGAGACATTCGACTGGTATTCCTCAGTGCTGATGGCTCCGATGCAGCACCCTTTGCAGCGTCCGATATGGAAATCCAGGCAGGGACGGAATTTCTTCCGGAGTATGGCCTCGCCCGTGATCTTAAGCTTGCAAGAGCGCAAAGGATAGTTGTTGCGGAAGAATTCCAGCAGATAGTTGGCATGGGTGACCGAACTGTACGGTCCGAAATAGGTTCCCGTCTTCCGGTCCACCCTGCGGGTCAAGAATACCCTCGGGAAATCTTCGTTGGTAACGACTATCCAGGGATATGTCTTGGAGTCCTTCAGCAGGATGTTGTAATGAGGCTTGTACTGCTTGATGAGGTTGTTCTCCAGAAGCAGGGCGTCAGCCTCCGTATCGACCACGGAGAACTGGGCGTCGGCGATCTTCGAGACCAGGAGCCGAGTCTTGACATTGAGCCTTTCCGGAGGGACGAAATACTGGGCAACCCGCTTGTGGAGGTCCTTTGCCTTACCCACATAAATCACCTTCCCCGAGGCATCGTAATAACGATAGACCCCCGGGGAATGTGGGAACAGGGCTATTTTCTCCCTGACAGAAAGCTCCTTGCCGGCCAAAACTACCTCTTGGCTTTGACGTACTTGGCGACTTCGGCCTCGATGTCGGCACCGCGGAGATCCCTCTTGAGGATGGTTCCGTCAGGACCGATGAGCATGATGTGAGGAATACCCTGGATACCGTAGATGTCGGTAGGGATGCGCTGTGCGTCGATAATCTGCTTCCAGGTGATGCCGAGAGCATTGGCGGCAGAGATTGATGCAGTAGCCTTATCCCAGACAGCAACGCTCAGGACGTCGAAATCTTCTCCGTTGTACTTGTTGTAAACCTTCTTGATGTTAGGAATCTCTTCCTTGCAAGGGCCGCACCAGGATGCCCAGAAGTCGACGAGGACATACTTGCCGTTGCCGACATAGTCGGAAAACTTCTGTGCGCCGACCTCGAAGTCGGTGAATTTCTTGCCTTCTCCTGTTTCAATCTGGGCTTTCACGGCCTTCTTCAGTGCCGCAAGACTCTTGTTGTTGGAAACATTCGTGTCAAGCGACTTGATCAGAGTGTCCAGCTCGGCGACCGGAGCATCGAACTGCAGGTTGTCAAGGGCATAGACAGCCACGGCGTTGTCCTTGTTCTCGGCCAATACCTTGCGGCTGAGCTCGCTGACTGCAGCCTGATATTCGTCGTAGATCTTCTCCTTCGCCTCGGCAGTTGCATCCTCTCCAAGGGAATCAAGCTGAGCCTTTGCTGCAGCCTCGAATTCCTTGATGGCACTCTCGTACTGGTTGAGCCTTTCCTGGATGGACTTGGCAGGATCCTGCGTGAGCAGGTTGATGGTATGGTTGGCATTGAAGACGAGGGTCATAGGGGTTCCGTCAGGAATGAAGTTGACTTTCTCCCTGCCGACCCTGATAAGACCGGTCTTGGTAGGATCGACCGGAAGGTCGATGGTGAACTGCTTGTCGATGACGGCTACAGTGGTATCCAGTCCGAGTTCAGGGATAGAGATGTTGACCTCCTTCGGGGAGTCGATCCCATAGGCTCCTGAAAGAGTGGTAGTAGGGGTCTTGTGTGTGCAAGCGACTGACGCTGCGATGGCTGCGGCAGCCAGGATGATTGTCTTGAATTTCATATCTATTAAGGTTTAAAATTATCTAACAGACTGTAAAGTTATGAATATTTTCGAAATATGAGTAAATTTGTTTCCATGCCAGCAGACGCCGACGGACAAACCATTGACATTGCCAAGATCGTGAGCGAAAGGACTGGAAAGATCATTCCCGGTTTCCTGGCGCGCATGATGGAGCGTTTCATCCATCAGGATTTCATCAACGGATTCCTCTCCCAGGGCTACGAAGGAGTGGAATTCTGTACCGAGTGCATCAAATATCTCGGCATCAGCATGGATGTCAAAGGACTGGACGGACTCGAGGTCCCGGAAGGAGCAAGGCTTACCTTCGCCTCGAACCATCCTTTGGGCGGCGCCGACGGGATAGCCCTCATAGGCTTGATCGGAAGCACCATGAAACGTCCCTTGAAGCTGATGGTGAATGATTTCCTCATGAATATAAAGGGGCTTGCCCCGATGTGCGTGCCGGTCAACAAGCTTGGCGGACAGTCAAGGGACCTGTCGGCCCATGTGGACGGAATATTCTCAAGCGAGGCGGACATCATAATGTTCCCTTCCGGGAAATGTTCCAGGAAGATCGACGGTGTGATACAGGATCCCCAGTGGAAAAAGACATTCGTCACCAAGAGCGTCGCCAACGGGCGCTGGATCGTGCCTGTCCGTTTCATCGGCCGCAATTCCAACCGTTTCTATCGCATCGATTCTCTTTGCAAGACCTTGGGAATCAAATTCAACCTACCTATGCTATTCCTTCCCGACGAGCTCTACAAGGCCAAGGGACAGGAATATGGAATACTATTCGGACAACCAATACCTCCTTCCCGTTTCGATTCTTCGAAGACAGCCCTCCAGTGGGCGGAAATCATACGGGAGGAAGTCTATAACCTTCATTGAATATGGAACAGATCATCGATCCGGTCGATATAAGTCTGATTGAGGCCGAACTGACCCCGGACAAGAAACTCGGTGACACGAACAAAGGCGGAAACGAGCTTTACGTGGTCACTTGGCAGAACGCTCCAAATACCGTACGGGAAATCGGCAGGCTACGCGAGATTTCCTACCGTGACGCCGGAGCAAGCTCCGGAAAGGCCATGGACATAGATGAATATGACACCATGGAAGAACCGTATCGCCAACTGATAGTCTGGGATCCGGATGCCAAGGCCATCATCGGAGGCTACAGGTACATCCTGGGCTCGAATGTCACGCTCAAGGATGACGGACAGCCCAATATCACTTCTTCACATCTGTATCATTTCTCCGACTCGTTCCTAAAGGATTACCTTCCACACGTGATGGAGCTCGGACGTTCTTTCGTGGCCCTGGAGTACCAGAGTTCGAAGGCCGGAGCGAAATCGCTCTTCACGATGGACAATCTCTGGGACGGAATTGGCACGGTGATCCTGAACCATCCGGACACGTGGTATTTCCTCGGGAAGATGACCATCTATCCGTCCTACGACGAGACAGCACGGAACTTGATCATCCACTTCCTCAACAAGCACTTCAACGACCCGCAGGATCTGGTCAGGCCTAAGAATGCCATCGGGGTTACGGACAACACGAAACTGATGGACCTCATCCTGTCGGAAGATAGCCTGAAGAAGGACTACCGGATGCTCAAGGATGCCGTCCGTAAGCTTGGAACCAATATTCCTCCGCTCGTGAATTCCTACATCAACATATCTTCCACCATGAAGATGCTGGGATCCTGCATCAACGACGAGTTGGGCGATGCCATCGAGACAGGGATCATGATATGCTTCGATGAGATGTACGCCGACAAGAAGGAGCGTCACATGGACACTTTCGTAAAGAACAAACTGAAGGCTTTGAAGAAGCGCTATCCAGGCGCTTCCGAAGCCTTGATTGCAAAATACAGGGAGCAGGTTGCACGGAAGCGTATCAGAGCTTTGACTTCATTCCAGAAACAACTTGCCCTGAAACAGACTCCGGAAATAGAATTCCATTGATAATCATTGATATGATATGAAAAAGATACTTGTTGTCCTTTTATCTTTGCTGGCCCTGTCCGCTACCGCACAGGAGTCATCACAGCGCACGTCGGTAGTATGCGGTCCTTATATCCAGAATGTGACCACGACCGGATTCACCGTGATGTGGATTTCAGACGTGGATGCAGTCGCCTGGGTGGAAGTGGCTCCGGACGACAACCAGAGTTTCTACTATGCCGACAGGCCGAAATTCTACGATCTGTCCGGATCTGGGATAAAGCCTGTGAACAAGGTGCATAAAGTGACCGTCTCAGGCCTTGAACCCGGCACCAGGTACCGTTACAGGATAATGATGAAGGCTGTCGACAAGTATTACCATTTCCTGGATATCAATTACGGACGGGAATACGGCGCCAACGTCTATTCTGCCAAACCGCCTGTGGTCAAGACCCTAGAGAGCGAATACAAGGAGGTCAAGTTCTCCGTCGTGAACGATATCCACGAGAAGGATTCTCTTTTGCGCAGGCTGTTCTCCGACCAGGAAAAGACCCGCAAGATGGATTTCGTGGTGTTCAACGGGGATATGACGTCTTCGGTGACATCGGTGGACAAGATCGTGCAATATGACCTGACGCCAGCCTGCGAACTGTTCGCCTCGGAACTTCCGTTCTACATGGTCAGGGGCAATCACGAGTTCCGCGGCCGCGACGCCATCCATTTCTCGGAATATTTCGACTTCCCGAGCCACGGACCTTACTATACCTTCAAGTACGGGAATTACTTCTTCCTAGTGATGGACAGCGGAGAGGACAAGCCTGACAACGACATCGAATACCAGGACGCTTACTGCACGGACCCTTACCTCAGGGCAGAAGCCGAATGGATCAAGGATGTGGTGGAAAGCGAAGACTGGAAGAACGCCGAAAAGAGAATCGTATTCAGCCATATACCTCCTCAGACGACAGATGCCTGGCACGGCAACTGGAACATGTCCAACCTGTTCCTGCCTGTCCTCAACGGTGCAAGCGTGGACCTGATGATCTGCGGACACCGCCACAGTTATGCCTTCGAGAAGGTTGGTGTGTCCGATGCTAAGTTTCCTGTCCTCGTGAATTCCAACTGCGAGCGAGCAGATGTCAAAGTCTCCCCTAAATCCATCTCAATCGAAATCTTCAACCCCGACGACAAGAAAATCCACTCCGTGAAACTCTGAGGCTTCCCGGGGTAGTCCAGTTATTCATCCTGACATATTCCATTGCAGTCTTGGCGTTTTCCGCCAAACAGCTGCACGGGGATACCCTCTGCAGTGCCGTAGAAAGCCCATCGCTGTACACCACCCCTTGATTTCGGCCTCTGGTGCACGCTAACACGCACTGGAGTGTCGTAGGAGGCCGGTCGTTGTGCAGCACTTTGGCGAAATGACCCAGCGACCAGAGATCCCCGGCGCGAAGCGCCATTGTAGCGTCATTGCCGGCTACGATCGGCAATCTGGATCCCCTGTCGAGCCGGGAATGACACCAAGGACTGGGACAAGCCGGGGACGACGGGCAGTAGACGTCAGTTGGCTGCAACGTTAGGGCGCATTTACCCGTACAGGGCTGCGAAGCAGCAAGCGCCCGGTGTTGCAGCCACCGACGCAAAGGGATTCCCGGTCGAGCCAGGAATGACGGCACACAGGTCGAGCCGGGGATGACGGAGGGCTGAATTCTACTTCAGGGCGGCGGTGAAGGAGTATTTCAAGTTGACGTCGGCGTCGGTGAAGAAGTTCTTGACCTCGTAGCCGAAGGTGATTGACGACTTGGTGAACTTGGTGCCATATTCAGCATTGGTTACCTCGATAGTATAGTCGGAATCTGCTCCGATTACGATGTCACGCGTGTAGCCAAGGTCCTCGAAGCCGGAAGCCTTGCTGAGGATGACCGGAACGCAGCTGCAATTGTGCACTACGATGGTCAGCTTCTTGTCCGTATTCTTGACCGACTTGACCTGGAGGATGGCATCCAGCAACGGCTTGAGGAACTCCTCGCGGCCATATACCTTGTGCTGTGCCAGGACTGCAGTACGGTGATTGTCAAGAGCTTCCCTGATTCCGGCCTCACTTTTCTCCTTGGCGAACACCAGGGTACAAGGACGGAGTTCACCGTTGCCGTAATCGATCCAGAGTTCCATCAGCTTATGAGCGTCCGTACCGCTGACTATGGTCAGGTTCTTCTGCATAGCCCAATGGAATACCTCCTTGCTGAACCCGTCGAACTGGTTGAAAACCTCCAGCCCGTGCATAAGGCCCATATCCAGGATACGGCTGTGCTCATCGTACCATACCGGTCCGTTCGGAGCCTGGCGGCTCCAGTGAGGGTGGTTCCAGACCATGAAGGCACCCTGCTTGCGAGCCTCCTTGAGCCCTGCGACCATTCCCTCGAAATGATCCTCGAACTTGTCTTCCTCCTCGCCAATCTTGGTGTCGCTGTCCACGAAAGAGACGTTGAAGTGTCCCGGAGGCATACCGCGGGTGATCTCTCCGCCGTGGATTACCAGGATGTCGCGGGACTTCGCGTAAGCCGCAGCGAGACGGTAAGATTCATCACGGTCGCAGTTGAACAGGCCCTTGTTGGCAAGTTTCTGGTGACGGCCGTCCAGGTGGTCGGTGATCACGAAGAAATCCAGACCGTCCAGGATGGCCTCATCCACCCTGGTGGTAGGCCAGACGTTGCCGTCAGAGAAAACGGTGTGGGTGTGCATGTCGCCCTTGAGGGTCAGGTAGCCCTCGATGTCAGGAACCTTGATCTGATGTGTCATCACCTGGGCAGCAGCACCCAGGGAAAGAGCGACGAGCGCGCTCAGCGCTATAAGTATCTTCTTCATATTCTGATTATTTTATTTCTTGTTACCTAAGTCAAGGACACGTACGTTGCGGATCTTGAGACCTTCTCCGTGGCCGCAGAAAGAGATATATCCGGTCTTGTTGAACATGCCTGGATGGTTCTTGTGGTCGTAGGTGTAAGGATTCTCCTTGCTGCCGTCAGGAGATACATTGCGTCCCTTGCAGGCTGTGCGGAGATTGCCGTCGAGAATCACCTCTCCGTTCAGGGTAACCTTGATACGGTCTCCCTCGACGCGGATTTCCTCCGTATTCCATTCGCCGAGCGGCTTGTGGACGACCCTTTTGGCGGGGATCAGACCGTATGCTGAACCGTGTACTTGGTAGTCGCGCAGGTTGGCATACATAGGCGCATCGTGGTCGAGGATCTGGCATTCGCACATTCCGTAATATGCCGCATCGACTCCCATCGGAGTCCTGATACCGACTCCGTTGTTGACGCCCTCGCGAAGGAAGCAGAACTCGAAACGATAGATGAAATTGCGGTATTCCTTCTTCGTATAAAGATTGCCAGTAGAGCCGTAATTGGCAGAAACATAGATAGTTCCATTCACAGGAATGTACCCTTCCATGTCTCCCTGCCACTTGTCGAGGTTGGTCCCGTCGAACAGCATCTCGAAGCCTTGCTTCTTTTCATCTTCCGTAAGTTCGGATGTCGGTGACGGTTCGGCTTTGGCCAGCATCGTTTCTATTTCTTTGACCAGATAAGCATCATCGGCTTTGCCGGTGGAGGCGTATATTTCCGCAGCCTTGGTCAGATTATCCTTCAGGTCGGTGTAATTTATCTCCTCCGTGGTCTTCGCAGCAATCTTCCTCACTGCATCGGCAGCCTCGTAGAAAGCGCCGTTGAAAGGAGCAGCCTCCTTGTCTCCAAGGTACTTTCCTGCAAGCAGGAAGGCTTTCATCGTCGGCACTCCGGACAGGGACTTGAGGGCTGATTTCTTCAAGACCGTCCTGATTGCCGCATCCTCTATCGAACCGGCGAGGCTGAGGACTTCTCCGAGATTGAAACGCTTCTTCTCGGCGGAAGTTTCATATTCGTCCACCAAGTTGATGTAGCGGCTGAGCAAAGGTCCGGCCTTTGAAAGGTCAGACTTGGCGAGCTTCAGGAGCGCCGGTGCGGCCTTGTAGTTGTCTACCTTCAAAAGGGAAAGCAAGGCTTTCCCGCTGCCACCTTCCACGTCTGCGACAAGGTCGTCCACGGCCTCGTCAACCCCTGTAGCCGCAAGGCAAGGATAGAACTTGGCCACGTTGGCAGCCTTCTTCATTATCCCTGACAGTTTAGAATACTGCTCGGCTGGAGCCAGGGTATGGAGTGCCGAAGTAAGGGCTTTCTGCAAAGCGGACTCCTGAACAGGGGCGGCATTGTCGAGCAAGCCGGCCACCTTGTCGATGTCATCGGTGCCCACCACGTTCTGCAGGGCATTGACTCCAAGTGCCTCAAGGTACTTGCTGCCGGAACCCAGCATCGAATATACCTGCTTCGCCGCCTTGGCTATCTTCCTCGCGTTCACGAGATTGAGCAGGTTCAGGAGAAGCTTGCCATTGTCTCCGACGGAGAAGTCCTTGCCTGAGGCAAGCTCGTTGGCGAGAAGATCGCAAACATCATCCTGGATATCTCCCTTGAAGGATTTCAGGGCGATAAGACTTTCTTCGGCGTTCTCTCCTCCAAGCTGGCCGAGAAGTGCGGAAAGGGCTTTCTTCCCTCCGATCTTTCCGGCTGCGGATATGGCTGCCTTGCCAACCTCGCCTCCCTCATTCACGGCTGATGCCACAAGATCGGATACTGCCGAAATCTTGTTGTCGCCGAACCAGTTCAGGACATCCGCCTTGGCTTCGTTCCCGAGTTTCTTGAACTTGGAGGCGAACAGCGGCACGAGGGCATTGGCACCTACTGCTTTGGTAGCATTGTCGATAACTGAATTACGGAACTGTCCGTCATTGCTTTTAAGGGCGGAAGCAACTGTCTTCCAAACCTTTGCAGGCTGCTCTTTCATTATGGTGCAGGCAGCCAGGCATTTCTCCGCGGTGCTGCCGGCTTTCAGAAGCTTCTTCGCTTCCTTGAGGGTCAGGCCGGGTTCTTCCTGCGGTGCCTGATAAGGCCGGAGCATATTCTGAAGAGACTCGAAGAAAGACTTGTTGACCGCATCCTGGCAGGCTGCGGCAGCTTCCTGGAGGCCTTTCAGCACGTCCGCTGCCTTTGCATTGTGCTGCGGGTCGTTGACGTAGTTGACCAGACCCGTAAGAGCATATTCATAAATGCTGTTCTTTACTCCTGCGGCGGCCGGTTTCATAAGCTTGGCAACTTCCACCACCGACTGAGGGGCAGCGGCTGCAAGGTCGGCCATATGGCTTGAAAGGACATCTGCCGTCTGTGCAGGCATTGCGGCAAGCACGTCCGCCACGACCGTTTCAACTGTCCTGTTCCTGGCGTCCTGTGCGTAGAGCGACAGAGACAGGACCAGAAGCAATGCTATCGAATATATCTTTTTCATATCCTTACTTTTTTAAATCTTCCAAGGTGCGCGCATAGGCTGGTGGACAAGCAGATTGGCTGCATCGTCGCCGATGAACAGCTGCTTGTCCGGATCGAAGTGGAGGGTCCTGCCGAGACGCAGGGCGCACGAGCCGATATTCACGATCGTGCAGCTGTGATGGCCGTTGTCCTCCGCGAGGGCGAACTTGCGGCGGGTGCGCACGCAATCCAGGAAATCGGTATGGCGAGGCTCAGGATCCGGGAGCTGGTTGATGATGTCCATCACATTTGGGATGGTGCACTCGAAGCCTTTGTAAACCTTTCCCTTAGGGCCTTCGATGTAAGGCACCTTGCCTTCGCTCTCGAAACCCTCGCCTTCAAGGATGATCTTGCAGCCGTCGGCATAGGTGTAGGTGATGCTGCGCCATATTCCTACGGCATCAGGATGCTGCTGCGGAGCATCCACCTCGACTTTCACCGGAAGGGTGTCATCCTTTCCGAGAATATACTGCACCGGGTCGATGTAATGCTGGCCCATGTCGCCGAGTCCGCCGGACTCGTAGTCCCAGTAACCGCGGAAAGAGGAATGGACCCTGTGCGGGTGATATGGCTTTACAGGAGCAGGTCCGAGCCACATGTCGTAGTCGAGTTCTTTCGGAATCGGCTGCGGCTCGAGGTTGGTCTTGCCCGTCCAGTAGAACTTCCATGCGAAACCAGTCGCTCCGGAGATCCTGACCGTCAGCGGCCAGCCCAGGAGTCCGCTGTCAACGAGCTTCTTGAGTGGCTCTACCGTGGTTCCGAGGCCGTAGAAAGTGTCCTTGAAACGGAACCAGGTGTCAAGCCTGAATATCCTTCCGTACTTATGTACCGCTTCGACTACCTTCTGACCTTCCCCGATGGTCCTTGTCATAGGTTTTTCGCAGAATATATCCTTGCCGGCCCTGGCGGCTTCCACCGCCATAAGTCCGTGCCAATGTGAAGGAGTAGCGATATGGACTATATCCACGTTAGGGTCATGGATGAGGTCGCGCCAGTCGCTGTAGGCCTGGAGTTTCTCTCCGAACTTTTCCTGTCCCTTGGCCAGAGCGTTGTCGAGATGGTTCTTGTCCACATCACAAACGGCTACCAGGCGGCAGCGCTCGTCGCTGACGAAGTGGAGGTTGCTCATTCCGATACCTCCCACTCCGATGATTCCGCGGGTCATCCGGTCGCTCGGGGCGACATATTTCTTGTCACCGTTCATCGCTCCCAGCACGTTGCGAGGCAGGATGGTGGCCACAGCCACTCCAAGTCCAGCCTTCTTGATGAATTCTCTTCTGGATTGTGCCATATTAGAATATGTAGTTAATTAATTATGCAATGACTTGCTAATTTAATAAAAACCAATCAGAATCCATATTTTTCTATCAGCCTTCGCGACAGTTCCACTGCGTCCTGCGGCTGTCTGTATTCTATTTCGACGTCAGAAGGCTCGGTCCAGCGTACTTCGAAATAGCGCAGTTTCTCATCGAACGCTTTTTCGTTGAAGCTGCGACCGTCTTCCATTGCGGCGATGATGTCGTCGCAGAACAACATCCAACGCGTCTTGTAATAACTCCCCACAAGGCCTGACCACTGCCGGTTGGCGTAGTCCGTGAGCCCCCTGTTGTTGCCCCAGACTGAGAGTATGGTCCGTGCACAGCGCTCGTAGTATTCTTTTTCTTCAGGGGTATCTCCCCAACTCCTGGCGGCTTCGTTCCAAGACTGCAGGCTGAGTTCAGGAGCGCAGGCCAGCAGGGCGTCGCAATCGTCCATCACTTCTTCCATCTGCGACTTGACCGCCTTTGCTCCGGCAACGTCGTTCCTGTTGCTGGTTGCTTCCAGGCTGTCTTTCAGGATATCGAAATAATCCCCGAGAGCCTGCCGGCCCAGATTCACTAGGTCATAGTGATATTCATAACGGTCGGATCCTATTTCAAGCATCTGCCTCCAGGCATAGTCCATCACAGGGGTGCGGCCCTTGATGTCGGGATATTTCACTGTCCAGTTGTACCTCTCTCCGAACTTCGGATGGGCGTTCATCGATACTCCGGTACCAGTGTACTGAGGCGCGATCTCCATTATTATCTTTTTCCACAAGGCTCTGGCGGCAGCATCTTCACGTCCTACGTGACGGTCGGCAAGCCTGTCTATCCATTCCTCTGCGGAAAAAGGATAATTCCAACCCTGGCTCAGCACGAACTCGTAGTAATATGGATTGGTGCCGAATCCTTCCAGAGTGGATCCTATACCTTTGAGGTTATGTCCGCCGTCCCGCAAGGTTTCTTCGTAAAATGGAATAAGGGTGGGAAAGTTGCCGTTGAGGAGGGTGTTCCCGCCGAAATTCAACAGCGCGCAGGCAATGTAGTCGTGACCGTAGAAGCGTTCGGTAAGTTTCCATCCAAGCACCCAATCGTCGTGATAGTCAAGCATTATCAGTTTCCCTTGAGGAACACTGCCCAGGAAGGCTTCCATATTCTCCGGGGTCCAGTGATCGCGGTCGTTGATGAGGAACCATCCCATCTGCAGCCACACCGCATCGGGGTCCGCAGCACTGAGAGATTCACTGAACGCCCTGCCCATACCCGCAAGCGTTTCCGGATCCCAAGACGGGGCATCCACCTCGTTGAAGGGATCCAGCCCCCATATGTGGTCCGTTCCGAAGAGAGCTTCGGTTTCTTCCACGCAGGCTTTCTGGATTTCGGCATAAAGGGGATCGGTAGGAGAAAGGAACCAGCAGCGATATGGGTCGCCGAAATTACCCCAGTTGCTTACTTTACTTATCTGAGCCTCCGGATGCATATCCTTGAAAACGGCGGGAACACTGCCACTGAATGCGTGCAGTACCGGCTTCATAGATAGTTCGCGTTCGCGCTTGAGAATCTTTTTCTGCAAATCAGCCTGTGCGTCAACCCAATCCTGCGGGAGAGGTCCCTGGAAGGAATTGATGTTCACCATCCTGTGCCATGCGAGATGCGCCGGACCGGTGAAATGTGCACGTATCTGTTCGTCACTGAGGCCGAAACGTCTCCAGACTCTCTGCCAGACAGCCTCCTCGCCGGTGGTGGCAAGGGGAATGTTCACTCCGTTCAGTGCCATCCAGTCTATGAAGCGTTCCCACTCCTTCCATCCCCACCAAGGCATCGTGTAGCCGAAGGTGCAATAGTTAAGGTAGAACCTCCAAGGCACCCGTGCCGTCACACGCACTTTTTCCGGAATCGAAGGAAGGGTTTCAGGCATCTCGACGGGATGTGCGGCATATTCCGATACCGTGGTCTTGCAATAATTGTTCAGGTAGTAATTGAGCCCCACGGCCATTGTTCCGGCGTTGTTGGCGGAAATGACTATCTTCCGCCCTTCCGAGCAAAGTTCGAAGACATCTGTGCTGTCAGATGGGATTTCGCGGAATTCTATACGTGAAGCTTGTGCCGGAATAAGTCTCTTGGCGAGCGCCTCGGCGCTTTTTACACTCTCCGGTGCATTGCCCGAACATCCACAGAGGCAAACGGCAGCAACTATCCAGACAAGGAAGGTTTTAGTGTCCATAATTTGAAATCAATCTATAAAATGAGCCCACCCCTTATCCCCGAGGCGACTTCTGTCGTATTCCGGAGGCAACGACTTGCTAAGTTAAGAAAATCCCTCGAAAATGGCTACACCTTGCCGGCAACAGGAGTTTCTCCACCTTTCCCCCTTTTCTCGCGCAAGGGTCCATCCCGGCGCACCCTTGGGTGACTTTGAAAACCTTATTTCAGGAGGAACGAGGTCCTTCACCTGAAAGATACCTTATAAATGAGTATATTTGGGGAAAGAAATGTTACTGGATATGAAACGATTCCTCACTTTATCGATCCTCCTGCTTGCGGCGGTTTCCGCAAATGCCGGGAGAATAGTGACCGACAGCCTTTACAGCCATATTCTTAAGGCATCCGTCAAGTACAATGTCTATCTTCCTGACGGTTTTGACGAGTCTGTGAAGACTTATCCCGTCGTCTATCTCCTTCACGGGCTCGGCGGGAATTACACGGACTGGGCCAAGAAGGCGTCTGCAAAGGCCATCGCCGATGAACTCATAGGCACGGGCGAAGCTGTGGAAATGATCATCGTTATGCCGAATGCCGGCGGCGCCGACCGTCACAACGTCTGGAACGGGTATTTCAACATGCCAGGTTGGAATTACGAAGACTTCTTCTTCCAGGAATTCGTCCCTGCCGTAGAGGATAAATACCGGGCTGTCGGCGACAAGGGTCACCGCGCCGTGATGGGCCTCTCTATGGGCGGTGGAGGCAGCACCGTTTACTGCCAGCGCCATCCGGACATGTTCTCCAGCTGCTATGCGATGAGCGCCTGGCTCGACTACGAGACCGGCCAGGTCGGAGAAAGCGAACAGGCCAAGGACAAACTGTACTATGTATGTCAGTCAGTAAGGGAGCATTCGGCCCTGGATTTCATGGACAATGCCGATGAGGCGACCCTGGAAAAGCTAAGGACCGTCAAATGGTTCATCGACTGCGGTGACGACGACTTCCTGGTCGCCCTCTCCTTCCAGCTGCACATGAAAATGAAGGAGGCCAAGGTCAGATCGGAGCTCCGCGTCCGTAACGGAGTCCACAACTGGGAATACTGGCACGGCTCCCTCCGCCTCGCCCTCCCATTCGCCTCCAGGAATTTCGATAAATAGACTCTTTACCCGCCGGCAGTCGGCTGCAATCTTAGGGCGCATTTACCCGTACAGGGCTGCGAAGCAGCAAGCGCCCGGTGTTGCAGCCACTGACGCGAAGGGAGATTCCCGAACAGGCCGGGAATGACGAGATTCCCGAACAAGTTGGGAATGACAAAAAAAGAGGCCGGCTCGGATGAGTCGGCCTCTTTGGATATTCGCGTCAAGTGATTACTCGGCTGCGCGATCGTTAAAAGCAACGAAGGACTAAAAGATAGCAATACTTATCCCTAAATTAACTCCGTTCAAATAACCTTTAATCGTCACCCAATCATAACTTCCCATTGCTATAACTTGATTTTTGTCAACAGCATATTGAAAAACATATCCCAGCGACAACGATAACTTTGACCATTCAAAACCTATCGAAGGATTGAATACAAAAGCATTTGATTTCCTTTCTGCACAGAACAAACCGCCTATCTTTCCTGAAACGAACGGTTTCAACTGAGTGTTGTCAGAAATAAATACCTTTTCATGTAAATAGACTGGGATAAAAAATTCTTTAGTCGATAAAGAATAGGTTATCCCGCTACCAATTCCCGTGAAGGAACGATTCCCGAATCTGACTCCCTGGCTTGTCTCCACAGATAAAGCTGTTCCCCTTCCTTGTTTTCTGAAGACAGAAGAACCAACAACACCGTATTCTCCAGAATAAGAGATCTCTAATTCTTGAGCATTCCCGAATGAACAAGACGCGAACAGCATAAACAGTACAATACCTAATCTCTTCATACTAAATATGTTTAGGAATTATCATCATTATTACAGTTCCTGTACCCCATTATTGAATACAATTATTTCTCCAGAGTGTTTATACGCAACTGAAACATCAGAATCTTTCGGATCCCATTTTGTAACGCTAAACGCATTAATCCATGAATAGTCTGGTATAAGGATATTCACTAGAGGAAGATCATTCTCTATCTGTGAGAGAACCGCTTCATCAGTATACTCTAGAAGACAATCCCTAAAAGATGTTCCGTCAGCTAATTTTTTATTTTTTACAAGAGGATAGAAAACATCATAATCTTTATCGAATTGATTCATAGCTTCATCTTTTAAAAAAGAGCGCAAGTTTGAATCATTAGAAACAGCCTTCGATAGAATCTTTGAAAACAATTCGATAGAATTGATCTGTGGAATATTTGATATTTCAAGATTCTCTTCCTTATTTGTACAGGAGAGAGTCAAAAAAAGGGCTCACCTGCAAAGTTCCGTGTTTAAGTTATCCAAAGATCTTATAGATTCTATACATGAAGAAGGTATAGTCGCTTACACCTCGTAGTTGGGATCTAAAGGTTTTGATCTTTGAGTTTAGAGATTC
>Ga0208297_1001016_pt1 | contig 35031 bp, 34 predicted proteins | sample LMS_cellobiose_e_FD_187367 | JGI IMG/M metagenome (GOLD analysis project Ga0208297, IMG submission 187367) | Rumen-fistulated moose microbial communities from Alaska, USA - LMS_cellobiose_enrichment (SPAdes) (version 2) | ecosystem: Host-associated > Mammals > Digestive system > Stomach > Rumen... | reverse complement strand
CGGGACTTTGTCATTCTATTATGAGTGATAAGGTTTACCAGGAGCCGTATACGAGGCCCGTACGTACGGTTCTGTGAGAGGGATGCAGCTGCAGCCAGCTACTGCAGCTGCACCCTACTCGATTCTAGTCAACTAACGGTTAGAGTTAACAGATCGCCACGTCGCTTCGCTCCTCGCGATGACACAACAACGACTATTTTCACAACAATGACATTATAAATGACAGGTTTGGAGCTTTTACTGACATATTTAAGATGAGTTCAGAAATTGGTTAAGGTTTACTCCTAGTACTGTTCCAGTTTACGCAGTTCACTTAGCAATTTATCAAGGGGAACATGGTGGGCTCGAGCACCCTGCTCGACTGTTTCAAATCTTACACCCCTTCAGTCCAGACAGGCTATACCATATTTGCGAAATACCTGTTCGGCTCCGGGAATTTCCAAAACTTTGTCCAGAGGGGTATCAGCTTCTATCAAAATATCACCTCCTCAAATTTGGGGAAAAATGGGGGAATAATCCCCCGTAAGCACGAGTTATTTCAAGTATCCGTTTTGCTGGGCAAGACTTCTTTCGGCTATCTCGATAGCTTTGTGGACCATCATTCCGCAGTTCTTTGAACTAACGCCGCCCCATCCTTCGGTGGCAACAATTTGGTCAACACCGAGTTCACGAGCAATTTCATATTTTAATTGCTCGGACATAATGCCGCGTCTTCTTGCCAATTGAAAACCTCCTTTTTTAATTAAGCTCGTGCTCTTTATTATTTTTACTGTTCAAACTGAAAATATGGCTTGATGATTATCGATAAAATGTAAACGGTTTCACTAAAATCATTAATTTGTATTAAACTATTTATATAAAGGAGGATGTCTATGCGCTACGAAGGTAATATTTTTCGGCCACCTAGTGAAGCAAGAAGTTATATTCTGCAATGTACAATAGGTTGTACTCATAACCGCTGTACCTTTTGTGCCATGTACAAGGATAAAAAATACCGGGTACGGCCGCTAGAAGAGATTAAAGCTGATATAAGAATGGCGAAACTGTATTACGGCGATTTGGAAAAGGTGTTTTTGGCTGACGGTGATGCCATTGCTATGGAAACCAACGAATTGTTGGAAATACTGGAGATGTTATATCAATCTTTCCCCAGTCTGAAACATGTAGGTGTTTATGCCAGCCCCGATGTGGTTCTGAAAAAAGACATGTCTGAATTAACTGCTTTGAAAGCCGCGGGATTGACAATTGCGTATCTAGGTGTGGAAACTGGGGATGAGGAACTGCTAAAAGATATCCGAAAAGGTGTAACGTATGAAGAAATGGTGGAAGCCGGCCTGCGATTACGACGAGCTGGTATCCAGCTTTCGGTTACGGTTTTGCTAGGCCTGGCCGGCAGAACACCCAAGGCAGTAGAACACGCTAAAAACACGGCCAAAATATTAAACGAAATGAATCCAGAGTATATCGGGGCCTTAACCTTGATGGTAGTTCCCAGGACTGAATTGTACCGGCGTATGCAGCGCGGCGAATTTGAACTGCCCGGACCTTTTGAAATACTGGATGAAATGCGCATCATGATCGAAAACTTGGAAGTTGAAGGCAGTGAATTCCGCAGTAATCATGCTTCCAATTACCTGCCTATAAAAGGCCGTTTGCCCGATGACAAACAAAAGATTCTAGATCTCATAAATCATATAATTGATACCAATGACCGCCGCTACCTGCGTCCCGATTATTTAAGAGCTTTATAAAAACTAGTTGTCATCTGACATGAAGTGGTTTATTATGGTTATTTAAAGACGACAATCAGGTTAGGGGGGGCATAGATGCGGCTGTTTGGGAGAAAAGATGTAGAACTCTTTGCGCTTTTTCGTGAAAGTGCCCGCATGGTAATACGTGGTGGAGAGATTCTGCGTACCGTGGTATATGATTATACTGACCTGGATGTGAAAATGGCCAAACTTACAGCCATGGAGCATGAAGCTGACAGGATAATTCAGGAACTGGTACGCCGTTTGAATACCAGCTTTATTCTCCCTTTTGACCGCGAGGATGCTTTTCAATTGGTACAGAAGCTTTCTACAACCTTGGACTATATTACCGGTATTATTGACCGCATGATATTATATAAAGCTGGCCAACCCGATGAACGAGTTATAGAAATGGTGGAAGTGCTGTATGAAGCGCTGCAGCTTCAGGAGCAGGCTTTTCATATGTTGGAGCATATTGAACAGAACAAAAAACAGATTATGCAATGTTGTCAGGAAATAAGCCAGTTGGAAAAAAGGCAGGATTTACTGTATCGCAATGGCGTGGCTTATTTATTTGAGAACCACGAAAGCGATCCTATATCAATCATTAAGTGGCGAGAAGTATATGAACATATTGAAATGGCCCAAGACTATGTGCAAGATGTGGGTGAATTGATCAGTAACATCTGCGTAAAATACTCGTAAAAAAAAGCCCTTCCTGTAAAAACGCAGGAAGGGTAATTTTTTATATCCAGTTGCGGTAGCGGAAAAAGCCCATCATTCCAAGAGCTACCGTAATCATACCGAGTAAAATAAACCACAGGTAATAGGGATTATCTGAACCGGGCAGATGAACATTCATCCCAAAAAAACCGGTAATCACAGTTAGAGGCATCATTATGATTGATATGATGGTGAGCACGGTAATTATTTCACTGGTTCTACCGGTTAGAATAGAGTAATAAGTTTCTGTTGTACTGTTAACTAGATCCCGGTAGGTATTGGCCGTATCCAAGATGCTATCTAGATGGTCCACCAGGTCCAAATAATAGGGACGATTCTCTTCATTTACAAAGAAAGAATAATGACCATTAATATTGCCGAAAATTCTGCGCTGGGGAATTAATACTTTACGCAATAGGATAATAGTTCGTTTTAAGGTTAGTATTTCTTCAGTAATTTCCTGGCCCCGGTTTAGGAAAATGTTATCTTCCAGATCATCAATACGTTCACCCAGCCGATCAATTATAGGAAAGTAGTCGTCAACTATATTATCAACGATGCGGTAAAGCAAATACTCCGGGCCGCGATTCATTAATTCAGTTTCTCTTAAACATATTCGGGCAACTTTTCCCACTGCTGCCAAGGCCACCGGGTGAATGGTTACAATATAATTGAGACCCATAAAAACATCCAGTTCGGTACTGGTTATCTCATCTTCTTCTTTGGCATCCTCAAAATAGCGTAGGGCATGAAAAACAAAGAAGTGATAATCATCATATTTGTCCAACTTAGCCCGGGGACTTTCCTGAAGACAATCCTCTAATGCCAGGGGATGAAAGTTAAATAAATCCCCCACATAATGCAGTTCTTCGGCCGAACAATCGTATAGGTCTATCCACAAAAGGCTATCAGGGTTTTCCAGTAGCTGATCCAGGTTTTCCAGATCAACGTCATGGTACATGGAGTTGTCTTCATAGTTATAGTAATAAGTCTTTATCACGACTCTCCCTCCTTAACGGAAGGTCAGCCGCTATCCGGGGTGGCAGGAAGACCTTCCGTAATTATTTGTTCCTTACGCAACGATCGATATTCCGGTATAGGTTCCATTTCACCACCACCTCTAATTAAGACTCCTAACTTCAATATATACTGCTATTCGTGTGAAGTTGTCAACACCCTAGCCCGGTGATCATCGATGAAGCATGCATCACCAATAAAGGGGATAAATATTTCCTAAGAAGGGTAAATTTACAGCAGGAGGGAAATATGCGTAAGTTTATAACCATTTCAGCCCTGTTTTTAATACTGATAATAGCCTTAGGGTTTAGTTTTAACTGGCCGGAACTGCAGGTTCCTCAAGCTTCGATTGTTTATGATATCAATGGAACCCCAATACGAGGACTGGCAGAACAAAACCAAATCAATATTTCTTTGGAGGAAATACCTGACAGCTTTACGGCAGCCGTAATAGCCATAGAAGATAAGAACTTTTATAAACATCATGGTGTAGATTTTACTGGCATACTGCGTGCTTTAATAACTAATATTCGTGCCGGCAAGATAGCTGCCGGGGGTAGTACTATTACCCAGCAGACCGCTAAAAACTTGTTCCTCACCAATGAACGCACCTTAACCCGCAAGATTAAAGAACTGTTTTACGCTATTCAGTTGGAGAGACAATACAGTAAAGATGAAATTCTCACCATGTATTGTAATACTATCTATTTTGGCCAGGGAGCCTATGGGGTGGAAGTGGCTGCCCGGACCTTTTTTGCTAAACCAGCCCGGGAGTTGACCCTGGCTGAAGCCTCTCTTTTGGCTGGGTTACCCCAGTGGCCCAGTGGTTATGATCCCTACAATCATCCGGAAGCTGCCAAAAAGCGTCAACAAATGGTTCTCAATCGCATGTATGAAGAGAATTATATAACAGCTGAAGAAAGAGATGCAGCCTATCAGCAGGAACTGGTTTACCAACGAGCTCGCTATATGGGAGGGGATGCACCCTATTTTCTGGCTATGGTCAAGGAATACTTGATCGATCGCTATGGGGATCGTATGGTTTTTCAGGGGGGATTGCGCATCTATACCACCTTGGATCTGGATTTACAGCAGGCCGCTAATCAAGCTTATAACCAGATCACCCAGGACTGGGATCCGGATCTTCAAGCAGCATTGGTAGCAGTGGACAACAGCAACGGGCATATACGGGCATTAATAGGGGGCCGGGATTATGCAGCTTCCAACTATAACCGGGCATATGCTAAACGTCAACCTGGATCAACCTTTAAGCCTTTCATGTACTCATTGGCAATTCAAAATGGTTTTACCTTGGCCGATCGAATTCAGTGTGAAGAAGTGGTGTTCAAGCTGCCCACTGGAGACACCTATAAGCCCACCGATTATGGCGATGAACCCTATCATTGGAAACCCTTTACTCTCAAAGAAGCAGTGATGATTTCTGACAACGTGGTGGCTGTACAAGTAAATAATATCCTGGATCCTAAACAGACTGCCGCCCATGCGGAGAAGTTCGGATTTACCAACTTGCAGCCGGTATTGTCGCTGCCATTGGGATCAAATGAGGTAACACCGGTCAGCATGGCTGCTGCGTATGCAGCCTTTGCCAACCAGGGTATTTTCAATGATCCAGTATACATACTGCGAGTAGAAGATGCCAATGGAGCGTTATTAGAAGAGCATAAACCTAAACCTGAACGGATCATATCACCGGAAAATGCTTATATTATCAATAATATGCTGCAAGGGGTAATGGAAACAGGCGGTACTGGGGCTCATTTAAGAAATATTATAGGTAACGCCCCAGCCGCCGGTAAGACTGGTACAACTGATGAATTTAAAGATGCCTGGTTTGTGGGCTATACCCCCCGGGTATGCTGTGCAGTATGGGTTGGATACGACCGGGAAAAGAACGTCAATTCTGCTGGAGGGGTGGTAGCTGGTCCTATATGGGCTAATTTTATGGCTGCTGCCATCAGCAAGTATGGTCCGGTGGATTTTGAAAAACCCGACACAGTGAAAATAATAAACACCTGTTTGGACAGTGGGCAAGTAGCCACCCAAGCCTGTCCACGAACTAGTGAGATGGCATTTCAGCAAGGGACAGAACCTGATACTATCTGCTATTATCATGCTACTGGATTAGATTGGCTGTTTCCTGATCAGGACGGTGACCGCAATAATGAACCCTGGTGGGAACGGTGGATCCCCTGGTAGAAAGGAGGCTTTTTATGGAGAGTGCCTGATTCTCGTGGTAGAAAAGCTTGGAAAATGATACAATTTCCTTAAAAAAGTTGGCAGAGCACAGCTTTATAGTAAGGGAGATATCATGGACCGTGTTGAACTGAAGACTGGCGCCAAAGATGCTGTACCTGTTGTGCTAGGCTACTTGCCGTTAGGTTTTGCCTTTGGTGTCTTGGCCACTCAGGCGGGCATGACAGTGATCCAGGCTACTGTCATGTCAATTTTATGTTTTACGGGAGCAGGACAATATATCGCTTTGGGAGTTATTCAGGCCCAAGGGGCAGTCATAACTGCAGTTATAGCTAACCTGCTGGTAAATGTGCGCTATTTCCTATTTACGACCTCTATGGTTCCATTCCTGAAAAACCATGTGAACCCCACCATTGCTTCTATTTTGTCCTATGGGGTTACCGATGAGACATATGCGGTGGCTATGAACAGGTACCAGAGTAACCCACCCACAGCTTCTTATATGGCGGGACTAAATCTTACTGCTCATCTGGGGTGGATAAGCAGTACCTTGCTGGGAGCGGTACTTGGTTCCATGGTAACCAATACTGACCGGTTCGGTCTAGCCTTTGCCTTGCCGGCAATGTACATATGCCTTTTGGTACTGCTCATAAATAGAAAGTCAGATGTTTTGATTGCTTTGATCTCCGCCATTCTTTGCCTAATTATCGGTTATGCCTGGCCTTGGTCTATGAGCAATATGTTCAATATGGTTATAGCCACCATTGCGGCTGCTACTATAGGGGTGATGATACGTGAGTTCTGAGGCTATATGGTTAACCATCATAGGAGCGTCCCTGGCAACTTTGCTGCCCCGAATTCTACCTGTAGCCCTGTTTTCAGGATTGGAATTTCCTGAAATTCTAATAAAATGGCTCTCTTATGTAGCTCCAGCAGTGCTGGGAGCTCTCACAGCTGTGAGCATTCTGGCTCCAGAAGGACAATTATACGTGTCGGTAAACAATATGTTTATATGGGCATTTATACCTACTATGTTAATCGCTGTAAAAACCCGCAGTTTATTTTGGACCCTTTCAGTGGGAATTGTAGTCATGGCTATATTATATAATTTAACAGTATAATCACTGCAGCGGCAGGAATTGCTGAATATTTGGGGAAATAGGCACTTATAGAGGTGGCGAGGGAATGAAAGTTAGCATCACTATTTTAGTGGAGAATACCACGCCTGTGCCAGGTTTAATGGGTGAATTTGGCTTCTCCACGCTCATAGAAGTAAATGGCAAGCGAATTTTATTTGATACTGGCAGCGGAGAAGCACTTGAGCCCAATGCAAAAGCATTGGGTGTGGATTTAGCAAGTGTAGATGCTTTAGTCATCAGCCATGGTCATTTTGATCATACCGGTGGCGTTTTGCAGCTGTTGCCCAAACTTAAAAAGCCTGTCATTTATGCCCATTCCGGAATTTTTACCCGTCATCTGGTTCCCGATGGATCGAATCGGACCCAATATATAGGGGTACCGTTTTCCGAAGATGACCTGATCAGACTGGGAGCACAGTTCGTGGCTGTAGACGATTTCTTTCCATTAAGCGACCAAGTATATCTTACTGGGACCATTCCTCGACTGACTGATTATGAGGACCCAGGAGGACTTTTTATAAAAGAGGTCAAGGGTGTAATAGCACCTGATTACATAGAAGATGATATGGCGCTGGTGATTACTCATCCTGAAGGTTTGATTATTGTAAGTGGCTGTGCCCATGCAGGTATAATCAATACTATTAATTATGCCATGCAACGCATTGGGGAAAATAAGGTATTGGCTTTTATCGGTGGAACTCACTTAAAAGGAGCTGATGAAATCCGTTTGCAAAAAACCATAGCCGAGCTGAAAAAAATAAACCCGCAGAAGCTTATAGTCTGTCATTGTACTGGTTTTACTGCCAGCAGCAGGCTTTCGTGGGAACTGCCTGCTATAACTACCAAAGGCGAAACTGGTATGATTTTTCAGTTTTAATACAGGGGGAATCTAACCTTTGAAGAGCAAGTATCGTTTAAAACCTAAAGATCTCAGAAAAGTATGCAATCCAGATAGTTTTAAATTTGAAACTACGGCTGACCTGCTTCCTTTAAAAGGTATCATTGGCCAAGATAGGGCTGTACGCGCTTTAGAATTTGGACTTACTGTAGATCACCAGGGATATAACATCTATTTGGCAGGTGCCCTGGGCACAGGCAAGACTACTCTAGCCCGGGAGTTGTTGCAGAAAAAAGCCCGCAAGGAGCCGCGGCCTTCTGATTGGTGTTATGTGTATAACTTTGATACTCCAGATTGTCCTATTGCTCTGGAACTGCCTGCAGGGCAGGGCAAGAAATTTAAAAAGGATCTGGAAGATCAGATAGAGAAGATAATTGCCAGAGTCTCAAAGGTTTTGGAAGAGGATGAATTCGGTTACAAACGCAGTCAGATAATGAACCAGTTCATGGAACAGACCAGCGCCCTTTATTTACGGGCTGAAGAAGAGGCTCGCAAGTTAGGTTTTGGTATTACCCGCACCGATCAAGGAATTAACAGCTACCCACTAAAGGATGGGGAAGCTATGAGTCAGGAACACTTCATATCCCTAAACGATGAGGAACGAGCCGAACTGATGAAGCGCAGTGCCCAGGTACAGGAGAAGCTGTCCGAGTCTTTTAGACAGTACAAAGAACTGGAAAAATCATTTAAGGAACAGATAAAAGATTTGGAACAGGATACTTTCCGCAACGTAGCTGGGCCTTATTTTGAAGAACTTTTGAAGAGCTATAAAAAATTTCCCAAAATACTTAAATATATTAATGACCTGCAGGAAGATTTGCTGGACCACATGCCCGCCATTGTGAAACAGGATGACAGCAATCCCTGGAACTTTTTGCGCTTTGGTGATCGACGCAGCTTGCTACGTCGTTACCAGGTAAATCTGCTGGTTGATAATTCCGACTTAACTCATGCACCGGTAATATTCGAGAGTAATCCTACTTTTTCTAATCTGTTCGGGCAAATTGAATATGAAAGTGAGTTCGGGGTTTTAGCCACTGATTTTTCCAAGATCAAAGCTGGCACCATACATCGTGCCAATGGCGGTTATTTGGTTTTGCATATTTATGATCTGGCAAGAAATTTCTATGTTTGGGACACCCTGAAACGTGTACTTAAGAACAAGGAAATAAGGGTGGAAAGTGTCACCCGGATGTTTGGAATCAGTAATAGTGAAACTCTCCAGCCAGAACCAATACCGGTAAAACTTAAGGTGATTCTGATAGGGGAACCAATCTATTACTATTTACTCTATACCCAGGACGAAGACTTTCAGAAACTGTTCAAAATCAAGGCAGATTTTGACACAGAGATGGATCGCTCCAAAAAGCATATTAATGATTATGCCCGGTTAATAGCTTCGGTTTGTGAGAGTGAAGGCCTGCGTCATTTCGATCGGGAAGCGGTGGCTCAAATAGTGGATTACGGTAGTTGGATGGTTGATAACCAGAATAAACTGACCACCCAGTTCAACAAATTAGTAGAAATTATTTTTGAAGCTGACGGATGGGCAGGGCAGGAGAATGCTTCTGTAGTGAACGGCGCCCATGTGTGCAGGGCTATTAAGGAAAAGCGCTACCGGGCTTCTCTGATTGAAGATCGGTTGCATGACCTGATTAATACCGAGACCCTGTTAATCGATGTACATGGTAGCAGAGTAGGACAGATAAATGGCTTGGCAGTATACGAATTGGGTGACCATCTGTTTGGCAAACCAGTGCGTATAACAGCAAAGACCTTTATGGGAGAAAGTGGACTGGTTAATATTGAACGGGAAATCCGCATGAGCGGAAGCATTCATAGTAAGGGAGTACTTACTCTTAATGGCTACATGGGCGCTCAATATGCTCAGGATAAACCCTTATCCCTGACAGCCAGTCTTACCTTTGAACAAAGTTACCAGGGTATCGAAGGGGATAGTGCTTCCAGTGCCGAATTATATGCATTATTATCAAGTTTATCGGGAGTACCTATTTATCAGGGGATTGCCGTGACCGGGTCCGTTAATCAGAATGGCGAGATACAACCAGTGGGGGGAGTCAACCAGAAAATAGAAGGCTTCTTCCGGGTTTGCAAGGCGTTTGGGTTAAATGGCCAACAAGGTGTGATAATACCGCGCCAGAATATACGTAACTTGATGTTGGACGAAGAAATAGTCACCGCTGTCCAGCAGAAACTGTTTAACATTTGGGCTGTAGATCATATTGATCAGGGATTAGAAATTTTAACTGGAATGCCAGCTGGATGCAAGGACGCAAATGGGAGATTCCCAGAAGACAGTATTCATGGACGGGTAAATCGTAAATTAAGTGAGTGGAACGAAAAGCGCCGCTGGGGACGTGAGGGAGGTAGGAGATCTTCAGTGGTTCGAAGGAGGAGGAGTGCTTGGTAAACAAAAGCTTTGGGCGTAGGTTGGCAATGGTATTGTTGTTAGGATTACTGGTGAGCGGTTGTCAATTTGACCCTGGTCGGTTAACCAAATCTGTTGGAGAGGAGAATGATAAGCTTATCAGAGTAGAAATCGTTTTTACCGATGATCAAACTCTTATCGGTTATGTAAAAGACCTGTCTATTACTCCTGATTCCAAAGTATATGTAGGAGGCTCTTCAACCAATTACTTATATGATGCCCAGGGGAATATAGTAGGAGCTTACAACTATCAAAGGGTTTTATACATGAAGGTTTTACCTGCTGAGACTGAGAAGTAATGCTTTCATGTGGTGGAAGGTGAAGGTATGAAGCTTCTGAAGTTAATGGATTGGCTTGAAAAAAATCCCGGCTGGTTAATGTGCGTTTTCGTCTTATCATAATGTTTACCCTGATTTTAGCCGGGGTTACAGGATTAATGGGGATTTATGCAACTTCGGTGGTTGAACATCGCATGGAGACTGCTGCTGGGGAAAAGCTAATGTCCGATATCAAAACAGGCGAGCAGATTATCAACCAATCTTTTCCCGGTAACTGGCATCTTGAGAATGGAAAGCTGTACAAAGGCGATGCCCTTGTGAATGACCGGAATTATGTGCTGGATTATATAGGCGGTCTTACCGGCGATACGATTGCTATCTTTTGCGATGGGAAAGTTATAGCAACTAATATAGCTTTGGACGGCAAACGCATTGTTGATACTGAACTGGCGGAAGAAGTAAAGGAAGCAGTTCTGCAAAGAGGAGAAACCTATGTAGGTCAGACGGTTGTATTGGGAACCATGAACTATGCCGTTTACAAGCCTTTGAAAGATAAAAGCGACAATATAATCGGTGTATTTTATGTAGGAGTGCCTAGTACTCAATATGAGAATATAGTAGATAATTTCCGCATGAACATGATTGGATATTCGGCTGTAGGTATTTCCCTGGGAGTAATTGCTGCGATCGTACTGGCATATACGGTATACACTCCTCTGAGACGGATTCGTGCCAAACTGTTACATATCGGTGAGGGGGATTTAACCCTAACTATTGATGAAGTCGGGCAAGACGAAATCACCAGTGTCTCCCAGGGGATCAACCGAATGGTAGGCAAGATTTCCGAACTCATCGGCAAATCCAAAGCACTGACGACTATGGTAAGTTCAGCCACCAAGGAGCTTTCCCAACGATCCCAGGTAAGTGCCACGCTAATGGAAAACATGACCCTCCAGGCTGATGAACTGAGCCGCAATGCCAATCGCCAGGCGGAATTAACTGATCAGTCCCGCCACAGTATTTCGGAAATGACAGTTGCCATCCAGCAGATGGCGGAAAATGTTCAGGAAGTAACCTCATCAGCCCTTAATGCTGCTCGTCAGGCTGAAGCCGGCGAACAGCAGCTGAATTTAGCCATTGGACAGATTGCAACTATCAGCCAGACGGTTAATTCCACCGCGGATATAATCACCGATTTAGGTTCCAAATCCCAGGAAATAGGCCAGATTGTTGATCTTATTACCGATATTGCAGATCAAACCAATCTCCTGGCCCTAAACGCTGCTATAGAAGCGGCGCGGGCTGGTGAACAGGGACGCGGATTTGCCGTAGTTGCGGAGGAAGTACGTAAACTAGCGGAAGAATCGGGTGAGGCCGCTAATCGTATTGCCAGACTTATTGGGGAAATACAAAAAGAGGCCGATCGAGCTGTAAGATCTATGGCTGATGGCACCCGGGAAGTGGCTAAGGGCAGCGAAGTTGTTAACGAAGCAGGAAGAGCTTTCCAAGAAATAATCAAGGCTGTTAATATAGTCAGCCAGCAGATCCAAGAAATATCAGCTGCCAGTCAGGAGATGGCTGCCAGTGCGGAAATGGCTATCCGGGCTATTGAAGAGACTAACCAGGCGGCGGATGGCAATGCCCAGTTAGCCAAACGAATCGGGGAAATAATAGAAAAACAGATGGTAGCAGTAGAAGAAATGGATGCCGCTGTGAGTCAGGTTGGTCAGGTCATAGATGACCTGGAGCAATCTATTGCTTCTTTTAAGATCAAGTCAGATTATCTGTAGAAAGCAGATTTTTCACAGTCAGAGAACTGGGGAGGGAATGACATGAAGGGTGAGAGCATAACCGCACGCTGCTTAATGTGCGGAAAAACTTATGATGTACCTTCGGATCACAAAGAGTATCCGAAATTGGCTGCCAGTAAATCTTCTGCCCCTGCTTTTATTTGCGATCTTTGTGAGTACCGGGTTCGCCATGAGGCTGATGAACAGCAAAAACCGAAGAAACCCATGTAAAGATGCAGGAGGATATTATGCAACAAATTACGATTTTTAACCGCAGGCAATTGAAATTAGCTGCTCTGCTCAACCTGCCTGAAAACTGCTCTGGCTTGGTGATATCCTGCCATGGATTCAGAGGTGCTAAGGAAAACCGGGAGAGAATATATAGTCTTTCCAGCAAGCTCAACAGCATAGGCCTGGGTTTACTGGCTTTTGACTTTCAGGGCAGCGGGCAAAGCGAGGGAACCTATCATGATATAACCCTAACCCGCCAGGCCGGTGATCTGCAGGATGTCATCGATTTTGCAGCCCGGCAGTTCAATCTGCCTATGGTTTTGTTGGGCCGCAGTTTCGGCGGAAGCACTGTACTAGCTGGTGCCAGCCAGGATGCACGTATAACGGGATACATATTCTGGTCTACACCAGTTTTCCTGAAGGAGACTTTTGCTTCCATGGATCCTGCTCTGGCCAGCCAGGTAAACCAAGGCCATACTATTACCTTGGTGGATGAAGGAGGCAGTTACCAGCTGGATCCCGACCTGTTTATTGATTTTGCTAATCACAACATGGATGACTATATAAGAGCTATTGGCGACAGGCAAGTTCTGATCATACATGGCCAGTCCGACGAGGTAGTAGCGCCAGAGAATGCCTTATACATGGCCCGACTGCTTCCCAACTGCCAATTACACCTGATAGAAGGGGCTGATCACCGGTTTACCCAGCATACTGACCAGCGGGAAGACTTAACCATCGATTGGCTGGTCAATAGTTGGAAAGATGGACAGCCATGAGCTATTACAGTGTTCGTCAGGAAATTGTTACCGAATTGGAAATAAAAAAGAGCCGGTTTATAGCCTGGGTGTGTCCCATCAATAGCCAATTCGAGGCAGAGCAGGTAATCGCTGAATCCCGGAAACGTTGGCCAGGGGCCACCCATTATTGTTTTGCCTGGATTACCCGGGAACCTCTTATGGAAAGATGCAGTGATGACGGAGAACCATCCGGTACTGCGGGCTTGCCCATTCTGACTGTACTTAAGAATAGAAGTCTGGAAAATATCGTGGTGGTAGTTGTTCGATACTTTGGAGGAATACTGCTGGGTGCTTCAGGACTAATTAGGTCTTATGCCGATTCTGCTCGCAAGGTCCTCGACCATGCCGAAATAGTTAAATATGAACCAGGAGTAGTGGTTCAATTAACTGTGGCCTATTCAGAACTGGGCTTAATAGAACACCGGTTTCTCTCCTCTGCCGGGGTGGAATTATTAGACATCGAATACGGTGAACAGGTACAAATACGGGTGTCTGTGTCTCAAACTGACTGGACCAGATGGAAAAAGGAGATTACCGAACTTACTAGCGGCCAAGGAAAATTTCAAATTGTTGAAGAAACCATGGTAGTTTCAAAGGCCGGGGATTAGCCCAGTGCCTTTCTTGATACCCTGATATAGTCACAGCTGGCTGTAGCTACCAGCTTATTGTCCCGATTGTAAGCCTCAGCTATCATATGAATCTTGGTTCGCCCCTTGTTTTTGACCGTAGCAGTAATTATTAACTCATCACCTTCAAAAATGGGCCGGTGATAGCTGGTGATAATATCAACGGTTGTGGTAGCAGTGGTTTTAGTAGCCAAATAGCACAAAGGACCGAATACATTATCAAAGGCAGCAGTAATAAACCCACCCTGCATAGATCCTGACGGGTTTAAGTAATTCTTTAATACTGGAAAGCTAATGGTTAAACTTTCACCTTCAATGAAATCCAATACTTGGCCCTGCATGTGAGTGAAACAGTAAGGAACAGGCCCCAGGTCAATCGAGCTTGGATCCATCTCATTCCTGCTTTTGGTTGTACTCAAAACAAATCCCCCTCTTGTCCTTTTACTCCTCATATAAATAATATTGTAATGAAAATTTTGCCTTCATACCAGTTTACCGTCTCAAATTCCTTCAACTATTTGCTGGGGGTATTATTTGGATATAAAGGAAAACACAATATAAATAATATAGAATGTGAAAAAGCGATAATAGGAGGTAGGTCTGGCAATGAAAAGCTTAATAGTAAAACATAGTAATCCCGAGGGATTATTTAATTCAAAAGTCTACAGTCAAGTGGTTACTGTGAGCGGTAATGGCAAGACCATATATATCGGCGGGCAAAATGCTGTTAATTCTGAAGGTGAATTGGTAGGAAAGGGCAACTTGGAACTGCAAACCAAACAAGTTTTAGAAAACATTAAAATTGCTTTAGCATCCGAAAACGCTACTTTTAATGACGTTATAAAACTCAATATTTACATGGTTGATGGGTGTGACCCAGCAGTTGGACTAAAAGCATTTAAAGAAACAGTTAGCGAGTTGGAAAATCCTCCTTTGATTACGGTTCTTAAAGTGGCAGGTCTTGCCAATCCCTTATGTATGATTGAAATTGATGCTATAGCAGTTGTGGAAGACAGGTAGTATTAAAAGAATATTGCCAGAGAAAAGTGTATAGATTTCCTTTAAAACATCACGGTGACCAGGGTGCCAGCACCTAATGTGCTAGTAACCTTAATAGTTCCGCCGTGGGTTTCAATAACCTGCCTGGCAATAGCCAGTCCCAGTCCAGAGCCTTGATGATGGGCATTGGTATTGGTGCCCCGGTAGTAGCGTTCAAACAAATTGTCCAGCTCATCCTGGGAAATACCTTGGCCGTTATCCTGTATGGTTATCTGAATGTGATCGCTTTTCTTTATACTGATGTAAATTTCTGTATCCTCATTATTGTGCACAATGGCGTTATAAATAAGATTGGTTAAGGCTCTCTGCATAAGGGTCTTATCAAAGAGAAAAACGATGGGTTCCTGCTCAGGAGTAAAAACTATTCTGCGATTTTCATAATAAGGGTTATTTAATACATCAATGGTAATGTCTCTGAGTAAAGCCACCAGGTCCTGATTTTGCCGGTTTAAGGGGATTAAACCTCTTTTTAGCACCTGGGTAAGTTTTAAGTCCTCCAAAAGCTCTTCCATGTATTCCGCTTTCCGTTGGATAATGCTGGCATAGCTTTTGACTTCCTGTCCGGTGAACTGGTAGTCTTCATCAGTTAATAATTCTCCGTATCCTTTAATGGAAGCCAAAGGTGTTTTCAAGTCGTGAGACAAGTTGTGAATCCATTCTTCTCGCATTTGCTCCATATTCTGTCGCTCAATTTCGTTTTTCTTCAAAGTTTTCGCCAGATGATTCATACTGCGATAGATTTCATTATATAATCCTTTTTCTGGCCACCGCCGGTCATACTCACCCCGGGCCAGCAGTTGAATGCCCTCGATGATCTGCAGAACCGGATTGGTCAGGCTTCTGCCGAAAATATATCCCATGACTATGAAAACAATAACCGGCACCACCAGGAAACTAGCCAACATTAACACCAAATAGCTCTGCAAAAGCTCCGGTGAATAGACAAAACTGTACTTGGCCACCTTTTGCATGGGAACCCCGATGATATAGCTCCATGCATTTCCGCCAACTTCAGCAGTACCGGAAAAGGTGGTATAGTCTTTAATGGCACCGGTGTATATGTTGTAGAATACCATCTCGCTGGGAGAATAATGGTCCTGGGCATCGGCGGGTTTATTGTAACTGAAGACTTCATAACCTTCCTGGTTAAGAATTTGAATCCAGGCCTGATAACTATTAAGGGCTTTGATACCATCCGGGGAAACTGCCGGTTTTTCTTCTTCGGTGATAATATATTGCTGAAAATCCAAACTGAAACTGGATATTTTGCTCCATGGTCCCTGGTCGGTAAATTTAAAGGCTAGATAAAGGTTGATAATAAAAACAATCACCACAGACAAAATCAAAATTGCTAAATATCTAACCAATATTCTCCACTTCATTTTTCAACCTCTGTCACCAGCTTGTAACCCAAGCCCTTGATAGTAATGATGTACTGCGGGTGTGCCGGATCATCCTCAATTTTTTGGCGAAGATGCCGGATATGAACCATTAAGGTGTTATCAGAACCCTCGTAATCGTAATCCCAAACTTTCTCGATAATTTTATTTTTGCTCAGAATCTTATTGGCATTTTCCGCTAAGTACAGGAGCAGGGTGTATTCCTTGGCGGTTAAAGGAATTGCTCTTCCTTGTTTGGTTACTTCGCCTTTTTCCTTGTTAATTACGATGTCTCCGAAAGCGATTGGGGTATGGATCTGAGTTTGCTTCTGCAAATTAATGTATTCATTGCGGCGGAAATGAGCTTTAATGCGAAAGGCTACCTCTTTGGGACTGAAGGGTTTGGTTATATAATCGTCTCCGCCGATACCTAATCCCAAAAGCTTGTCTACATCCTCATCCTTAGCTGACAAAAAGATAATCGGTACTAAAGTTATTTCCCTCAACATCCGGCACACCTGAAAACCATCCATATCCGGCAGCATTATGTCCAGGACTATAATGTCCGGTTGAACCGCTTGGGTCATGGCAATGGCTTCATTCCCACTGGCAGCCTTATAGATGTTGGTGAAGTTCTCTTTAATGAGAACCGCTTCCAACAAGTTGAGTATGTCCACCTCGTCATCCACCAGGAGGATTTTTTTATCTCTAAAATCCGTTATTTCTATTCCCAACAAACGGGCCACCTCCTACCGACCATCATACAATATCCCTTTTCCGGAAAGACATGATTCCATACATCAGAACCACCGAAGACAGTATAACACTTGTGACATAGACCAAATTACCTTTAGAAAAGACCTCCATGTTTCCGCCCAAAGCGGCCATAATAGGATAAGTCCAGGGATAAACAACCCAGTACTTGGAGTTGGCCACCACCATAGCCGGCAGTGCCAGTCCAATTCCGATGCCTAAAGGAATAGTCATCTGGCTATAGCGGATACTTAAAACATAAAGAATGGCCATAATGGGCAAGGCCGCTAAATAAGTGGCCATAGGCCTGCCAATCAGGCTTTGATAGGGGAAGTTCCCTTCAACTCCAATTATAAGACCAGCTAAGAACATGCATATAATGAAGGCTAACATGTTTACCAATACCAGCAGGCAGGCGATAATGAACTTGACAATGTAAACGGTCTCTTTTCGGACTGGCAAGCTTAAGTACTGCTTCCAACCCTGATGGGAATTTTCAATCCGGGCTACTAAAGTCATTACCACACTTATTAATGCGGGGAACAGAATCATGACATAAAAAACTATGCTCTGGGTATAGAGCTGTTCCCAGACGTTTTGTCCTTGCCCGGTGAACAGGTCATAATAGCGAAGCAGGTTAATGACACCCTGCATTACTATAAAAGCAGGTGCCAGGGTTACAATCCATAATATTTTGGAATTCTTTAGTTTCAGCGTTTCTACAGAAATTATATCTCTCATTATAGTCCTCCTAATAGATTTCTTTCCTTTGGAAACCCAAAATACCGGCACCCAAGAAAACCAAGCCAAAGGTTAAACCATAATACAAAGCGATAGCATTGTTAACTCGATAATCAGGTAGGGTATATATCATGTGGGCATAAGGAATAAACCTGGCCAGCTGTTCAGACTGGGCCAAGAACAGGGAAGATGCAACCCCCACAAACCCGATGGCCAAAGCCACATTGGCATTGTTTGAGTTGGCACTCAATAAGCATTGCAAGCCTATTAAGCTGGTGATGGCCACAATCTGGTAAATTGAATAAGTTGCGAACAAGCTTACATCTACTATTTCCGGAAACCCCAGTACCTTTCCGGCAATTACCAGGCAGATGCTGTTTTCTAAAATCATCAGCGTACTTAAAATGAGTACAACCGACCACTTGGCTAAATAAACCTTTTTCCTGGATACCGGCAGTGCCAGAGCTTCTTTCCAACTATTGGCCTTGAACTCCAGGTAATGGACGTGAGAGGCTATTATAGTGACAACCAGGGGGAACAAAAAAGCCCAGATAAAGTGATGCTGTACGAGAAACAGGTGCCAGGAACTAAGACTCTGGTTAAAATCTAAGTTCCTCAGGTAATCATAGCGAAGAAAGAGGTTAATAAAACTGAGCAGTGCTCCCAACAAGGGTGTTAGGACAACAGTAGGCCAGATAAAACTCCTTTTTTGTTTGAGAAACTCCACTTTTAATAAACGATAGTATTCCTGCATCAGGCGACCTCCCCGGTTAACTGTAAAAAGATATCTTCTAAATTGCCTAGGTTTTCGCTCAAGTGGGAAACTCCATAACCACTTAGGACCAATTCGCGATTCAAGATTTCCATATTGATGTTTCTTCCCGGAAGATAAAGTTTGCCTTCTCGGATGGTAACATCGTAGCCTTTGTTCCTTAAGAATGCTGCTGCCTGACCAAGGGGACTGGCCTTGACAACCACTTCGTCTCTGCCCTTAGTTTTCAGTTCTGCCATAGTACCTTGAAAAAGCAGTTTCCCTTGATGAATGATGCCCACATGATCGGCCATCAGCTCAATTTCACTTAAAATATGACTGCTGATTAATACGGTGGCATTCATGATTTCCGGCAGGCTCATTATAAGCTCGCGAATTTCTTTTACCCCTGCCGGGTCCAGCCCGTTAGTAGGCTCATCCAGGATTAAAAGCTCCCGGTTGCCCATGAGAGCCTGGGCAATGCCCAGCCGTTGTTTCATTCCCAGGGAAAACTCTTTTACTTTTTGCCTTTTCCATTGGGTGAGCTTGACTATATCCAGGGCTTTTTCAATTTCATTAGGGGGGAGCTGCAGTATCTTCCTGGTTATTTCCAGGTTTTCATAGGCTGTCAAATGCTCATAGTAAGAGGGTGTTTCTACTATGGAACCCACCTTACTTAAGATATTAAGACGGTGTATCGACAGGTCCTGATTAAACAGGTGAATTGTCCCTGTAGTGGGTTTGATCAAACCCAAAAGCATCCTGATGGTGGTAGATTTCCCAGCACCGTTGGGGCCGAGGAAACCGTACAAAGCCCCCTGGGGCACTTTTAAGTTCAATTCTTTCACGGCAGTAAACTTATTGAATTTCTTAGTCAATTCTCTTGTTTCAATAACCAATGGTTCCAATGCTTCCGGCCTCCCAGATTTAATAATTGATGCTGGAGCAATAATACCAAGGCCGGCTTAACTTTTAATTTAGACAGTCTTAATTTAACCTTAAAAACTTGTCTTGCTTTGCATAAGGTTGATGATAGGAAAAACATAAAAACGCAGGTCAGAGATTAAGCCACCAATTATGGTGTGCTTTTACAAGCTGGTTCAGCACGGGGAAGAAATGGTAATAAACTGCAGGGAAATCGGTGAGCCCTTTAGGGGACGATCCACTGTGTTTAAGGCAAGTATCCCTTTTTGTACTGAATAACTGCCGGAAGGTTGGATAACAGCATTGACAAAAAGGTTGTAATAGGAAGCCTGGTCGGGATCGAGTATGCCTTTATTTCCATACATTTTTATTTCATCTTTATTGGTATAAACTGTTTTTTCTTGAGCTAGAGTGTTATAGGTATAAGTCTGGGCTTTAAGAATCTGACCGTTTATACCGTTAACGGTTATGAACTCCAGAGTAATGGGTACCCCTTTAGGGGGTATATCCGAGGTAAGTAAAGTAAGACATCCTTTCTTCACTACATAGTTAACTGCTGGCTGCAGCACCCCATTGATATATAAATTAATGAGGGATACCTGCTTGGGGTCAATAATGCCCTTGTTTCCATAGGATTGTAATTCATCCGCGTTGGTAAACTCCTTCTTCATACCATCAGCAATCGTATTATAATGGTAAACTTCTGCCGGATAAACTGTACCATTTTTATCTTTGAAAGTAACAAACCGAATGGCTATCGGAGCATTTTGGGGTGGCACATCTTCTGTTTTCAATATAAGCAAGCCCTTTTTAAGATCATAGTTTGCCCTGGGTTGTATTACTCCGTTGATAAATAGGGCATAGTAAGAAACCATATGAGGATCAAGGATACCCTGATCCCCATACTCACTTAATTCGTCCGTATTAGTATATATATGTCTGATTCCATCAGATAAGACATTGAATTGGTACACGTCAGCCTTAACAGTATCTTCCTGGTAGGTAATATCTATTTCATTATTCAAATAGCATTTATCAAATACTTGGGTAACACTCAAGCATACTTTCTTGATTTCAGAGTCGCTGATTTTATCATCAGGATCCTCTAAAACTGGAACCGTTAAGTCTGCTTGGGCTGCGGAACGAACCACAGTGCTGAATATCACTTTTATGTGAACTTTGAGGGAATTGTTTTTGGTGTAAATAATGTCATCAATAACACACTTAAAGTTACGGGTGGTAAAGGATAGGTATGTTTCCTGGGGGGCGTATAAAGATATATTCTTATATATCTCAAACGGTATGGGATCCGAAAGGCGTTTATAATCCATAAAAAGAGATAGGTAGCCTTTTATGGCTAATTTGAACTTGGCCTTTCGTTTATGCCCGGCACTGCTGCTAAGTGTTGTAACTACGTAACCAATTGCATTAGGATTGGAAGGACTTAGGATATAACCATTTTTGTCTGTTAGGAAACAATCGATTGTCGATAATCTGGTGTTGGACACCACTCTCACTCCAATTAATCTGTACAGGTACCCACAGGATAATTAATGAGAATATAGAGGAGGATAAGTAAAAGCCTCTCGCCCTTTCATCAGCAAAATCATAAAAGGGCAAGACCCTGAATTTATCGTCTTCTCACAGTTGAGTTTAAAATAAAGGGTGTGCGCAAGGCCCACCCTTTATTATAGTTAAGTAGTTATAGTAGTCTGAGTATCGGCTTCCGGCGCGAAGTTAATTACTGACAAAATAATAGGGGAATCCTCGAGAATATCATCTGCGTCCTGGACTACCACGTTGTTGGTGGTAACCGAATATAAGCCTTCCTGTTGCAAAACACCGTTTATAAACAATAAATAATAGCCATTATCCGTGGAAGGCAGTGTAATACTTGTTACAGGATCGCCCTGGTCATCTACAAAAGCAGTGGCCGGAATAGTTAGGGTTCCTTCATCAACATGGGTTGGGTTCAAAGTGTAAAAATAATTTTCTATAACCGGCTTAGCACTAACAGTTGTTGTTGACTCGGCACTAATGGCAAGTTTAAATAATGAAGCAGCCATGCTCTTCTCCCCTTAAATATCGTTTAAATATAATATGTTGGGGAATATAAAGGGTTCTCCCTGACCAATAGTTAGATTCTATCAACCTGGAGTCAACCTGTTTCGAAACAAGACGCCCTACAAACAGTATGGCAGGGTAGACGTATGATAGATGAAATGCCATAAAAAACCCAAAACAGTACAAAACTCTGTTTGCCCACAGCATCGATTTCTATTGTAAACGTTAGCATAAAGGGAGCCAAGAAAGCCAAACACTCGCAGTAGAAGCAATTATATAAGGGACTGAGGGGAGAATAATCGATAATAACCAGGCTCCCGGTATAATTGATAACCGGGAGCCTGATAGCTTTTGTCATCGAATTTTCGATAATATCAGCTTTGTTGTTTAGCCAGTTCTCTTTGACGCAATGCATTGCGCATTGGCTTACCCACACTGGTACGGGGCAACTCATCAATAAATTCAACATGGGTAGGTACTTTATAGGGGGCCAGACTTTTCCGGCAGTGTTCTTTGACTTCATCTTCAGTCATAGTCTCACCGGGTTTTAATACGATGAAGGCTTTAGGTGTCTCGCCTCTCTTGGGATCTGGTATACCAATGGCACAGGCATCAAGTACTTTCGGGTGAGCATAGAGAACTTCATCTATCTCGCGGCAGAATACATTGAATCCACTGCATAATATCATGTCTTTCTTACGGTCTACGATAGTAATATAACCATCCTCATCCATAGTAGCTATGTCACCGGTGTACAGCCATCCATCTCTCAGTGCAATGGCAGTTTCTTCGGGGTTTTTCCAGTAAGATTTCATAATCTGAGGCCCTTTGGCAATTAACTCCCCAGGTTCACCAGTGGGCATATCCGTAGTTCCAGTTTCCAAATCAACAATGCGAATATCCACGTCCGGCCAGGGAATACCTACACTGCCCACTTTTCGTTTAGTATACATGGGATTACAGGTCAATACATTTGAAGTCTCAGATAAACCATATCCTTCAGTAATTATTGCTCCAGACAGCCGTTCAAACTGGTTTAGCCCTTCAACTGCCAGTGGTGATGAACCGCAGATCATGGCTTTGATCAATTTGATTTTTGAATTGCCGATTTCCGGGTGGTTGTTTAATCCATAAATCATAGCAGGAACGGCAGCAAAGTAATTAGGTTCATGTTTGTTAATATTATGAAGGAGATTGTCAGGAGTGGGACCGTTGACCACAATGATGTTACCCCCGGCCACCATGTTAATATTGACACTGGTGTTAAATCCATAAATATGATAGAGGGGCATAGCAGCCATTATCCTCATGTCCTCAGGTTTCTCATAGGGGGCATGAAACCAGTACATGTCCTGCCAAGCCATAGCTTCCAGGTTGGCATTGCTTAACATACAGCCCTTGGAAACTCCAGTTGTGCCGCCGGTGTATTGGAGCATTGCCAGATCTTCAGAAGCAACAGGTATATTGGGTTCTTCCTCAGCACCCCGGGATACAAAATCTTCGAACATAAACACGTTTTCGGCCGTATCAATTGAAGGAGCACCAGTATGGGAATTCAGAACGATCATATTCTTTATCAACGTATTGCCGCTTTTCATAATTTCCGTTACTTTGCTGGCAAAGCGATCCTCTACAAAAACAATGGTGGTTTCACTGTCGGAAAACTGGTGCGTCAATTCAGGAATGGTGTACATAGGGTTGGTAGGAACAATGGCGGCCCCAATCTTGTAGCAGGCTTGCAGGAGAATCACATACTCAGGAAGGTTTGTGCTCATTAGAGCGATCCGATCACCTTTTTGATAGTTAAGAGTAAGGATAGCATTGGCTGTTTTCCTGGCTAGTTTATTAGCCTCTGCATAGGTCAGCTGTTGGTCATCCCAGATCAAATAAGGCTTAGTAGGGTTCTTATCAGCCCACTCATTGAAATAGTCTTTCATAGGCTTGCCCGGGTAATCAATTGAGTGGGGAACACCTTTGTCATAAAACTTGTACCATACGCGGTCCATTCTCTCGTCCTCCTTTACACGGTTTTTATTAATGGCGAATTTATACGCTATCCCCCTCTGTTACAGAGTATTTCCAGAATTTCGACAAATGATTATATAATTCCTTGAAAAAAATTACGACAGCAATGTCGAAACATGTACATATGAGCGCGAAATTGCGGTGTTTCTTGGCATAAAATGACGACAAATCCATATGGATGGTACGGTCTAGTAATGAACCTCTGATTCTAAAACCGAATTGATAGGTTCCCAAATGGCTGATCTTGGACCGGTAAGATAAAAAGAGTAAGGCAGGGGAGCCCCATGGTTTCACCCTGCCTTTTATATTGGCCTGCCTGACCTGACATCCGACACGGTGTATCTGTACTAAAGCTTGCTGATACCAACTAATTTGCTTTTCAACTCAGTTAATGGTCAAGAACAGGTTCAAAGCTTTATTTTAAGCCCAATTCATCAGCCAACTGCTGAAAAACCGGCAGTGAGTTTTCAATGATTTTGCGATCCACACAATAGGAGATGCGGAAATAACCAGGCTTACCGAATGATGTTCCTGGAACAACCAGCAAATTCTTCTTTTGCGCCATCTGAACGAATTCCATTTCATCAGGAGTAGGACTTTGCGGGAACAAGTAGAAGGCTCCCTGAGGTTTGACAATTTTGTAGCCCATATCGGTAAGTGAATTGTAGAATAGATCCCGCTTATCCTGATAGGCTGCAATATCCACTGATTCCCTCTGCAATCTGGCTACCAGGCGCTGCATCAAAGCAGGAGCATTTACATAGCCCAACACCCGGTTGGCTAAAGTTAAAGCCCCCATCAGCAGGTCCACTTCAGGAATATCAGGATTGGCTGCTAAATAACCAATGCGCTCACCGGGCAAAGCCAGGTCTTTGCTATGGGAAGTAACCAATATGCTATTGCGTACGTGCTTAAATACAGGCGGAACCTCAACGCCATCATAGGCGATTTTGGCGTAGGGTTCATCCGAGATTACATATATAGGACGGCCATATTTTTCACTGGCTGTTTGCAATACGGTATTCAAGGCTTCCAGAGAGGAGGCAGTATAAATGACCCCGGTGGGATTATTGGGAGTATTAATTATAACAGCACGGGTATGGGGATTTACAGCCTCTTCGATGGCAGCAATATCGATCTGAAAATCTTCCTGGGTATCTACGATACGGTGAACCCCACCATGATTGGCGATATAGAATTTGTATTCTACAAAAAAGGGTGCCAGGATAATCACTTCATCTCCGGGATCAAGGATAGCTTTCAGGGCACAGTTAAGAGCACCGCTGGCTCCCACTGTCATAATGACGTGTTCACCTGTTACAGGTTTGCCGCTTTTTTCGGCCAGCACTTCAGCTATGGCAGAACGCGTCTCCATATACCCAGCATTACTCATATAACGGTGCATACCTGGTACAGGATTTAGTGCCAGTTCCAGCAAACCATCCAGAAAAGCTTGGGGAGGTTCCAGATTTGGGTTGCCGAGAGAAAAATCATAGACTTTATCCTCGCCGTAAATCTTCTTGAGACGTTCACCTTCCTCAAACATCTTACGGATCAAGGACGAACCACCCATTTGTTCTTTCATGGCACGTGCAATGGTCATAGATATGCTTCTCCTTTGCTCTTTAGATATATCCATATTTTAACCTAATTTACCAGCTTTCTGTACTGTGATAAAGCCAGCGAGCTGTTAATAATTTATAAACACTGAAAAAATGACTTTGCATAAATGGAAGTATATTGGTAATATAATTACTACGAAATACGTAATAAATGTGAGGTGAGATAAATTGAATGAGACCAGATTGGGCCCTGGTTTTATGGAGACCCTGGAGGAGAATTTTCCTTTTTTTCTGGAACAAATTAAACATTTAGCTAATCCACCTGAGCCTGAAATTGAGGTATCTCGACTTGAACTATTTGCTATTCTCCTGCTCAAACAAGCTAAGACTTGCAATATGGGGACGTTGGCCAAAGGATTGTCTGTTCCGATGAGTACTGCTACCGGAATTGCCGAACGCTTGGAAAAGAAAGGTTTGATTCTCCGGACCAAATCGGAAGAAGACCGCAGGGCTATCATTTTGCAGCTCCAAACCAAAGGGGAAGAACTGGTGGCGAAGTATTTCCAGCATATAGGAGCGCTGATTGCCGGGTGGAAATCTAACTTAACTCCGGAGGAATTCGAGATATTCTCGATATTGCTTCGGAAGATGCTGGCTGGAAACCAGAATAAAAAATTATTACGAGTAGTGAAATAAAATAAAGGGTGGGGGATAACATGAAGTGTGATTTGGTTACGGTGAGAACTCAGGATGGGGTTGTTTTGCATGGAGCTTGGTACGAAGGCCAGCTAGATAAACCGGCTGTAATACTACTGCCAGGAGCGGCTGTGAATTTCTACTCAGGCTTGGGGGCATTTCTTCCGGCTATGCTGGCTGAAAAGGGTTTCGCCTGCTTAAGCATTAATCACCGGGGACACGACCTGGCTACAGCACCTGATCCGATTAACCCTCGGGTAATTGGCGGATTATATGATTGTTTTGAGGATTGCATTCATGATATAAGTGCCATGATTAAATTTCTTGGTGATAAAGGTGCTACTCGAATTGTATTAGCCGGCCACAGTCAGGCGGCGGTTAAGATACTTTTCTATTACCGATAGGGTCTCTAATTGTTGAATGGTTAAATAGACTCAATGACTAGCAAACTTTTATAATTAATTCAATAAACCTTCTGCTGAAGCCAGGTAACAGACATGATATTACCTCCTTCCCGTTCATCACACTCGGTTTGCTGGCTGGAAATGTATCCAGCCAGAATCACAATATCATAGCCGTTCTCTTTGAGCACAGATTGGTTAATATCTCCAACTGTGAATTCACACCTGTCTTGTAGGCCGTATGCTAATGCTTTTTCAACAGCATAGTCAATGAATTCCTGTATAAGATTGCTCCCTTTTACTTTACATCCAAAGGCTCGGGCCAATTTGATGCTATCCGCACCTTTCCCACAATCTAGATCAAGTATCCTGGTATTGTATGTCACTTCAATGAGCTGTTCAATTAGGTGGATTATATCCACGGGTATTGCACCCAGTTCCCGCAAGTCCTGCATGTAAATAAGGGAGATGGGGAAGGATTTCAACAGATTCGTCAGATAGTGATTGGGCAAGCTTTTCTCTTATATTGGTTATGGTGGGGCCCCTCTCTTTTCAAAACAAGCAGCTGCATGTTTATTTATTAAAAGAACCTTCCTAAATTAACCCTGTTGCCTCATATGTATCAAAATAAGACAAGAAAATAAAATCAAAGACTTTATCCTCTACATAAATCTTCTTGAGACGTTTACCTTCTTCAAACATCTTGCGGATCAAGGACGAACCCCCATTTATTCTTTCATGGCACGTGCAATGGTCATGCAGGCTCACGGTCATGATAATACCTTATAGATCAGCTGCTACAGTGCCAATAGACAACTGCCGGATAGAGACTGAAGCATAGGAGGAGGAAATTGTCGTCGGTTTTGTCAAAAGCAATGTAGCACCACCCTTGCTAAATTCCCATATCATAAATTACCTGAAATTACCTCTGCAGGTTATTGAAGGATGAATACACTTGTAAATTGCGGGAATAAACCAAAATTACAGGCGGAGCAATAAGTAAGTCTAAAAAAGATTTTCATGGATAAAGGAATGATGTTATACCATGATCATATCGAATATAAGATGGATACTGGGTATACACCGGTGGGAAAACGTCGTATTGGGAGGGCTTACAGCAGTAATAACTGAAATTATTGGTCTGCTGGGAGGATGGGATTTGTGGTTAAAAGCTTTAATACTTTTTATTGTATGTGATTATGTATCAGGGCTATTGGCCGCAGGTGTTGAAAAAAGGTTGAATAGTCAGGTAGGCTTCAGGGGAATTGTAAAAAAAATATTTATTCTTATTCTTGTAGTTGTGGCCTATCAAATTGATTTAGTTCTCGGGCTAACCGTAATAAGGTTAATGGTAATTGGTTTTTATCTTGGCATAGAGGGATTATCCATTTTGGAAAATGCTGTAAGGTGCGGATTAGAAGTTCCAGATAGTCTTAAGAATACTCTGGAAACAATAAAAACAGGGGAAGACAGGAACTATAAAAAATAAACCTTTATTGTGAGATAGGGGTGTATCAATGAATTTGTTCGTTTGCTCTCTTCCGTCTGCTAATCGGAGGTGAGCTTTTTATTTTTCGTCTAAGATAGTAGATAGCTGCAAAAATGTTTGTCCCCACTTCAGTATCCGACCTGGCCGTTTTCGCAGTTGTTTTGAGTGCATCTTTGAGAATAAGTGGGAAAGATGCCATTTAAGTTCAGCCGATTTACCCCAGAACCGCTTGTGTCCAAGGACAAGAGAAAGCACAGCTTGAAAAACATGAAATGAAGGTAATAGAATGGAAAACAAATTCAACCCAAAACAGCAGGAAACTTATGGAGGTTATAGATATTATGAACCGTAGAGAATTCACAGCAGTTATCTTGGCAGTTATCATGTTAGCGGGAACATTTTTGACCGGATTCACATACCAGCCAGGTATAGGATATGTTTATTATGAAACCCAATCGGAAATTTATGACAGCGCTATTTATCATGAACAACTGGCAGGCCATAATGTAAATGGTATTGAAAGGGCATATTTTATCAACGTGGATACCCTGGGCACAGATCTACAGCCTTATGTATTCGAAGGTGAAGTGACTGGGACTTATACATTGGATACCATGATAAGTTCTTTGGAAAACCAGGGTTATAAGGTTGTAGCAGGAATCAATGGAGATATCTATGACACATCTACCGGAACGCCTAAGGGGCTGACTATTCATAACGGTAAGATAAAAACCTCTGGATATGCTCCGGAGTATGCAATTTCTTTCGATGAAAGTGGTGCTGCTTCTTTGGTAAAGGCAACTCTGGGCTTTACCCTAAAGGGGATGATAAATGCCCCCACCGTGGTTACGAATCCTGTTGCAGATGGGGCTCACCCAGAAGTGCAGGCACAACTAGAAGATCCAATCCGGTCAGAAGATCTGATCCAGTCGGAAGATATGCTCCCAAACACAGATGAGGTGCCAATTGAAGGTGATATTCAGCTGCCAGATGAGATCCAATGGACAGAATCAGGACAAGCTGTAGTACCTGTTATTGAGCAGCAGACGGTTTACGAACCTACTCCATATGCAACCAGTATTGGCTATTTTAATGTTCCCCATGGCAGTGGGAAATCTTTGCACCTGTATAACCGCCAATATGCCTCCTCTACACAAACCACGGAAAATTCGGTGGAAGTAGTATTAGAAGCGGGTTCCCCAGAAAATGCGGAACCGACAGTGGGAGGTACCATCACAGCAACTGTAATTGAAGTCAGAAATGGTACTTACAATACTCCCATCGGTGACAGTCAGCTGGTACTATCCGCAGCGGCGGATTCAGCCTATGCAGCTGCACTGGCCCAGTTAATTCCCGGAAGTATGGTAGAGATCTCAGTACTTGATTGGAGCGGTGGGGACCTGGCTCGAAGCCAGGAAGCGATAGGTGTATACTATGTACTTTATGATAACGGTCAGTTTATTACCGAAGGAACAAACTTGAATCCCAGAACTGTAATAGGTATTAAACCTGACGGTACCCTCCTGCTGTATGTTCTTGACGGAAGACAGCCTGGTTTTTCGGAAGGCATGGGTCTGACGGATACAGCCAAACATTTGGTGGCTCTGGGCTGCAGTACCGTTGTCAACCTGGATGGAGGCGGATCCTCTACGATAGCCGTACGGGAAGGGGGAATCGACTCCCGGGCAGTGGTCAAGAATTCTCCTTCCGGGAACAAACAGAGAAAAGTCACTAACGCTCTCCTGCTGGTATATGACCAGCGCGGGGGAAGCGGGGCAGAGCATTTACATACGTATCCCAGCCAGCCCCTGGCCATGCCGGGAGCAGACATTAAACTGACAACCTATGCAACCAACGAAAAATATGAGCCGGTAGCACTGCCCAAGAGAGTAAAATATGATGTTGACCCTGACTCGGACCATTCCATAAATGAAAACGGTCTTTTTACTGCTGGTAACTCCATAGGGACGACTGTTATTGAAGTGTTTTGCGGTGAGCTTTACACCACTGCCCAGGTAAATATTCAAAACAATATAACCTTTACGACCAATGTGCAGGATATAGTCATAGATCCGGGGGATACCATTGACATAAATGTAACGCCGAAATACGGATATGCTCCCATTGCCAGCAAGGACAGTTTATTTACTTGGACCTGCGATCCAGCCATCGGTACTATCGATGCCGACGGAGTCTTTCAAGCGACAACCCAAAATGGGATAACCGGCCATATATATGTGGAATACAACGGCGTGATACAGACTATACCAGTTCAGGTGGGTGCTGCCAGTATTGATTTTGCGGATACGATAACCCATTGGGCTCGAGAGTTTATCGGCAAGCTGGCAGCCAAGGGAATTGTAAGCGGAATGGGCGATAATTACTATTGGCCGGATGACTCTCTAACCCGAGCCCAGTTCCTGACAATGCTGGCCAAAAGCATCCCTGACTTAGACGTTTCCCAGGCTACTCCGGCTGGTTTTACGGATGTTCCCGCAGATGAGTGGTATTATAACTATGTTAACTGGGGTTTTGAAACCGGAATTGTAAAAGGCATGGACGAGAATACTTTTGCTCCCAATGAAAAAATCACCAGAGAGCAAATGGCAGTAATGCTGAATAATTTCATTGCCAACACCGGTGCAGTACTTCCGGAAATTCACCCGGCAGTATCCTTTACGGACAGCGAACGGATCAGTCCTTGGGCTGCCGGCGCTGTGAACAGGATCGTAGCCTCAGGTGTTATGGGCGGCTATCCTGAAGGTGATTATAAGCCCCAGGGCAATGCTACCCGGGCGGAAGCTGCAACCGTTATCTACAAATTAATCACGATACGAGATAGTTACTATCCTGACGCCCCTGGTCTGACTAAGCCGGATATACAGCCGGAAGAGGAAAATTAAATCCTGTTAAGATAATTAACAATATCTTGCCATAATGGGTTTCCCTGCATGATGAATTATATCGCCGCCTTGGAATAGACTTCCTCGGCGGCGGAGAGAATCAGATTGTCCATAAACCCCATTAGAAAAAAGATAAAAAAGCAGTGTCATTTTGGTTGCCAAAACAACACTGCTTTTGGTTTCAATTAAATTTGCACCTCTGAAATGAACCCGGTATCTCCAACCGCTACTTTTTTCCCGGTGAGGTGGGCAGCAGAAGAGAAATTCTGGTACCAATATTTTCCCGACTCAAAATCTCAATATGACCATCATGCCGTTCAGTAATCCATTTGGCGATAGATAACCCCAGACCGGTTCCGCCGGTGGCCCTGGCCCGGGATTCGTCAGCCCGGTAGAATCGATCCAATACCCGGGGCACCGATTCAGGAGCAATTCCTATACCTTCATCCTGTACAGTCAGGCAAGCATATTCTTGGGTCGAGGAAACGGAAATGGTTATCCTTTGGCCGGGAGGAGTGAATTTTACAGCATTATCAACCAGTATCCGCATTGATTGTTTGATCAGGCTCTTATCGGCATCAATTAGAACCGAGTTCAAATTTGCAATATATTCATGTCCGCTGTCAATCATCTGGGTTTCCCGCAGTACTTCTTCAGCCAGGGAAGCCAGATCAAAGCGTTCAATGTTAAGAGTCATAGTATTGTTATCGCCACGAGCCAGGAATAAAAGCTGTTCTACCATTTCTTTCATATTAGCGGCCTCACTCTTTATGGCATCAATAGATTCCTGCAGGGCTTTCTCGTCCTTTTTACCCCAGCGATCCAGCAGATTGGCATATCCCTGAATAACAGAAATCGGTGTCCTGAGTTCATGGGAGGCATCGGAAACGAACCGAACCTGGGAACGGTAGGATTCATTGATACGATCCAACATGGCGTTAATTGCTGCAGCCAGACTCTGCAATTCACTTTGCGTTTCACCCACTGAAATACGGGTATCCAGCTTGGCGGCATTAATATTATCGAGTTTGCCGGCCAGAGCTTTAAGTTGTTCCGGTGAAAAGGCAGCATCCGTACTAAGGTTTTGGGCTGCTTCTGTTAATTCCTGAATCGGCCTTAAGGTATGGCGTATCAATCGGGCACCGGAGGAAATGTTTTTTAGCAGCATCAATAGTTCAATAACCAGCAGCACGGCAAATATTGCTAGATAAATCTGCAGGGTTCTTTGGGGATGGTAAGAAAGCACAAACAGATTATTATCAGCTGTAACTGTTATATTATAGGAAATGTTCTTAAACAGTTCCTGGGTGCTGATATCCCGGGAATGGGCCAGGTGAAAACTCCTGGGATTTTCAGCAGTTTGGGGAGGAAAGCGCTTTTGCAGGGCTTTGGGTAGTTGGAATTGCCCTTCTAAATCGGCATGTGGTGTAAGACTGTATTCAGTTAATGCCAACCAGGTTTCAGCTTCGACAGAAGTCGGGCTGGTCTGGCTAAGTATTTCAGCTGATATAGCTGCAGTTTGTTCTGCCCGTATAATTAATCCCGAAAGCAAGAGCATCATCAGCATTAAATCAAGGGTAAGAAAAATGCCCAGCATACGGAGAAACAATCTGAAATTGAGTTTCCATACTATTGAGAACCTGATCTTGTCACTGAACCGGATACGAGTGTTGTCAGCCGCATGGTTGTTATTCATCTTTGATCACGTATCCTACTCCTCTTACAGTATGAATCAGTTTTATGCCAAATACCTCATCAATCTTTCCCCGCAAAAAGCGTATATAGACATCAACTACATTGGTATCACCGGCATAATCATAACCCCAAACATTCTCCAGCAGGGTTTCCCGTGATACTACCAGGTCTTTGTTTTTAAGGAGAAAGTAAAGCAGGTCGAATTCGCGTTTAGTAAGGTCAATGGCTGTATCCATATAATTCACGGTGTGGCGGCTGGTATCCAGCTGCAGCCCGCCTGCAGACAGTATCTCGGATTGTTCTGATCTATTAACTAGCCTTAAAGCATTGCGGATACGAGCCAGGAGTTCTTCAATTGCAAAAGGCTTGGTGATGTAATCATTAGCCCCGCTGTCCAAGCCGGAAACCTTATCTATCACACTGTCTCGGGCTGTCAGTAAAATAACTGGAACGGAGGAAACACGACGGATCCTGCGCAATACTTCCATACCACTCATCTTTGGCAGCATGACATCCAACAGAATAAGGTCGAACTCGCCTGTTTCAGCGAGTTCGAGACCGGTTCTGCCATCGAAAGCTTTGGTGGTTGAATAACCTTCATAGCCAAGTTCCAGTTCAATAAAGCGGGCGATTTTCTCTTCATCTTCAATAATCAGTATTTTCAAGCTCATTGCAACCTGCCCATAAACTATATTTATATATCATTGATTGACTTTTTCAGGTTTTCCGCAGCATTTGCCGCGCTATTCATAGCATTATTAATGGTATCGCTGGTGAAATCAGGTCCCACGAAACGATAACGTAAATTGAAGAATAATCCGATAATGATCAGCGGAATTGTTATCCAAAAAGCAAATATGATCAGCAGTGCCAGTACAGTTACCGGAAAAGATGCTTTGACTTCCGCATCCTTAAAGACTTCAAAGGAATTGATGTTGCCTTTGTGAATAACTTTCAGCAAAAACTGCCCAGCCTTTTTAACGGAGGCTCCGAAAGAGTTTTCAGATTTGTTATTATGCTGATTTTCGTTAGCATTAGAATGTGGAGGGGCGTCTTTTGAGTCGGAAGTCTTATTGCTGTTGAAATAACCGCCTCCGCTGGGAGCTTGTATCTTACCCTGTTTTTCCAGAATAATAACAGCCTCCAGTATGTCTCCATTGGTCGCATCTAGAACAGCCTTGGCTTCTTCGTAGGTGATATTGGCCATGGAACAGATTTTTTCCACATTCTCTAAGGTTGTCATACTAATTCCTCCTTGTACTCGTCAGTATTATCAACAGTTTTTTGTGAGTCTCGATAACATTTGACTATGTGTAAATACTAACGGCCAAACCTTAAAGGGAAATTAGTGCTACATTAAAATAGGATTAAAATTTATTTAACCCAGTTTCATTATAACTGCTTATATGAAATGAGTATACCGAGCCCAGTTTTCTTTAGACAGGTAACATGTTGCGCGTAGCAAAAACGGAACATGTTACCTTAAGTTTATCTAGGAGGTTGCAGCTGAATTAGCTTAGGTTTCAATCTAACCGGATTAAGATGTAATCCCAATTACAGCACAAGGATATATCAGGAACCATTACCAAATGAAGTAAATACCCTATAATAATAAATCCTTTATAGGGAGTGAAGGTAATGCCTGTTTCCTTTTTTCTGCCAATTAAGAATGTCTATATTGCTTCAGCTTATCCAGACCAAAACTTTGCCAACCGCAATCAGGGAGATGTTTTATTTGTAGGTTCTTTTACCGGTGCTGACGACATATACAGAAGCGTGCTGGAATTTGATCTGTCTGATCCAAACCACGGAATTCCTCCGAACAGCACGATAGAACGTGCTGAGTTGCTTTTGTCAATGTATCGAAATGATAACCCTGGAACAGCACGAGTGGAGGTCTTTATCCTAGACGACGCTTTTGATGAAAGAACGGTTACTTTTAATACCAGCCTCTCCACCAGGCCTGCTGGAGTGAGTATCGTGCCCGAGGCTGCACCGGATTTGGTTATAATCGATGTTAGTGAGCTGGTACGAACATGGTATGAAGGTGGTATACTAAAAAATGTTGAGCTGCGAGGATTGGAAGACAATAATAACAATATTATCGGCTTTAGAAGCACCCGCTTTTCGGATAGTGCTGTCTGGCCGCGCTTAAGAGTAGTCTGGTCCAAGGGAACAGTTTCCGATACAGTTTTTGAAGTACTAAATGGGGCGCCCAGAACATCCAGATTAATCGCTATGCGCGGAAAGGACCAAGCGACATTCCTCATAAGAAATAGTACTAACGGAACTCTCCAAGGCAGTGTTTTACTGATAAACTCGGGATCAGATCCGATCAGCGACCCTTCCACTGCGTTCAGCATACCGGCAGGGCAGGACTGGGTAATTAATTATACAGCGGCGGTGGACTTTCTGCAGATTGGCTTTACCGCAGCAGGAAGCGAAGGTTTTTATGTAGTGGATTCCAAAACCCGGGATGAATAAAAACGGCATCATAACTACAAAATTAACAATAACTAAGTGCACCGGAATTACTCCGGTGCATTAGAGTGTCAAAAAAGTTGCTAAAAAGAGATCGCCACGTCGCTACGCTCCTCGCGATGACATACCAGAAGGCCATCTTATGTGTCATTGCGAGCCCCGGAGGGGCGTGGCAATCTCGAACTTCTAACC
>Ga0208297_1001014_pt1 | contig 35105 bp, 35 predicted proteins | sample LMS_cellobiose_e_FD_187367 | JGI IMG/M metagenome (GOLD analysis project Ga0208297, IMG submission 187367) | Rumen-fistulated moose microbial communities from Alaska, USA - LMS_cellobiose_enrichment (SPAdes) (version 2) | ecosystem: Host-associated > Mammals > Digestive system > Stomach > Rumen... | reverse complement strand
CGAGAGAGGCCATGAACAAGTTCAAGATGGAGGCCGCCTCTGAGGTCGGCGTGGATCTGAAGCAGGGCTACAACGGTCACCTGACCTCTCGTGAGGCCGGCTCCGTCGGCGGCCAGATGGTCAAGAACGTTTGCCCCGCACGACTGCTCAAAAATGTGCAGTTTTCCCGTGAAAACCGCGTGGTAAACGGCAGAAAGATGGTTGTGAAGTACATAGTCGGCGTGGCGGTGTGACGAGGGAAGATCATTAAAATGGAGGTTCTGCAATTCATCTATTTGTTCGGCAAATTCCCGTATGATTTTCATCTGAGAGTGGATGATTGCCTTGCTTCGCGTTATGATTATTATGCACAATGTGCAGAACAATCAGAAGGAGGCCGATAAAATGGCAGCAAACAGTTTTCTCCCATTGGAACAATTCACAATCATCGTCGAACCACCGGAAACACGCAAAAATGCATACTATGTAAACATCTATCCAGATGGAAAGTTCAATCTGAACGGAAAGCTGGCAGAGAAGCTGTCCGGCAAACCGATCGAGATCCTGTTTACGAAGGATGCGAAGAATCTATGTCTGAGAGATGGAACTGATTTTGCAATTCAGTTTCCCAAGAATGGCTCAAAAAAACTGCAGAGCGTGATTGAGCATTTGAGACATCAGAGGATCCGGCTTCCTGCAAAGTATTCTGTTCGTTACAATGAAGATGCCATGTTTTGGCAGGGGGATTTGTTGGAAAACCCTATCCAAATCCAGCACAGTCCAAGTTCCAAGAAGAAATCCTGACACTTTCGCCCGCAATGCAAGCAGTGATCCATCCATTTTTGAATACATACACGACGCAAGACGTTCTTCACGAGATGATTGTCTGCTGCTATGAAGCGATCAGTCAAAAGAACATTTTTTCCAAATCAAAGGCAACTAAGAATATCAAGGAGATGCTCAAACGTCGAAGAGAGGAGTATTATAAGCTCTATAACCCCCACCGTAATTTGTCATTGAATCAATGTCTCGGAGAAAGTACGACTCCTATCTCTGAATGGATGAACCTCTCCAAATGGTTGGAGTAAGATTAGATACTATTCCAGAAACAGCCCTCCTGTATTGAGACTCAGTACAGGAGGGACTTCTTACTTTAACGAGCTTCATTAGGACAATCACAAGAAAACGTCAAGAAACATAAGAGAAAAGTAAAATTTTGTCTTATGTTTTTTGTTTACATCTTATGTTCCTTGCACTATAATATGAACAAAGGAGGAATCATCATGGTTGAACAAGAGCTTTGTGAATTAATTCAGTCGATTCAAACACGCGGCTGTGAAGAACAAACAACCGAAGTGAAGTCCGCACATCAAGGATGCCCGGAAAAGCTTTACGATACGATCTCGGCTTTTTCGAACCAAAGCAGCGGTGGCACGCTTGTATTTGGATTGGATGAGAAAAATGGATTCGAAAAGGTTGGAGTTTATGATGCGCAGGATCTTCAGAAAAAGGTCATGGAGTACTGTGAACAGATGACTCCGATTGTGCGCCCGGTTTTTACCGTCTGGAATGAAGGAACGCAGGTTTTTGTTTCTGCAGAGATTCCACCGGTGGATCTGGCAGATCGGCCCTGTTTCAAGACGGCAAAAGGACGCCTGCAGGGCTCCTATGTCCGGGTCGGAGATGCGGACAAACCGATGACTGAATATGAAGTTTACAGCTATGAGGCATTCAGAAAGAAATACCGGGATGATATCCGGCCGGTAGAGGGAGTTTCTCCCAATGCCTTGGATCAGAAAAGGGTGGAGGATTTTCTCGAGAGAAAAAGACGGGAACGTCCCAATCTTGCACAAATGCCTGAGGATACTCAACTGGAGTTGACCGGAATCATACGCGACAGCAAGATTACAATGACAGCGCTTCTGCTGTTCGGATTATATCCCCAGGCGTATTACCCACAGCTCAGTATTCTTGCAACCAATGTTCCGGGGGAGGAGATCGGTGCCGTGGATGCGGCGGGCAATCGATTTCTGGATACAAAGAGAATTGAGGGAACGATCCCGGATATGCTGGATGGGGCGCTGGCGTTTGTTCGAAGCAACATGAGAACCGCGACGAGGATTGATCCGACGACCGGAAAGCGGACAGATGTTCCACAGTACCCGATGGATGCTGTCCGCGAGGCAGTCCTCAACGCTCTGGTTCATCGCGACTATAGTTTCCATACTGAGGGCATGCCCATTCAGGTCACCATGTACGCAAATCGGTTGGAAATAACGAATCCAGGTGGACTGTATGGCCGTTTAACAGTGGATCAGCTGGGGCAGGTACAGCCAGACACGCGCAACCCGGTTCTGGTAACGGCGATGGAGACACTTGGTCAGACTGAGAACCGTTATTCCGGCATTCCGACCATTCGAGCCGCAATGCGGAAGCATGGCCTGCCGGATCCATTGTTCCTGGATTCCCGGGGATCGTTCCGGGTGGTGCTGTATAGTCAGAAAGAAAATGTGTTTGATCTAGGAAGTGGTCAGACACAGAAAAAAGAGATTCATGATGAAAAAGGACTGCTCGCGTTTTGTCGCGTTCCGCGGACAAGAGCGGAAATCGTCGAGTTTCTGGCGATTGCATCCGGTCAGTATGCGCTTCACAGATACCTGGATCCTCTCGTTCAGGCGGGTGCGATCCGACTGGAACTCCCCGACAAACCGCGCAGCCCGAAGCAGAGGTATGTTACAGCAGAACAGTGAGCCTTTTATTACAGCTACAGCGTTTTAGGGGGGCGGATTATGCAGTTGATTACAAGTGCCATGCTGGAATCATTTGTCAATGAGCAGAAACGAAAAATGGAAGGTGTTCTGCCTGAACTGGTTAGACGTTTGATCGTCCAAAGTTGTCCTGACATTAAGTACCTTCGAATGCCTCAAGGTGACGATATATGGGCGTCTGGTTTCGATGGCATTGTATATACCAAATCAGGGACATCCTATGTCAGCTGTGGTTGCAGTATATGGGAGTTTGGTACCAATTCAGATATGCTGAAAAAGATCAATGAGGACTATGAAAAACGCACGAACGATCCCAAAGGTGTCAATCAAGGAGAAACGGTTTTCTATCTGGTGACTCCCAAAATCTGGGCATATGCGACCTCTGCCACAGAATGGGAGGCCTCACATAAAGGACCTTGGAAAGAAGTGCATGTCTATGACGCGTCCGTCCTCTGTAACTGGATTAATTCTGAGCCAGCCGTTTGCGCATGGCTCTTGGAGCAATTCACCGACAAAACTAGCAAAGGATTTACAACGGTTCACAATGCATGGACTCGGTTTTCTAATCTGACAGATCCACCACTCTCTCACTCCCTTTTTGCGCTCGGACGGGATGAAGCGGTCCAACAGCTGCAAAACCAATTGACGCAAAAAATCTGTTGTGTGAGAGGTGACACCTTTTATGATGCAATCGGGTTTTGCCTTACTGTGCTGCTCCAAGATCCAAAGCTTGCCGATTCAGTTATTGTTGTGTCCAAAGAGGAAACGTATCGAACCTTATCGGAAATTGTTCGAGGAAAGACATTTCTTTTACAGTTTCCCTTTTCGGGACAGGTGTCCGACAACAATAATACAATTATATGTCAATCTAGAGAACAAACACCACGCTATGGAACCATCCGACTCCATTCATTGTGGAGATCGCAGTTTGATCGAGCACTTCGGGATATGAATCTTCCAGCTTCACAAGCCAGTGAGTTGTACACATTCACGCACGGGAATTTGTTATCGTTGATTCGACGCATTCCTGGCAATGCTGCAGACACTACACCAAAGTGGGCATCTATGCAAGGTATCGATATACTATGCCCTTTGGTTTTTCTGAGAAACTTTAACACAACAAGCGAAACGGCAAGGCGCGTTTTCTCCATGCTGGCAGGCATTGATGCTGCAATAGTTCAACAGAAATATGATGAACTTTTGAGGATGGAAGATACCCCAATCAAACGAGTTGACGAATGGCTAATCATAACAAATTATGAGGAATCATGGTTAACACTTCACATTGATCTTTCGGATACTTCCTCTGGCAGATTATTCCAAACCATTCTTACACTTCTGAAAGAATTCAAGGAGGGGACACATTCGGAGTTTTCAGATGAAGGGGCGCTCATCGGTACACTTCTCTTTAACTATATCTATTTTGCGCAAACAGGTTCCTCTGAGAACCACATAAACAGTCAAGTCAGAGAGATCCTGGACTATATGCAGTACCAGAATTGTCAAACAGTTCTGCTACAAGCTCTTCCTGATTTGGCAGAAGCTGCGCCAACAGTTGTCGTAGACTGGATTGAGCGCCTTCTATCACCGGCACAACAGGCATTGTTCGAGCAGCTCAGTCGCTCTTATAAATCTCATGTTATCGTTTGGGCACTAGAACATTTGGTAAAAGATCAACGTAGTGCAATTAAAGCATGTGCACTGCTTTTCTATCTCACAAAAACGCAGGCTTTGGATTCATTTGGCGTCTCTGCGAGAGAAGTGCTGTTGAATACGCTTTGCTTATGGGATAACCATACGCCGATTTTTCTTCGAGAAAAGGTTACTATTTTGGAAAAGTCGATCCGTAGCGATCCTCCTTTTGGAATCTCATTAACGCTTGATATTCTTCAAAAACGTTCCATCGTACATGGAGTCCGAATCGGAGCAGTGGAACACACTTATGAAGAAGCAACTGTAGAGGAACTCCGCAACGCTACAATGAGAATCGCTTCCACGGCACTCACTGCTTCGATCAGCCACAAGGAACTGGAACTGACCATGAAAATGCTAGGTCAGTATTGGATGTTCTCTGTAGAAACTTTGTCTGAGGCGGCGCAGCAATTCGAACCAATCGACTATTCGCAAGAAAAACTGGTTTCGTTTTTGTTACAGCTGCATCAGCACATATTTCATATTATAAAGCATCATAAGGATGAACGTACACGCTGGATCGATCCGCTTCGCGGATGGATTACACGCATTACAAAAGATAACGCTTTCCTGCAGGTTGCGTGGATGTTTTCCGCTTTCTCAGAAACGCCTTTTCAAAATACTCTTGAACTTGATATTGCTGACTTCCGGGCAATTGAGTCACACGCCCAAGCTGCTCGAGTCGAAGCTTTCAACAAACTGAAAGACAGTATGGGATTGGATGCGGCTTTGCAATTGATACAGAATATGGATGACTGCTATGCATGGGGACAGTTCCTTGCACACTGTCTTGCAGATGATGAGTTGAGCTTTGCCATTAAGGCAATCATGGCACAGCATAAGCATCGGGTTCTTACGGGATTTATTGATTCCATTCCGCTGGTTTGTGCTGAATCTCTTTTTTTCTCACTTACAGATGAGGTTCAGCACATAGTACTATCCGGCCTTTCTCGTTCTGATATTAGAGATTGGCTTAAGACGCCAGAGCTTCAGCGTTCCTATTGGCAGAAGAAAAACCTGTATTCGATCGATGACTGGGCATATGAAAACTTGATGAAGTACCATCCCAGTGGAATTCTCTCATACCTTTACCAATGTCAGAACGAAAAAACCGGCATTGATGATCGGTTATTAGAAGTGTTCCATGCAATTGCCACGATTAGAGAAGCCTATGACAGATCTCTACTTGAACTGATTATTCGGAAGGTTGATGCTTATGCCTATTCGGATCAGTGGGCGGAGCAATGTATCCAATTAGTGGAGGCAGATGTTCTGGAACTTCATCGCTATGATGGTTATTATCCAGAGTGCTTGAAAAAGTATTTCTTTCTGCACCCTACCAGCATTTCCGAGATCTTCCTAAAGAATAAAGAGCTCTTTTCAAAGCTATTCTCGTATTCTTTCCAACTGCCAAACACAGCTTTCAGTGATTATCAGCAATTCCGTGTGTGGTCGGATTGCATATATGAAGGAGGACAAAAGAACCCATCGTTTTTCAACATCCTATGCGACGCCTTTGTAAAAGTGTCTGTTGGGTCAGATGGCTTCTTTCCTCATGAGTATGTTCGTATGGCATTGGAAGAATACGCTGATCCAAATCTGACTAAAGCTGTGTTCATATCTTACCTGAACTCTCGGGGTGCTCGTGTTGTATTGGATGGATTGTACGAAAAACAAATGGCCGAGAAAACGCTGCAAAAAGCCAGAGAATTACAACTAGACTACCCGCAGACAGCGAGCATATTACGATATATTTCGAATGACTACACAGCAGAATCAAGGCGGGATCAGTTGTATGCCGAAATTGGGCATTTTCGATGATGTTTTTTGAACCTTTCGCATTTCTGCGACTCTTTTCATCTATAGCATCGAGATTAGAGATAATAATTCGTCCGTTTCCTCCTTCTTGAAAAACATGTTAACCGTACAACTCACGAAAAAAGTTACCTTCGAGCGGGAAAACCGGATCGCTTGCGGCAGAAAGACAGCGGTGAAGTACATAGTCGGCGTAGCGATGTGAGATAATAAAAGGAAACAGCCACGGAAACCATGGATGGTTTTCCGCGGCTGTTTTACGTATGTGTACTGCCGGGTGTGATAACGTGTTTTCGCTTGAACTCGGATGGTGTTTGTCCGGTGGCCTGGCGGAATCGTCGGGCAAAGTACTTTGCATCGTTGAAGCCGCACTGATAGGCGATCTCCGTCACCGGAAGATTGCGGGTCATGAGCAGCACCTTTGCTGCGCTGATCCGAAGATTGTTCAGATAGATATTTGGCGAGCAGCCATAGGCCCTTCGGAACAGGCGGCGGGTGTAGCTGGGGGTCTGGGGGATTTGCGCCAGCGCTTCCTCCAGCTTGAAGGCAGGGTTTCCCGCGTTCTGACGAAGGAGACGTTCCAGATCCAGTATGTCCGTGTTGGGACCCTGATCTGCCTGGGCCAGGAGGAACTGCCGCAGAGCTTCCATCAGAGACGCCACGACATTTTCATAGTTGGGCAGCTTCCGGTCCATCTGCCGAAAGACCAGCCAGAGGATAGAGGATGCAGTCTCCATGATATCGTGGAAGAGATAGAGCCGATCCTGTCCCGGCAGGAACTGTTCATTGCACTCCACCAGAATGTGCTGATAGAAGGAGCGGGGGATGATCGACGCTTCCATGGCAGGCGGGACGATCAATATATTTTTCATCTCAGAGAGCAGGAACTCGTTACGGCCAACGGAGCACAGAGCAGTTCCTTCCCGAACGAAAATCAGCCGCCAGATGTTATGCTCCGGTCCAAGCCGAAGCATGTCTCCTTCGCTGGCATGGACCATGGTACTTTTCAGGACGGCCATCGGCGGCCACCTCCTACTGATTCACAGTATTTTAACCATACTATAGCAGGGGAGCACAAGGTTTGCAAGACAGTTTTTGCCATAAACGAAAAGAGGACAGATGGGAACCAGCTGGAAGCCGTACTGTTTTGTCCACGAAAAGTATCGTGCCGTCCACCAGACCGATGGAAGAGCACTCGATAAAAGTTCGAATTATAGCGGAAATGCAGGAAAATCTGCAACAATTCTTAAAAATAGCAAAATCGACCAGGATCGTTTTTGTGCAAGATGGACAAGGCCAGGTGGACGACAAAGGGAAAGAAAGTGGACGAAACGGCACAAGCAATGATTTCGTATTGAAAAGATTATTTTTTATGCGATGATAAACTTGGTCGTGCGGAACGACACAAAAAATAATAATTGGAGATGAAGATCGTGAAAAAGACAAAGTCAATCATCGCGTTGAGTTTGGTTCTGATTCTGATCTGCATGTTGTTCGCCTCCTGCCAGGGTAAGGAGACGCCAATCACGCAGAAGGATCCGATGCCCAGCACGACGAACACGGAACCGGCAAATACTGAGCCGGAGAAAACGCAGGAGCCTGAGGAAACGAAGCCCGAGCCTGCGGAAACTGAACCGGAACCCGAAGGTCCCAAGACCTACACGCCGGATGAGTACACAGACATTGTGATGTATTACTTTGACCTGCGCATGGTCGGCGCCGATTTCGGCGAGCATGTGGTTCAGGCAGTCAATGAGTACATCGGTCCCAAGTACGGCTTGCAGGTAGATGTGCAGTACATGGTGATCCAGGACTACATCACCAAGGTCCAGATGAACATTGCTGCCGGCGAGCAGGTGGACTTGACCCAGCTGGCCTTCATGAACAACGCGCCCAACCTGTACGCCAAGGGCATGCTGATGGACATCACCGATCTGGCTGAGGAATACGCACCGGACGCGCTGGAGCTGGTCAAGGATCTGAAGGGCGCAAGCACCTTCGGCGGCCGCCTGTACGCCATTCCTACCCTTCGTCCTCTGGCAAACTTCCAGTACATCATCATGCGCAAGGACATCCTCGAGGAGCTTGGCATGCTGGAGAAGGCCCAGAACATGCAGTCCTGGACGGAGTTCGAGGAGATCCTGGCAGCGGTCCATGACAACTATACTGCCGAGACCGGTCTGTGGGCCCTGTCTAAGGAATCTGAGCGCTCCGTTGAGCCCAAGGGCCTGTGGGAGAGCCCCAATTTCGCGGATATCCAGTATCCCTATGATCTGAGCGACAATACGAAGCAGGCTGTCACGTTCAACGATGGCAAGGTCTTCTGGTACTGGGACGATCCCAGACAGGAAGCCAAACTGCAGCTCATCAAGAGCTGGAAGGATAAAGGCTATATCTATCCCGATTCTTCCCTCATCGACACCCACGGTGACGAGCTCATGAAGCAGGGCATCTCCTTTGCGGAGTTCACTGGATCTGAGTACGGCGTGGAAGCTGTCAAGGGCGGCAACTGCGGTTATGACGTGGTCTGCGTTCCCTATGTCCGCGGCATCATCAAGACCGCCGGCGGCTTTGCGCTCGGCGTTCCCTCCACGGCGGAAGAGCCCGAGGCTGCCTGCCGCATGATCAACGCCCTCTATACGGATGAGCACCTGATGAACCTCATTACCCGCGGCGTGGAAGGCGTGGACTATGAGCTGGTCGACGACCAGGTCAAGTATCCCGAGGAAGGCCACTATTACCAGGCGGAATTCCTGATCGGCAACGATTTCCTGCTGCGTCCCCTGTATGGACAGGGCTCTGACTTCTTTGAGAAGGCCAAGCAGGTGGACGAGGAGGCAGAGGTTTCTCCCTTTGTTGGCTTTGCCATTGACACCAAGGACCTGTCCAACGAGCTGGCCGCGCTGAATGCCTGCAAGGATCAGTTCTACGGCGATCTGCTCTGCGGCAACTATACCCCCGAGCTGCTGGCGGATTACAAGGCGGCTCTGGAGGCTGCCGGTGTGCATACCTACCTGGATGAGATCCAGCGTCAGATCGACGCGTATCTGGCGGAGCAATAAAGCACTGCAATAAGAGGAGAGAATGATCATGAAATATGTTCCTGAAAAAGGCCCGAAGCGCGGCGTATCCGTGTACAGCTATTCCAGCATCTGGCCGCTGGGCCTGACCCTGGAGGACTGCTTCACCGAGATGCAGGACATGGGAGCCCATGGCGTCGAGATCCTGGCCAACGGCCACATCGACGGCTATCCCAACCTGACCGACGCCTTCCTGGAAAAGTGGCACGATCTCTGCGAAAAGTACGAGATCATCCCTGCGGAGTACGGCCATTGGATCGACGGCCGTATGTGGAAGGATCGGATGCTCACGGTGGATCAGTGCGTGCGCTATCTGGAGCGGGACTTCAAGATGGCCCATGAGCTTGGCTTCCACTGCCTGCGCACGAAGATGACGGTCATCAATGACGTGCTGGATCCCGTGGAAAACTGGCGCGACATCATCACCGCAGCTTCTCCGGCCGCCGAAAAGTACGACGTGGTCATGCTGCCTGAGATCCACATGCCGACCATCCTGGAGCAGAGAATGGTTCAGGAGTTCGTGGAATACATCGACAAGAACAACTCCAAGGCCTTCGGCCTGAACATTGACTTCTCGGTTTTCAGCCCGCGGCCCAACTTTGACGGCTCTGTCCGCTATTCCAAGCCTGAGGCGATCATTCCCTACCTGCCCTATGTGAAGTGCTGCCACGCCAAGTTCACCGACATGGTGCCCTCGGATGACAAATACATGTTCCAGGACAAGTGGATCCCCTATCCCGAGATCCTGAAGGTCCTGCAGGACAACCACTGGGACGGCTGGATGGTGGCCGAGTACGAGGGCAAGGATCGGGCTGACGAGACGGCCCTGTCCGAGGCGCTCCATAAGCATCAGATCCTGATGAAGAACTGCCTGGGTTATTGATGGAGGTGACGCAGTATGCTAGAAAAAGAAATGATGCAGTACCGCGGCTTCCGCAATACCTTTGACGAGAACGGCAATCCCAACGGGTTTGAGGTCCGCATCCGCACCAACTATTATCGCGCTCCCTATCTGAGCCAGCTGCGTGTCGGCCGCGTCATCGTGGACGACGAGGTCTTCCTGACGGAGACCGGAGACGTGACCTGGGTCATTCAGGGCAAGGAGTACACCGCCGCTGAGATGGCAGAGGACTGCGAGGACGTCTGGCCTGTGCAGGAAGCTGCGATCATCCGGGTGAGGAAGCCCGGTGGCCTGAGCCAGGGCTATCACGAGGTGGGCGTCCGCTGGGGCTATTCCTGCTCCTACATGCCCCCCTCCATGGAAGTCTTTGACGATTCCAAGGAGCCCTTCGGCATGTATGGCGACTACCTTCCCAAGCGGAAGATGCTCATCGTCTGATCCTGCGTCGGATACGAGCGGATCTTGAACAGAACCTGAGGAGGCGAGCACATGCTTGAAAAAGAAATGATGCAGTATCGCGGTTTCCGCAATACTTACGATGAGAACGGCAATCCCGACGGCTTCGAGGTCCGCATCCGTTCCAACTATTACCGCGGCGTCTATCTGAGCCAGCTCAGAGTGGGCCGTGTGATCGTGGATGACGAAGTGTTTCTTGCCGATTCCGGCCTGGTCTCCTGGATCATCCAGGGAAAAGAGCACGATCCTGCTGAAATGGCGGAAAACTGCGAGGATTTCTGGCCCATTCAGGAGACGGCCATCGTCCGGGTGAAGAAGCCCGGCGGCCTGAGCCAGGGCTACCACGAGGTGGGCGTGCGCTGGGGCTATTCCAGTTCCTACATGCCTCCCTCCATGGAGACCTTCGATGACGAGAAGGTACCGAATCGGGAGTACAGCGATTATCTTCTGCGAAGGAAAATGCTCATCGTCTGAGCAAAGCTTGTATTGATTCGCCTGCTGCCTGGTCTCCGATGAAGGATCGTCGGCAAATGACCGGCCAGGCAGCGTGCGTTTTGAAAAACCATCTGTAGAATTATAAAGGAGTGACAGTTATGAAATACGTTCCCCCCAAGGGCCCAAAGCGCGGTGTTTCCGTCTACAGCTATTCCAGCTTCTTCCCCCAGGGCTATACGCTGGAGGACTGCTTCATCGAGATGCAGGACATGGGAGCCCATGGCGTCGAGATCCTGGCCAACGGCCACATCGACGGCTATCCCTATATGACCGATGAATTCCTGGAGAAGTGGAACAACCTCTGCGAGAAGTACGAGATCGTCCCCGCTGAGTATGGCCACTGGGTCGACAACCGCATGTGGGCGGATCAGGAACTGACCATTGATCAGTGCGTGGAGTATCTGGAGCGGGACTTCAAGATGGCGCATGCCCTAGGCTTCCACTGCCTGCGCACCAAACTGGGCGTCATCAACGACGATCTGGACCCCGTGGAGAACTGGCGGGACCTGATCACCGCAGCGTCCCCCGTGGCTGAGAAGTACGACGTGGTCATGCTGCCTGAGATCCATTTGCCCACTCTGCTGAAGCAGAAAATGGTTCAGGAGTACATTGAGTACATCGATAAGACCGGCACCAAGGCCTTCGGCCTGAATGTGGACTTCGGCGTGTTCAGCCCCAAGCCCAACTGGGACGGCCGCGTCCGCTTCTCCACCCCGGAGGATTTCGAGGACATACTGCCCTATGTGAAGTGCTGCCATGCCAAGTTCACGGAGATGATCCCGTCTGACGACGAGTACATGTTCCGCGAGAAGTGGGTCCCCTATCCCGAGGTCCTGGACGTGATGAAGAAGCACAACTGGGATGGCTGGATGGTCGCAGAATACGAGGGCAAGGACCGCCACGACCTGAATGCGCTGCATGAGGCCCTTCATAAGCACCAGATCCTCATGAAGAACTGCCTGGGCTACTAAGAAGAAAGGAGAAACAACGATGCGTGATCAAGAAATTATTCAGTATCCTGGCTTCCGCAACATCTATGATGACGCCGGCAACGCTATCGGCTTTGAGTTCCGTATCCGCTCGAACTACTACCGCGGCGTCTATCTGAGCCTTTTGAATGTCGGCCGTGTTACCGTGGACAATGAGGAGTTCCTTCCCCATTCCGGCGCCATCACCTGGATCATCTCCGGCAAGGAGTATACCCCAGAAGAGATGGCGAGAGACAACGTGGATTTCTGGCCGCTCAGCGAGACTGCCACCATCCGGGTGAAGAAGCCCGGCGGCCTGGCACAGGGCTATCATGACGTGTCCCTCCGCTGGGGTCATCGTTCCTCCTATATGCCCCCCTCCATGACTGTCTTCGATGACAACAGCAAGGAGCTGGGACGGTCCGGCGATTTCCTTGAAAAGAGAAGAATGCTCATTGTCTGAGATCCGCTTGGGAAGCGGGATGCTGAGGCGTCCCGCTTCTCTGCGTCAGAGCGCTCCGGAAGCGCTTTGGAAGAGACGGATCCAATGACAAAGGAAGAACAATAAGAATAAGGAGCTGAAAGAAATGAACTATGTACCCCCCAAGGGCCCGAAGCGCGGTGTTTCCGTCTACAGCTATTCCAATCTGTTTATCCTTGGCATGACGCTGGAAGACTGCTTCCGTGATATGTATGACATGGATGCCCATGGCGTGGAGATCCTGGGCAACTCCCATATCAAGGGGTATCCCGAACTCACGGATGAATTCCTGAACGAATGGCACGATCTGTGCGAGAAATATGAAATCATCCCCGCCGAATATGGTCACTGGATCGACGGACGTATGTGGGAGGATCGCATGCTGACGGTTGACGAAGCAGTGAAGTACCTGGAGCGGGATTTCAAGATCGCCCATGATCTTGGTTTCCACTGCCTGCGCACCAAGCAGACCGTCATCAACGACATTCTGGATCCTGTGGAAAACTGGCGCGATATCATCACCGCCGCCACTCCGGCTGCGGAGAAGTATGACGTGGTGATGCTCCCCGAGATCCACAGCCCGACCCTGCTAGACCAGCCTATGGTGCAGGATTTTGTAGAATACATTGATAAGACCGGTACCAAGGCCTTCGGCCTGAACATCGACTTCTCTGTTTTCAGCAAGCGGCCCAACTTCGATGGCACGGTCCGCTTCTCCAAGCCGGAAGAACTGATCCAGTATCTGCCCTATGTGAAGTGCTGCCATGCAAAGTTCACCTCCATGCTGCCGGATGAGACTTATGGATTCCGCGAGGAGAACATCCCGTATCCCGAGGTCCTGAAGATCCTCCAGGACAATGGCTGGGATGGCTGGATGGTTGCCGAGTACGAGGGCCGCGACCGCGGAGACGACAATGCGCTCTGCGAGGCCATGCGGAAGCATCAGATCCTGATGAAGAACGTCCTGGGCTACTAATGAAAGAAGGGAGAACAAACCATGCTTGAACTGCCAAGAATCCAGTACCGTGGATTCCATAACACAAAGGACAAAGACGGCAATATTGACGGCTTCGAGTTCCGCCTTCGCACAACCTATTACCGGGGCGTCTGGCTGAGCCAGCTTCGCGTCGGACGCGTGATCGTTGATGGCGAAGAGTTCCTGGCCAACTCCGGGAAGGTTACCTGGATCATTCAGGGAAAAGAGTATACACCGGCACAGATGAAGGAAGACAACGAGGACTTCTGGCCCATGACGGAAGCGGCTGTGATTCGCGTGAAGAAGCCCGGCGGCCTGGCACAGGGCTATCATGACGTTGCAATCCGATGGGGCTTCTCTTCCTCCTATATGCCGCCCTCCATGGAGAGCTTTGATGATTCCAAGGAGGCACCGCGCGCTTTTGGCGGTGGCTCCAACACGGACCATCGCACCATGTTGATCGTATGATTCCCATTGCTTCTCCGGGCGGGGCGCAACCGCGCCCCGCCCGCCTATTTTTCAAGAAATACTTTGAAGGGAGATTTTTATATGTCCAACAAAGAGATCCGCGTTGCTATCATTGGCACCGGCGCCATTTCTCACCGCCACATGAAGGTCTGGAGCCATATCCCACAGGCGAAAGTAGTCGCGGCTGCTGAGATCGATCTACCCAAGCTGAAAGCCTGGGGTGAGCAGTATCACTTCGACGAGAAGGACCTGTACACCGACTTCCGTGAGATGCTCAAGCGAGACGACATCGACGCCGTGGATGTGTGCGTCCATAACAATCTGCACACTCCCATTGCCATGGCCGTTATGAAAGCAGGCTATCCCTGTTATTCCGAGAAGCCCATGAGCGCGTCTTATTTTGACTCCAAGCTCCTCTACGACTGCTCCAAGGCAACCGGCCAGAAGCTGGCCATCCAGATCAGCTCCCTCTACACCGGCCAGACCTACATTGCCAAGCAGCTCATCGACGAGGGCAAGCTGGGCGAGATCTACCACGCGAGAGTCTGCACGGCTTATAACCGTCGCCGCAACTGCTTTGACCGCGCCTCGCTCAGAACTTCTCCTGCGTTCCAAGATAAGGCCATGGCGGGCTATGGCCAGTTCATCGACCTGGGCATCTACCACTTCGGCCAGATGCTGTTCCTCTTGGGCCTGCCTGAACTGGACTGTGTCCTTGGCAACCTCTACAACAAGGTCCATCGCTACAACGACTGGTGGGCATCGACTCATCCCATGGGCGTGGAGGACATGGGCGCAGGCTACGCCACCTTCAAGGGCGGCCTGAGCCTGGAGCTTATGGAGGCAGCGGCCCTGAACGTGGTGCAGGAACAGGGCTTCGGCAGTAAGGAAGACAACTATATTGCCGGTTCCAAGGGTGGCATCATCTATAAGGCGCCCGATGCCATGGGTGGCGACTGGGCCATGAGCAGCTTCGGCGGCCCCGGCGGTGTTCCGAACGACCTGCAGCCCAAGCTGTACTACCAGGGCCTGGATGAGCACGGCTATGAGATCAAGACCGACTATCAGGCCTATTACAACCAGCAGGATCTCAAGACCTATCAGCCGGAGCTCATGAAGTACTTCGACAATCAGCTTCACTGGTACAGCTACCTGGTGGGCGATCTCACTGACGAGACCCGCTATGACACGCCCAAGATCGGCATGAATGTCAGCCTGCTCTGCGACGGCGTCATCCAGTCCTCCGAGCTGGGCCGGGCCGTCACTGCCGACGAGATCAAGGCCAACTCCAAGTCCCTGGCTATTTGGAAGCAGGAGACTCCCTGGGGCGTCTTCGATTACGACGCAAGTCTTTGATTCCAGGGGAAAGAGGAGGCAAATGTCTATGGCAGCAAAACCAGGCGGAGGTTCCAAAAACATTGATTTCACCTCTGGCCCCATTGTCAAAGAAGTCATCATCTTCGCGATTCCCACCTTCCTGGGGAATATTTTCAACGCCCTCTACAATGTGGTGGATACCATTGTGGTCGGGCAGTTCGTGGGCTCCTCCGCACTGGCAGCGGTGAGCTGCAGCTTCGCCATCACCATGATCTGCGTATCAGTGTATGCGGGCTTTGGCGCCGGGTCCGGCATTCTGACAGCTCAGACATTCGGCGCGAAACGATTTGATCAGCTCAACGCAACCATCAATACCGCGTACATCGGCGCTTTCTTTATCGGTACGCTGATGATCATCATCGGAGAGATTCTTGCAGTTCCGCTTCTGAAGCTGCTGAACACGCCGGAAACTATCATGAAGATGGCGACCCAGTATGTGCGGATCTATTTCCTGGGCTCCACCGGTCAGCTCTTCTATTTTATGGGCTCCATGATGCTCAAGGGACTGGGCGATTCAAAGTGGCCCACCTATGCGCTGGTCTTTTGCGCGGTGCTGAACACCCTGCTGGACCTGCTGTTCGTGGTCGTGTTCCACTGGGACTGCGCAGGCGTGGCCGCTGCAACCGTCATCTCCCAGCTCATCTCCGGCATCGCCGTGCTGATCCGGGCCTACAAGGGCAACTACGGGCTGAAATTCGACCGCAAGACCTTCCGTCCGGACTTCTCGATCCGGAAAAAGATCCTGAGTATCGGTATCCCTGGATCGCTTCAAATGCTGGTCACCTCCATTGGAACCATGATCCTCACCCGCTTTGCCAACGGCTTCGGCGAGGATGTGGTGGCCGCCAACGGCATCATCCAGAAGGTGGAGCAGTTCTCCCTGATGCCCGCCCAGTCCTTCAGCCAGTCCACCCAGATGTTCGTCGGCCAGAACCTGGGAGCGGGCAACCATGACCGCACCAATGAAGGCATCCGGAAGTGTATGGCCATCATCTGCCTGATTGCTGTGGTGGTCGGTGTGCTGTGCTTTGCTTTTGCCCATCCGCTTTGCCGGGCCTTCGTCAAGGAGGAGAATGTCATTGCGTTGGGCGTGGAAGCGATCCATATCATCGCTTTCTTCTATCTGGTACACGCGCTTCAGCTGAGCATGTCCTCCATTCTCCACGGTGCCGGCGCCATGAAGCCGATTATGTGGTTTTCTTTTATTGCCATCGCTATCCGCATCGGCCTTTGCTATGTGCTTGGCGTGCTGCCAGATCGTTGGCAGGGCCTGTTCTGGGCCACCAACGGCTTCTACCTGGCAAGTGTCGTCATGTACGCGCTCTATATGTGGAAGGGCAACTGGCGCAATGCCATCAAGATCGAAAGAAGAAAGCCGGACGAGCAGCCTGCAGAGCAGAAGGCAAACGCATAGGATCCTTTGAGCAGACTGATTCAAGAAAAAGCAGCCAGCCGAGGTTTCTCGGCTGGCTGCTTTTCCCTGCAGACCCTATAACCGTACAACCTACAAAAAAGTCCAGTTTGAGCGGTAAAACCGCATCCTGGACGGACATAAGAGAGCAGTTAAGTACATTGTCTCCTTTGCGGCGTGAAAAGAACGAAAGTATAGCGCAGGATATTTCCTGCGCCATACAAAGAGAAAAAGAGAAGAAAAATCAGTCGAAATACACGGTTTTGCCGGTGCGGGAGGACTCATAGATGGCATCCAGAATCTTGGTGACGGTGAGGGCCTGCTCGGTTTTGACATATAGCTCGGACTTGCCTTCAAGGGCATCCAGCCAGCAGCGGACCTCCCGGGGATTGGAGTCGACCATTTCCTGCATGCCCCGGGTGTTCTTGTAACTGTGGGTCACAAAAGGCTCACCAGCCTGCACGCCGTTGAAGCGCACGCCGTCCTTGCAATCCAGGCCGCCTTTGGTGCCGCAGAGCATAACCTGTGCGGGCATGGGGGGTTCCAGACGGTTGATTGCCCAGGCACAGCGCAGATTGACAAGCGCACCGTTCTTAAAGCGGACAAAGCCGAAGGCAGAGTCCTCTACCTCAAAATGCTCATTGTCCCATACACCGCGGCCGTTGCCTTGAACGTCTGGGGTCAGCAGCCGGCCCAGCTTTTCGAAGGTCACACCCGTTACACTGACGGGCTCATAGTTCTGCATCATCCACAGCGTCAGATCCAGGGCATGGGAACCACAGTCAATGAGGGGGCCACCGCCCTGCTTGCTCTTGTCCAGGAATACGCCATGGGTAGGCACACCTCTGCGGCGCATTGCAGTTGCCTCGCCGTAATAGATCTCACCCAGAAGACCCTCTTCGCAGTAACGCTTCATGACCTGATGGGTTTTCCAGTGACGATATTGGTAGCCGATGGTGAGCAGCTTGCCATTGCGCTGAGCTGCATCGTACATCTTCTTTGCATCCGCATAAGTGGCGGCCATAGGCTTTTCACAGAGCACATGCTTGCCCGCTTCCAGAGCTGCCACGGAGATTTCACAGTGGGAGACGTTGGGCGTGCAGACATGTACCACGTCGATGGATTTATCTGCAAGAAGCTGGTGATAGTCTGTGTAAGTCTTTGATCCGGGAATACCGTACTTCTCAGCTGCCGCCTGGGCACGCTCTGGAATCAGATCGCAAAAAGCGACCAGTTCCACTTCATCGGGGAACTGCACCAATGCGGGCATGTGTTTCTGGTTGGCGATGCCGCCGCATCCGATGATACCGAAACGGAATTTTTGCATATCGCAACGCTCCAATCACGAGAAAATAAAAGTAAACGGTTTCTATAAAATAGAATAACACAGCGGCCATCTGTCTGTCAAGCACAAAAACAGATGGCCGCTTTCGTTGTAAATATTAAAATTTTATGGTGCGGCAGACAAAATTCGATCCGTTGAACCACGTGCAATGATCGTGTGGGGCAGAAGCGTCCGCACACCGCTCTGCCGCTTACCCTGCATCAGTTCTATGAGGAGTTTGGTAGCCTCACGCCCCATCTCCAGGTTGGGTTGACGGACAGTGGTCAGAGCGGGAATAGAGAAGGTAGCAGCGGCTGAGTCGTCAAAACCAGCGATAGCAACATCCTCCGGCACTCGGATGCCGTGACTCTGAAGAGTATGAATACAGGCCAGAGAGAGCACGTCGTAGGTGCAGAGAATGGCGTCAGGCAGCTGCTCCCGGGGGAGGCGCGCGAAGAACTGCATCTGTTCTGCAGCGCTGTCATAGGGAATCTTGGAGAAAGCGTCGGAGTTCCTGCAGACCAAGGTAAGAGAGTCATCATAAGGGATCCCGGCTTCTGCCAGAGCACGCAGAGCACCATGCATGCGCTCTACTGAATAATCAGAAGGTTCGGTTTCATCAACCTTCTGATTCAGAACAAACGAGAAACGGCGACAGCCTTTTTGAACCAAGAAACGGCAAAGATCATATCCTGCGAACTCGTTGTCATAGGTGACGCAGTTTCCGCCCAATTTGAAAATACCTTCTCCACAACGGACAGTTGGACAGTTTTCCAGCTGAAAAAAGGCGGGTTGATTCTTCAGAATTGGCCCAAGCACAATGCAGCCGCCGGCAAGACCTCCCCGGAGCTGAGCCAAGCAGCGCTCCATGGATGGGGAAGTGGGAGCGTTGGGGCTAGAGGCATGAAGATAGGAGATCAGCACATCGTACCCTTCCTGTTCCGCGACCTCGTGAATGCCCATCAAGGTGCGATTGAGCAGGGGAGAGTCTTCCAACTCGTTGGTCATAGCGGCAGTCACCACCAAAATGGTACGATTCTCTGCCCGCCCCAGATTCTGCCCAATGACGTTCGGCGTGAAATGAAGCTTCTTGACCGCTTGCTGAACAGCTGTTTTCTTTTCTTCACTGACAGGATAGTTCCCGTTGAGGACACGGGAGACGGTTGCAACAGAGACATTTGCCTCACGTGCAACATCCCGAATTGTTGCCATACTACCACCCCTCCGTGGGTTCGTATCAATCATCGAAGCTTTTGTTCAGTATAGCACATGAAAAGAATCTTTGTAAAGGGCAACAAGAGAATTTAAATTTTTAAAAAAGTATTGACAGAAGAAAATGGTTATGGTAGTATCAAGATACAGTAACCGGTTTCTATTAAATCAACAATTTGCAATTCGGATCAAGGAGGAGCAATTATGTCCAGAAAGATAAAAGCCATCCTGGCCCTTGTCCTGGTGGCTGCCCTGATGTGCACCCTGTTTGCTGCATGTGCAAAGCAGCAGACGAGCACAACGCCATCTGACACCTCTACAACGACAAATCAGGAAAAGACAGATACCCCTGCCAAGACAGAGGAGCCGGCCAAGAGCGAAGAGCCGGAGCAGACCTCTGAACCTGAGCAGCCTGAGGAGATCGTGGAAATCAACTATGCTTTCTACGATTTCAGCAACACCTGCTCGGAGCATATGGACCGCATTGCTGCAGCGGTCAACGCCATCACCGAGAAGGAAATCGGCGTGCATGTGAACTTCCAGCCCTGCGTTCCTGGTGAATGGGCAGCTAAGGTCGGCACCGCGATTGCCGGCGGCGAGGTCATTGATGTGATGCAGCTGATCCCGCCAATCATTCCCCTGGGCACGCTCTATGCCAGCAACCAGATCGTAGATATCACGGATCTGCTTCCGGAGTATGCACCCAATGCGTACGAGATTATGAAAAACTACTTCGGAAACCTGACTGTTGACGGCAAGATCATGGGTCTTCCTGCATATCGGAATCTGTGTTCCAATGGCTATCTGCTTATGCGGAAGGATATCCTTGAGGAGCTGGATCTGCTGGACAAGGCGGAAAACATGACCACCTGGTCGGAATATGAGCAGATCCTGCAGGCCGTTACAGACAAGTACCGCGACCAAGGTATTTATGCCAACACCAACGGCATTGCGAATCTGATGAACGGCTATTACGGAGATAACTTCTCTGACATTCAGACTCCGTGGCTCACGGATGGCTTGGGTGTGGCCGGCTTGATGAAAGATGGCCAGGTCCATTTCATCCAGGGCAGTGATGAGTACAAGGCTATGGCCATTCTGATGAAGGATTGGCGGGACAAGGGCTATATCTACCCGGATTCCCTCTATACCACGGTCATCCAGGATGATCTGTTCAAGCAGGGCGTTGCTTTCTCTGGCCCTCAGGGCGCTGAGTATGGCGTAGCTACCACCAAATCTGCAGCCTTTGGAATGGAGGTCATTGCCACGCAGGTCCGCAAGGGCTTCATCTCCGGCGCAGGCTGGGGCGTGGTGTTCCCCACCACTGGTGAGGAGACAGAGGCAGCGCTTCGCTTCATGGATCTTTGCTTCACCTCTCCCGAGGTCATGAATCTGCTCACACGCGGCGAAGAGGGAACGGATTACAACCTAGTGGATGGTCAGATTTCCTTCGTGGAAGGCCCGCATTACTTCCAGACTGCAACCTTCTTCGGTAATGAGCTGATCTCTACCCCACTGCTTGGAAATGGTGCGGACTTCTATGACAAGGTCAAGGCCATTATGAATGAGGCAGATGTGAGCCCCTATATGGGCTTCAGCTTCAATGTCTCCGCGCTGGATAATTATGTGTCTCAGCTGAGTGTGGTCATGGATCAGTACAAGCTGATGATGAACAACGGCGGCTACAACGAAGAAGATTTCCAGGACTTCCTCACCAAACTGGAGGCGGCCGGCGTGAATGATTATATCGCTGAGCTCCAGAGCCAGGTTGACGCCTGGGAGGCAACCCACTAAGAATAGGTTCCTGCAAATGCCGGACGGTCAAACGTCCGGCATTTGCCAAAACGGGAGGTTATTATGATCCATCAAGGTGTCTCATTTTATAGTTATCAGTCGGCCTACCGCCAAGGGAAAATCGATCTGGAGGGCATGGTTGCCCAGGTTCAGGCTTTGGGCTGTGATGGCGTGGAGCTGGTCCCGCCGCAAACGCCGCCTATTGCCTATCCGAATCCTACACTGGCTCAGATCGAGGCGTGGTTTTCTCTCATGGAGAAGTATGGCACGAAGCCCATTTGCTGGGATACTATGATTTTCCCGGTGGACGGGGATTTTGACCATCAGCGGGAACAACTGGTGGAGGAGCTTCGGTTGTGTCACGCTATGGGGTTCCCGATTATGCGTATTCCGGTGGGGCCTTTCGGACGGGGCCTGCGTGTGGACGTGGTGGAGAGCGTCCTGCCGCTTGCTGAGGAGCTGGATGTCAATCTTGGGCAGGAGATCCATGCACCATTTACAATCTCCGGCGAGCGTGTACAGCAGCAGATCGATTTTATTCAGAGAACCGGCACAAAGCATGCCAGTCTGATTCCGGATATGGCCATTTTTGCCACAGCGCTGCCGCCGTGTCTTGGCCGAAAGGTCCTTGCCGCTGGAGCGGACAAGGAACTGGTGGAAGCAATCTTTGCCGCTTTTGCAGCAGGAGAGGACATGGGCAAGTTTGCAAAAGGGCTGAGCAATATTGGCCCGGCGGAGGAGCTTTTGACTTTTGCAGTAAACAACATGCCATCCAAACGCACAGAGCTGCTGGAGATCCTTCCCTATGTGTCCCACTTCCACGGCAAGTTCTATGAGATCGACGAGAATCTGACAGAGCCAGGCGTACGTTTTGACGAGGTCGTACCGATTCTGGTACGGGCAAACTGGGAGGGCTATATCAATTCTGAGTTTGAAGGCCAGCGCTACCACGGCCCCGATGATCCAGTCGATGAAATCGAGCAGGTCCGTCGCCAGCATAAGCTGGTGGAGCGGCTCATTGCCGAAACAATGTCAGCAAAATAAGATTGGTAATATTCAAGCGGTGACACAAAAAGGTCACCGCTTGTGTGCAAAATAGTTTTTTAGTTGCTGAGAAAAGCTGGTACTGGAGTTTTCTCCAGTACCAGCTTTTGTGTTATAGATGTTCATTATAGAGAGACTTTCTTTTGGAAACGTCCACTTTTTTTCAGGATGAACATATAAATCAGCGCAATCAGGCAGATAATACCTGCAACGCGGAAAGACATCTGATAGCCAAAGCTGGGCTGATCTGCCCGAACAAACCAGGTGGCAACGTAGCCATAGAACAGGCCGCCCAGGGCTGCACCCAGATCACCGCCCATCAGGTTTGTGGAGTTTGCAGAACCCTTCTTTTCCGGTGGCACGGAGGTGAAGGCGGCTGCCTGCAGGACAGGAACACTGCCTCCGAAACCAAAGGAACCGATCACGGCTGCAATCAAAGTCATTGCCCAACTGGTGGAGGAGGAGATCAGCGCCATAAAAGCAGCAAAGCAAAGCAAGCAGACCGTTTCAATGGGAATCAGGCCGAATTTGTCATAGATCTTACCTGCAATGGGACGGGCTGCAAAAAGGGTCAGGCCCCAAACCATATAGAACACTCCGGCAGTTCCCATGGTGATTCCTTCGGCGGTCCTTGCATTGAAAAAGACAACGAGGAACACACCCATGACAGAATGAGCCATGCTGAAAATCATGTTCAGCAAAGCGATCGGAAGGGCCTCTTTTGAGAATAATCCCCGAAGAATCTCTAGAATGGATTTGTCCTGCGTGTTTAACTTTCTGGGAACATCCGGCACCAATAAACTCAGAATCAAACAGGCACTGGCACAACCAAGACTGGCCGCGAACAGAGCGTTGGATCCGAAGTGGTAAAACCAAATTCCAATCATGGATGAAAAGGTGACAGCGACTGCCAGCCCCAGGCCAAAGATGCCAATGCCGCTGCCCATTTTATCCTCTGGCAGAAGTGTTCCGGCAATCGTAACAGAACAGACTGCAGAGATGCCGTAGAACACACCGTTGAGCACCCGGACAATCATCAAAAGTGGGTAATTCTTTGCGAAGAAATACAGAATCATAGTAATCACCATACCGATGTATGCAAAGACCATGACCCACTTGTTTTTCTTTGTATCAACCAGGCGTCCTGCAATGGGACGCATAATCAGCGAAGATATGGAAAGAACGCTGGATAGAACAGCAGCTCTTGCCGTGACAATTCCAATATCCAAAGCGTATTGGGTCATCATGGCACGGAGCATCTGGAAACAGACGGTGTCAAAGAAATTGATGATCATAAGAAGAACGAAAGGAACGCTCCAAATGGAGGTTTTTTTCGGCTCCAGCGTCTCAATCAATGGACACGCCTCCTTTCTATAAGTGAAGGGACACCCCGGCGGGAACGCGCAGGGTGTCCCGAATGACGTGACTTATCTGGCTGCAAGCCATGCATCCAGCTGGGACTGGAATGCGCCGACATAGTCGTCAATACCGGCCGCTTTCAATTTGCTCAGATAGTTCTGGTAGCCCTCATCTGTATAAGCGCCGCAGTTCATCTGGGCACGAAACTCATCGCGAACCGTGTTGAGGGTGCCGATCAGCTGATCCAGATCAGAGGTGTCCATAGCAAAGCCCATGTAAGGGGATCTGGTTGCAGCAGCGTTTGAGATTTTCACCTTCTCATAGTAATCGACGCCATTGCCGTACAGCGGCGTCAACAGAGTATTGTTGCCGATCATGAAATCCGACTCGTAGTAGTGGCCTTCCTCAATGTGCTTCACCTGGCCGTCCACAATGTTGTAGTCCACGCCTTCCACGCCCCACATGATCAGGTTCATAAGTTCCGGATCGGTGTAGAGGAGGTTGATGACCTTCAGTGCGGCTTCAGGTTCCTCGGCGGTGACGGGAATGGCAATGCCCCAGGTTGCCAGCGTGCTGGTGCTGAGCATGCCGGTGTACCATTGCTTGCAGATGAGTTCATAGCCCATGGCAGCGCCCTTGGTAATCTCCACACCGGCCTCGGAGTTCTGGATGGTGGTCATGCCGACACCCTGCTTGATGAGCTCATCACCGTGTACGTCAGTCAGACCTGCATCGGGGTAAACCCACCCCTTTTCAAACCAATCGCGGACGCGCTTGCACTCATCCACGTAGTACTGTGTGTCCTGGACATTGAATACATGCCCGTCCATATCCGATGCGATCATAAAGAGTGTGTCGCCAAGGGAATCATAGACAATGGTGTCCTCGAAGCGATCACCATTTGCAAACGCACCGCTCTCTGCCGTCGCAACGCTCCACTGGGCGCCCTTGGAAATGGCATAAATGCCTTCCGGGACATATTTCTCTGTGGCAGCAGCCAGGATCTCCTCAAACTCAGACCAGGTCTCCATGTTTTGAGCTTTTTCCACCATGCCAATGCCCTCCAGGAGGTCCTTGCGCATGCAGATATAGCCGTTGGTACAGAGATTACGGATGGTCGGGACAGCATAGAGGCGATCGTTATAAGTGAACGCGCCAGTGTAGTCCTTTGTCAGTTCATTGGCATCCGGTGCATACTCGGCCAGCATGTCCGTGATATCCTGAATCTGACTGTTAGAATAGGCAGCGGCGCAGCGCAGACGACCTGTCAGACCAACCATGTCGATTTCCTCACCACCGGCAATCGAGAGGTTGAAAGCACTGTTGTAGTCCGCCGCGATGACCGGTTGAATGGTAGCGTGGACATTGATCTTTCTTTCCAGCAGTTCATTCACGGCTTCCCATACATGGTCGCCGTAGTCCGCGGCCACCATGCGCAGGTCGTAGAAACGCCAGACGATTTCTGTAGGCTCTTCATTTTCCGCTGGTTCCGAAGGTGTGATGGGCTCTGTAGTCTCCACGGGGGTGTCATCCTTCGGATTAGTCTGCGACGGTGTGGGGTCTGGCGTTGTCGGTTCGGTGGATGAGCTGGGCGTATTGTTCCCGGAATCCGGCTTTGTACAAGCAGCGAACATTGTGCATAACAGCACCGCAATCAGAACGAGCGCCAGAATGGTTTTCTTCCCTTTCATGGTACAACCTCCTTGTTTTTGTGTGGCGATGAGCTTCATCGTCTTAATCCCATTGTCAGAGGATAAAAAAGAAAAAGCAACATGGATCTTTGACAATAATCCTGCAATTATGTTCAAGGAATATAAAAAACGATAAGATTTACACCTGCTGTAAATCTTATCGTTTTCGTGATTGTGCTGTCAAATGTTGTGGTTGAACCGGGTATCTTTGTGAATTATGATACAAACGACTAGAACATAGAATGGTATGAAACGTGTGTTTCGTAAACGCATTGTTTTGAGGAGTGTTATTTTTTCGGAGGCTCCTGTTTGTTCCGGAATCTCATTCGATAGGTCACTGTCAGGAGTGTCAGCACGGTGTCCTGTGCAAAAGTGTCCATAATGGTTCCAGTTCTGGGGAATTCACAGAAGAAATCTGCGCTGTTTCGAATGACAAAATCACTTTTTGATCCAATCACCAAAAGCTTTGCTCCGTGTGATTTGATTCCATCCACCAACCGGCTCAATACATTTCTTCCGGTGTTTAATGAATCCGGGCGCAGGATCACCAGGGAGTGCTCAGTCAGTTCACTCAGCATCTGGAGCTCTGCTTCAATGGTGGTAGCACGCAGGCAGGATTTTCCGTCCATGGCTAGCTCCACCTGGAGCGCAATGGATGGACCACTTTGGAGCCGTCCGAAAAAGATCAGAATCTTGTCGGCGGCATGCATGGTGTCGCAGATTGTCTCATACGCGTCTGCATTGTACATGCCAGAGAACTGTTCCAGGAGTTCCGAGGCAGTGCTTTGGTAGCTTTGCAGCAGTTCCTGTGTCGAGGTAGGCTGCTTGGGCATAAGCAGAGAGTAGAATTCATAATTGTGGACAGCTTGCTCCAACTGTGTGCGGAAATCCGCATAGCCCTTATAGCCCAGCGCTCTGGCAAGACGCGTTAAGGCAGTTGGAGAGGTAAAGCAACGTTCTGCCATCTGCTCAATGGAAAGCGAGCAGGCATCCTCCAGGTTCGTCAGAAGAATCTGGATGATCCGCTGATTCACACTTCCGTTTGGCTGCGTGTTGGCATAAGTGATTAGTGCGTGAATGGCGGTCATTTTTGCTCCCCTCCCATATACATGCTAGTCTGAACCCGGATGTCTAATAATTTCTTGCGCTTATTATTATAAAGCATTTGCAATCAACTTGCAACAAAATAATCCACATCATTTCACAGGAGGGAACAACATGCCAAAGTACACAACAGAACAGGGGACTCTGCAAAATGTAGTCTGTCCCAAGACAGGGAAGATCGTAGGCTTCAAATTTGGGGTTCGTCTCCCACGCTATCGTGGAAACATGCTCTCACTGATCAACGGTTACTATGTAAACGTAGATGGAGTTGAGTATCCTCAGGATGCCATGCGGTTTGAAATCAACGGGAAACCGCCCCGTACTTGGGCGGAGATCAAGCAGGCTGTCTGGGAGCATTGGGATTATTTGGATACTGGCTGGCTCTTTATTGAAAAAGAAGGCGGCTTGGCCAAAGGAAAGCACACGGTCCTTGCTACCTGCTGCAACTATGAACAGTACGGCTATAAGCCGGCCACGGATCAGGCGCGTGTAGACAATGTGGAGATTCCATCTGTCGGCGGTGCAGGTCATACCAGTGCGGCATTGCCTCTCGAGATGGAGATTCAGTAAGAAAGGAGCGAGAATATGGCAACCATTAAACGGGGCGTTTCGTCCTACAGTTATCAAAATGTGATCTTTGACAGGAAAATGGGTTATCGGGATTTTATCCGAACCATTCGGGAGGATCTGAACACCGACGGTGTAGAGCTCATCGATGAGACCTTTATCAATCACTATCCTTTTATCACCGATGAGTTTGTCTATGACTGGAGAAACACCATCGCCCGGTATAATATGAAGTCCGTCACCATGGATGTTTATCTGGATGTCCTGCAGTTCCGGGACCATGTGATGACTTTTGAAGAGGGAGCAGAGCGTCTGAAACGGGACCTGCATATAGCAGCTCGCCTGGGTTTTGAAAATGTCCGCTGCCTGCGGCCTATCCCTGCAGAGATCATTGACATGTGTGTCGATACCGCCGAGAAGGAGGGTGTTCGCCTGGGGCAGGAGATCCATTCGCCGGTACAGATCCGTTACGATCCAGAAAAGGATTGGAACAAGGCCAGAGGAAATCTGGTGGACGAGCGCCTTGTGGAGCATATGCTCCAGCGGGCGGAGAAATCTCCCTTTGTAGGCCTGGTGCCGGATATGGGCTTGTTCCATACTGGCGTCACGCCGGCTTTGGTCGCTGCCGCAAGACGAACCATTCAGAATGACGATTGTGTGGATTACATCCTGGAGAATCGAAACAAGTTGCCTTGGCAGGATCTGAAGCGCCTGGTTGCGGAGAAGTTCCCAACCATTGACACCGACGCCCAGATTACGCTCTCCCTGATTCGTCCTCAGGCCAGCGCGAAGCCAGAAGAGCTTATGGATATCATGCATATCATTCTCTCAATTCATGGAAAGTTCTATGAAATGGTAGAGGATCCTACCAAGCCAGGCGGTTACTATGATCCTTCCATCCCCTATGATGAAATCATGAAAATCCTTCTTGAGGGCGGATACGATGGCTATATCAACTCTGAGTTTGAAGGCCAAGGTCATACCAATGATCTTCCGGATGATCAGATGTTTGATGAACTTGAACAGGTTCGCCGTCAGCACAAGATGCTTGTTGCGTTGGGCGCAGTATAATCAGAAAGAAAAGGGAGGAAGTTCAATGCCCAAGAAAACAACTGTACCGGGAAGCTTGAAAAACGTCACCTGCCCTGAGACTGGCAAGATCATCGGTTTCCAGTTCGACGTACGTCTGCCCCGCTACCGGGGCAATATGGTGAGCCTCATCAACGGCTATTATGTGAATGTGGATGGCGTTGAGTACCCACAAGACAAGATCCGCTTCATTCTCAACGGCAAGGCACCGCGAACTTTTGAAGAGCTCAAGAGCGCCGTCTGGGAGCACTGGAACTATCGGGATGCGGCTACTCTCCTGGTGCTGAAGGACGGCGGCCTGGAGAAGGGTGACCATGTGGTCAATGCGACTGTCTCCAACTTTGAGCAGTACGGCTATATGCCCGGTCGGGATGAGAAGCGAGTTGCCGACGGCGGCGAGCCCATTGTGGCCAATCCGGTCGGAGTAGGCCAGAGCGCTGCCCAGTCCTTCGTATTGACCATCGAATAGTCAGAGAAAGGAGGAATAAGAAATGGCAATTCACAGAGGTGTTTCGTCCTATAGCTATCAAAACCTGATCTTTGACAATAAGATGAATCATCGGGACTTTATCCGCACCGTCCGGGAGGATCTGGACACCGACGGCATCGAGCTCATCGACGAGACCTTTATCGACGACTATCCCTTCCTGTCCGAGGAATTTGAGTACGACTGGAAGGACACCATCGCCCGCTACAACATGAAATCGGTGACCATGGACATCTACCTGGACGTTCTACAGTTCCGAGACCATGTCATGAACCATGAGGAGGCAACTGAGCGGCTGAAGCGAGATATCATCATTGCCTCTCGTCTTGGCTTTGAGAATGTGCGCTGCCTCGCTGCCACTCCGGTGGATGTCATTGAAGCTGCCCTGCCCACGGCGGAGAAGTACAATGTGCGCATTGGCCAGGAGATCCATGCTCCTCTGCCTCTGGTGGTCAATCCGGACACCGTGAACCGTTTGCACTTCACCGCGCCCATTGACGAGGTGGACCGGGTGATTGAGATGATCGAGCGGACCGGCACCAAACATGCGGGTCTAGTTCCGGACATGGGCCTGTTCCAGCACAGCCTGACCCCCATCATGTTTGAATTTGCGCTGCGCAGCGGTTGCCCGGCGGAGTCCGTTGCCTTCCTGAAGGAGAAGAAGGGCACTATGCCGGATGCAGATCTGAAGGTGATTATGAGCGAGAAGTTCGGAGAAGAGACGGTTGCAAAGATGGCGCGGCTTATCACGACACAGGGTTCTGCGAAGCCTGAGGAGCTGCTCAAGGTCTGTCCGTATATTGTTTCCATCCATGGCAAGTTCTATGAGATGGTGGAGGACCCCACTGCCCCAGGTGGCTACTATGATCCCTCCACCAATTATGCGGAGATTTTCAAGTACCTCAAGGAAGGCGGCTTTGATGGCTACATCGACTCTGAGTTGGAGGGACAAGGATACTGCAACGACCTGCCAGATGATCAGATGCAGGACGAGCGGGAGCAGGTCCGTCGCCAGCATGAGATGTTCAAGGCACTTGGCGCGGTGTAGTAAATTTGTGTTCAGTAAGAGAGCGGACAGTCCAGGGACTGTCCGCTCATGTTGTCTTATGTGGAACTTGTCAAATGGCTGCTTCAGCTCTTGCTTTTCTTGTCAAGAACATAAGAACACAACGAGAAACATAAGAAGAGACATAAGAAAAGATGCGTACAGTCTTTTTTGATCTCACGTTTCCTGCGCCTGCAGCTGTCCGCAGCTATGACGTGCGGATCCTCTGTGACCGGAGCGGGACTTCGCCAAATGGTTGCTTTCTGAGATAGATTCCGGTATACTCAATGACGAGATCCGTACCGGATCGTTACAGGTTCGGCCATGAAAAACCGACTTTTATGTAAGAGATGGCCTGTTTCTCAATCCATAATGTTTCATCACAGGAGCGCCAACTTATGAGCAGCACAAAAAAGTATCGGATTCTCGACGGAACTGTTCTGAAAATCATCGCCATGATCAGCATGGTGTTCGATCATGTGGGCGACCTGTTCTTTCCAAAGGTGATGTGGCCCAGAATGATCGGCAGGCTGGCAATGCCCATCTTTTCCTTCTGCATTGCGGAGGGTTTTGCGCACACGCATGACCGGAAAAAGTATCTCTGCCGCATGGGCATTTTCGCGCTGATCAGCGAGATTCCCTTCGATCTTGCGTTTGAGGACAGGATCGGTTTCACGCACCAAAATATCATGCTGTCCTTTTTCCTCTCCATCGCGGCCCTGATGCTGTTTGACCGGATCCGGGGCGGAACGGGCACGGATGCGAAACGAGTTTCCATCGGGAAAACGGTCTTGGGCGCAGCTGCTGTTGCCGCCGCTGCGGTCCTGTCATTCCTGCTGCGCGCGGATTACACAGCCTTTGCCGTCATTGCCGTATTCCTGTTCTATGTGCTTCGGAAGTACCATCCGCTGATCCGGAGCGGCGTGGGCGTGGCGTTTCTTGCCCTCACAAGGACTGTGGGATACTACTGCGCGACAGGGTTCAGCTTCATCCCCCTTGCCCTTTACAATGGAAAAAAGGGGAAGGGACTGAAATGGCTGTTTTACATCTTCTATCCGGGGCATCTTCTGCTTCTGGCTGCGCTGAAAGCGTTCCTGCGAGCCTGAGATTGTCCTTCCAGATGACCGTCAGGAACAGAGGGGGGTACCATATGGAATACAAGATCCATCCCGATTTCAAGCTACTTGCGGCGATCCATCCTCCGCTGAATCGAAAGACAATCCCAATGATTCAGAAGGCAATGGGACTTTTGTTTTTTCAGCAGCGATCGAGCCGGGCGGTGCGTGTCGAGCGTGTCCGGATCCCGGTGGGCGCAGGAGAGAGCGTGCGGGCGCTGCAATACATCCCCAGAGAGGAAAAGACAGCTGGCGAGATCCTGTACTGCCATGGAGGCGGGTACACGTTCCCCGCTGCGCCATATCAGTATAAGCTTGCCCGCATGTACGCGGAGCAAGTGGGCTGCAGGGTCCTGTTTCCGGACTACCGGCTTGCGCCGGGCCATCCCTTCCCAGCCGCTGTGGATGATTGCTTCGCTTCCTATCAATGGCTTCTGGAAAGGAGCGAAGGAACCGGGATCGTCGTGTGTGGCGACAGTGCAGGCGGTACCTTATCCATGGCGGTATGCCTTCGGGCAATCGATGAGGGGCTTTTGGCCCCGTGTGCCCAACTGCTGACCTATCCGGCTGTGGGGAACGCCGGGGAAACGGAGTCCCTCCGCCGATATACGGATACGCCCATGTGCAACAGCAGGGATATGGAGCTTTACGGGGCGTGGTATGTGCAGGACGAGACGGCAGGGAAGCTTGCATACCGTTCTCCCATCGAAGCGGAGTCCTTGACGGGGATCCCCAGGACATACATCGAGACCGCTGAGTTTGATGCCCTGCGGGACGGCGCGATTCTCTATGCGGAAAAACTGAGGGTAGAGGGGATCGAGGTGGAGCTGCACAACACCGAGGGAACGGTACATGGTTATGATATGATGCTGAAGAGCGGCATTGTGAGAGATCTGATCGCAAAGCGGGTCGCCTTCCTAAAACGGGCTTTCCAGTGAGACTGATGGCACTGTCATTTGAAATGACGGCGAAAAGTCAGCTGACAGGACGAATAGGTCGCTCAGGCAAAAGAAGCTAACTTCGTCCAGTTCATATAATGTGGGCGAAAGAGGATGCTCATGGAGTGAGCACCCTTAGTGATCAGAAAGATTACAGATTGGTTCTATGACAATCACCTCAAAAATGACCGTCATTTAAAATGACGGTCATTTTTTGGCCATCGGAAGGAAGTAAGAACTTGGCATGTCAAACCACTGCCTGAATTCGAGACGCTGGTTCAGCGTGTCAGAGTCTGCCGTCGCTTATATGCCCTGTATGGAAGTTAGGGCTTGGGTATCAAGCTCAATTTTCCCGAAAAGTGACCCGTAACAGCAGTCCGAAGGCAAAAACACTTGACTTTTTATGTAGAATCGCATTTCATATGGTTCCTTCTTCTTGAAGAACGTGTTAACCGTACGACTTACGAAAATGGCTTCTTTTGAGCGTGAAAACCGGATCGTGGACGGACATAAGCAAACGGTCAGATACATAGCCGGGATTGCGATTTGAGGGGGATGTTTACATGAAGAAGTACGGAAAATGGGAGTATAATATGGACACCTGCTGTGTTGAGCTGAAGCAGGCCGACTGGACAGTAATCGCCATCGATACCCTCGCCGTGGAACGGGAATTCGTGGAGACCTGGCTCGATCGCCGGGAGCTGGATTACCTGATCTACAACGATCCTGCCGCCTACGCAGAGCTGGTGCTGAACAGCGATGTGAAGAAGTACCTGGATACGGTGAGGCAGGGACAATAATTCGGGTTCATGGAAAGGAGGTGGCAAAACACCACCTCCATGAAGGGTGTGCGTTCTGTGCACGTCCTTTCTCCATATAGAGGATGCAAGAATACGGATTCAATTCTCACTCTTGAATGAACAGAAAAAGCAAGGGTACAAGTACTGTTTGTATCCTTGCTTGAAGGGAAGGAGCGGAGTTCAATTCCTACCCTTGTTTGCCCACATTTGAAATGACGGTGGGAAGTCAGATGACCGAACGATTCGTTCTATCAGATACTTGCCCGCACTCAAGGGTGGGATTACATGTCCTGCCCTTATGGTTGAGAATGCAGATCAATCAAGGCCTTTTAGTACCAGCCTGTCACTTGATGCAGCCATGCTTCAAAATCAGGGCAGAGATGGAGGACGATTACAAGCAAGACTCCAATGACGATCAGAATGATGATGGTTTTACGCATTCTTTCAGCCTCTATCAGCGCAAAATCTTTTCCATTGGTTTTCCTTTTGCAAGTTCGTCCACCAATTTGTCCAGCTGCCGGATCTTCTTCATCAGCGGGTCCTCGATGGTTTCTACCTGGATTCCGCAAATCTTCCCGGTGATCAGCTCCGCCCGCGGATTGTATGCCGGCGCATTGTCGAAGAACTCCGCATAGGTCACATCCAGGTCGACAGAGTCCATATCATACCCTGTCAACCATGCAGTGATTTCATCAACCTCTGCCTTGGTACGACCTTTCTTCTCCGCCTTAGCGACCAGCAGTGGATATACTTTTGAGACCTTCATATCAAAAACGGATTGTCTGGGCATCGTTCGTCACCTCACGCATGGTTTCCGGTCTTCCCACACCAGTCCGCGATCTCCGCGATCAGATCCAGCGGAAGATCATCGGAATACGGGATCTGAATGGACCCCTTGCTGTATTTGCAGCCGGCTTGGTCCAGCTTCTCCGAGAACTGCTCGACCGCCTCAGACCCCGGATACAGCCCGATGTGCTTCTTCGCGGCGGCAAAATGGATGATGTTATGGCCTTTCCAGTATGTCGGCATGGACCAAGAGATCTTCTCGACTGCGTCCGGAAGCGCAGCGCGGAGCACGTTCCGCACGCTTTCCAAATGGCCGCGGATCGCTTCGTCCTGCGCAAGGATATACTCGTCCACCGTCTCCGGCGCTTTTCCGCAGTAGTGGCCCTGATTCTCGTTTTTGAAACTGCGTCCGCACTTCGGGCATTTCCACATGGTTTACTCCCTTTCCCGGATCACAACGTGTACGCTGTCCCCGTCGCCTTTGCCCAGCTGCTTCCGGATCGCTTTCAGCAGTCCGATCAGATAGCACACGTTTCCTTCTTCATCCTTCACGCCCATGTTGACGATGCTGCCGTCGTATGGGATACCGTCAAATTCCGCGTGGACCTTGACCCGTCCCTTTCCGAATTCCTCACGGATATCCCATGGGAACAGGACGTAGGCACCGCCGTTATCCGGAAGCTCACGAATGATTCCGTCGTATTCATACTGTTTCTGTGCCATACATGTCTCCTTGCTTCGAAAAGCTATTTGTATGCGGCAAATGCGGCGGCTTCCTCGATCCAGGAAAGCAGCTCGCCGTCGATCTCGTCTTCGGCTCCGATCATCACATGATGCGTCCAGCGGTTGGGGTAAGGCTCCGTCGCCACATCAATCCCCGCCGACAAGCTTGACAAATGCCGCGTTACATGTTGCGGATATATGCCTCAAGTCTGTCCTCTATGGTTTCTTTGGTATTGCTGAAGCTGACCTTTACGATCACGCCGTCGTCCACGTAGCAGTATGGATTTCTTACCTGCCGGATATACTGGCACAGCCGTTCCTTACGCGACAGCTTCTGGTCAATGACGATGCCGCGCCGGTCTGCCAGCTGATCTGCCTGAACCGTCCGGATATCGACGCTTCTCATTTCCTCAATGCTCATTTGATCTGTCCTTCCTTCACGGAGCCTCGATACAGTCGGGTATATCGAAGCCAAAGTGATTCCTGAGAGCTTCCTCAACCCCGGCGATATCACGCTTGTCCAAGCGGCCGATCTTGCGGATGATCCTGTCCTTGTCGATGGTATTCACCTGCTCGGCCTCGACCATGGAAGGATACCGGATGCAGTCCGAATACTTCAGAACGTAATGCGTTTTCAGGCTTTGTTTCTTCAATATCGTTGTCATCGGAACCATGGTCACAGTCGGAGCGTAGAACAGGCCGTAATCGTTCTGGACGATCACGACCGGACGCCTGCCGCCTTGTTCGGAGCCGTGAGGAATGCCAAGGTCTGCAAGGAAAACGTCTCCCTTGCGGTAAACTTGCTCTTTCATTGGCTGTCCTCTCTGTCAAAATCATGTTGATGTATCACCGCCGGCCAGTGACGACCGGCGGTGTAACGTTTATTTCTTCGTATCACTTATTTGTTCCCAACACCCCAGTGATCCGGGAAGTCATCAGACGGCGGAATGCTTTCCGCTCCATGGGCCTCTCACCCCCGCGAGGATCTCCCGCAGCTGCCCCCATTGCGTGATCCCGGTTCCACCCGGGGCTGTGGCTGGACAGAAGTACCATTGTACCCGTGCGTTTCACGGCCTTGCAGGTAGCGGTCCTGCATTTATGAACGGCATGTTTCTCGCTCTGCCTTGCGGCGTCAATGCGCATGGTTCAACTGGCTGGCG
>Ga0208297_1001013_pt1 | contig 35126 bp, 31 predicted proteins | sample LMS_cellobiose_e_FD_187367 | JGI IMG/M metagenome (GOLD analysis project Ga0208297, IMG submission 187367) | Rumen-fistulated moose microbial communities from Alaska, USA - LMS_cellobiose_enrichment (SPAdes) (version 2) | ecosystem: Host-associated > Mammals > Digestive system > Stomach > Rumen... | reverse complement strand
GCCGACGGCTGATCCCAGTATTCCCCGGCGTTCGAGAAGCCGGAGAACCAGCGCACCTGTACCGGCACGCTCTCATCCTGCCTGGCGAACACGTCGAAACGGCCCGGCTCGTCCGGGATGATCTCCAGCGCGTAATAGCTCTGGAGCGAGCCTTCGTACAGCGTGCTGACCTCGCAGAGGAGCCGCCCGCCGACATAATAGACGTCGGCGGCGTCGATCACGCCTTCCTCGGGGTCGGGGTCCTGGAGCACATAGGCGGCCGCCGCGCGCTCGCCGACGGGCAGAAATTCATCCGTCGTCTCGCCGTATTCGCCGATACGCCGCAGCCACTCCTGCCCATGCTCCTCCGCCAGCGCCGTGAACCAGTCCAAAAGCGGCTTGACGCTAAAATGCGCCGGTATCGTCGAGGCGCCGCCGTCGGCGTAAATAGATATCTTCTCGCCCGAGGCGTAATCGGCGCGGAAGACTATATGCGTCCCCAGCGCGGTGTTCGTCTTGTCGTGGCCGTTGTTCTGCGCGATATCCGCGCCGCGGATGACCTGCTCCAGCGAGCTCATGGCCGAGATGTCCGCCGTGAACGAAGCCTCGCTGCGGCTTCCTGCGTCATACCGGCCCCGGTACGTCATGGTGCACTCGGCCCCGCCCTCCTTTGCGGCGATATGGAAGCTGTAGCTGCCGGGCGGGTAGTTTCGCTTCCCCTCGCCCATGGGTATCTCCTGATACGCCAGAAGATAATCAAGGTCGCAGGAGGTAAGCTCCGTCGAGGCGATCGTCTTCGGCGCGTTCGTCGAATGGTCGGATATCCCGCCCGCCTCCGGCGGCCCGTGGGGCGTGTCGGACGAACAGCCGTTCACGGCGATGAGCCCTCCCAAAAGCATGGCGATCAGGGGTAAGAGTCTTCCCATAACGACGCTCCTTTCGCTTTTTTTCAAGTATAATGCTTTTTCCGCTTTTTTGCAATATACGAAAAGCCTTGACGAACGGCCGGCTTTGTGCGATAATAACGCCGTCTTCGAGTACCGCCGCCTAACGCATCGCTACGGCGGCGGGACCGCGTCTCTTCATGTATGAGACGCCGGGTCGCGCTGAAAACGGCGCGGCCTTCCGCATTGAAAAGGAGACGGCTTCAAAACGCGCCTGCGATTTTGTCTGACCGTGCCTTTTCGGGCGCGGTTTTCTTATTTTTGTAACAGGAGTGATACTACTATGGATATCAAAGCAGCCGTCATCACCGTCAGCGACAAGGGTTCGCGCGGGGAGCGCGTCGACACGAGCGGCCCCGCCATCACCGCCATGCTGCAAGAGGCCGGGTACGAGGTCGCATACACCGCGATCGTGCCCGACGAGGAGGACCTCATTCGGGCGGAGCTTCTGCGCTGCGCCGACGAGCTCGGCATCGGCCTCGTGCTGACGACGGGCGGCACCGGCTTTTCCCCGCGCGACGTGACGCCGGAGGCCACGCTCGCCGTCGTCGAGCGCTTAACGCCCGGCATCCCCGAGGCCATGCGCGCGGAGAGTCTCAAGGTCACGCCGCACGGCTGCCTCTCCCGCGAGGCGGCGGGCATCCGCGGGAAAACGCTCATCGTGAACCTGCCCGGAAGCGAGAAAGCGGCGACGGAGAACCTCGCGGCCGTCATGGGCGCGCTGCATCACGGACTTAAAATGCTCAACTCCGCCGGCTCGGCGGACTGCGCGGCCGACGCGGGCAAAAAGCCCTCCCCCTCCGTCGACGCCTGGCTCCGCGAGGCCAAGGCCGACGTCGCCGCGGGGAAGATCGGCATGTTCCTCATCCATAACGGCGTGGTGCGCGAGACGGCCCGCGCCGCCGTCCGCGAGGGCAGCACGGACACGAAGCCCGTCACCGGGATGCTCTTCTCCTACGACCGGAAAAAGGTTGACGCGGCCGTCGCCGAGGCGAAAACGCTGCCCGGCATCTCGTATATCCGCGTCTGGCTGAATGAAGGGCGGCTTACGGCCGGCGACGATATCATGTACGTGCTCGTCGGCGGCGATATACGCCCGCACGTCATCGACGCTTTGCAGCACCTCGTCGGGAAGATCAAATCCGAGTGCGTGGGCGAGCAGGAGCTGTACTGAAAAAAACTGCTTCCCCTTGACAGGCTGCCTCGGCGACGCTATAATGATAACAGAAAAGGCGTTGCCGAAAAGCGGCTCCGCTCAAATGGTGTTTCTAAACCTGATTAGAAACCGTCACTTGGCAGAGTGGCGGTTTCTGCTTTTCACACGTATCGTAACTGTCCAGAACAGGACATGAAACGTCAATGTAATCGGCATAGCGACACCTCCTTTCGGAGATGTGGCGGAACCGCCTTTTTTCACTTTGGCAACGCCTTGCCCTTGCGGGCGACTTTATTTTACAAAATTTGGCAGAAGTTATCAATCCGGTAACAAACGACGCCCTCCCCGGCCTTACCGGCCGCGGAGGGCGTCGTTTATCATTTATGCCTTTTTCTTTCTCCCGAAAAAGCATACCGGCGCGTAGATATTTTCCAGCCGGTGCGTGAGCTGCACCGCCTCGTCCTCGGAGCGGAAGCCGGCGGTGGAGAACACCTCGACCGGCTCGAGCGCCTCGTTGCCCGTCTCGGCGCGCAGCTTTGCCATCAGTCTCGCCTCCGCTTTCGCGACGGTGGCCTCGCCGGAATAGATATAAAGGCCGCTGACGCCCGGCGAAGACGGCTGCGGCCGCACCGCCGTCCGCAGGCCGCAGCTTTCGATCAGATCCGCGATCGCCGTCCGTATCTTGGCGATGCGCTCATCTGCGGCGATGAGCTTAAAATAGACGATCTCCTCCGGCGCGCAGATGTCGCCGTCAAGGTAGCTGCGGTAGGGAGAGCGCTTCATGCGGTCATAGACGGCCTTTTCCTCCGGAGTCATCTCGCCGCGGCGGAAGATGCAGGTCTTGTTCTTGTGGATCGTGTAGATGAAATAGCCGAGCTCCATCGCCTCCATGCGCTCCCGGAAGCGCGCCGAGGCGACGGCGTCGATCGTCTGCTGCTCGAGGAAGACGTTCTCCGACGCGTCGTAGAGGGCGGCGCCGTCCATGACGATGAGCGGCACATTCACCTTCGTCGCGCTCACCTGCAAATTGAAAAAGGCGGGCGCGTGCTCGGAGATGAGGCATATCTTCGCCCCGTCGTTAAAGAGGTAATTGAGCCTGAAAAGCGCCGCCGGCGGTATCTGGGAAAAGCGGTCGGGGACGATGTCCTTCGTGCGGATGAAGAAAACGGCGTCGTCGTTTTTCCGCCGCGGCAGGCGGAAGATGTTGACCGCGATGGCCACCGCCGTGCCGATGAGGACGCCGACGATCCGCCCCAGCGCCAGCCGGACGGGAGAATCGGCCTCCCGGAAGGCCAGGGCGATGCAGGCGAACACGATGGCCGACAGGCAGGAGATATCCGGCTTGCGGACGAGCAGCGAGGTGTACAGCGCCGCCAGCACGCCGAAGCCCATCAGCACATAGGCGAAGAGCGGAAACTGATGCAGCACCGGGACAGACAGCACGAGCAGCAGGAACAAAAGTCCCCAGCCGGCGCCGATGAGCGTCCCGGCGAAGCGGTTGAAGGCAAACGCGCGCGTCCCCTGCACATACGGCTGCATACAGATGATCGCCGTGATGCAGGACTCCGTGGGCATATCCCGGCCGCTGTAGCCGAACAGATGATAGATAAGTACGCAGATAAAAACGGCCACGGCCGTTTTCACGATGCGCTGTCCTATGCGCGGCGGACGCCACGCGCTTTTTTCAGGGGCCGCTTTTCCGTTCAAAGGCCCACCTCCCTGTATAGATAAAGATACACGCCTCCGTCCCGCGACGGAGGCGCTTTGTGTTATGTTTTCTTCTCGAATCGCTGACCGCATTTCGGGCAGGTGATCTGCACCCTTCCTTTCCCGCGCGGGACGCGGAGGACGTTGCGGCAGCCGGGGCATCGGAAGAAGCAGTGCGTCCGGCTGCTCTTCAGGCGGACGAAACGGGTCCTGAACCACATCTTGACCGGCCACCAGAAGCGCAGGAAGCGGTCGTTCTCCGCGCGGCGCTTGTAGATGTTCCTCGAAAACACGCGGAAGATCGCGAGCGCGAGCAGCACATACGACAGCAGCGACAGTATGGATAAGCCGGACAGGCTCGCCGCTATAGCTAAAAGGATGGCCGCGAAGAAAAGCGCAAAGTATAACTGATCCGGCCCGTATCGGCCGACCATCACCCTTCGTAGCCAGTTTCTGATCATCGCTGTATGCCCCCCGCGGAAACATGCCTGTGTTTGTATCTTATGATACCACCGGCACGGGGGCTTTGAGCAAAATACATAAATAATTTACAAAATCACAGTCCGTCCGCGCCGTCAATAGGCGTACTTGCCGCCGCCGATGAATTCGCGCAGCATCGCGTCCTCCGGTATATAGTGTTCGTCAAGCGCCTCAAAGGACTTGAGCGCCTCCAGGATGCGCACGATCAGCCCGTAGTTCTCGGTCTCCGGCTTCACGTCGGCGCACAGGCGTTCGATCTTCCTTTTCATGACCGGTATCTCATAGATGAAAGAGGTGTCGAGCGAGAGGTCCGCCCGGTAAGTAAACGGCAGTATGTATTTCTTCTCCCCGCGCGCGACGTTGTCCCAGAGGGCCAGCGTCGTCTCGGGCGACGTTCCGCGGAACGTCGTATCCCGCGCGAGCCGCCGCAGCAGCCGGAACCACGTTTTCCGGAAAACGACCTTGTCGCCGTCGTAGACGCGGGACTCCGTGCCGATGAAGAGGCAGAAGGCGTCCGGATGCCCGCCGGATACGAGGCTGTTGAGCGCGTGGATGCCCTCAAAGATCGCTATCTCGTTTTCCTGTAAGCGCACCGGCGTGAACACCGTGTCGCTCCTCTTCTGCTCGCTGAACACATACTGCGGCACATGGATCTCCTCGCCGCGCGTGAGCCGCTCGAAATGGTCGTCTAAAAGTTCGGCGTCGAGGCAGAGCGGCGACTCGAGGTCGATCTCGCCGTTCTCGTCGCGCGGCGCCGTCGCCGGGTCGAGCGTTGTGAAATAGTTGTCCAGCGAAATGGAATGGGTCCTGACGCCCCGGCGGGACAGCGTCTCGCCGAGCTTCTGCGCCGTCGTCGTCTTGCCGCTGCCGGACGGCCCGGACAGGAAAACGATCGGGCATTTTTCCATATTGGCGTATATCTGCCCGGCCGCCTGCTGAAGTCGCTCTTCATACGCCTCGTTTCCGGCCCGGACAAGACCCTCCGGGTCCTCGCGCACGCCTCGGTTTATCTCCTCGAGCTGATAACTCATGCTTCGTCTCCTCCCTTGTAGAATTCGGTGATGCGTTTTTTACTGTCGATGATCCCGTCGATCCGCTCTATGTATTCCTTCGGGTACTTCGGGTTGAACACGCGCTCGATAAGGCCTGTGCCGGCGTCCACCAGCTTGGTCGAAGCGCCGCCGCCGAGCGCGAGCACCGTGCACAGCTCCTCCATGATACATACGTTGTAAAGATTGCCCGTATGCCCCTTCTGCCAGCCGACGTTCTCAAACCCGCCGGACATGAACTTCTGCCGGTAGAGATAATACGGCTCGTAGCCCGCGCGCGGGAGCTTTTTCGACGCATACGCGAGCATCTCCCGCACTTCGGTCCCTCCCGGTATGCCCGCCTTTTCGAGCGTGATGGCCGAACCGCGCTTTAAGGCGAGCGTATGGACCGTGATGTTTTCGGGCGAGAGCGCCAGCACGGCATCGAGCGAGCGGCGGAAGCCCTCCGGCGTATCGGCCGGCAGCCCGGCGATCATATCCATGTTGATCTCGCAAAAGCCCGCCTCCCGCGCCTGCCGGTAGGCGCGCAGGGTATCCTCCGCCGTGTGGCGGCGTCCGATGGCCTCCAGCACGCGGTTTTCCATCGTCTGCGGGTTGACGCTCACGCGGGTCACGCCCGCGCCCAGCATGGCGGCGAGCTTTTCCGGCGTCACCGTATCGGGGCGGCCGGCCTCGACCGTCCATTCCACGCCGCGTTCTATGCCGAATTCCCGCCGGACGAGGGCCAGCATTTCCGCGAGCTGCTTATCCGAGAGCGTCGTCGGCGTGCCGCCGCCGACATAGACGGATACGACGCGAAGGCCGGCCCTGTCCGCCGCCTCCGCCGCCGCGAGAGTCTCCCGCCGGAGCGCCTCCAGAAACGGAGGGATAAGCGCCATGGACTTTTCCACGCTCTGCGAGACGAAGCTGCAATACGCGCAGCGCGTCGGGCAGAACGGGACGCCGATATAGAGGCAGACGTCCTTCTTTTGGAGCCGGTCGGCTGCGCGGATGCCCTCGAGCGCGGCCGCCACGCACATTTTTGCCCGGTCGGGCGCCACGAAAAGCTCGCGCACGAGCCGCTTTTCCTCCTGCGCCGGCGTCACGCCGCGGCGCATCGACGCCTCGGCGACCTTGCCGGGGCGCACGCCGGTGAGCGAGCCCCAGACAGGCCTGTCGCCGGAAAGCGACACGTAGGCGCGGTAAAAGGCGAGCTTGACCGCCTTGCGTCTGGCCCTGTCCGCCTCCCATTCGCCAACGGGGGCGTCCGTCCTGAAGCGCGACGATGCGCGCGCCGTTTTTCCGCCGTACACGATACGGACCGAGGCCGTCGTCCATACCGGTCCCTGCGAGACCTTCACGGCGATGTGATCTCCGCTCTTCGGCTCCCGGTCGACATATTCCGGCCTTTCCGCCGGGAAAAACGTCAGCAGCGACTGCTCGACCGCGTATTGATAGTCATGACCGCAAAGAAAGAGCTTCATACCGTTCCCCTAAAAGCCTCGCAGCGGGCTGCTTCCTGCTCACACGAGAAACCAGCGCAGCGTTTCTCGTGTGAAGTTTTTTACTCTTCCCCCATCGCGTAGCGCATGTAGTAATTCGTCGCGCGCTCCAATCGCAGCGTCGTCGTCCCCATATGGCCGGGGTAGACCTCATAATCGCCCGGGAGCATCGCCAGCTTCCGCAGGGACGCGAGGAGCGTCCTCATATCGCCGCCCGGCAGATCGGTGCGGCCGCAGCTCCCCATGAAGAGCGTGTCGCCGGAAAAGAGCGCCTCGCCGCAGAGAAAGCACACGGAGCCGGGCGAGTGGCCCGGCGTTTCGAGCACCTTGAAGGTGAGCGCGCCGACCTTTATCTCGTCGCCCTCCTTCAAGTCGCGCGTCTCCGCTTCCGTATAAAAGCGCATGGTGTCGCGCGGGCGCGACGCCAGGTCGCGGCGGCTTATATAGACGGGCGCGCCCGTCTCCTCCCGCACCGCCTCGACGGCGCCTACGTGGTCGAAATGGCCGTGGGTCAGCAATATGGCTTTGACGGTCAGTTTGTTCTGCTCGATATAGTTGAGGATGACGTTCGACTCGTCGCCCGGATCGATCACGGCGCAAAAAAGCGACGCTTCGTCGGTGACGATACAGCAATTAGCGCCGAGATTTCCCACCTCAAAGGTTTTTATCAGCATACGTTTCCTCCGTATTTCCGTTATTCAAAGCGAATCGGTGTCCAGAATCAGCGTGACGGGACCGTCGTTTATAGACGAGACGAGCATATCGGCCCCGAATTCGCCGTGGCGCACGGTAAAGCCGCGCGATACGCATTCGCTCATAAAAAGCTCATAGAGCGGCACGGCCGTCTCCGGTCTCGCAGCCTCGGTAAAGCCGGGGCGACGAGACCGGCAGTCGGCGTAGAGCGTGAACTGGCTGACGACGAGTATCTCCCCGCCCGCCGTTTCGAGATTCAGGTTCATTTTCCCGTTCCCGTCCTCGAAGACGCGCAGGCCGCAGACCTTGTCCGCGAGCTTTTTGGCCTCGCGTTCCCCATCGTCCCGGTGGACGCCGAGCAGCACGAGAAAGCCCTTTCCTATCTCCGCCGTCACGTCGCCGCCGATGGCGACCGAGGCGCTTTTCACACGCGTTACGACAGCTCTCATTACGGTTTATCCTTAACGCCGCTGCGCTTAATATCGTGGACGCCGGGTATGCCCGACAGCCGCGCGATCGCCGTCGCGAGCTCATCCCGGCTCTTTACCTCGACCGTGAGGAAGACGGTGGCGATACCGTCGCCCATGTCGCGCGCCGTGATGGAGCTGAGCTTCATCTTTAAGGCGCCGAGGATCGTGGCCACGTCGAGCACCAGCCCCGCGCGCTCGCGCGCGGTGATCGAAACGCCCGTCTGATACGTCTCGCCGCCGGTGTCCCTCGCCCACGAGACCTTGATCCAGCGGTTCCTGTCCGGGTTCTGGAGGTCCGCCACGGAATCCAGATAGTTCCGGCAGTCGCGCCTGTGGACGGAAACGCCGTAGCCCCGCGTCACGAAGCCGACGATATCGTCGCCCGGCACCGGCGTACAGCACCGGGAGAATTTGGTGAGGCAGTTGTCGATCCCCTCGACGATGATGCCGTGGATGGCGTGCTGCTGCTGTTGCTGTTGCTGCGGCGCGGTAAAGGCCGTCGTCTCCGGAGGCAGCTCCTTCTGCTGCCCCGTCTTTTCGATGAGGCGCAGCTCCTCGCGCATCCGGTTGGCCATCTTCTGCGCCGAAGCGCCGCCGTAGCCGATGGCGGCGTACATCTCCTCGAGCGTCGGGAACGAGACCTTCTTTAAAAGCTGCGGCAGGTTCTCCGGCCGCATGATATCCGCCATCTGGCAGCCGAGGCGCTTGACCTCCGACTCAAAGGAGAGTTTGCCGTGCGCGATGTTCTCCTCGCGCTTTTCCTTCTTGAACCACTGGCGTATCTTGTTGCGCGCCTCGGAGCTCTTGACGATACCCAGCCAGTCGCGGCTGGGTCCGGACGACGATTTGCTCGTGAGCACTTTGACGATATCGCCGTTCTGGAGCACATGGTCGAACGGCACGATCCTGCCGTTGACCGTCACGCCGGACATGCTGTTGCCGACGGCGGAATGGATGCTGTAGGCGAAGTCGATCGGCGTCGCGCCGGCGGGCAGGTTCTTCACGTCGCCGTTCGGCGTGAAGACGAACACCTCGTCCGCGAACAGGTCGAATTTGAGCGTCCGGAAAAAGTCCTGCGCGTCCTGATCCTGCTGCGATTCGAGGAGGCTGCGTATCCAGGCGAACTTTTCCTCGCTGTTCTCGCGCCCCTGGATACCCTCCTTATACTTCCAGTGCGCCGCGATGCCGTACTCGGCGGTATGGTGCATCTCCCAGGTGCGTATCTGCACCTCGAACGGGATGCCCTCCGTGCCGATGACGGTGGTGTGCAGGCTCTGGTACATGTTGGGCTTCGGCGTGCCGATATAGTCCTTGAAATGGCCCGGTATCGGCCGGTACATCTCGTGGATATAGCCGAGGACGTTGTAGCAGTCCGCGATGTCGTCCACGACGACGCGGAACGCGTACAGGTCGAGCACCTCGGAAAACTCCTTGTTGCCGCCGAACATCTTGCGGTAGATGCTGTAGATCTGCTTGATGCGGCCGTAGACCTCGCTCTTGATGCCGACCTCGGAAAGGCGCTTTCTGATATGCTCCTGCGTGCGCTCGAAAAATTCGGCGGACTCTTCCTTCCGCGCCTCGAGCGCCTCCTGTATCTCCTTATAGCCGATGGGGTCGAGGTACTTGAGCGAGAGGTCCTCCAGCTCGGTCTTTATTTTCTGCATGCCGAGGCGGTAGGCGATGGGCGCGTATATCTCCATCGTCTCCAGCGCCTTTTCCCGCTGCTTTTCCGGCGACTGGTACTCCATCGTGCGCATGTTGTGGAGCCTGTCGGCCACCTTGATGATGATGACCCGGATATCGCGCGCCATGGCCATGAGCATCTTGCGCAGATTTTCCATCTGCTCCTCTTCCTTGCTCGTATAGACCACGCGCGTCAGCTTCGTCACGCCCTCAACGAGCTCGGCGACCGTCTCTCCGAAGCGCTTCGCTATCTCGTCGTGCGTTATCTTCGTATCCTCGATGGTGTCGTGCAGCAGGGCCGCGATGACGGAGTCCGTGTCGAGGCCCATCTCGGCGACGATCACCGCCGCGGCGATGGGATGCGACACGAAAAGCTGCCCGTCCTTGCGGCGCTGCGGCCCGTGGGCGTCCCGCGCGAATTCATACGCCGTCCGGACCTTTTCCAGATCGCAGCCGGGCGAGTTCTTCTTTATCGTTTCAGCAAGCTGTTCAAATTGCTCGTCGATCGTGAGCATCATCGCACCTCCCCCGCGGGCCTCATATCCGCTATGATAAGCTGGACGGAGCACCGCCCGCGGAATTCGTTGAGCTGGGGCGTAAAGGCCACGTCGGCCGTATCGCCCGCCGCGAAACCCATCTCCCTGACGGTGCGCCCGAACGCGACGCCGTCGAAGCTTTCACCGTTTTTGCCGATCCTGTATCGCGCGTGTTTGCCGCCGCCGATGGGCTCGGCGGCCTCGATCCTCGCGCCCAAAAAGCAGAGCACCGGCTGCGCATTGCCGCAGCCATACGGCTCGAGCACGGAGAGTTCCGAGACGTACCTCGTCGTCAGGAGCCCCGGCTTCACTACGCAGAAATCCACCGGCAGCTCGGCGCCGGGCTTGCCCCCGCCGGTGGCCGCGGCCATGCGGCGGCGGAACGCCTCGATCTTGTCGCTCTCTATCGTGAGTCCGGCCGCCATCTCGTGGCCGCCGAAGGTCAGCAGCAGGTCGTCGGCCGACTCTAAAGCGGCGTGTATGGAAAAGCCGCTCACGCTCCGGCACGAGCCGCGCCCCACGCCGTCGGACACACAGATGACGACCGCCGGGCGCGAGAGCCGGTCGGCCAGACGCGACGCGACGATGCCCGCCACGCCGAGATACCAGTGCTCCGAGCTCAAAACGATCGGCGACGGCGACTCCGGCTCCGACTGCGCCATGCGCAGCGCCTCCTCGAACATGCCGCTCTCGATCTCGCGGCGGGAGGCGTTGAGTTCACAGAGCTTTTGGGCGTAGCCGGCCGCCTCCTCCTCCGTCTCCGCCGAGACGAGCCGGACGGCGAGGGACGTCTGCCCCATCCGGCCGGCCGCGTTTAAGCGCGGCGCCAGCGTAAAGCCGATCCCGGAGGCCGTCATCGCGGCGATGTCCGTGCCGGCCTCGAGGGCTAAACGCGCGATCCCGGGGCGCTTTCCTTGCCTGATAAGCTCGATGCCCCTTTTTATCAGCACGCGGTTCGCGCCCGTGACGGGCATCACGTCGGCCACGGTGCCGAGCGCGACGAGGTCGCCGTAAGTCTCCAGCAGACGCTCCATCGCCCCCCGCCCCTCACAGGCGCAGGCGAGCATAAAGGCGACGCCGACGCCGGCCAGCGATTTGTCAGGGAAGTCACCTTGCGGTATCTTCGGGTCCGCGACGGCCACGGCCTTCGGCAGCTCCGCCCCGCATTCGTGGTGATCGGTCACGATGAGCTCGAGCCCTTTCGTCGCGGCGTACTCCGCTTCGGCGACCGAGGTGATGCCGCAGTCCACCGTCACGGCGAGCGAGGCGCCGTACTCCACGGCCCGGTCGACGCTCTTTTGCGACAATCCGTAGCCGTCCTCCCGGCACTCGGGTATGATGAGCAGGCACGGGACGTCCTTCGAGCGCAGATAGTCGCGCATCAGGCAGCCCGCCGTGATGCCGTCCACGTCGTAGTCGCCGAAGACGGCGACGCGCTCGCGCCGCTCGACGGCAAGCCGCAGCCGCTCGGCGGCCGCACGCATGCCGGGCATATCCATGGGGTCCGGCAGGGAATCCGGACCGGCGTTCAGAAAATCGTCCGCCGTCTGCGTGTCCCTGACGCCGCGCGAGGAGAGCACCGTCGCCACCAGCGGGCCGTAGCCGGCCCGGACGAGCGACACGGCGGCCGGCCTGTCATAGCCGTTAACATGCCAGCCGGTATACCTCACGCCGCTCACCCCCATAAAAACAAGTTATAATATTATAGCAAAAATCCGGCGATTTCTCAACCAAAAATCCGGTCATCAGCCATTTTTCTTCCCGCGCAGATAGACGCCCCAGTAGATCGCGCCGACGAGGACGCTGCCGCCGACGATATTGCCCAGCGTGACGGGGAGCAGATTGCGGATGAAAAAGTTCCCCCAGGTGAGCATGCCGGTGTCGACGCTGCTCGCGGCGCTCTGGAAGACGGCCCCGTTCGCGGCGAAGAGGCCGGCGGGGATGTAATACATGTTCGCCACGCTGTGCTCATAGCCGCAGAGGACGAACAGCATGATCGGGAAAAACGCGCCGATGATCTTGCCGCCGACGGATTTCGCGGCGAAGCTCATCCAGACGGCGATGCAGACGAGGAAATTGCACATGACGCCGCGCAGGAACGCCGCGCCGAACGAGAGCGAGCACTTGCCCGCGGCCGCCGAAACGGTCGTGACCGCCGCCGCGCCGGAAGCGAGCGAGAAGAGCCCCGAGCCCGCCATCATGAGCGCGACGAGCAGCGAGCCGACGAGGTTGCCGATATAGACAAAAAGCCAGTTGCGGAGCATCTGCGCGAGCTTCGTCTCCCCCGCGAGCACGGAGACGGCGATGAGGCAGTTGCCGGTAAAGAGCTCGCTCCCGGCGACGAGCACCATCGAGAGCCCCGCGGGGAACACGCAGGCCGCCGCCAGCTTCGCCGCGCCGGGGCTCTGCATGAAGGCGGAAACGGTATTCGCGCCCGCCGCCGCGAGGGCGATGAACATGCCCGCGAGAATGCCGAGGAAGAAGAGCTTCCCCGAGGACATGGACGCCTTGGTCTTGCCGATGCCGATCACGTTTTTGGCCACTTCTGCCGGTGTAAACATGACGTTCCCTTCTTTCTCATTTTTTAGGGGAATAATAAGTAATTATAGCATAACGGAGCGGACTATGCAATCTCCGGGAGGCGGGAAAAGCGGACACAGGAAAAAGCCCGGGCAAGCGGGCTTTTTCCTGTGTATGGCTGCTTTTTCACACCGTCAGCGTCGTCGCGGCGCTGGCGGCGAGGGGGACGCGGGCGTAGGTCGCGGAGAGGGATACGGTGGAGGCCGGAGAAGTCCCTTTCGCAAAAGGGAGCTCCCGCGAAGCGGGCGAGGGTTTCTCTCCGGAAAAGGAAACCCTCCGTCAGCCTCCTTGACGGCGGCTGACACCTCCCTTCTGCGGAAGGGCGGCAGTGTTATTCCCCTATCCCCACCTGCTGGGCGACGAGCCGGTCGGCGCCGAATTTCTCGCGGAGCTTCGGCTTTTCGATCTTGCCGGTGGCGTTGCGCGGGACCTTATCGAAGATGATCTCGCGCGGGCGCTTGTAGCGCGGCAGCACGCGGCAGAATTCGTCGAGTTCCTCCGTCGTCGCCGCGACGCCGTCCTTCAGCTCGACGATGGCCGCGGCGATCTCGCCGAGGCGCGCGTCCGGCAGGCCGATGACGGCGGCGTCCTTCACCTTGTCGTTCCCGCGGAGGAAGTCCTCGATCTGCACGGGGTAGATGTTCTCGCCGCCCATGATGATGACGTCCTTCTTGCGGTCGACGAGCCAGTAAAAGCCGTCCTTGTCGCAAAAGGCCATGTCGCCGGTGCGCAGCCAGCCGTCCTTTAATACCTCCCGCGTCGCCGCCTCGTCCTTGTAGTAGCAGGTCATGACGCCGGGGCCCGCGACGAGCAGCTCGCCGACCTCGCCGCGCGGCAGCTCGTTTCCCGCTTCGTCCGCGACCTTGACCTGCCAGCCGTAGCCGGGGATACCGATCGCGCCGACCTTATGCAGATTGCCGACACCGAGGTGGACGCAGCCGGGGCCGATGGACTCGGAGAGACCGTAGTTCGTATCGTAATCATGGTGCGGGAAATGCTTCATCCATCGCTCGATGAGGCTGGGCGGCACCGGCTGCGCGCCGATGTGCATCAGCCGCCACTGGGAAAGCTCGTAATCGGCCAGGTTTATCCGCCCCGCGTCGATCGCGTCGAGGATATCCTGCGCCCACGGCACGAGCAGCCAGACGATCGTGCACTTTTCGTCCGACACGGCCTTGAGCGTCCACTCCGGCTTCACACCGCGAAGCAGGACGGCCTTGCTGCCGGAGATGAGCGAGCCGAACCAGTGCATCTTCGCGCCGACGTGGTAGAGGGGCGGGATGCAGAGAAAGCAGTCGTCGTGCGTCTGGCCGTGGTGCTCCATCTCGACGCGCGCGGCGTGCATGAGGCTCTCATGGTTGTGCAGGATGGCCTTGGGGAAGCCCGTCGTACCGGAGGAGAAGTAGATCGCCGCGTCGTCCGCGTCGGTCAGCTCGACCGGCGGCTTCTTGCTCGTGCAGTACGACATGAACTGGTAGTAGCCGTCCGCGAAATCGGGGCAGTGGCTCCCGACGTAGTAGTATTTCCGCACCTTCGGCATCTGCTCGCGTACGGCGGAGACGCGGTCGGTAAACTCGCGCCCGAAGACCAGAAGCGTCGCGTCCGACAGATCGACGCAGTAGCGTATCTCCTCCGCCGTGTACCGGTAGTTGAGCGGCACGGCCACGGCGCCCGCCTTGAGCGTCCCGAGGTAGATGGGCAGCCACTCGAGGCAGTTCATCAGCAGGATGGCGACCTTGTCGCCCTTTTTCACGTTGTTGGCCATGAGCAGGTGCGCAAAGCGGTTCGCGCGGCGGTCGAAATCCTCCCACGATATCTCGCGCCGGTAGGCCGCCTCCGTCGCGCCCTCGCTGAGGGCGAATTCTGCCCAGTCGTCGTTTTTGCGGCTCTCGTTTTCGGGGTTGATCTCGACGAGCGCCGTGTCGTCGCCCCAGGTTTTGGCGTTTCTCTCCAGAAATTCGGTGATAGGCATGTTCTTTTCCTCCGTATGATAATGATACCCTTGCCGTCGCGGAAAAAACCGCGGCCGCCGTTCGCTGCGGCATTCGCGCGATCGCGCAGGGATTTTGCGTCGCAAAGAAATTGAGAAAACGCAGACATACTTTGTGTATTGCAAGTTTTCGAAATGATTTTGCGGCACAAAGGACCAAGCGAGCGCCGGACGACGGAGCGCACGGCGGCCGCAAAACAAAAATAGCACGCTCAAATCCAAAGGACGAGCGTGCTGTCGTGGTACCACCATTGGTTTACATAATGCTCACACATTATGCCTCTGGAGCTTCTGTCAAAGCCCCGACTCTGTAACGGGAGCGCCCGCCGCGTCCTACTGGGCGTAGAGCCGTTCAGCGCGGAGCTGGTGGAGATGTATTCGCCTCATGAAGACCGTGCGCCTCTCATCGACCGGCAGCTCTCTGTACGGCTGGGCACGAGGTTACTTCTTCTCCGTCATAGCTTGTTCCATATACATAACAAGTGATATTGTACACTATCTTTCCCGCCTCGTCAAGTATTTTATTTCTCCCCGAAGATGGAAAACGCCGTCACGACGAGGATGATGAGGAATTCCTCGTCGCCGCTCTCCCTGTAGAGGAAGTACAGCACCAGCAGCAGGAGGATATCCGACGTGTCCAGCCGCCCGAGGGAGAGCCCCCCGCCCGCCGGGCGGCGCGGCGCCGGCCTTTCCGGGCGGACGTAGCGAAAGCCCTCGCACGCGTAGCGGTCATGCACGGTCATCGCCTCCCGTTAGCTCCGAGAGCGCTATCTTCGCCATCTTGGCCATGCGGGCGATCTCGACCGCCCGGCGCAGGCTCTCCTGCCGCTCCTGCCGGAGATACGGCTGCATGGCGCGCAGCAGCGCCGTCTTCCGGTCGTCCCCGGCCGCGGAATAGCCGCTCATCACCTTCGTGAGCATCGCCATCATCCGCGGGTCCGGCCCGGAGGGTCCCTCCTCCGCCGGGGAAGACGCGTCCGGCTCCCCCTCGCCGCCGGACAGGGAGCGGGCCAGCGCCATGATCTTCTCCATGTCCTTCGGGGAGGACAGGATGCTGTTCAGTTTGTCTTCAAAATCGCTCATGCTCCGCCTCTCCCTTTTCCCGAAAACGGTCTCCGCCCGTCTCGCAGCGCGAGAAGGGTCATTTCATGATATCGCTCAATTTTTGCAGGAGCGCGGCGCCCTCCGGCGTGCCGAGCGCGTTTTTCAGCGTCTTCCGGAGCGCCGCGGCGTCGCCGCTCTGCATCATCTGCCGAAGCGCCGTATCTCCGCCGAGCATTTCCCGCACGCGCTGCCCCTCGCCGGAGGCGGCGAGCGTTTCGAGCTCCTGTTTTTTCTCCTCCGACAGGCCGCTTCTCGTCTGCTCCAGAAGCTCTTCCATACCCTTCCTGCTGTTATCACCGTTCATACTGCACCAGTCCTTTCTGTGGTCAGTATATTCACGGGCGGGGCGATGCGTGACAGCGCCGCGATTATGACCGTTTTCGCGTCCACGGCGGGCTATAATCGGGACAAAGGGGGGTGCCGCCGCTGCCTGTCGTCTACATCGATCTGCTCTTTCTCTTAAACGCGGCCGTCGACTATGCGCTGCTTCTTTGCACGGCGAAAATCTGCGGCGCGTACCCGAAAAGGCTGCGCCTCGCGCTCGCCGCGCTCCTGGGAGCGGCGTTCGCCGCTGCCGCCGTTTTCTGGCGGCCGCTGCGGTCATTGCCGGCGGAAATGCTCTGCGGCGCCGCCATGTCGCTGGCCGCGTTCGGCTTTTCGCGCGTGAGCGTACGGACCGCGCTGGTGTTTTTCGCCGTGGCGGCGGCCTTCGGCGGCGCGGTGTACGCCGTCTCGCTGCTGCGAAACGGGAGCGGCACGCTCTCCCTGCGGGCGCTCGCCGTCTCCCTCGCGCTCTGCTACGCCGTTTTTTCCGTCGTGTTCCGGCGGCTCGGGCGGGCGCGGACGCGCTCTCTCGTCGCGTCGCTGACGCTGACGCTGGGTGGGCGGAGCCTTCGCGTGGACGCGCTGCGCGACACGGGCCATTCTCTCTCCGACCCCGTGACGGGCCGGCCCGTCGTCGTCATCGAGCGCTCGTGCGTATCGGGCCTGCTGCCGCCGGAGCAGGCCGCGGTCTTTAAGCGGGAAACGGCCGACGCGGCCGAAACGGTCGTCGCCGCGGGGCGGACGGGGCTGCGGGCGCGGCTCGTCCCCTACTCGTCCGTCGGGACGGCGCGCGGGCTGCTGCCGGCCTTCCACGTCGACCACGCGTCCGTCGACGGAAAAAGCTATGCCGGGGTCCTCGCCGCCGTCTCGCCCACGCCGCTCTCGGACGGAGGCGGGCACCGTGCCGTGATAGGAGGTCAATTATGAAGCTCATCGTTCTTTCCCTTCGTTACCGCATAAAGCGTCTGCTGGAAAAGCTCGGCCTCGCGCCGCCGGACTGCCTGCTGTACATAAACGGCAGCGACAACCTGCCGCCGCCCCTTACGCGGGAGGAGGAAACTGCGTGCCTTCAGCGCCTTACCTCCGACCCGGAGGGGGCGCGCCGGACACTCATCGAGCACAACCTGCGCCTCGTCGTCTACATCGCGCGGCGCTTTGAGAACACGGGCGTGGGCCTCGAGGACCTCGTCTCCATCGGGACGATCGGGCTCATCAAGGCCATCAACACCTTCGACCCCGGGAAGAGCATCAAGCTCGCCACCTACGCCAGCCGCTGCATCGAAAACGAGATACTGATGCACCTGCGCAAAACGAGCGCGCTGCGCTCGGAGGTCTCGTTCGACGAGCCCCTGAGCCGGGACTGGGACGGCAACGAGCTGCTGCTCTCCGACGTGCTCGGCACCGACGAGGACACGGTCATGCAGCCGCTCGAGGACGACGCCGACCGGCAGATGCTCCGCGAGGCCATCGCCCTGCTCTCCGTCCGCGAGAAAGAGATCATCAGCCTGCGCTTCGGCCTGGACGGCAAGGAGGAACGCACGCAGAAGGAGGTCGCGGACAGGATGGGCATCTCGCAGTCGTACATCAGCCGGCTGGAAAAGCGGATCATCGCCCGCCTGCGCGGGGAGATCATAAAAAGAAGCGCCGTATCGTAAATTTTCCGGCGGAGAGCGCGCGCAGGCGTAAAATCTGCGCTGCTTTTTGAACATAAAACCGCCCCGCCGCGATTTGCGGCGGGGCGATGTCTCATCATCGCATGGCCCGTTCGTCCGTCCGCCCGGTGAGATAGTCGAGCGAAACGCCGTAAAGGTCGGCAAGCCGTATCAGAATATCCAGCCTCGGCTCGCGCGTCATCAGCTCGTAATTCTGATAAGCCTTTTCCGTTATATCACAGTAGACGGCTGTCTGAAGCTGGGTGAGCCCCTTTTCCTTCCGACACTGCCGCAGCCGTTTGGCTAATATTTCCCGCATCTGCATCACCAACGATCGTTCTTGACAAATCCAGTATGACAGACTATCATGTGAGAAATACCAACGATCGTTGGTATAATGAGGGAACGAAGGTCTTTTATGCCAAAGGAGGATGCGGCATGGTCGATTACAGCCGGTTATATCACATCATGGTGAGAGCATCCGAAAGCGCCATAATGGCGATAGAGGATGGACAAATTCGAAAGGCTCGTGAGATTTTGATTGCGGCGGAGAGAGAAGCGGAGGCGATCTATATCGGAGCAGGCGACGGAGAGCCCTCCGATTGTGTGTCTGCGTTCTGAAGCCCGAAAGGGGTTTTCAATCCTCGCCGCCGGTGATATAATGATTATATTATCTCATCTCGGAAGGACGCGCTGCCCTTGAAGATAGGCATCTTCGATTCCGGCATCGGCGGGCTTACGGTCCTGCGGCTGGCCCGCGGAAAGCTCCCGGACGCCGATTTTCTCTACTACGCCGATGTTGACAACGTCCCCTACGGCGAAAAGGCCGGGGACGAGGTGCGCGCGCTCACCTTTTCCGCCGCCCGCTTTTTGGTCGGGCGCGGCGCGGAGGCCGTCGTCCTCGCCTGCAACACGGCGACGAGCGCCGCGGCGGCGTCTTTGCGCGAAACGTTGAGCGTGCCCGTCGTCGGCATGGAGCCCGCCGTCAAAAAGGCGCTCGACGAGCACCCCGGCGGGCGCGTGCTCGTCGCCGCGACGCCGTTCACCTGCCGCGGGGACAAGCTCCGGCATCTCATCCGCCAAGTCGGCGGCGAGGGGCTCGTCGACACGCTGCCGCTCCCGGGGCTCGTGATTTTGGCCGAGCGGTGCGATTTTTCGCCCGACTCCGTCGATCCGTACCTGCGCGGCGAGCTGCGTCGCTTCGACCTCTCGCGGTACGCCGCGCTGGTGCTCGGCTGCACGCATTTTCTCTATTTTAAGGACGCCTTCCGGAGATCACTGCCGGGAAACGTCCGTATCGTCGACGGCAACGACGGCACGGTCAATCAGCTCCTGCGCGTCGTCGGCCCGGTATCGGGCGGCGGCGGGAGCGTGGAATTTTTCGACTCCGGCCGCCCCGCTGCCGAAGAAAGCCTTCAAAGGACGCGCCGGCTGCTTTCGCGGCTCGACGAGCTGGAAAAGGCTGAATAAAATCTCCGGCACGCACAGCGCCCGCCGCATCCGAAAGGCTTCGGAGCGGCGGGCGTTCATATTCTCCCCTCCCCGCTCATATACATGGAGCAGATGACGCGCGGCCGAACCGCGCACGGGGAGTGGTTATGTGCGTACCAATATAGAAGAGCGGGCCTGCGAGCTGGCCGTTTACATCATCGAGCAGAAGGCGACCGTCCGCGCGGCCGCGAAAAAATTCGGCATATCCAAATCGACCGTACACAAGGACCTGTCCGAGCGGGTGCGGGAGGTAAACCCGGCGCTTTACGAGCAGGTGCGGCAGGTGCTCGACCTGAACAAAGCCGAGCGGCACATACGCGGCGGGCTGGCCACACGGATGAAGTATAAAGGGATATAGCTATGCCCGCGGTGCGGGCGTGAAATCCCGCCTTGCGCGGTGAAATCCGGCTGTCGCCGGGTGAAATCGCGCTCTATAGCGCGGTTATGGTATCCCCTGCGGGGATGATAAAAAGGGGCTGCCGCAAAACTCTCGTTTTGCGGCAGCCCTAAATCGTTTACGGCGTTATCGTTTATTTGGAGAGCGCGTCAAAGCGCACGAGCAGCGACGCGAGCTGCGCGCGGTTCGCGCACTCGCCGGGGGCGAGCGTCTTTTCGTCCACGCCCTTGACAAGGCCGACGGCGACGGCCCACTCCATCGCCTCGCGCGCGTAGCCGCTTACCTGCGAGGCATCCTCGAACGCATCGAGGGAGGCGCGGGCGGAGACGTCCATGCCCATCTTCTGCGCGTAGCGATAGAGGAGCGCAATAAGCTGCTCGCGCGTCACGCTGTCCGCGCCGCGGAAGGTGCCGTCCTCATGGCCGGTGAACACGCCGACGGACGCCGCCCAGGCGGCCGCCTTCGCGTAATACTCGCTGCCGGTCACATCGGAGAGCGCCTGCGCGCCATCCGCCGCGGGTTCGCCCGCCAGACGGTACAGGATGACGGCGATCATGCCGCGCGACGCCTCCGCCCCCGGCGCGAACTCCGTCTCCGAGACGCCGTTCATGAGGCCGAGCTTATGGACCTTCTGCACGTCCTCATAGTACCACGCGTTTTTCGGTACGTCGACGAAGTCTCCGTCGTCCGCGCCCTGTGCGGCGGGCGTGCCGGACGCGGCGGACGAGCCGCCGCCCGTCTCGCCGGTATCGTCGAGCCACTGTTCGGAGCCGTACTCCTTCGTATAATCGTCGGTGAACCACCAGAGGACCTCGCCGTCGGCGGTGAAGACGTACTGCTGCGCGGCCGAGGTCGCGGGCTCGCCGTTCACCATGAAGAGCCAGCCGGAATTCTCGCCGTGCTCGAACTCGGTATAACCGCCGATCGTCGGGAAGTAGCCGTTGGAGCGCTCGAAGTAGTCGAGGCCCGCCGCGTCGAGGGTCAGCACGAGCGCGTCGCGCGCGGTGCCGACGCCCTTTTCGAGCGTCACGGTGTAGCTGTCCCCGTTGAGGAGGGAGAAGAAAGCTCCCGGGTTTTCCTTATATACCAGCTTGTTATCGCAGGTATCCGCGTCGTGGACGAGCAGCCGGACGGTCACGGAGACGGTCTCCTCGCCCTCCCCCGCGCCGGAGGAGGTCAGAGACACGCTCACGGTCTTCTGCGCGTGGGCGGAGGCGTCGGCGGCGCTTATCTCGAGCGTGCCGCTCTTTTCCTCATAGCCCTCGGCGGTCACGGTATAGCTGTACGTCCCCTCCGGGAGGTCGTAGAGCCTGCCCGCCTTCGGCGCGACGGTCCCGCCGTCGGCGGTCACGGTCACGGAAGCGCTCTCGGGGATGACGGTAAAGGTCGTGACGGCGCCCGAAAAGCCGGACACGGCGGGGGTAAGCTCCTGCCCGGAGAAATCGTAGAGGCGATAGCCCGGCTCGTTTTGGAGCGCGATGAGCCCGCGGAAGCCCTGCTCCGTCATGAAGCTGCTGCTCGTCGGCTCAAAGCCGTCCTTCGTGGAGGCCGCGCCGGAAAGAAGACCGTCAATAAGGCTCTTGTCGCCGGTCTTGATCGCGGACACGTCCTCGCCCGCGGCGGTGAGGCCCGCGATCGCAAGGCCGACGGAGGAGAAGCCGAGCGCGCCGTCCTCGCCCTGCGCCGCCTTGACGGCCGCGGCGCCTTCGCCGATCGCCGTCTTCACGGCGTCGTCCGTATCGGCGTAAGGCGCGAGCGCGAGGAGCGCCGGCGTGATGGCGTCCACGCCCCACGTGGTATCCATCCAGCCGTCCTTGCCCTCTATGGCGGCGGCGGTCAGCTTTCCGAGCTTTTCCGCCGTATCGGAGAACTGCTGATACGCGATGATGACGTAGGGGATCACATAGGCGTTCTTCGCCGCCTCGGTGACGTCGCCCTCCGCGGTGAAGGTCGTCGCGTCGAGCTTGGCTCTCGCGTCGAGCGTCTCGCCGGTACCGACGGTGATCCGCGCCGGGTCATAGCCCATGGCGACGAGCGCGATGACGTATTTGGCGGCGTCGCTGACGCTGAGGCTCTCGGCAGAGAGCTTCGCAGCCGCCTCGTCCACCATGGCCTGCTTCTGGGTTTCGGAGAGGACGGACTCGCTCTCCGGGAAGGTCTTCGCATAGGCCATCATATCGGCCGTGAGCCACGGGGCGTTCGGATCTCCCGCCGTGCCGCTCTCCGCGTACTTCGCGGCGATATTGGCAATCAGTTCCTCCACCGTCGCGGGGGCGTCGTCGCCGCCCGTCCCGCCGCTTCCGGAGGCGTCGAAGGTGACAGCGTAACGGACGGCGCCGCCGGCGCTGTAGGGATCCTGAACCTGGATGTAATCCGGCGCGCCGTCGTTGTTGTTATCAATCTTGAGGGTGTAGGCGGCCTGACCGGCCATGTAGTCGGATATCATCTGGCCGATGAACGTGCTGAAATCGTTGTCGTCCGCTACGGCCGGATCGCTGCCGACAGCCTTATAGTTATAAGCGAGGCAGTTGGAGGTAAAGCTGAAGCTGACCTCCTCCGCACCCTCCGGCACCGAGACGACGTAGAGGTCATAATCCACGCCCTCCGACGCGCCGTAGCCGATGTAGCGGTAGCCGCCGGCTTTCACCGTGATATCCGTCAGCGTTTCGCCGCCGGCCGTGACCGTGAAGGGATAGCGGAACTGTACGGCGTATAACAGCTCGCCGCCCGACATCCAGTCGGCGGAATAGGGGTTCTGCACGCGGACATAGGCAAACGTCCCGTCGCCGGAAAAGTCGGTCTTGACGGTCATCGTCGTCGCGCCCGTGCTGGAGGCCGCGTCTATATAGCCCGCGTCGTTATAGTAGTAGGCGATGTTGGTCTTCTCGCCGAAGTCGAGCGTCGCCTCCTCCGTCCCGAAGGGGACGGTCACGAGATAGAGGTCGGCGGTATCGTCGCTCCAGTCGTCCTGATAGGTATAGCCGCCGGGGACGCGCACGATCTCCGTGAGCGCCGCGCCTCCCGCCGAGGCGGCGAAGGGCAGGGGCTCTTCGGAGGACGCCGGCATTTTAATGAGGAAATAGGCCATCTCCATGTCGTCGTCCATCAGGAAATACGCGTAGCAGCCGGAGAAATCGTAGTCGGCATACGCGTCTGTAAGGACCATGTCCTCATCGCCCGCGAAGGTCTCGATGTCCAGCGCGTACAGAGTACCCAGCGGCGCGGTGTTCTCCCCCATGATGTAAGAGGCATAGCTCGTGTCATAGGCATAGCAGATCGAGCCGCTCTCCATCGTATCGGCAAAGTCGGTGAACACGACGTTGGCCGCGCCCTCGGGCACTTCCCCGTCATAGAGATAGATCGGGGCCTCGAAGGACTCGTTCGTCCCGATCTCCGTACAGTCGGCCCTGGCGAGGAGCAGGTCGTCCCCGGCCGCCGCCGCGAGAGTCGGCAGCAGAGAACACAGGAGCGCCAGCGCAAGGCACAAACTCAAAATACGCTTTTTCATGGTCATCCTCCCTTTTCACTTTACTAATAGAAAAACGGCCGTATTATATCCTAATACGACCGAACTTTCTCGTATGGGCGTCCCGACGCGCGCAGATGCGGCCGGGATCCAGGCATTGTCGTTATTCTGGCTCATACGCTTGGGGAAAACTCCCCGCGCGCGCCGCTTCGCCTTCCCAGTTTCCCAGTGACCGGCTCACGCCATAAGCGGTGCGCTGACGTATATACAGCTACGGAAACAGCTCCGGACTCTGACCGGATTTTCTAATCACCGCGCCTGCCGAAAGAAGGCAGCCTTAACGGGTGACACAATGCCGTGTATGCAGTTTTCTTCTGTTTAGCATGGTAAATTATAGCACGGTCGGGAGACCCTGTCAACCGTTTTCGCCGTCATTCGACGACCGTGTAGTACGCCTCCCCGGCGCAGGCGCGGCAGAGCGTCTTCCCGTCCTTCACCACATGGCGGCTGTCGGTGACGTCCTCCCCGCACTTTTCGCAGTACTGCACCTCCACCGGCGGCCCCGGCAGGTCGCAGGGGCGCAGGTCCACGCGCACGCGCTCGACCTTGAATATCTCATCGTCGGGCAACCGCTCATAAAAGGCGATCATATCCTCCCCGTCCGCCGGGTGGCAGCGCTTTTTCCGCTGGACGCGGACGCTTTTTCCCGTCTCGGTATCCGTGAACGTCGCGGCGATCTTGCCGAAGTCCTTCATATGGAAGGTGCGCTTGCCGGGGTGCGTCCCCGTGACGACGCCGATGGAATCCGCCGGGCAGCGGTCGCACTCCACCGTCACGTACAGGCGCTTTCTCCCCGTCTCGGCGTCGAGGCCGAGGGCCGCCATGCCGCAGCGCGCCATCTTCACGCCGATGCACTGCCCCGAGCAGAGATGCCCGTGCCAGGCGACGGCCTTTTCCACATCCTCACGAAACGTGCTCATTTTCCCGCCTCCCTATGACAAAGATGCCGAAGCCGCGCTTTTTCGGCGTGTAAAGCGGGAAATCCTCCCGCCCCGTTTCCGTGACCGTCGCGCGGACGTAGGCCTCCAGCTCGTCCTCCGGCGCGTTCTTCGTAAAGACGCGCGTGTACGCCATCGCATCCTCTATGGTGCGGTGAGGCTGGCCGAATTCCAGCTCGCCGCGCTCGACCGTGTAGTGGTAGCCGTGCCGGTCGAGCCACTCGACCGTCGAATCCACGTCGCAGCATTTGCGGACGCGGTAGCCCTTCGGCCCGGTCGTGCCGTAGGCGCTGCCGTGCGTGACGACGATCAGCTTTTTCCGCGCCTTCTTCAGATAGGCCGGCACGATCTCCGCCACCTCGCCGTGGAAAAGCGCCGTCACCGCGTCCCACTCGCCCTCGGCCTTCACGCCGTCGGAACAGACCGTGCGGATATTGCCGACGCCGCGCGATACGGCGCGTTTTTGGAGATCAGAGAGCGCGGCCTGCGAAATGTCCACGCAGGTGACGCTGTCGAACTCCGGCGCGAGCTCCAGGTCTACGAGGCCCATCCCGCAGCCAATATCGCAGAGCGTCCGGCAGCCGCCCAGCTTCGCGCGCAGCAGCTTCGCCATCTCGCGGTCGTAGCCCGTGTACGCCGACGCCTCCGCGAGCATCTGAAAGGTCTGTTCGTTCCATTGAAACAGCATAACGCTTCCTCCGGTCTTCGTATTCTCGCCGCATGGCAAAAAAGGACTTGCTGCGGCAAGTCCTTTTTCTGGAGCTAGTGATGTGACTTGAACACACGACCTGCTGATTACGAATCAGCTGCTCTACCGACTGAGCTACACTAGCATATAAGCGCGATAAGGTACTGAAATACTATAGCACATCCTCGCCGGGGAGTCAATAGAAATTTCTCCTGCAAGGCGATTATACTTTCCGTATAATGCAGGCAAAACTTGCAGGCTGGCTCCCGCCGTGTCGAAGGCCGTCGGCTTTTGTCGGCCGTTCTGTTGCCGCCGCGACGCTGAACGAAAAACGCCGCATTTCGCTGGAAAATGGACGTTTTCCCCGCTTGAGGGTTCCTGCCGTCGGCAGAGCATCGTGTTGACATAACTTTTTTCCGTATCTCGCATTACAAAGAGTTATTCACATTCCCCACAGGTTTTTCCACTGGCTTGATCTTCTTGTGCCAAAAGGCTTTTTGAGTTTTTCACCTGTTTTTGCCAAATCCCGCAACCCCATTTTGCGCTTTTTTATCACCTCCGGCTTATTTTACATAATTCCGAACACTTTCATCATAAAAAGCGGTTTTCCTGCGAAAACCGCTTTTTTGCAGCATTGGGGTGACGGTCATTCGTCAGCGGTATTCATACCGCGTCGATATCCATCGTGGCGTAGGCGTTCAGGCCCATGTCGGCCGTATGGCCCGCCAGGAATTCATAGTAGCCCTGCGCCGCGATCATCGCGCCGTTGTCCCCGCAGAGCTTCAGGGGCGGCACGAAAAGGCGCTTGCCCGCCGATCGGACGGCTTTTTCAAAATCCGCGCGGATGCGCGAATTCGCCGCCACGCCGCCGGCCACGACGATCGTGTCGCGTCCGAGCGCCTCCGCCGCCGCCATCGTGCGAGGGACGAGCGTGTCGCTGACCGCCGCGGCAAAGGAGGCCGCCAGTCCCGCTTTATCGAGCGTCTCCCCCTTCTGGGAGGCGTTATGCGCGAGGTTGACCACCGCCGTCTTGAGGCCGGAAAAGGACATGTCATACGGCGCGCCGTCGATCTTCGCGCGCGGGAGCGGATAGGCCGTATCGTCGCCGCCCTGCGCGAGATTGTCCATCGGCAGGCCGCCGGGGTACGGCAGGCCGAGCACGCGGGCCGCCTTGTCGAAGCATTCGCCCGCCGCGTCGTCGTGCGTCGAGCCGATGAGCTTCATATCCGTATAGCCGCGCACGTCGACGATCGCCGTGTTGCCGCCGGAGATGGCGAGGCATAAAAACGGCGGCTCCAGCGCCGGATAGGCCAGATAATTCGCCGCGATATGGCCGCGGACATGGTGCACGGGCACAAGCGGCACGCCGAGCGCCAGCGCGGCGCCCTTGGCGAAATTGAGCCCCACGAGCAGCGCGCCTATAAGCCCCGGCGCGTAGGTGACAGCCACGGCGTCGATATCCTTTTTCGTAAGACCCGCCTTGCGCAGCGCCTCGTCGGCCAGGCGGGAAATGACCGTAATATGGTTGCGCGAGGCGATCTCCGGCACGACGCCGCCATATAAGGCGTGCATATCGGCCTGGGAGAACACCACGTCCGAGAGCGTCTCGCGCCCGTCTCTGACGAGCGCCGCCGCCGTCTCGTCACACGATGATTCAATACCGAGCAGGATCATGTTTCCTTTAGCTTCCTCTCCATCAGTACGGCGTCCTCCGGCGGTCCTGCATAGTAGTTTTTCCGCAGGCCGACCCTCAAAAAGCCGTACTTTTCATAAAGGCCGAGGGCCGGCGCGTTTCCGGCGCGCACCTCGAGCCAGACCTTCTCCGCGCCGTGCTCGCGGGCGTACTGGACGGCCGTGGCGAGCATCGCTTCGCCGATGCCGGTCCGCCTCGCCTCCGGCGCGACGGCCACGTCCAGCACCTCGCAGGTGTCGCCCATCGAGCGCAGCACGAGGTAGCCGTCGAGCCGCCCCTCGTTAAAGGCGGCGTAAAAGACGCCGTCGGCTTTAAGCTCGCTTAAAAAGCCCGCCTCCGACCACGGGTCGGGAAACGACGCCTCCGCGATTTCTCGTATGCGCGGGATATCCTCCGCGCGCGCGTGCAGGATCGCCAGCATAGTTTACTCCTCCGCATAGAGGTCGTCGAGCAGCAACCTGACGCCCTCGTCGATATTTTTGGCGCATTTCCCCCAGCCGAGGGCCGTTTTCGGCGGCTCGACGTCCCTGTCGCCGAGCGCGAAGACGCGCCTGTCGCAGTGCGGGTACCGCTCCGCGAGCTCATCCGCCTCGTCCTCCGTCATGCAGAAGACGGCGTCGTAGGATAAGAGCAGCTCGCCCGTCACCTTCACGGGGCGGATGCCGTCCATTTCCGCGCCGAGGGCCGCGGCCGCCTTGAGGGCCGCCGGGCTCGCGTCCGGTATCGGCCCCGCCGTCATAACGGCGCAGCCGCTGGGGATATAGTCGCCCACCTCGCTTACGCGCGCGCGGAAGAGCGCCTCCGCCGCCGCGGCCAGATCGGGAGAGTCAAAGGAGACGAACAGCACGCTGTTCACGTCGAGGGGCTCCCCGGCGGCGAGCGCGTCGTAATCCTCCATGAAGCGCTCGTCCTCTCTCTCCAGCGTCCTGTCCCCCGCGAGGGATTCCACATGATGCGTCAGCTCGTGGTAGAGCGTCCGCTTTAATTCCCGCTCGAATTTCTCGCGCGAGGCGCTGCCGAACAGCTTCACGAACGAGCCGTAATATAATTCGATATAGCGGCCCATCTGGGCGTCCGCGAAATACATGCCGAGCGTCGAGAGGCCGTCCCGGCCGCCCGGTCTTTCGTCCGGCAGCAGGTTTACGCCGCCGTTTAATTTCTCCGCGATCCCCTCGGGCAGCTCGTCGGCGAGCCGGTCGAGATACGCCGCCGCTTCCTCAAATGTCATGGGTGCCATACTCATTTCGCCTCATACCAGCTCTTTCCGGAGGAAGCCTCCACGTTGAGCGGCACGGAAAGCGAGGCCGTTTCCTCCATCGCCTCCCGCAGCAGCCGCTTCACCTTGTCCGCGTCTTCTTCGGGGCACTCCGCGATCAGCTCGTCGTGTACCTGCATGATGAGCCGCGCGCCCGGCGCTTCCTTTTTCAGCAGCGCGTGCGCCCGTATCATCGCCAGCTTCATGATGTCCGCCGCCGTCCCCTGGATGGGCGCGTTGAGCGCGACGCGCTCGCCGAATTTGGCGAGGTTGCGGTTGCTGCTCACGATCTCCGGCAGCGGCCGACGCCGCCCGTAAAGCGTCGTGACACAGCCTCTTTCCTTCGCCTCTGAAACCACGCGCTTCATATACTCGCGCACGCCGGCGTATTTTTCCAGATAGCCGTCCATATACCGCTGCGCCTCGGCTACCGAGGTCCCGATATCCTGCGCGAGCGAAAAGGCCGAAATGCCGTACACGATGCCGAAATTGACGGCCTTGGCGTGTCTTCTTTGCTCCGGCGTTACCTCCGCGGGCTCTATTCCCAGCACCTGCGCCGCCGTGACCGCGTGGATATCCTCGCCGTTTTTAAAGGCGTTTATCATCGTCTCGTCGCCGGAGATGTGCGCTAAAAGCCGCAGCTCAATCTGGCTGTAGTCGGCGTCCACGAGGGCATAACCCTCCGGCGCGACGAACATCTTCCGCATCTCGCCGCCGAGCGCGCGGCGCACGGGGATATTCTGCAAATTCGGCTCCGTGGAGGAAAGCCGCCCCGTCGCCGTGACCGTCATCTGGAAATTGGTGTGTATCCGCCCGTCGTCCCCCACGACCTTCAAAAGCCCGTCGCAATAGGTGCTCTTGAGCTTGGTGAGCTGCCGGTAATCCAGCACGAGCGGCACGATCGGGTGCTTCATGCGCAGCTTTTCCAGCACGTCGGCGTTCGTCGAATAGCCCGTCTTGGTCTTTTTCGGCGCGGGCAGCAGGAGCTTATCAAAGAGCACCTGCCCGAGCTGCTTGGGTGAAAGGATGTTGAACTCGCCGCCGGCGAGGTCATAAATAGCCGTCTGGAGCTTTTCCGCCTCGGCGGAGAGGAGCGTCCCGAACGCCGCGATGGCGTCCCGGTCGACCAGCATCCCGACGCGCTCCATATCCGCGAGCACGGGGATGAGCGGCATTTCGATCTCCTCAAAGACGCGCATGAGGCCCTGCTTTTTAAGCTCCGGCAAGAAGACCTCCCGCAGCGCGAGCACGGCCGCCGCCTCGCTCAGATACCGCGCCGTATCGCGCGCGTCGTCGCAGAGGAGCGAAAGCTGCTCCGAGTCCTCCGTTTCCCCCGCGATGGTGAAGCCGCCGTATTTTTCCGTCAAATGCGGAAGCTCGTACCGGCTCATGAGCGGGTCGAGCAGATAGGCCGCGATCTCCGTGTCGAATTCCCACCCGGCGGAGGGAAAGCCGCGCGCCGCGAGGTCCCGGACCGTGTCCTTAAGCCCGTGCCCGGCCTTGCGGACGCTCCCGGCGCAGAGCGCCTCCAGGGCTTCCCGGTAAACGGGGCTCGCTTCTCTTATGATGAACCCCGTGTCGCCGCAGTCTATATAGCATGTTTCCCCATCCGGGGAAAAGCGCACGCCGCAAAGCTCGTCCGCTATGGCCGAGCGGAATCGCCCGAGCGCCTCGCCGTCCATCACCTCAACGCTCGTACAAACGCCCGTGAAGGGCTTTTCCGCCGCCGCAGGAGCCGTCTCCGGGGCGCGGAGGGAAAACGCCTCGATGAGCTTTTTAAAGCCGAGGCGCTGGAAGAGGGAGAAAAGCCGGTCGTTATCCGGCTCGCGCACGCGCGCGTCCTCGGCCGTGAAGTCGATGGGCGCGTCGCGGCTGATCGTCGCGAGGGTATAGGACATGTCGGCGGAGTCCTTCCCCGCCGCGAGCTTTTTCCGCACGGAGTCTTTGATATCGAGCGTGTCGAGGCCGCCGTAGATGCGCTCGACCGTGCCGTACTGCCGCACGAGGGCCATGGCCGTCTTCTCCCCCACGCCGGGGACGCCGGGGATATTGTCGGACGGGTCGCCCATGAGGGCCTTGAGGTCTACCATCTGCGCGGGCGGAAAGCCGTACTCCTCGAAAAAGGCCGCCTCGTCGTAAAGCTTCGTCTCCGTCTGGCCTATGCGCGTCTTGACGTGGCGGACCGCGGTGTGATCGTCGATGAGCTGGAAGCTGTCCTTATCGCCGGTGACGATGACGCAGGTATCGCCCGTCCCGGCGCAGCGGGCCGCCGCCGTGCCGATCAGGTCGTCGGCCTCCCAGCCGGACGCCTCGCAGCGCCGGACGTTCATCGCGTCGAGCGTCTCCTTTAAAAGCGGCATCTGCGCGGCCAGCTCGTCCGGCATGCCCTTGCGCTGCGCCTTGTAGCCGTCGTACATCTCATGCCGGAACGTCGGCGCGGGGAGGTCGAAAGCGACGCAGACGGCGTCCGGCGATTCCTCGGCCATCAGCTTGCGGTAGATGTTCAGAAACCCGTACACGGCGTTCGTCGGCGTGCCGTCCGGCGCATTGAGCATCCGCACGCCGTAAAAGGCCCTGTTCACCAGACTGTTCCCGTCTATCATCATCAGTTTCATGGTCTAACTCCCAAAAACCTCGCAGCGTTTCGCCGCCGCAGCGGCGAAACAAAATCCGATCATTTTTCGCACGGGCGTGTACCGGGCGAAAAATACTTCTCGCGGAGCGCGCGTGCGCCCATCGGGCGTGCGCGAAGCGAAGTGCTATCCTTCTCCGACGAGAGCCCAGCGAAGCGGGTCTCGTCGGAAACTCGTTTTATTTTTTGCTCCACTTGACGCCCTGCGGCGTATCCTGCAAAACGACGCCCATCGCCGTCAGCTCGTCGCGGATGCGGTCGGCCTCGGCCCAGTTCTTCTCCTTGCGGGCCGCCTGCCGCTGCGCGATGAGAGCTTCGACCTTTTCGGAAAGGCCGTCGTCGCCTTCGCCGGGCACCTCGTAAATGACGCCGAGGACGTTTTCCAGCTCGTCAAAGGCCGCCATGCAGGCCTCCGCGAGCGCCTTCGTCGGCTTCTTGTCGGCGGCGGTGGCGGCGTTCATCTCGCGCGCCATCTCAAAGAGGACCGCAAGGCCGTCGGCCGTGTTGAAGTCGTCGTCCATCGCCTCGATGAAGCGGTCGCGGTACGCCGGAAGACTCTCGACAAAGGCGCTTTCCGACGCCGTCATTGGGCCGTCTTCCCCATTTTCCGCGAGGAAGGCGAGGTTCCCGCGCGCCGTCTTGAGGCGCTCGAGCGCGCCCTTCGCCTGCATCAGGATCTCGCCGGAATAATTCAAGGGGCTGCGGTAATGGCTCATGAGCATGAACATGCGAATGGTGTCGTAGCCGTAGGCCTCGGCCGCCTCGCGCACGGTGAAGAAATTGCCGAGCGACTTGGACATCTTCTTATTGTCGATGCTGATGAAGCCGTTATGCACCCAGTAGTGGACGAACTGGCAGCCGTTGGCCGCCTCGGACTGGGCGATCTCGTTTTCATGGTGCGGGAAAACAAGGTCCTGCCCGCCGCAGTGGATGTCGATCGTCTTCCCGAGGTGGCGGTTCGACATGGCGGAGCACTCGATGTGCCAGCCGGGCCGACCGAGGCCCCACGGGGACTCCCACGCCGGCTCGCCGGGCTTCGCCGCCTTCCAGAGGGCGAAGTCCATCGGGTCCTCCTTCACGTCGTTCACGTCGATCCTCGCGCCGGCCTGGAGATCGTCCAGCGGCTGGTGCGAGAGCTTGCCGTAATCGGCGAATTTCTTCGTGCGGTAGTACACGTCGCCCTGCGCTTCATAAGCGTAGCCCTTGTCGATGAGCGTCTGCACGAAGGCGATGATGTCGTCCATCGTCTCCGTGGCCTTGGGGTGTACGGTCGCCTCGCGCACGCCGAGGCCGTGGGAGTCATGGAAATACTCCTCGATATACTTCTTCGCCACGTCGGCGGAGGAGATGCCCTCCTCGTTGGCCCTCTTGATGATCTTATCGTCCACGTCGGTGAAGTTCTGCACGAATTTCACCTCGTAGCCGCGGAATTCCAGATAGCGGCGCAGCACGTCGAACATGATGATCGGCCGCGCGTTGCCGACGTGGATGTAGTTATAGACCGTCGGGCCGCAGGCGTACATCCGCACCTTGCCCGGCTCGATGGGGACGAATTCCTCCTTCTGCATCGTCATCGTATTGAACAGCTTCATATCAGGTCTCCTCCTGCTTTCTTTCGTCTTTGCCGCCCTCTGTTTCCAGCATCCGCTTTTCGAGAGCTTCCAGCTGCCCGCGCAGCGCGGTCAGCTCTATCTTTACCGGGTCGGGGACGTGTATCTGATCGACCTCGCCCGCGAAATTCACCTTCTGCCCCGCGACGCGTACCACGCGCGCCGGCGCGCCGACGGCCGTGCTGTCCGGCGGTATCTCCTGCAAAACGACCGCGTTTGACGCGATGCGGCTGTTGTCGCCGACCTTGAACGGTCCCAGTATCTTCGCGCCGGAGCCGATAAGGACGTTGTTGCCGATGGTCGGATGCCTTTTCCCGACGTCCTTGCCGGTGCCGCCGAGCGTCACGCCCTGGTATAAAAGCACGTCGTCGCCCACCTCGGCCGTCTCGCCGATGACGATGCCCATGCCGTGGTCGATGACGAACCGCCGGCCGATCTTCGCGCCGGGGTGTATCTCGATGCCGGTACAGAAGCGCGACCACTGCGAGACGAGCCGCGCGATGAATTTCAGATTGTGATTATAGAACCAGTGCGCGATCCTGTGGTCGATATCGGCGTGGACGCCCTGATAGAGAATGAATATCTCCAGCTTCGAGCGGGCGGCCGGGTCGCGCTTCTGATACGCCTCCAGCGTCTCGTTGAGCCGTCTGAACATCAGCCGTCACCTCCGCCCTTGCCTTGAAGCACATGCCTGTTCTTAATAAAATACTCCGCGCCCGACCAGAGCGTCGTCACGACCATGACGGCGATACAGATGGTGTTCACAGGCTCGGCGGCCGTTAAGAGCATGATGCAGATGGCGACGATGGAGGAAGCCGTCTTTATCTTGCCCGACCACGCGGCGGCTATGACGAGCCCGCCGGAGGCCGCCACCATGCGAAGGCCCGATACGGCAAATTCGCGCGCGATGATGACCATGGCGCACCATGAGGGCATCTGCCCCCAGCCGACAAAGACGAGCAGCGCCGCCATGATCAGCAGCTTGTCGGCCAGCGGGTCGAGAAATTTGCCGAAATCCGTCACCTGATTATAGTGTCTCGCTATATATCCGTCCAGAAAATCCGTGAGGCTCGCCACGATGAAAACGATCAGCGCGGCGACGCGCACGCCCATCGTCAGGCGCGCGGGGATCAGCAGGATCAGCACAAAGACCGGCACGAGGATCATGCGCAGGACGGTAAGTTTATTGGCCGTGTTCATAGTTCCTCTCCTTTAACGATCTCTCCGATCAGCTCCCCGTCCATCATGCCGGTGAGCCGCAGGCGGTAAAACTCTCCCGGCGTGCCGCCGCCGAAGATGATGTGGCCGTCGATATCCGGCGATTCGGCGTAGCTCCGGCCGAAGCTCCAGCCCATGTCGTCGTCCTCGCCGTCGCAGAGGACCTCGACCGTCTGTCCCAATCGGCTCTCGGAAAAGTCGTCCATGACGCGGTCCTGTAAGGCGGCCACCTGCCCGGCGCGGGAGAGCGCCGTCTCGGTGTCGACGCGCGGCATATCGTAAGCGGGCGTCCCTTCCTCAGGGGAATACGGGAACACGCCGGCGCGCTCGATCTTCGCTTCTCGCAAAAAATCGCACAGCTCCTCAAATTCCGCCTCGCCCTCGCCGGGGAGGCCGGTGATGAGGCTCGTTCGCAGGACGAGGCCCGGTATCCGATCGCGCAGCTTTTTAAAGAGCGCGCGTATCTCTTCTCCCGTCCCGCGGCGGTTCATCTTTTTCAAAATCCCGTCGTTTATGTGCTGGATCGGGATATCGAGGTATTTGAGTATCTTCTCCTCGGACGCGATCGTGTCGATGAGCTCGTCGTCGAACTCGTCCGGGTAGAGATAATGCAGCCGTATCCATTTGAGCTCCTCTATCCCGCAGAGCTTACGCAGCAGCTCGGCGAGGGCCTTTTTCCCATAGAGGTCCGTGCCGTAGCGCGTGATGTCCTGCGCGATGACGATGAGCTCCCGCACGCCGGACTGGGCGAGCGCCTCCGCCTCCTCCATGATATGCTCCATGGGGCGCGAGCGATATTTGCCGCGCAAAGACGGGATGACGCAGTAGGCGCAGCGGTTGGAGCACCCCTCCGCTATCTTGATATACGCCCATGAGGGGCCGGTGGTGACGACGCGGCCGCTTTCCGGCTCGGCGGCGTCTATATCGCCGAACACGGCGGGCTTTTCCCCCGCGAGCGTCCGGTCGAGCACGGAAACGATCTCCGCATAGCTGCCGGTGCCGAGTAGCGCGTCGATTTCCGGCATCTCGTCGGAAAGCTCCGTCTTATACCGCTCGGAGAGGCAGCCGCAGACAACGATCTTTTGGAGCTTCCCTTCCGCCTTGAGAGCCCCGAGGGCGATGATCTCGTCGATCGCCTCCTGCTTGGCGCTCTCGATAAAGGCGCAGGTGTTGACGATGGCCGCGTCCGCGCCGTCTGGCGAGGAGACGAGCTCGTAGCCCGCGTCGTCCATGAGGGAAAGCATCTCCTCGCTGTTTACAAGGTTTTTCGCGCATCCGAGCGAAATCAGGGCGATTTTCTTACTCATAATCATCCTCCGTCCGCGCGCCGTAACGGCGGAGCGCGGACTTTATTTCCTCCCACGTAAAGCCGCGCCGCAGCAGAAAAGCCGACACGCGCTCCAGCTCCTTTTTATCCGGCTGCCGGCCGCCGAGCTTTTTTTCCACGAGCGCGTCGAGCGCGCCGTCCGGCTCCGGCGCTTTGGACATGGCCTCGTCCCAGAGCTCCTTCGGCACGCCGCGGCGGTAGAGCTCGCTTTGGATGCGGGCCTTCCCATACCCCTTCGCGGCGTAGTGGCGCGTAAGCTGCAAAGCGTACTCCGCGTCGTTTATGTACCCGGCGCGCTCCAGCCACGCGGCCGTCTCCTCCGCGCGCGCTTCCGTCTCGCCTTTTTTCTGGAGGCGGTCCTTGATCTCCTTGCGCGACAGGCTGCGCGTGCCGAGGATGTTCAGCGCGCGGGCGCGCGAGACTTCCCGCCCCGCGGAATCCTTGAGCGCCGCGAACGTCTCCTCGTCTAAGTTCGCCCCCGTGAAGAGGGAAAAATCGGCTATCTGGGCCGTTCCGACGCGAA